>Ga0209470_1001534_pt1 | contig 17109 bp, 20 predicted proteins | sample GraSoiAngelo_125_FD_185882 | JGI IMG/M metagenome (GOLD analysis project Ga0209470, IMG submission 185882) | Grasslands soil microbial communities from the Angelo Coastal Reserve, California, USA - 14_0927_05_40cm (SPAdes) (version 2) | ecosystem: Environmental > Terrestrial > Soil > Grasslands ... | reverse complement strand
GCGGCCGCAAACGATGATGAGTCCAGGTTCTTCCGCAAGCTCTGACGCGACGCGATGGTCGAGGCGCTCGCCCCACGGCTCCATGAGGACGACCGGCCCGGGATTGGCGGCGCGGATCGATTCCACCGCCTCGATCACCGGCTCCGGCTTCATGACCATCCCCGGACCACCGCCGAACGGCATGTCGTCGACCTGGCGGTGCCTGTCGTGAGTGAACTCGCGCAGGTCGTGCGCCTGGAAGCCGATCACGCCTCGCTCGATGGCGCGGCCGACCACGCCCTGGTGGAACACAGGGCCGAACATGGCCGGGAAGATGGTGACCACGTCGAATCTCATCCGGCGTCCTCGAACTTGAAGACCCAGTCGGCGACCACGACCCGACCCTGGGCAAGATCGACCTCGATGACCGCGTCCTTCGTCGCCGGGATCAGATGCTCGATCGAGCCGCGGCGGCTGACCCACACGTCGTTGGCCGGCCGCTCGAGAACCTCTTCGACTACCCCGATGGATTCACCCGCCGTGTTCACGACGGCGAGGCCGATGACCTGGCGGTGGTAGAAGCGGCCTGTCTCCAGCTCTCGCATCTCTTCTTGCGGCACCTCCAGGTACCGGCCGCGGAAGAGCTCGGCGAAGGTCCGGTTGTCAATGCCCTGGAGCTTCACCACGAGACCCGGGTGGCCTTCCCGGCTCCACTCCACCTCGCGCGCGCAGCCGTCGAGGACGAGCCTGGCGCCGGGATCAAACCGGTCCTCGAAATCTGTCAAGGGTAGAACCTTGACAGCTCCGGCAAGCCCGTACGCCCCCATCACCTGCCCCACCCGGATCATGCCCTCACCTCGCCGCCCGATCGAGGGCCGCGGGGCGAAAAGTGGCCGGAGGAGAGGGATGGGTTCGCGAGATCGACGAAGACACGCTTGCCGCGGTCACGCGAGGACGCCACGCGGACCAGGGTGCGGATGGCCTCGATGTTGCGGCCGGCCTTGCCGATGAAGCGGCCGATGTCCTCATCGGCGAGCTTGACCTTGATGGCCACGGTCGCGCCGCCTCGCTCGAACGCCTCGACGGTGACCTCGTCCGGCTTACCCGCCAGCGACTTGGCCACGAACTCGACGAGCGCCCGGTAGTCGATGCTTGGCCCGCCGGGCATTGGGCCCCGCTCCCGGTCGCGCCGAAAGCCACCGCCGCCGCGGTTGTACCCTCCGCCGCCACCTCGGTTGTAGCCACCACCGCTTCCGCCGCGCCGAAAGTCACGCTGTGGGGGTCGGCTTCTCTGCACGTCGCTCAAGGATTCCCTCCCGCTTCAAGAGGCTGCGCGCCGCTTCGCTGGGCTGGGCGCCCTGCTGCAGCCACTTCATCACTTTGTCCACATCGATCTTGACCTGCACCGGGTCGGTCATCGGGTCGTAGTACCCGAGGTGCTCGATAAAGCGTCCGTCGCGCGGCGAGCGCGCGTCCGCCACCACGAGGCGGTAGAAGGGGTGTTTCTTCGCCCCCATCCGCCTGAGCCTGATCTTTACCAACCTGCGCCTCCTTGTCCCTGAATTCTGGGTAGGGCGCCCAACCTGCCTTTTCGGTTGAGCGCTCCGAACTGTTTGCCCAGCTTCTGCATCGCCTCACGTGCCTTGAGCAGCCGGTTGACGTCGGCGGGCTGCGCGCCGCTGCCGCGGGCGATCCGGCGCTTGCGCGCGCCGTCGATTACGTCGGGGTGAGCCCGCTCGCGCGGGGTCATCGACAGGATGATCGCCTCCATCCTCTTCATCTCTCTCTCCGGATCGGCGCCGGCGAGCTGACCCTTGAGCTGCCCGCCGCCGGGGACCATGTCGAGCATCGATTCGAGCGAGCCCATGCCGCGCAACTGCCGGATCTGAGCCAGGAAGTCATCGAAGCTCAGCGTGCCAGCGCGGAGGTGCTTCTCCACCTCGGCCGCCTTCTCCCTGTCCACCGCCCGCTCGGCCTTCTCGATCAGGGTCAGGACGTCGCCCATGCCAAGGATGCGCGACGCCATGCGCTCCGCGTGGAAGACCTCGAGGTCGGACGGCTTCTCGCCGGTGCCGGCGAAGCGGATGCGCTGCCCGGTCGCGAGACGCAGCGACAGCGCCGCGCCACCCCGGGCGTCGCCGTCGAGCTTGGTCAGGATCACGCCGTCGACGCCGACGTCGCGCCCGAAGGCCTCCCCCACCTTCACCGCCTCCTGGCCCGTCATGGAGTCGGCCACGAGGAGGGTCTCGGTGACACGGACTCGCGACTTCAGCTGCCTCAGCTCCTCCATCAGCTCGGCGTCGACGTGCATGCGCCCGGCGGTGTCGAGAACGACCACGTCGCAGTTGAGCCGTTGGGCCTCGTCGATGGCGCCCTCACCCTTGGCGAAGGCCACGCTCTCCCGGTCCGCGAGCGTCTTCAGCTGCTCCACCGCCGCGGGCCGGCGGAAGTCGAGCGCGGCGACCAGCGGGCGGTGCCCGTCGCGCCGCGCGAGGACCGCCAGCTTGACCGCGGTCGTGGTCTTGCCCGAGCCCTGAAGCCCGACCAGCATCAGCACGGTGGGAGGCCGGGAGTCATAGCGCAGGCCTTCGGCGTTGCCGCCCAGTAGCTCCACGAGCTCATCGTTCACGGCCTTGACCACCGTCTGCGGCGCGGTCAAGCCGGGCGAGATCTCGGCGCCTTCGAGGCGGGCGCGAACGCGCTCCACGAACCCCTTGACGACCTTGAAATTGACGTCCGCCTCGAGCAGCGCGAGCCGGACCTCGCGCAGTCCAGCCTCGACGTCCTCCGGGCGCAGCACACCCTTGCCGGTGATCTTCTTCAGCGCGGCAGCCAGTCGCTCCCCCAGGGCTTCGAACATCTACACCGTCCCCTCGAGCCGGGCGAGCTTCCGCCGCAATGACGCGATCTCCCGCCGGCGGCGCGCCGACTCCGCCAGAAGTCCCAGTCTGCTCTCGTACTCCACCAGCGACCTCGTCGAACGGCGGAGCAGGTCGTGCACGGCCGCGCGTGACGTGCGCTGGTGCGAAGCGATCTCGGCCAGCGACCAATCGTTCCGGAGGTAGAGGTCCAGGACCTGGCGCTGGTGCTCGGTCAGCAGGGCGCCATAGCGCTCGTAGAGCGCGAGGGTGCGCCCGCGCGTCTGAAGGCTGTCAAGTGCCATTCCTTGACAGTCTAGCAGGCTATAGAATCCGGGAAATTGCTGACCGCCTTCATCCTGGTCAAATCGACGCGCGAGGGGCTCACGCGGCTTGGGCCCGAGCTCGCCGACGTCGAAGGTGTGGCCGAGGTCTATACCGTGACCGGCGAGTGGGACTTCGTCGCCATCGTGCGAGTGCGTGAGCACGACGACCTTGCCAATGTGGTGACCCGGCACCTCACCCGGCTCGACGGCATCGAGCGCACTCAGACGATGGTCGCGTTCCAGCAGTTCTCGGCCCACGACCTCGAAGCCATGTTCGGCCTCGGTCTGGAAGACACCAAAGGCTGAGCGACCTCCTCCCCGTGGCACTGCGCGCCGCGCGTGCGGGCGCCAGCGTGCTGCGCGAGACCGGACTGCCGCGACCGGGCGGCGCCGCCGAGCTGAAGGGCCGCGGCGACTACGTGACGGCCGCTGACCGCCACTCCGAGGCCGCCATAGTGGAGGTCCTGGCGCGCGAGGCGCCAGGAGTCGCGGTCCTCGCGGAGGAGGCCGGTGGCGTACGTGCGTCCACGATGTGGGCGGTCGACCCGCTCGACGGGACCACGAACTTCACCCGAGGTCTTCCGGTGGTGGCGGTGTCCGTCGCGCTGCTCGACGGCGGCAAGCCCGCGGTCGGGGTCGTCATCGCTCCGTTCCTGGACCTCGAGCTCACCGCCGTCGCGGGCGGCGGCGCGAACATGAACGGTGAGCGTCTGCAGCGAGACCGCGACGTCGAGCCCGCGAGCGCCATCGTCGCCACAGGCTTTCCCTTCCGCAACAAGGCGTTGCTCGGGCGCTACCTGCCGGTCATGAGCGGCGCCCTGGGCCGATTCGAGGACCTGCGCCGCGCCGGCGCCGCGGCCCTCGACCTCGCGTGGACGGCCTCGAGCTCGTTTGACGGATTCTTCGAGCTCGGCCTGAACACCTGGGACGTCGCGGCGGGAGCGCTCCTCGTGCTCGAGGCGGGTGGCAAGGTCACCGACTGGTCGGGCGGAGACACCTGGCTCGAGACAGGGGACATCCTGGCCGGCGCTCCCGCAGTGCACGAGGCCCTGCTAGAGCTCGCCGCGCAGCCTCCGCACGGGTAGGTCGACGAGGGACCGCCACTGCTGGCGGAGGGCGACGCCCGCAGGCACCCTGCGCTCGCGAGTCTTCAAAGGCACGGTCGTCCGCCGCGTGACGGCGCCCCTGAAGTCGCCCTCGTAACGCGTGACGACACAGCCCAGGTCATGCGCTCCGAAGTGGCAGTCGCTGCCTCCGATCCTCGCGCCGAGCCTCTCCTCGTGTGCGACGTAGAAGTCGTCGAGCTGCCTTCGCCGCCACGATCCCAGAGGCGCGGTGAACATCGTCTCGATGCCGTCGACGGTGGTCACGTCGAGCAGGCGGCGCAGCATCGCGGGCTGGATGGAGCCGAAGTAGACCGGGATGAACGGGTGCGGAATGATCGCCAGCCCGCCCTGGTCGCGGATGGCCGCCACGGTGTCCTCGACCGACATGCCCGACCTGACGGGCCTGTCCAGGAACCAGCCGACGACGTGTGTCTGGGCGGGCCATCCGGTGGTGATCTCCTGGCCGGCGACGACCGTCAGGCCGGCCGCCTCGCCCAGTTGCTGCGCCTCCCTGACCGAGGCCATCGTGTCGTGGTCGGTGACGGCGATGAGGTTGACGCGTGCGGTCACCGCCGCGGACACCAGCTCCGCCGGCGTGACCATGCCGTCGGAGGCCAGGGTGTGGCAGTGGGGGTCGGCGATCACCCCTCGAAGATCGCACGCACGAAGGCGCGGGCGTCGAAGGGTGCGAGGTCGTCGATCCCCTCCCCCACGCCGGCCAGCTTCGCCGGCACGTCGAGCTCCGACTCGATGGGCACGATCGATCCCCCCTTGGCGCTGCTGTCCAGCTTGGCCAGGACCAGGCCGGTGACGGGGATCGCCTTGTTGAACTCGCGCGCCTGGACGAGGTTGGTCAGCCCGAGCACGGCGTCGAGGACGAGCAGCGACTCGTACGCCGCATCGTCGAGCGCTTTCGCCGTGACGCGGCCGACCTTGGCGAGCTCCTCGAGCAGGTTGCGCTGAGTCTGGAGCCGGCCGGCGGTGTCTGCGATCACGACGTCCTGGCCGCGCCGGCGCGCGAGCTGAACCGCTTCGAAGACGACCGACGCGGGGTCGGCGCCGGCGGAGCCTTCGAAGTGGGCGACACCGGCGCGCTCTGCCCACACCACCATCTGCTCGATGCCCGCGGCGCGGTAGGTGTCCGCGGCCACGACGAGCGGGGTGTGCCCTTCTTTCTGGAGCCGGTGCGCGAGCTTGCCCGCGGTCGTCGTCTTGCCCGCGCCGTTGACGCCGTAGAGGAGGATGCAGGCCGGATCGCCGGTCAGGTTGAGCTCGCGCGGCTTCCTGGACATGACCGACGTGGCGGCCGCGGCGAGAGCCTCCGCCGCCTCCTCCCGTGTCCGGGGCTCGCTGGACCTGACGCCCGCGGCGAGGCGGGACGCCATCTCAGGACCGAGGTCGGCCGCGATCAGGACCTCTTCGAGCTCGTGATAGAAGCCGTCCGCCAGCGGAGGGCTCAGCGCGCGCAGCGCGCCGCGCGTGCGCTCACCGACGCGGGACCAGAAGGACCTTTCTTTCAGCCTGCCTGAAGCGTAGAGGTTGCTTGCGCCGCCGGCTTGCGGACGTCATCGAGGCGCACGGATACGAGGTGCGACGAACCGCTCTCGTCGAGGTGGATGCCGTAGAGGGTCGAGGCGTAGGACATCGTCACGTGGTTGTGGGTGATGACGAGGAACTGCCGCTTCTCGCCGAGCTGCGAGACCATCTGCCCGAAGCGGTCGACGTTGGCGTCGTCGAGCGCGGCGTCGACCTCGTCCAGGATCGTGAACGGGCTTGGGTTCACCTCGTCGAGGGCGAGCACCAGCGCAAGCGCCGCGAGCGAGCGCTCGCCCGAAGACAGGAGCGTCACGTTCTGCAGGCGCTTGCGCGGGGGCTGGACCAGGATCTCCACTCCCGTGCGCGGGCCTTCGTCGCCTTCCGCGTGCCGAAGGGTCGCCCGCCCTCCGGGATTCAACCGGCTGAAGTACTCGTGGAAGTTGGCTGCGACGGCGCCGAAGACGGCCTCGTAGCGCGACTCCTCCTCCTCGCGCAGCTTCGCGATCAGGTCGTCGAGGTCTGTCCGCGCGGCCGTGATGTCCTCGAGCTGCGCGGCCAGGTTCTCATACCGCTCCTCGAGCTCTCGGCACTCGGATTCAGCGAGCGCGTTGGTCGGCCCGATCTCCTCCAGTCGGCGCTCGAGCGCGCGCATTTCGCGCTCACGCGCTTTGCCGCCGGGCACCTCCTCGGGGGCCACCCCGTCGGGCATGCGAGAACGGATCTCGTCCATGCGGGCTTGCAGCAGCTCAGCCTCGCGCGCGATGAGCTCGAGGTTGCCCTCGAGATTGCCGGTGCGCAGGCGGGCGTCGATGCGAGCCTCTTCGAGGGCGACAACGCGCCTGGCGGTCTCGGCGAGCTCGGCCTCGTCGTCGGGCGCGTCGTGCTCGGCCGCGGCGAGAGACCTCTCAGCCGCCTCGGCCGCGGTGCGGAGCTCCGGCAGTCCCTCGACCGCCTTCGTGACGGCCTGCTCAGCCTCATCGAGGTGGCGGCGGCGCTCCTGCGACCCGGCCTCCAGGCGGACCACGTCCTCTTCGACGAGCGAGGCCTGGCGCCGCAGAGAGTCGATGCGCTCGACCGAACGGCGGCGGTCGAGATCGCGCTGATGGCGCACCGCGTTGCGCTCCGCGACCTCTCGCGACCTCGCCTCCAGCTCATGCGCGAGCTCGGCGGCGTGCGCCTCAGCGGCGTTCGCGCCCTGCTCGAGCAGGCTCGCCTCCTCTGCGGCTTTCGTCTCCGCCGACCGAGCTGTCTCGAGCAGGCGCTTCACCTCTTCGAGGTGCGGCGCGCCCGAGGCCCTGTGACGGAGGTCGGCGACCCGCGACCGCGCTCCAGCGGCTCCCGCTATCACCTTCTCGAGACGGGCGATCTCAGCGCCCAGCTCGACCTTCCGCGCGTCGAGCGCGGCGCGCGGGTCGGCTCCCGCCCGGATGAGCCCGCGCTCGCGGTACACGCCCTCGGGCGTGACGTCGCGGCCGACCACGATGCCGCCCAGAAGCCGCAGCGCGACCGCCTCATAACCGCTGCGGACGTTCACGTGGTTCAGAAGCGATCCGTGCGCGGCTCGCGACGACTCGACAGGAAACAGCGCGCTCAACTGCGTGGCGGCGGCGGTGACGACCGACGTCGCCGCGTTCTCGTCCGGCGTGACGACCGCGTCGACAAGCGGGCCGAGGACAGAGGCCAGCGCCGCCTCGTAGCCGTGGTGGGCAGTGATCACCTCGCCAACCCGGGGTCCTCCGTCGGAGGCCGGGCGGAGGGCCTGGATTCCCTCCAGTTCCGCGTTGAGCCTGGCCAGGGTCACAACCTCTTGCTCGAGGTCGCGCAGCGCGCGCTCGGCGTCGGCAAGCTGTCGCGACGCTTCGGCCGCACTTTCGGCCTGCATCACCTGCTGCTCCAGGAACTCGCGCCGCGTGCGCGCCGCGACGAGCGACGAGGCCGCCACGGCTTGCGCTCGCCGAGCCTGCTCCGCCGCGAGCCGCGCGTCCAACGCCGGGCGCGGGTCGGGAGCCTCGAGCGCCCCGTACATGTCCTCGGGTTCGGCGATCGCGTTGGCCGCCTCGGCGAGCTCGCCGGTGAGCTGGGTCCCGAGCGCCTTCGCGGCTTCCAGCAGGGCGCGGCTCTCCTCCTCGGAGCGGCGCGCCGCCTCGGCCACGGCGCGGCGGTTCTCGGTCCTCTCTTCCGCCAGCTGCAGCCGGTGCCGCGCTTCGGAGAGCTGAAGGCGCACCTGCCCGAGTGTCCGCTGCCGGGCGAGGCGCCGGTCCTGGGCGGCCTGCATGTCGGTCCGTCCGGCCTGGAACTCCTCCTCGGCGACCCGGGCCTGCTCCCTGGCCTCGACCAGGCGGCGCTCGAGGGATTGCTGCTGGGACGTCGCTTTGCGGTGGGCGTCGCGCGTCTCGCGCCACTCCTCCCAGACGATGCTGCCCCTCAGGAGCTCGAGCCTCGTCAACGCTTCGGCCGCCTCGCGAGCGGCCGCCGCCTGGGAGCGCAGGACCTCGAGGCGGGGGTTCAGCTCGCCGCGCAGGTCTTCGAGGCGGAGCAGGTTGACCGCCAGCTCCTGCAGCTTCTGCACCGCCTCGTGGCGCCGCTGCTTGACGCCGCGTACCTGCGCCGCCTCCTCGAGCAGCTGGCGGCGCTCCGCCGGCGAGCAGACGACTATGTGCTCGATGTCGTGCTGGTCGATGATCGCGTAGGAGTCGACGGTCAGGCCGGTCGAGGCAAGCAGGTGGATCAGGTCACGCCGTCTCACCCGGGTGCCGTTCAGGAAGTAGTCGCTCTCTCCGTCGCGCTCGACGCGGCGCTTGATCGCGACCTCGTGGTAGTCCACGGGCAGGCGGCCCGCCGAGTTGTCGAAGACCATGGTGACCTCGGCGAAGGAGGCTTTCGGGCGGCGCTCGCCGCCCGCGTAGATGACCTCCTCCATCTTCTTGCCGCGGAGGTCGCGGGCCTGGCCCGAGCCGAGGACCCACTTGACGGAGTCGACGATGTTGGTCTTGCCGGAACCGTTAGGGCCGACGATGGCGGTCACGCCGCCGTCGAACTGGATCTCGGTCTGCCGGGCAAAGGTCTTGAAGCCCAGCAATTGCAGGGACTTTAGGAACAGAGTGCTGCGCAGGTTAGCAGAAGGGCTCTTCGCTACTCCAGGGGTTCGCCGAACTGGCGGCTCCGGGGTGGCTCGGCCATCGCGTGCAGCGGCACGACCTCGGCCGGTTCGGGCTCCGGCGCCTCCATCGGAGCGGCCTTCGGCTGGCGCTTCTGTCGCGGCGCGCGACGGGCGCGCGGAGCCTTCGCCGGCTTGGCGACCGTGAGCGTCGCGGCGGGGGACGTCGCGACAAGGCTCTCGAGCGCAGCCCGGGCAGCGTCCTGCTCGGCCTCCTGCTTGCTCGCCCCGTGCCCGGTGCCCAGCGGCTCGGCGCCTGCGAACACGACCGACGTGTACTCGCGTCGGTTGCCCACGCGCGCGCCCTCGCTGTCGTAGACCGGGGTTTCGCCGAACCGCTCCTGCGCGACCTGCTGCAGCCGGCCTTTGAAGTTCTCGTCGCGCACAGGCGAAGGCAGGGCGCGGTACCGGTTCAGGTAGTAGTGGTAGGCGGCGTCGTAGCCCGCGTCCAGGAACATCGCACCCAACACGGCCTCGAAAGCGTTGGCGAGGAGGGACTTCAGGCTCCGGCCCCCGCCCTTCGCGATGCCCTTGCCCAGGTAGAGGTAGCTGCCCAGGTCGAGCTCTTCCGCAAGCTGGGCAAGGGTGTTCGTGTTGACCATGGCCGAGCGCGTCTGTGTCAGCTCACCCTCGGTGGCGCCGGGATGGTGCTTGTACAGGTACTCGGCGGTGATCAGCTGCAGGACCGCGTCGCCGAGGTACTCCAGGCGCTCGTTGTCGCGTGGCGACACCGACGGGTTCTCGTTGGCAAACGAGCTGTGCGTGACGGCCTCGAGCAGGAGGCCTGGGTCGCGGAAATAGATCCCGATCTTTTGCTGGAGAAGCTGAAGGGACTGGGCGAGGGGAGCGGTCTGAGCCTGTGCTATGAGCCGGCCTTCTCCTGGATGTACTCCCAGGCCTGGCCGACGGTGGTGATCTTCTCCGCGTCCTCGTCGGGGATCTCCAGGCCGGTGTTCTCTTCGAACGCGTAGATCAGCTCGACGAGGTCGAGGGAGTCGGCGTTCAGGTCCTCCTGGAACGATGCATCCATGGTCACCTGCTCGGGCTCGCACCCGAGGCGCTCGACGATGATGTTCTTGAAGTCTTCGAAGCTCAGCTTTTGAGTTTCCATACGCGGACTACTGTACACGAGGCCGGAATGGCGAATCCCCGTCCCGGGGCGGGGCTCCGCGCGGCCCCGCCCCGACCACATCACCTATCGATTCGTCTTCACCGCCTGCGCCTGGGCGGGCGTCGGCGCCATGCCGAGCTGGGTCATGAGCTGCACCTGGTCAAACATCAGGTGCGCCTTCTTGACCAGGCCGCGGTCGACCTCGAACGTCTGGATGTACTCGCCGTTCACCTTGCGGCCGGTCGCCGGCACATCACCCATGGCCGTCTTCAGCGTGCCGTTGTGCGTGCCGGTGAAGGTGGCCTCCAGCGCGACCTGATTGCCCTGGGCGAAGATGTTCTTGATGTCGATCTTCGCGTCCGGGAACGCGGTGAACCAGTTCTGGTTGAACTCTTTGATGGCTTGCGGCCCCTTGAGCGTCATGTCTCCAGGCGCCGTCAGCACGGCGTCCGGCGCAGACGATCGTGCTCCGGACTCCGCGTCGTGCGCGTTGAATCCCTTGACGACCGCCTCCACCACCGACCTGGCCTCCTGCTGGGTCGAGACCGCGATCTCGTACAGCTCGCGAGCCGGCTTCGCGCCACTCGCCTTGTACTTCTCGAAGGACGCGATCAACTTCTCCGCCTTCGGGCCGAATGCCTTCGCCGCTTCCGCGCTTTCGTAGAAGCCGATCGAGAGGACATCGCCCGTCTCGCGATTGACCAGGAGCATCGCCGAGCGTCCGCCCTCGTGGGTGGAGATGCTCGGCAAAGCCAGCTCCCTGTACTCCTTGATGGCTTTGTCCAGGTCGGCCTTCTTGTACGTGGACTTGACCACGCCTGTGTGCATGTCTGACCTCCGTGAGAACCACGAACCTGAGGCGGTTTGGAGCGCCAAGTGATCGCGGTGGACCCCTGACCACGATCCGATTCTCTGCCCCGCCTTGCGCGCTGCGTCAAGGCGCAGACTGCCGCCAGGCTACGATCCGTCGCCTACGCCGGAACGGCGATCTCCGCGACGGACTTCGGCGTGCCGGCCGCGACCGCCATGCGGCCGGGCGCGAGCTCTCGCATCATCCCGGTCAGGGCGCGATTCGGGCCGACCTCGATGAACGTGTCGCAGCCCGCCTCGACCAGCGCCGCGACGCAAGCCGCCCAGCGCACGGGCGAGCGCAGCTGCATCTCCATCACGTGCGGAATGCGGTCGCCGCCCTGATGCGCCCGCCCGGTGAGGTTGGCCATGACCGGGAGGCGAGGGGCGCGCCACTCGATGCGGTCGAGGGCGGCGCGCAGGCGCTCGGCGGCCGGCGCCATCAGCGGCGTGTGGAAGGCGGCGCTGACGTTGAGGGGGATGACGCGCCTGGCCCCGGCCTCCTGGAGCCTCCTCGTCGCCGCCTCGAGTCCTGCCGTCGTGCCGGCGACCACGGTCTGCGACGGAGTGTTGTAGTTCGCCGGCCACGCGCCATCTATCCCGGCCATCGCCGCTTCGATCTTCTCCGCCTCGAGGCCAAGGACGGCGGCCATCGAGCCTGTGCCGGCGGGCGCGGCCTCGGCCATCGCCCTGCCCCGTTCGACGACTGCCTGGATGACATGCGGCGCGTCAACGGATCCAGCCGCCGCCAGCGCGGCGTACTCCCCCACCGAGTGTCCGGCGGCGGCGACGGGCTCGATGCCCCGGCGGCGGAGCAGGACCGTGAGGGCGATGCCCACGAAGCACAGCGCGGGTTGGGCGTTCTGGGTGAGGCGCAGCTCGTCATCGCCGGCCGTCGTGAGGAGCCGGCGCAGGTCGACCGCGGTCGCGGTCGCGCACCGGTCGCAGAGCGCGGAGATCTCCTGGTCTTCGAGGAGCTCGGTCCCCATGCCGGGCTGCTGCGAGCCCTGGCCGGGAAACAGAAACGCTACGTTCGCCGCCGGGCTATTCCTTCGCCTTCAGGACTTCGCGGCCGGCGTACTGCCCGCAGTTCGGGCAGACTGCGTGCGGCCGGCGAGGATGCTTGCAGTTCGGGCAAGGCTGGATCTGGACGAGCGCGAGCGCGAGGTGCGAGCGCCGCCGACCCTTCTTCGACTTGGACAGCTTGACCTTCGGGAGAGCCATGGCTCCGGGGATTCTACGTGAACCTAGTGCCCGGCCGTCTGGTCCGCGGGCTCGGGCTCCGACTGCTCCGCAGGCTGGTTGGCTTGCAGAGCCTCGGCTCCCCTGCGCACGGTGCCCAGCGTGCGGGAGAGGTGCGCCTCGAGCTGCCGCAGCTGCTCCAGGGCGTAGCGCTCGGCCTCGCGGATCATCTGGTCCGACTTCGCCTGCGCGTCCTTCACGACCTGAGCTGCGTGGCGTTCGGCGCGGCGCAGCACCTCGTGCTCGGAAGCGCTCTGCTCCGCGCGTTCGTTGGCGCGCGACATGGTGCGCGCGGCCTCGGCGTGCGCCTCGCTCATGATCCGCTGCTGCTCCGAGACCGTCCAGTTCGCCTGCTTGATCTCGTCAGGCAGGTTGAAGCGGATCTGGTCGATGAGCTCCATCATCTCGTCCTCGTTGACCATCACCTGCGTCGACAGCGGGACGTGACGCGCGTTCTGGATCAGGTACTCCATCCGGTCCAGCAGCTCGTCGACTTTTATCGGAACTTCTCCTTCAACGCTCTCGCGACCGGGGGCGGCACGAGGTCCGAGACCTTGCCGCCGTAGCTGGCGATGTCCTTCAAGATACTTGACGAGACGAAGATGTGCGCAAAGCCCGACATCAGGAACACGGTGTGGATGTCCGGCGCGAGCTTGCGGTTCATCAGCGCCTGCTGAAGCTCGGCATCGAAGTCCGAGTAGGCGCGCAGCCCCTTGACCAGCGTGCTCGCGCCGCGGGCGCGTGCGAACTCGACGGTCAGACCGGTGAAGCTCGCCACCTCGACCCGATCCTGGTCGCCGAGCGAGGCGCGGATGAGCTGGAGGCGCTCCTCGACCGTGAACAGCGGCTGCCGCTTATCGGGGTTGGCGGCGACGGCGACGATGAGCCTGTCGAAGATCCCGAGCGCGCGGTTGACCACGTCGAGGTGGCCGTTCGTGAACGGATCGAAGCTGCCGGGATACACGGCGATCTTGGAGTTCGGCACCGGGTGGGCGTTGCGGGCCGTCAAACCGCGAGCACCGTGACGATGGTGTCGCCGTGGCGGCGCTCACGGTCGACGCGCAGGCGCTCGAGCTGGGGCAGCATCTGGCGTCGGGAATGCTCGGCGAGCACGGTCGCCGACCTGACCTCTCGGTCGAGGACGCGCAGCGCACGGTCGAGCACGATGTCCTCATAGGGCGGGTCGAGAAAGATGAGGTCGGCGGACCCGACCACGTCGGGCGACGCCTCGAGCCACCGCACCACGTCACCGCGGACGACGCGCGCGCGCTCCCTGAAGCCGAGGGCGTCCAAGTTCTGGCGCAGGATAGCAAGACCGCGAGGCTGCTGATCCACGAACGTCACACTCGCCGCGCCGCGCGAAAGCGCCTCGATGCCGAGCGCTCCCGAGCCAGCGAAGAGGTCGAGCACCGTCGCGCCCTCGATTCGTGCCGCGACCATGTTGAAGATCGCTTGCTTGACGACTCCTTGAGTCGGCCGGATGTTCTTCGGGGCTTTCAGGCGCCTTCCGCGGGCCTCGCCTCCCGCGACGCGCAGCCTGCTCATCTTCGGATGCGGATCACGCCGTCTTCGCGCATGACGCCGATTCTCTCCCCCTGGCGGAAGCTCTTTGCGCGCTCCTGCGGGATCGCGACCAGGAGACCGCCGCTTGTCTGCGCGTCGCACAGCATCAGCTGCTCGGTCTCGCCCAGCCCGCCCCACTGGACGCGGTCGCGGTAGGCGGAATGGTTGCGACGGCTGCCGTCCGGAAACAGGTCGCGCTCGGCAAGGCCGCTGACGCCCTGGAGGAACGGGACGCTGGCAAAGTCGATGTCGGCGCCTCCGCGGAGGTTGGCGAGGTGGCCGATCAGGCCGTAGCCGGTGACGTCGGTGGCCGCGGTTGCACCCGCCTCGAGCATCGCCTCTGAAGCATCGCGGTTGAGCATCGTCATGACCGCGATCGCCGCCGCCTCTAGCGCTGGCGGGCAGAGTCCCCGCTTGATGGCCGTGGCCGCCAGGCCACTGCCAAGCGGTTTGGTCAGGAACAGCACGTCGCCGCCGGCCGCGCCATCGTGGCCGACCATGCGGTCGGGATGCACCTCGCCGATCACCGCGTAGCCGAACTTCGGCTCGGCGTCATCGACCGAGTGGCCCCCGACGACGGTGACCTCGGCCTCGGCGAGCTTGGCCGCGCCGCCGGCGACGATCTTCTCCAGGAGCCCGGTGTGGAGCCTGGCGCGCGGAAAGGCGGTGATCCCGAGCGCAAACAGCGGTCGCGCCCCGACCGCGTAGACGTCGCTCACGGCGTTGGCCGCCGCGATCGCCCCGTACGCGGAGGGGTCGTCGACGATGGGTGTGAAGAAGTCGACGGTCGCGACCAGGGCGCGGTCGGGCGCGAGGCGATAGACCGCGGCGTCGTCGCGCGCGGCCGCGCTGTTCAGCACGTTGGGGTCGACGATCGGGGGCAGAGCCCCGAGTACCTGCCCTAGCTCCACCGGGCTGAGCTTGCAGGCTCAACCGGCCCCGTGGCTGTACTCCGTCAACCGCAGCGGCGAAACGTCCGTCATGTGGGAATTAGTATCGGCGGGTGCCCCTGGTGTTCGCCGCGATCGCCCCCCACGGCGGCATCGCCATCGCCGAGGCCTGCTCGCCCGACGAGCGCGACCTCGCGCTCACGACGCGGGCGGGGATGGAACAGCTCGGTCGCCGTTTCGAGGCGGCCAGGCCCGAGGTCGCCATCGTCGCCACGCCGCACAACGTGCACATCTCCCACGCCCTGAGCGTGGTCGTTGCCGCCCGCGTGAAGGGCAGGCTGAACGGCGTCACGCCGCTGATCGAGCTCGACGTGCCCTCGGACACGCGGCTCGCCGGGCGCGTGCTCGAGGCCATCGGGTCGGCGGGCCTGGCCGTCGCGGGAGTCAGCTTCGGCTCCAACGACCCGGAAACGGCGGTCGCGCCGATGGACTGGGGCGTGCTGATCCCCCTCTGGTTCATGGGCGGCCGGAGTGACCCGCCCGTGGCGGTGGTCGTGGTCACGCCCGCGAGGGATCTTTCCGCCTCTGACCACGTCACCGCGGGCGCGGCGATCGCCGCGGCGGCGGCCGCGTCCGGTCGTCGAGTCGCGTTCATCGCGAGCGCCGACCATGGGCACGCCCACCAGGAGTCCGGTCCGTACGGCTACCACCCCGCGGCGGCGCAGTACGACGCTCTCGTCGAGGAGATCGTGCGCACGGGAGCGCTCGAACGGCTGGTCGGGATCCCACGGGAGCTCGTCGACAAGGCCAAAGCGGACAGCTGGTGGCAGATGCTGATGCTGCACGGGGCCACGCGCGGATGGCGCGGGGAGCTGATCTCTTATGAAGCCCCGACCTACTTCGGGATGCTGACCGCGGCTTATTCCCCCGGATAGTCGCGACTATCCGCGCCTTCGCAGCTCCAGAACCCCCGCTAGTCGCGAGTATCCATGCCCTCGCAGCTCCAGAACCCTCGTTAGTCGCGACTATCCGCCAGGTCGGGCGTTTAGCTCAGCGATGTCTGCTCCAGGCGCCGTGCCGCGGCGGCCTTCAGCGCCGGGAAGCCGTCGAGGGTCGGATCGTCGGCCACGAGGCGCTGCACCTCGGCCCTCGCCTCGTCGAGCAGCGCCGGGGTGCGCAGAGACTCCATGGCGGCGTCGGTCAGGCCGTGCTGGCGCGGGCCCATGAGCTCGCCGATGCCACGCCTCTCCATGTCCTCGCGCGCCAGCCGGAAGCCGTCGTGGATCCTGGCCACGAGCTCGAGGCGCTCCAGCGCGGCATCCGACGGATCCTCCGCCAGCAGCAGGCAGTAGCTCTGCGCGGAACCGCGTCCGACGCGGCCGCGGAACTGGTGCAGCTGGGCCAGGCCGAAGCGATCGGCCCCCTCGATCATCATCACCGTCGCGTTCGGCACGTCGACACCGACCTCGACGACGGCCGTGGCGACCAGGACCTGGATCTCGCCGGCAACGAAGCGCCGCATCACGTCGTCCTTCTCTTTGAGCCGACCATGGACCAGGTCGAGCCTGAACTCGGGGAACACCTCTTTCCGCAACCGCTCCGCCTCGGCGGTGGCCGAGCGCGCGGCAAGGGTCTCCGACTCCTCGATGAGCGGGCAGATGACGAACGCCTGCCGTCCCGCGGCGACCTCGCGACGAACTATCTCGTAGGCGCGCGACCTCTGGTCGGGGTCGACCACCTCGGTCGTCACCGGCGTCCGGCCGGGGGGCATCTCGTCGAGGACGGACACCGACATCTCGCCGTACAGCGCGAGCGCGAGGGTGCGCGGGATCGGGGTCGCGGTCATCGCCAGGAAGTGCGGACGCCCCCGACCTTTGGCGCGGAGCAGCTCGCGCTGGCGTGTGCCGAACCGATGCTGCTCGTCGACGATGGCGAGGCCGAGGTTGGCGAGCTCGACGTCCTCCTCGATCAGCGCGTGCGTGCCCACGACGAGGGCGCAGTGGCCGGACGCCGCGGCCGCGCGTACACGCCGGCGCTCGGGCGCGGGCTGGCCGCTGACCAGGAGCTCCACCGTGAGGCCTGGGAAGCTGGCCTCCAGGTAGGCGCGGAAGCGGTGAAGGTGCTGGCGGGCCAGGATCTCGGTCGGCGCCATCACCACCGACTGCATGCCCGACGCGTGGGCCATGGCCGCTGCGGCCGCGGCGACGGCGGTCTTGCCCGAGCCGACGTCGCCGTTCAGCAGGCGGTTCATGGGCACGGTCTGGGCCATGTCCTTGAACACCTCCCACGTCGCCCTGCGCTGGGCGGTGGTCAGCTCGAACGCGAGGCCGGCCTTGAAGGCGTCGATCACCTCCTGCCGGTAGGGGATCGGGGTCGCCGGCTCGGCGGCGATGCTCGCTCGCATGAGGGCAAAGGCCGCCTGGAGCTCGAAGAGCTCGGCAAAGGCCATGCGCCGGCGGGCGTCGGCGAAGTCCTGGTCGGCCTCCGGCTTG
>Ga0209470_1001529_pt1 | contig 17135 bp, 16 predicted proteins | sample GraSoiAngelo_125_FD_185882 | JGI IMG/M metagenome (GOLD analysis project Ga0209470, IMG submission 185882) | Grasslands soil microbial communities from the Angelo Coastal Reserve, California, USA - 14_0927_05_40cm (SPAdes) (version 2) | ecosystem: Environmental > Terrestrial > Soil > Grasslands ... | reverse complement strand
TTTCCCACTCGGGCCAACCGTACACAATCGCCAGATACTCTTTCTTTAGTTGTCGCCGCTGCATCAAGAGCCCAAATCGGCGGGCGCTTTCGGCTTTCTTGGCAATTAAGACCAGGCCGCTGGTCTCGCGATCGAGGCGATTCACGATGGATACCTGGCCGCCGGCAGCAATTTCGAACGCGAAAAGACCGCGCAATTCCTGCCACAATGTTCGCGTGCCATCCGGTTTCGTGGGATGAATCAGAAGAAACGGCGGTTTATCGACCACAGCATAATCGTCAGTTTCATCAATGATTTTGAAATCGAGTAACAGCGGCGACTCAATCATTCATCGCAACAATAACCACGATTGCCTTGACCTCATTCCCAAAACTGCTTTACCTAGCCTCTTTAACTTTTGACAGGAGCACGTGGTGGAGCCCAAAGACATCAAAGAAATCAAAACCATCATCGATTTGATGAAGAAGAACGATCTTTCGGTCTTCGAAATCGAAAAGGAGGGGTTTCGCTTAAAACTTCAAAGAGGTCCTTCGGCTCAGGCCGCGCCAGTCGCTCCGCCGCCTGTGGCAGGTCAATCCAAAACGGCCGCAACAACCGCTGAAGCTGCACCAGCTATTCCGAAAACAATCGAAAGCGTACAGCTGAAAGAAATCGTTTCGCCCATGGTGGGAACGTTCTATCGCGCTGCATCGCCGGACGCCGCGCCCTTTGTTGATGTTGGAAAAACCGTTACGGAGGAAACAGTGGTTTGCATTATCGAGGCGATGAAAGTGATGAACGAAATCAAGGCAGAGACGAGCGGTGTCATCGCCGAAGTTGTGGCTGAAAACAGTAAGCCAGTCCAGTTTGGCCAGGTGCTGTTCAAAGTTCGTTAGACAGGTAGGGCGCGACCGCCGGGCGCGCCGGATCGGGCGTCCCAATGTTCGAAAAAGTCCTAGTTGCCAATCGCGGTGAGATCGCGCTGCGGGTGATTCGCGCCTGCAAGGAGCTCGGCATTCGAACGCTCGCGGTTTATTCTGAAGCCGACGTGGATTCGTTGCACGTTCAGCTTGCAGACGAATCCATTTGCATCGGCGCGCCGCCTAGCGCGGAAAGCTATCTCAAAATCGATCGAATCATGAGCGCAGCCGAGATTGGCGATGTCGATGCGATACATCCCGGTTACGGTTTTCTCGCCGAGAACCCGCATTTCGCGGAAGTCTGTGAAAGCTGCAATATCAAGTTCATCGGGCCTTCGTCGCAGGCCATGCAGGCGATGGGCGATAAGAATGTAGCGCGGGGCGCCGCGCGAAAAGCCGGCGTGCCAGTCACGCCAGGAAGCGATGGAATTGTCGAGACAGAGGGCGACGCGATCAAAATCGCGAAGAAGATCGGTTATCCGGTAATGATAAAAGCGGCTGCTGGCGGGGGCGGACGCGGAATGCGCATGGCGCACAACGAACCAAGCCTGCAATCAGCCTTTCACAGCGCGCGTCACGAAGCGGAGAAAGCTTTCGGAAACGATCAGGTCTATCTCGAGAAGCTCATCGTCAATCCGCATCATGTCGAATTTCAGATTGTCGCCGATAGCCACGGTCACATTATCCATCTGGGCGATCGTGACTGTTCCATTCAGCGACGCAACCAGAAGATGATCGAGGAATGTCCGTCACCGCTGATGACGCCAGGACTTCGCAAGAAGATGGGACACGCTGCGGTGAAACTGGCCAAATCTGTCGGCTACGAGAACGCGGGCACAATCGAGTTCCTTGTCGACAAGGACCGCCATTTCTACTTCATGGAAATGAACACACGCATCCAGGTTGAACACACGATCACCGAAGAGGTTTACGGATGCGATCTGGTAAAAGAACAAATTCGTATTGCCGCAGGCGAGCCGCTTTCGGAACACGTCGCGCATGCAACGCCTCGGCTCCACGCAATTGAATGCCGTATCAACGCGGAGGATCCGGCGAGAGATTTTCAGCCAACGCCGGGACGTATCGACTTCTATTATGCGCCAGGCGGTCGTGGCGTTCGAATCGATTCGCACGTTTATACCGGTTACACTGTGCCGTCTTATTACGATTCGTTGATCGCAAAAATCATCACGGTGGGCGCGACGCGGATCAATGCCATCGAGCGGATGCGGCGCGCCCTCGACGAGTATTACATCACCGGCATCAAAACCACCGTGCCGTTTCACGCCGCTATCATGCGCAACGGCGAATTTCGCAGCGGAAATTACGATACCGGATTCATCGAGCGAGTCATGTCATCGGGCAAACTCGATCTCAGATCGCGGCCGATTCGATTGCATGAGTAAACCAAGGCAGCGAAAGCTGGTTTGCCTCATAAGTGGAGTTGCCTCTCAGTTTTGATCTCGACAGACGTACGAGATTTGTCTGAGACTCCACGCCCATGAAGATAACAACATCATTAGTTCTCGCCGTACTTTACCTCGTCTGCGTCGGCCCTTTCGCAAAAGTTGAGGCGGTTAGCCCGCCGCCGGATGGCGATTATCCTGGCGGTAACACCGCAGAAGGTCGGGACGCCCCTTTTTAGCCTCACGACCGGCAGTTACAATACTGCCCTTGGCTGGGATTCGCTTGCGAGTGACAGAGAAGGCAAGTTCAACGCGGCCGTTGGCGCTGGAACGCTGGTATTCAACGTCGCGGACAATAACACGGCCACTGGCGCCGGCGCGCTCTTAAACAACACCACCGGGAAGGAGAACACGGCTAATGGAGCGTTCGAGCTCTTTAGCAACACGGACGGCGATTTCAACACGGCCATTGGCAATGAGGAGCTTCAGAACAACACCACTGGCAATACCAACACCGCCGTCGGGGACGCCGCGCTCTCGATCAACACCACCGGTGTCAATAATACAGCCATCGGTTCTGATGCGCTCCAAGCCAACCTCACTGGCAACGGCAATGTCGCCTTGGGTGCAGGGGCGGGAATCCTTATACTCAAGGCAATAACAATATCGATATTGGCAACTTGGTAGGCGTCACTGGCGACTCGGCTACGATCCGCATCAGTGATGTCCAGACAAAGACTTTTATCGCCGGTATCAGCGGCGTACCAGTTACAGGAACAGCAGTTGTGGTCGATGGCAGCGGTCAACTTGGAGTAGCACCCTGTTCCAAGCGTTTCAAGGAGGCGATTAAACCGATGGATAGCGAGAGTGAAACGATCCTCGCGCTCAAACCAGTCACGTTCCTTACAAAAAAGAAATCGACCCGAAGAGCGCTGCGCAGTTCGGTCTCGTTGCCGAGGAAGTTGAAAAAGTGAACCCAGATCTGGTGGTTCGCGACCAAGGCGGCAAGCCCTACACGGTGCGCTATGAAGCAATAAACTCGATGTTACTTAATGAGTTCCTCAAAGAGCATCGCACAGTGCAGAAATAGGGAGCGATCATCGCGCAGCAGCAAAAGGAAATGAAGACTCTCAAAGAAGAACTGAAAGAGCAGGCGTCGCAAATTCAGAAAGTGAGCGCCCAGCTTCAACTGAACAAATTCGCCACGGGACGAATCCGCGGTGGTGGACTGGAACCGCAGACCGTCCTGAATAATCCCTAACCTGTCAACCAACTGAAAGAATGAGCCGCCACGCTTAACCGCATGGCGGCTCTTTGTTTCAGAAAACGCGAAGCGTCGTATCTTCTTATTTCGGTAGTACGTAAGCCCTATGCAGCCCATCTGGCGTAAACATCTGATCATTTGTCTATTTCTTGGCCTGCTGGCGATTCCCATGTACTTGCTCGATCTGGCGCTCACTGAAAAAGGAGGCGGCAATTGGATCACACTGGATTTCCGCGGGCTTATCTTTTGGACTTACATCGCGTTGCTCGCCATCGATGTCGCCTTGAGTTCAATCGGCATCGTCTCATTTCCCAAGTCAGGAGTATTGCGCATTCACTTTTGTTCAATGGTGCTTTCCGTAATTCTGCTCGTCGTAGGCTTCATCCTTTACGGAAAACTGCTGCGCGCAGAGGCCATCTCCCGTTGACCGCGAACTTTGGTAGAGAACTCGCTGAAGTGTCGTGCTGTTTCGCACGTAGTGTTCAGTAAGAGAGGCGGGGGCGGGAATCGAACCCGCGAATAGCGGTTTTGCAGACCGCGACCTTACCACTTGGCTACCCCGCCATTTGTGCGAGGAATGAGCGTAACGTGGGAGCATAGCGTGTCAACGCGGCGAAGCGATTCGTACCAATCAATGTGATTCGTGATCGGTGATTGGTGATCAGTGGAGTGATGGTGCGATCCACGGAAATTCAGCGTTGGACGTTGGGCGTTGGGCGTTGGACGTTTTGACTGAAAATGACTTCCCGTTCTTCCGAATTGTTTCATGCTGCGCAAAAATATATCCCCGGCGGCGTCAACTCTCCCGTACGCGCGTTTCGCAACGTGAATGGCGCGCCGTTTTTTGTGACGCATGGGAAGGGCGCAAAGATTTGGGATGTCGATGGGAAGGAATACATCGACTACGTGGGAAGCTGGGGACCGGCGATTCTCGGTCACGCGCCGAAAGTCGTTGTGGACGCAGTGCGGGAGGCTGCAACGCGCGGCTTAAGTTTTGGAATTCCGAATCCGTTGGAAGTCGAGATGGCGGAATTGATCTGTGATTGGATTCCGTCGATCGAAAAAGTGCGGATGGTGAACAGCGGCACGGAAGCGACCATGTCGTGTATTCGTCTCGCCCGTGCGTTCACCGGGCGCGACAGGATCATCAAGTTCGACGGTTGTTATCACGGGCATGCCGATGGGTTACTGGTGAAAGCAGGGAGTGGCGCGCTTACTCACGGGCGGCCCGACAGCGCGGGCGTGCCGCAAGCATTTGCCGATCTCACCATCTCACTTCCATTCAACAATGCCAACCTTGTTCGGGAGGCGTTTGCCGAGAACAGGCGCGAGATCGCAGCAGTAATTGTGGAGCCTGTCCCGGCGAACGCTGGTCTTTATCTCCCGGGCGACGATTTTCTGTCGATGCTGCGAAAGGAATGCAAGCTCAATGATGCGCTTTTGATCTTCGACGAAGTAATTACTGGTTTCCGTCTCTCGCGCGGCGGCGCCCAGGAAATTTACGGAATCAAACCTGATCTTACGGCGCTGGGGAAAGTGATTGGCGGCGGATTACCAGTCGGCGCATTTGGCGGCCGGGCTGAAATCATGGACCAGCTTTCGCCAGATGGCCCCGTTTATCAGGCGGGCACCTTATCTGGCAATCCTTTGGCCATGGCTGCGGGTCTCGCGCAACTTCGTGAGCTCGAACGCATCAATGGATGGAAATTGCTGGAAGAGATTGGCACGCAATTCGAACAGCTCACGCGGAGTGCCATCAATGACACCAAGGCCAACATTAGTTTTCACCAGGTCGGTTCGATGTTCTGTTTGTTCTTCGCCCCGGGACCGATTCTCGATCTCGCGAGCGCACGGCGGAGCGATTTAAAAATATTCGCGAGATTCTTTCATGCTTGTTTAAAGCGCGGCATCTACTTCGCGCCATCGCAGTTTGAAACCGGGTTTTTATCCACAGCACACTTGCCGGAAGATGTGGAACGCACAAGCAGTGCGATGCGCGAAGCATTAAGAGAGCTATAGATCATTCCATTCAAGAAACGACGTCTCTGCAAGCCGCGATCCCTTCTTCTTTGTTGTCCCGATCCCGAGAGTATTCGGGGTTGCCCGGCCGTAGCTTTATGCGAAGGCTGGGAGGAGTGCCTTGCCCTCAACAAGAAAACATTGATCGAGAGATGTCTCGACTTCGCTCGACATGACAACGACTAAGGATTCGCGAATTCGCTCGGCGGCGAAATTCTTTTTGGAAGGTGACAAGAAGTTTTTCGTCAAAGGCGTCACGTACGGTCCCTTCAAGCCGGATACCGAAGGAAACTATCTCGGTCGGCCCGAGCAAGTGGATGCCGATCTCGCGCTCATGCGACAAGCCGGCCTGAATGTTGTGCGGATTTATCATGCACCGCCGCCTTGGTTTCTCGACCGGTGCACTAACGCTGGCATGCGGGTGCTGGTGACACTTCCCTGGGAAAAACATATCGAGTTCCTACGCGAAAGATCGATTCGCAAGCAAATTGCCGCAGCAGTCCGGACAACAGTGAGCAAATACCCCGGGCATCCAGCAATTCTCGGTTATCTCGTGGGTAACGAAATCTCCAGCACGATGGCCCGCTGGCTTGGCGCTCGCCGAGTGATTGAATTTGTAGAGGAACTGATTCGAATCGGGCGTGCCATCGATCCGGATGCCCTCTTTTCCTATGCCACGTACCCGCCGACGGAATATCTGCTGCCGCAGAATGCCGATTTTTGCTGTTTCAATGTTTACCTCCACAATCAGCGTGATTTCGAAGGCTATCTATTGCGACTGCAAAATCTCACGGGCGAGCATCCGCTTATCCTGGGGGAATTCGGTATGGATACGATCCGGCATTCACAGGATGAGCAAGCCGAGATGCTCGGTTGGCACATCGACAGCGTCGTAAAATGCGGTCTTGCTGGAACCATTTTTTTTACCTGGACGGACGAATGGTTTACCGGCGGGCAGGAAATTACCGATTGGGCGTTTGGGATCGTTACGCGGGAACGCCAGCCAAAGAAGGCGTTCTACACGCTGGAGGAGAAACTGGGGCGGAACGATTCCACCCTGCCGCATCGTCCCTTGCCGAAGGCGCCGTTCGTTTCGGTTATTGTTTGCTCGTACAACGGTGGGCCGACTCTTGCGTCCTGCCTTGATTCGTTAGGTAAACTTAACTATCCCCAGTATGAGATCATCCTGGTCGATGACGGATCGACCGATGATACATCTTATATCGCAGCGCAGTTCCCATGGGTGCGTTACATTCATCAAAGCAATCAAGGATTGAGCCACGCCCGGAATACCGGCGCGGCCGCAGCTAAGGGTGAAGTCTTCGCCTACACCGATTCTGACTGCATGGTTGATCCCGATTGGCTGTATTATCTCATCGGCACTCTTGTAAGCGGTGATTACGCTGGAGTGGGTGGACCGAATGTCACGCCGCCAGCCAAAAGTTGGATTCAGGCCTGCGTTGCGGCGGCACCCGGTGGACCGAGCCATGTATTGCTTACCGATGTGGTCGCCGAGCATATTCCGGGTTGTAACATGGCTTTTTATCGGTGGGCGTTTGAGGGCGTGGGCGGCTTTGACACCGAATACCGCAAAGCAGGTGATGACGTCGATTTTTGCTGGCGAATTCAGCAGGCTGGGTGGGTCGTTGCCTTCAGTCCGACTGCGATCGTGTGGCACTATCGGCGTTTTACGCTTCGGGCTTTTTTGAGGCAGCAGGACGGTTACGGCGAAGCGGAATCGCTGCTGCGTTTTAAGCATTTGATCTTTTTCGGACCAACAGGGACCGCAAAATGGCGTGGGCAAATCTACGGAACGCCTCGATTCAGCTGGTTCGTTAACCGGCCAGTGATCTATCATGGAATGTTCGGTGAAGGTTTTTTTCAATCGATTTATCCCGCACCTCAGTCAGACGTAGCCGCCTACTTGAGCAGCATTGAGTGGTTTGCCCTGACAATTTTTCTGTTCGGTCTTGGGATTTTTCTGCCGGCGTTGCGCATTGTTCCGTACCTCATGCTTGGAGGCACGCTATGTGTCGCGCTTTCCTACATGGTGCGAGCTTCCATTGAGCCAAAATTCGATACGGCGGGCGCGCGGCTGCTTGTGATGTTTCTAGCTTTCGTCCAACCGCTCGTGCGTGGATTCTCCCGTTATTTCACGTGGCTGCATTTCAAGCGTACGCCCGCAGGCGTGATTCGAGCACACGAACATCTACCGGAGCGCAGCCGTATTACGGGCAGTCTAAGTCGCCGAGTTTTTTGGAGCGAACAGGGAAGGGACCGCCACTACTTGCTTGGCGCCATCTTCGAGTTGCTGGATGAAGAAGGCTGGCGCTATTCCACTGATAGTGGATGGAATGAGTGGGACATTCAAATCTATGGGAATTTTTGGTGGAGCATCGCGCTTCAGACTGTCACTGAGTATCACGGCGGCGGTAAGTGTTTGACCCGCGTCCGGCTTCGCAACCGGTTCGTTACGACGACCATTATTTTCAATCTCATTGTCTTAAGTTTGTTGATCTATCGGCAGCTCAACATTTCGCACGTGGATCTTTGGGTCCTTGTTCCTTATATGCTGTTTCTCGGCTTCCTCTGGACGAGAGCGCGTTTGCTGAAGTCGCGCGTGGCCGAACTTGTTGATCTTGCAGCGCATCGGGCGGGTCTGCACCGAGTGACGCGCCGAGGCAAAGTCGCCCGAAGCGAGTCAATTCCCCAAGTTGAGATTCCAGCGAGTACCGTGGACGAGGTCTCGCCGAGTCTTCCTGAATAGCGCTCGACTTTGGGGTCAGAACTTCAAACACACCGTGCCGCTTCCGCGTACGATTTGGCCGATTCGTTTTGCTTCCAAGATCCGCATCGCGCGCCCTGCATCGCGTTCGGAAACAACCGCCACCATTCCGATACCCATATTGAATACCTGATACATCTCATGAAGATCGATATTTCCGTTTTGCTGCAAGGTCTGAAAGATGCGGGGCGCACGCCACTTTCTCGTTTCGATTACCGCGTCGCAATTTGCTGGCAAAATTCGCGGCAAATTATCAATGAGACCGCCGCCTGTGATATGAGCCAGACCGTTAATCGTGCCAGTTGGAATTTTTGCCAGAAGCGGCTGATAATTTTTGTGTACGCGCAGCAATTCCTTTCCGACCGCCGTTGCTGAGCCGGGCAGACGCGAACCAATTTTGAGGTTCATTTTACCGAACAAAATCTCTCGAGCCAGTGAGTAGCCGTTTGTATGCAAACCGTTTGATTCCAGCCCTAGAATTACGTCGCCCGGCCGGATTTTCTTGCCGTCGATGATATTGCCGCGGTCCACGACACCGATGATGCAACCAGCGAGATCGTATTCCCCGTTGCGATACATTCCTGGCATCTGCGCCGTCTCGCCGCCGAGAAGAGCACACCTCGCCGATCGGCAGGCGCGCGAAAAACCCCGGAGCAATTGTTGGAACACGCGGGGTTTGAGTTTTCCGCAGCCAATGTAATCCAGGAAGAATAGAGGACGTGCACCCAGGACGGCGATGTCGTTTACGCAATGGTTAACCAGATCGGCGCCAACGGTATCGTGCTTGTTCACAGCAAACGCGATTTTTAATTTTGTCCCCACTCCGTCGATGCTTGCAACCAGCACCGGCTCGCGCATCGCAGGGAAGTTCGCTCGAAACAAACCGCCGAAACCGCCAATCCCGCCTAACACTTGCGGTCCATGCGTTTGCCTAACGAGTGATTGGATACCGCGCTTGAGTTTATTGCCAAGATCGACATCAACCCCAGCACGAGCGTAAGCTTTTTGCTTCTTTGTCATGTCGAGCGAAGTCGAGACATCTCTGTTTTTGATCTTAACAGCAAGAGATTTGATTCGCTCACTCCCGTTCGCATCAGCCTCCGGCCTTTCCCGTCTATGTCGCGGCTTCCCAGTCGCTCCATTCTCGACTCCGCTTCGCTCCGCTCGAAATGACAAGCTACTATTTCAAATCCGCGAATAACGTCGGATGTGCTTCCTGATCGGCGAGTGCTTTGGCGCGCTGGTCCCGTTTCTCCATGATGAACTTGTCTAACGCAGGATCGACGGCCAGGGGATAATCTCCGTTGAAACAGGCCAGGCAAAAGCTATTCATCGGCCTTCCCGTCGCCCGTACCATGCCTTCCACATCGAGGTAACCGAGGCTGTCAACACCGAGGTATTTGCAGATGTCTTCCATCGACATCTGGTTTGCAATCAACTTATCCGGATCGGGAAAGTCGATTCCGTAATGACAAGCAAACCGGTGTGGAGGACAGCTTACACGCATGTGCACTTCTTTTGCGCCGGCTTCGCGCAAGTTCACGACGCGCGCTCGCGCGGTCGTCCCGCGCACGATCGAGTCGTCGACAACCACGACTCGTTTCCCGGCTACCATTTCCTTGATCAGATTCAACTTTACCCGCACATCGAAATCGCGGATGAGTTGGCTTGGCTGCAAAAATGTGCGGCCAATGTAATGGTTGCGGACAAAAGCATGGGCAAAAGGAATCTTTAGTTCCTCCGAAAAACCAAGAGCGGCATAGTTACCCGAGTCAGGTACAGGAACAACGATATCCGCATCGACCGGAAATTTTCTTGCCAGTTCGCGTCCCATTTCCATGCGCACTTTTCCGACGTTAACACCGCCGATCATACTGTCCGGGCGCGCGAAATAGACGTATTCGAACATGCAAAACGCTGGCCGCTCATCCGGAAACGGCCTTTCGGAGCGCAAGCCGTTCTCATCGATAATCAATACTTCGCCGGGCTCAATTTCGCGGACGAACTCCGCGTGAATCAGGTCAAAGGCACACGTCTCAGATGCCACAATATAAGCGTCATCGAGTCTGCCCAGGGAAAGCGGCCGCCAGCCAAACGGATCGCGAACCGCGATTAGTTCCCGTTCACTCATGATGATGAGCGAGAACGCTCCTTGAATCCGGCGCAAGGCCGCGAGAACATTTCCGCCATTCTTCGAGGGTTGCGCTAAAAGATGTAAAATGATTTCGCTGTCGGCGGTGGTTTGGAAAATGGAGCCTTTTCGTTCCAGCTCGTCGCGCAAAAAATCGGCATTGATCAAATTACCATTGTGCGCAATTGCCATTTGGCCGCGCACACAGTCGACCACGAAGGGTTGCGCGTTTTTAATCGTGCTTGTTCCGGTGGTCGAATAACGCGTGTGCCCGATGGCGCGTGTCCCTTTCAGCCTCGCCAGTTCATCCTGCCCGAACACCTGTGACACAAGGCCCATATCTTTGTGCTGGAGAAAGGTCGTGCCCGGACCGTTGCTGGTGACAATTCCCGCGCTCTCTTGGCCTCGATGCTGCAAAGCAAACAGACCGTAATAACTTAGGACCGCTGCGTTCGGATGACCGAATACGCCGAACAGCCCGCATTCATGCTGCGGGAACGGATCGGTCTCGGCTTTGATTATGTCGAGCTTGTCTGGAGAGATCACACTCAATAATTCACCAAATTACGCGCGGTTCAACGAATCGTTCTCGATGTCCAGCGAGATTCCAAATGCCCCCAAAAGGCTACGTTGATATCGCGCTTCATAGACTCGGGATTCCCTCGGCTGCTAAATCGCTTTCCACTGCGCGGCGGATGGCGTTCCACCAATCATCGTAAAGATCGCTAACTGGCCAGAAAAATTCTTCGTTGCCGACGCGGATGCGAAGCTGGTCGCCGCCAACTGTGCCAAGTTGTTGAAATGGAATTTGCCGATCTTGCAACATGGAAATTGTCTTTTGCAGGTTTTCGGGGCCGACGGAAAGAACGATCCGCGATTGCGATTCGTTAAACAACAATGTGATGGCAGCCGTGTCGCCTGCTTTAAAATCGATTTCCACCCCGAAAAGTTTTTCCGGATGAAAACAACATTCAGCAAGCGAGACCGCGAGACCGCCTTCGCTGCAATCATGGGCGCTTTTTACCACGCCTTCGCGAATCAATGCGCCCACTGCATTTTGGATCTTAATTTCGTACGCCAGATCAACACATGGCGGCGGGCCAACTTTCAAGCCGTGACAAACCTTGAGATAACGTGAGCCTCCGAGGCTGTAGCCAAGAGCGCTCGTCCCGGCTTCTTTGTCGTGGCCAGTCTTTTCATCCCCGCGGTCGGCGCCCGCGGCCAAAGTGCTGGCGATTGCGCCAACCAAAATAATCACGTCGCCCTCGTTCTTGAACCATTGCGTCGTGATGTGCTCTTCTTTGTCGATCAAACCGACCATGCCGATGGTCGGTGTTGGATCTACCACACCTGCCGGGCTCTCATTGTATAAAGAAACATTTCCGCCGGTGACTGGCGTGCCAAACGCGCGACAAGCTTCGGCGATGCCTTCGACTGCTTCGCGCAACTGCCAAAAGTTCTCGGGCTTGTAGGGATTGCCGAAGTTTAGGTTATCGGTGACCGCAAGCGGACGCGCACCCGAGCAGGTAAGATTTCGCGCCGCTTCGGCTACGGCAATCTTTCCGCCCTCCCGCGGATCCAGTGCGCAATAGAGTGAATTACAATCCGTAGTCGCAGCCAGGATTTTGTCTGCATAACGGACAAGGAAAACGGCCGCGTCCGAACCGGGCTTCACGAGCGTACCGGTGCGCACAGTGTGATCGTATTGCCGATATACCCAGTTTTTCGATGCAATAGTCGGATCACGCAATAGTTGGCGTAGAGCTTCGAGATTGTCGATCTTGGCGAGATTCGTCAGATCGCGGTCATCGATTGCGGCTGCAAGACGTTTCGCTTCCCGCGAATAAAGAGGCGCTTCGTCAGCCAGCGCCTTGGCCGGAATCTCTGCGGAAATCTCGCCGTTATTACGCACGCGCATCATGCCGTCGTCGGCCACGCGGCCAATCTCGACGCACGGCACATCCCATTTCTCGAAAATTGCGCGGACCACGTCTTCCTTCCCGCGCCTCGCGATGATCAGCATCCGTTCCTGCGATTCGCTTAACAAAATCTCGTATGGCGTCATGCCGGGCTCGCGTTTTGGAACTTTCGCAAGGTCAATTTCGATACCGCTTCCAGCGCGGCTGGCGGTTTCACACGTCGAGCATGTTAGCCCCGCTGCGCCCATGTCCTGGATTCCGGCGACGACATCATGACTAAGAAGCTCGAGACACGCTTCGAGCAAAAGTTTCTCTTTGAACGGATCGCCCACTTGCACTGCCGGACGATCTTCGCGCGATTGCTCGGTCAATTCGCGCGAAGCGAACGCCGCCCCGGCCAGGCCATCGCGTCCTGTCTCCGCGCCGACATAAAAAACTGGATTACCAACGCCGGTTGCGGCGCCGCGCGCCAGTTGCTCGTGACGCAACACACCAAGACAAAAAACATTTACGAGGGGATTGCCCTCGAAACTCTCATCAAAATAGATTTCACCGCCCATCGTAGGAATCCCAACACAATTTCCGTAGTGCGCAATCCCGGAGACGACTCCGGTAAACAACCGCCGATTTGCCACTAATTTCGGATTTTGGATTTCGAATTTCGAATTTTCACCAGTGATCGGTCCAAACCGCAGAGAATTCAGACAAAATTCCGGATGTGCCCCCATGGTAAAGATATCGCGGATAATCCCTCCGACACCGGTGGCTGCGCCTTGGAACGGTTCGATCGCGCTCGGATGATTGTGGCTCTCCATCTTGAACGCGATGGCCCAACCATCGCCGATATCGACAACCCCTGCGTTTTCCTCACCGGCTTTTACCAAAATGCCGGGCCCTGTAGTCGGAAATTTCTTCAGTTCTTTCTTCGAGTTTTTATAGGAGCAATGCTCACTCCACATTACTGAGAAAATTCCCAGCTCGGTGAAATTTGGCTGGCGCCCGAGGATTTTCTTAATTCGGTCGAATTCCTCCAGGGTGAGGCCGTGTTGCTTGACGAGTTCTGGGGTGACTGCTGGCTCGGCAGTCGGCATCTGGCTGATCATCGACAGATTCACGTTAACGAATCCGCAAGACGGCTCAATCGTTCAAAATAAGAATTTTCATCAAGTTGCGACATTTTAGAAGCGTCCGTTAACTCTTCGAACTACGAACCTTGGGTATCAACAAAAGGGAGGTATCATGGTCAACAAAGGAATTGTCGCTCTCGCGTGTGTGCTCATTGCATCGCCAGCATTTGCGCAGACTACTACAAACCGCACACGGCATTATCGGACAACGACCGCAATAACCAGTGTAGAAGGAGTAACGGTAACAGCACCGGTTATATCGGCTGAGCCAGCCAGCGCGGCCACTTACCAGCCTGCCGGAACCCTGGTCGTTCGCACGGACAGAGCGAATCCGGAGCGGTTTGATCTGTACGGCCCTGGACTCGTCTACGATAAGTTTGGGCGACCCGTACGCGGCCCGATTAAACCTGGCGCGCGTGTGGTCGTGTTCTACGCGAACATGGGTGACAGGCGTCTGGTCGATCACGTAGTCGTGTTAGATTGATAGAAGCGCGCCCCATTCGAATAGCGGCGGCACCCACCCGTCCAAGTGAAAATGGGCTTAATCCAGGGACGCCCGCACAAGTTCCAGAGCATGACGCTCGGGAGAAACCATCAAAATAAACAAGGGAGGTATATATGAAGAGAACAATAATTGCTCTCGCCTGCACATTAGTTGCGCCACTGGCGTTTGCGCAGACGAGCACAACAACAACTGAAACAACAACTGAACCAGCAACAACGACACAGACAACGAGCACAACCTACACAGCCGGTACCGTAACCACGTATGAGCCCGGCAAGACTGTTGTGGTCAAGGGTGACCAAGGGCCAGTCAGCTTCGCTCTGGGTACGGCCGCGCGAGTCGTCGACGGCGCAGGCAGAATCGTGACCGCTCCGCTGCGCGCCGGGCAGAAGGTGCGAGTTTACTACACCGGACCTGAAAGGGAACGGGTCGTCGAGCGAGTAGTTGTTGAAGACTAAGACTGACCTGCCTTAGCTACGACGTGGCAAGGAGTGGTTGGTCAAGAATTCAAAAGCCGCAGGGTCGAAATGATCCTGCGGCTTTTTATTTTCTCGCACTGGAGCAGATTGTCGTCGTGGATTTATTGGGAACAATCGCAATATCGCAACGGCGATGACCGTGCTTATCGGCGTGGTGTTTGATTTTATCGAAATGCGCCGGGCACGGCGCAATCGCGAAGAGCGCGCTGCAAGCGTTCATGACGCCGGAATGGATGAATTCGTCGATGATCGTGCATTCGATTCCAAAAGGCACAACTGCGGCGCAACTCGAGAATGATCCGCGATTGCTCGAAGGCGTGTCTGAAAATCGCAACCATCATGGAAGAAATCGGCTGTTCGGTTCATGCGCGCATCGTGCCGTTCTTCGTCGCGGCTGATTTGACCGATGGAATGGCGCCGATCGCGTCGCAGAATTTTCGACCGTTTGCAGAGTTGGAGCGTATGCGTGCCGGCACGCAACAAGTTGGGAGTGGTTCCAATTGGCTGGTGGAACAACTCGGGCACCACGCTGTGACCGAGAGGAATTTGCAGGTGGGTGCACAAACCGTTTACCGCGACTGGCAGCCGTAATTTGCGTTTCGAGCGCAAATCGCAGAACATCACTGGATGGCTTTTGATCTGAAGGAAATTATCGCAGCGCGGCTGGGTGAAAATTACCAACTCCACGAGAGACACCTAAACTCGACACTGGTGCAGGCGCAGCGAGTGATCGGGTTCGACAAGGTCTACGCGCGAGCTGAAGGCGCGTACTTGTATGACATGGATAATCAGCCGTACCTGGATTTTTTAAGCGGCTACAGCGTTTTCAACATCGGGCGGAATCATCCAATAGTGAAACAAGCGATTCGCGATGTTCTCGATCTCGATCTGCCAAACATGGTGCAGATGGATTGCTCGCTCTTGAGTGGGTTACTTGCCGAGGCGTTGACGAAACGAACCCCGTCACATCTAAACGCTGTGTTCTTCTGCAATTCAGGAACTGAAGCGATGGAAGGCGCGTTGAAGTTTGCGCGCGCTGCCACGGGACGTAAGCGAGCGGTTTCGCTTGCAAGCGCATTTCACGGACTGAGTCTTGGTTCGTTATCGTTAATGGGGTGCGAAAGTTTCACCGAAGGCTTCGGACCGTTGGTGGAAGGATTCGATGCACGTGTGCCACTCGATGACATCGAAGCATTGGACAGACAATTGCGTTCGCGCGACGTAGCGGCTTTCGTGATTGAGACTGTTCAGGGAAAAGGCTGTCAAACTTCCAAGACCGATTTCTTGATTCGCGCGCAGGAACTCTGCCGGAAATACGGCACGCTGCTGATCTCCGACGAAGTGCAAACAGGGCTCGGTCGCACAGGAAAAATGTTTGGATTTCAACATTGGAATCTGGAACCGGACATCATCACCCTGGCTAAAACGCTAAGCGGCGGTTACGTGCCCTGCGGTGCGATCGTAACCCGCCGAGATATTTATCAAAAAACTTTTTCGCGCATGGACCGTTGTGTCGTCCATTCGACAACATTCGGACGCAACAATCTCGCGATGGCGTGCGGATTGGCAGCACTGGAAATAATCGACAACGAAAAGCTAACTGAGAATTCCGCGAAAATGGGCGCTTTGCTGATGGAAAAAGTGGACACGCTGCGTGCGAAACACTCGTTCATCAAAGAAGTGCGCGGAAAAGGGCTCATGATCGGAATCGAGTTTCATGAACCACAGGAGTTCAAACTGAAGATGGCGTGGAAGCTGTTGCACAAGATCGACAAGGTGCTTTTCGCGCAAATGATCGTGACACAAATGCTGAGCAAACACCGCATTCTCACCCAAGTCGCAGGCCACGCGATGGACGTGATGAAGATTTTACCGCCATTGATCATTGGCGAAAAAGAAGTCGATATGTTCGTTAATGCGCTCGACGACGTGCTCACCGAATGCCGCAAATTTCCGGGACCAATGTGGGAACTTGGGAATAATTTCGTCAGGGCCGCGCTTGGCTCAAGGCGCCCGGCTGAAGCGCGGCCCGCTGTTTCCGCGTAAAACATCGGACATGCGTTCTCGCTTGCGCCAGCGAACCAAAAAAGGAGACGTGCGACCCGAGACTTTATCATTTGTCGATCCTTGGTTCGGGCATACGTTTAAAAAGGGGAGGAAATATTATGAGCACAGTTGTTGCTGAACAAAAAAAAGCTGAAACGAAACCGAATCAGCTCGAGCAACTGAAGAAATTTACCAAAGTCGTAGCCGATACCGCCGACTTTGAATCGATCAAGGATTTTAAGCCGCAGGATGCGACGACGAATCCGAGTCTGGTTTACGCCGCCACGCAAAAGCCGGAGTACGCGCGTCTGCTCGAGGAGGTACTGGCTGAACGCAAGAAATCAGGCCTAAGCGGCCAAGAGCAGATTGAAGACATATGTGATCATCTGCTCGTCCAGTTCGGCACGGACATTCTCGAAATTGTGCCTGGACGCGTGTCGACCGAGACCGACGCGCGATTGTCATACGATGTCGAGGGTTCGATCAATAAAGCGCGCCGGTTGATCAAGCTTTACGAGGAGCGAAAAATTCCGCGCGAGCGGGTGTTGATTAAAA
>Ga0209470_1001522_pt1 | contig 17164 bp, 14 predicted proteins | sample GraSoiAngelo_125_FD_185882 | JGI IMG/M metagenome (GOLD analysis project Ga0209470, IMG submission 185882) | Grasslands soil microbial communities from the Angelo Coastal Reserve, California, USA - 14_0927_05_40cm (SPAdes) (version 2) | ecosystem: Environmental > Terrestrial > Soil > Grasslands ... | reverse complement strand
ATCGATTTTCGTTTTCCAAATTAACTTTCCGGTCGCAGTGTCTACCGCATATATGTTCGCCGACTGGTCACCGAAGTACACGGCCGATCTACCATCGGCAGCCTTACCGATCACCATCGCACTGCGCACACCAGCATCGGCCTGGAAGTTCCAATGGATGCATCCCGTCTTGGTATCCAGCGCAAAGACATCGCCTTCCGCGTTCCCAACATACAAGCGGCCGCCAACGACCACAGGCTGCGTCCCACCGGTTGTGGCGCCTGGGTAACCGAACGCCCACTTGAGTTTCAAGCGCGGCACATCAGCGGCAGTTAAGCCGGCAGCGCCTGCCGGCTGAAATCGAGTATTGGTGATCGTCACTCCCCAGCCGTTCCATTCGGCGCTGCCGGCCGCATTCGGAGACACTGCGCCCGCGTTTCTGCAAAAAGCAGAACGCGGAATGATATCCGGCGGCACGGTTCCAAATTTCTTTTCCGAAAGGTATTCCGCCAGAATCCGGCGCTGCACGCGGCTCCGCTCTGCTGCTTGAGTCTTCATCACGCCTGTCTCGAGAACCTGTAAAGTGTGCTCGGGCGTCATCTGCCTCAGAACGGATCGTCCGGGCGCTCGGGCCTCGCTATCGGTGGCCTCGTGACAAATCGCGCAATAAGTCTTGTAGAGGTACGCGCCGTCTTCCTGAGCCAGTAGCGGCCTGGCCGTCAGAGGGACGGTTGCGGTGAGGGTCCATAACATCAATTTTTGAAATCTCATGGTCCTCCAAATCTTGAGGCTGCGCGCTGTCGCGCTTGCGCTTCGCGTCGTCGCGCGTGAGTTATTTCTCGATGACTCCGCCCGCCGGGTTCCTGATCCTTTTATTGAATTGGTCGACTTCATCGATCGGGGCGCAGAGTTCTTCGATCAGCCCCTCCCAATCAGGAGAAGAATACTCGCTGGGATTCTTCAGCAGCTGCCACGTCTTCGTCTGCGACACCCACGGTTTCGCATAGTATTTGGGATCGGTGACCGTGACCACCATCTCGATGTGATCATGATCCGTGCGCCGATAGCGCTCCTGAAGCCGCATCTGATCGCTGTAAGGATAACCGAGGTTATCGAGCCATTGCCGGTCATCCAAGCCGTAGGAATCAATGACCAGAGTGTCTCCTTCCCAGTGGCCTACCGAATAGCCGTACCATCTTGGCGTGTCGGGATTCTCGGGAAGCTTGCGGCCGTCCATCCATACTTCCCGCAGCACCCGGTGGTACTGAAAGAACTGGATCAACCGCTTGGGCTGTTGAATGAATTCCACAGGCCTATTAAACATCACAATTCGCGGCAGGCCGTCCGGATTGCAGTCTCCAAGCGGATCATTTCCAAGTGCAGGCGGAACGGCCCTCGGGCCGTAACCGGGCTTATTCGCGTCGAATCTTTTTTTGCCTTCAGCCGTTAATTGCGGCTCGCCGCCTTTTTGGGTGTTGAATTCGCGCGTTCCGCCGGTACGCCACCAGATGCCATTGAAATCGTGCGGGTCAAATGGTTCCGCCGATGGCGCCGCGGGCGGTCTACCGCGGCCGCCAAACCCTGCTCCCCCGCGTTGCGCCGACGCAAACGATGGGAGAAGGATCAAAGACAGTAAGACCAAACTGAACCTCATCAGGAGATTGCGCATTGTCGGACTCCTACTGCTGGCTATCGGGTCCTGTGGCCAGTAGTTCCTGGCCCTTATCGTTAACGACCTTCAGGAGAAGTGCCGCATTCGTACCGGCTCTGGAAGGAGCGACGGTGATTGTGACAGCGGTTCCCGGCTTCAGTTCATTGGTTGAGCGCTGCTTGGTCCAGCCACTCAATATCAATTGATAGGGATTAGCGGCAATTTCGCAGCCCCAGTTCGCGACGTTACCCGAGCCGTCTTTCACATCAACGAAGAGCTGCGGATGAGGATTTGCAAATCGGAATTCCGTCACGGTCCCCTGCATCGTGACAGGTTTGGATCGGTCGTAAGAAATGTTCGTGCCGTGGTGCGCAAACATCGGAACCGAGACGATGAAAACAACAAGGATCAACAGCAAAACAGCCGATGCTTTGTTCATACCAGACCTCATTGATTCTATCGATAAGTAAACTTCGGAAACCTTAGCAGTATCCAATTTGCACTGTCAATAAATCGAACGGCCGGGTGGTGGTGGCCGTTTGAACTGTAGCGGCGGTCTACCAAGCGTAGAATATTCCCCTCCTCACAGAGGAGGGGTGGACGCGACAGCTTAATAGAAGCTGGCGCGCCGGGCGCGAAGCGCGAGCCCGATAGGGCGAAGCCTCAATTAATGGTCAGTTCGGCGAACGTATTCAGGCCTAAAACTTTTCGCTGAACTGACCACTATTACGGCTTCGCGCTATCGCGCTCGCGCTTCGCGCCCGTCTGCGCGGGAAAAAGGTCGCTTCGCGGCTTCTTGATTGACCGCGCAGCCTCCCCTCCTCTGCGAGGAGGGGAATATTCTTCGCAAACCAGAACTCCTGATTTTCAAACTGAGTCAATACCCGGCCGTCATAGGCCGCCGCTACAGTTCTCCCTATGATGTAATCCGCAGTAATTTGACCAGATTCCCGCCGAGGATCGCTTCTTTGTCCGCATTGCTCAGGAAAGGAGCATTGAGGATGAAATCGATGCCAATCGGCCAATCGAAAGGATAGTCCGTCCCATAGACCATATGTCCGACACCCACTTCGGCGACCAAATGCCGCAAGCCCTCCTCGCGAAAGATCATCGAATCGATATAGAGCTGCTCTCTGAAATACTCGCTCGGTTTCTTTTTGAGCGCCTTGCAGTCGGCACCGCCGCCGCGGCCGCACAATGCGTCTGAACGGCCGCTGTAGGAAGGCAGATAGCCGCCTGCATGAGCGGAGCAGATCTTGAGGCCCGGAAAACGATCGAGCGTTCCTTCAAAGATGAGGTGAGAAAGGAATACCGTGGTCTCCAGCGGATTTCCAATCGTGTTGCCCAAACCGCCTCTTCCTTGAAGACGCGGATTCTGGGTGGTGCCCGGTGCCCCCTGCGGATGCATGAACAGCAGAACCCCCAGTTGCTCGGCTTTTGCCCAGAACGGATCGAACTTACGATCGGAGATCTCCTGACCTTCGACACTTCCTCCGATGGCGGCGCCACGCAATCCCAGTTTGTTGATGGCCTCATCCAGCTGGTCGGCCGCCAGATCCGGATGTTGCAGCGCCACGGTCGCCATTCCGACAAACCGGTCGGGATGTTTAGCGCACCACTGCGATATTTTTTCATTCTGCAGCTTGATCAGATCGCGAGCCAATGCGCGATCCGCAGAGTATCCCCAGGCGTTCACGTTGATCGCCTGATAATCGATTCCCTGCGCATCCATGTCGATCAGCCGCTGCGGGTTGCCCAGCGCAATGTTACCCGTGAGGTTGTTCTTCGCTGCCGCGGCCAGAGGTGTGTCTTTGACTAAATCCCAGACCTCCGGCACAAAACAATGGGCGTGCGCGTCCACGGTCTTCACACGCCGGCCCGCTATGGACAACTCGCGGCGTTTGCCTCGTGCCACGCCGATTTGAGGCGAATGGAATCCGGCCTCGACCAAACCGCGGCCGCCGATGAATACTCCGGCCGTTGCGGCCGCAGCGCCCGCGACATTTTTCAGGAAGTCTCTGCGATTTGGCATTGTCTCCTCCTTACAGTGCTCCCCTCCCCAGGTAGGAGGAGGACTCGCGTTCATCCTTTTCTCCCAGGTCCAGCATGAAGTCAATCAATAAAGTTATTTGGATCACTGCACCCAATGAGGTTTAAAATCCCCGGTAACGTGAGGACAACATGACACCCATGAGAACTTTGTTGCTGTTTATAGGGCTCGGCTTGCTCGGGTTCGTATCCGCGACGCACGCGCAGCAGAGTCCGCAACCGCCGGCCCCACCTGCGGCTCTGAGCTTCGAGTTTTACCGGGCACACGTCGAACCCATTTTTTTGGCCAGACGCGCGGGCCACGCCCGCTGTTATGCCTGCCATGCGCTCGGTGCCGGCGAAGGCAATGCGCCGGCTGCGATGCGGTTGGAAATCCTTTCGCCCGGAAGCACAACGTGGACTGAAGAGCAATCCCGTAAGAATTTCGAGGCAGTCCGGAAAAAGGTATTTACCGGCAACCCGTTCTCGAGCCCGCTGCTCATTCATCCGCTGAGGTACGAAGCAGGCGGCGACCAATGGCATGGCGGAGGAGCGCAGTTTACGTCTCCAAACGATCCCGAATGGCAGACCATTGCAGCTTGGGTCCAGGGGAAGAATGTGGTCAATGAAGACCTGCGTGCTTCGGTCGCGGCGGCCGCGGCCCAACTCCCGGCCAATCCTGCTCGCGGCGCGAGTTCCAACAATGGCGGCTTGAAGCTTCGTATCATCCAGACGAACATGGCGGGCGACAACATCCATATTATCGATCCGGTAACGAATCGCGTGGTTGCGGAGATCACCGGCATTGAAGCCAATCATGGAGTGGCAGCGGCTCCCGATGGAAGCCGGCTTTATGTTTCCAACGAAGCCGATCGCACCGTAGACGTCGTCGATATGAAGACGCTGAAGGTGTTCAAACAGATTCCGCTCAGCGGACCACCCAACAACATCTCCATCAGCAAGGATGGACGCAGAGTGTATCAAGCCATTCACGGATCGCCGTTCGGAGTGGATGTTATCGACACAACGACGCTGGCAAACGTGAAGCGGCTTCCGCTCGACGGATTGCAGATCCACAACACGTATGTGACGCCAGACGGCAAGTACGTCATCGCGGCTTCGGACGATCAGAGCTACAAGGTCGCGATCATCGATCAGAAGACTGAGGAGCCTGGGCGTGTGATTCAGTTCACGAACCGTCCGCGTCCGCTGGCGTTTTACACGAATCCGGACGGCTCGACGAAATGGATCCTGGCGGGACTGACCGAGCTTCACGGATTCGTAGTTGCTGATTTCGCGACCGGCCAGGAGATCCACCGGATCAGGTTCCCCGATCTAGGTGGTCCGGTAAAAATGAAGACCGTCCGGGCGTCCGTCTCAAACCCAAACCACGGCATCGGCGTCCAGCCGGACAATAAAGCCGTCTGGGTCAGCGACCGGTTATACAACGTGGTTCACGCGTACTCGCTGCCCGATCTGAAATACTTGGGCGCGGCAACCGTTGCCGTGGACCCGTTCTGGATGACATTTACACCCGACAGCAAGTTCGTTTACGTCGCGAACGACTCGTCCGCTTCGGTTTCTGCCGTCGACACTCAGTCGATGAAAGAGGTCGCTCGCATTCCTGTCGGACAGGTGCCGAAAAGAAATATCACGGCGATGCTGCCGTAGGAGATTGACGATGCTTAACAGGCGACAGTTCCTTGGCGCCGCGGCAGGCGCCGCCGCGCTGATGCGAAATCCAAAGGCGTTCACCGCGGCGCGGGCGAAGTACGATTTGATCGTCAAGAGCGGACGCGTCATCGATCCCTCCCTCAAGCTGGATGCCATCCGCGACGTCGCGATCGCCGGCGGCCGGATCGCCGCGATCGAAACCAACATTGCCGGCGATGCATCCGAGGTCATCGACGCGCGCGGCAAACTGGTCGTGCCGGGTTTAATCGATATTCACACGCATGCCGCCCGCGTCAAGGACGGACCGGCTTTGTGTCTGGCTGACGGCGTCACCGGGTTCATCGATGCCGGCTCGCAGGGAGCCGACCACATTGCCGATACGGTTGCGGTTGCCAAGTCGGCACCGCAACCCGGCCGCGTTCTGATCAACATCGGCCGCGCCGGCATCCTTCCGGAAGGCGACACGATGGACATCAGCCGCGCCGATGTCGCGGCAGCGCGGGACGCGATCGCGCGCAACCGCGAGATCGTCGTGGGCGTCAAGGCGCGCCTGTCCAACAACGTTGCCGGCAATAACGATTACGAGGTGCTTCGGCGCGCACAAGAAGTCGCTTCGTCATTCAATCTGCCTGTGATGATCCATATGGGTCAGACGATCTCGCCACTGCCCAGGCTTCTCGCTCTGCTCAAGCCGGGCGACATTGTTACCCACATGCTCGCGCCGCCACCCAACAGCATTATCGATGATGCCGGTCACATCCTCCCGGAAGTGCTGGCGGCGCGGAAGCGTGGTGTGTGGTTCGATGTCGGAAATGGACGCAATGGACATTTGCGGTGGGACATCGCCGAGCGCGTGCTCAAGGCAGGCTTCCTGCCCGATACGTTCTCAACCGACTGGAGTGTGGAAGGGCGCACCTCTCAGGTGATCGACTTCCCGAACGTCATGTCGAAGTTCCTTATGCTCGGCATGAGGCTTGACCAGGTGATCGGGTGCGCAACCGTCAATCCCGCTCGCACGTTTCAGGTGTTCCGCGGGCACGGGACGTTGAAGGTGGGTGTGCCCGCCGACGTCGCAGTGCTGGAGCTACGGGAAGGCATGTTCGAGTTCGTCGATAATTACGAAAACAAACGGACCGGCCGGCAGAGACTCTTTCCAGCCGGGACCGTGCTCGGCGGCAAACGCATCGCAGCGCACTCGTAAATCAACGGCCGAAGAACGCTCAAGGCGTTCGTTACCGCACCGGGTCCGCGAAGGGGTCCGCGTCCCGCCCCTCGTCGGCAAAGCCGCCGCGGACAAATCCTCCGCATCCGTTGATCACGATACACAGGGTTGCGGGATCAGGGCCTCGTCCTTCCGAGAACGCCCGCTCTGCGACGCGCGCCCCCCGCAGCAACGCCGGAAGGCCGAAATTCCCCTCGTGGCACCGCGGCTCATAGTAAATTCGATTCGCCGCATCGCTTTGCTTCTTTAACTCCTGCTTGACGGTCCACGGTTTCGTCCACGTCGTCGGGTCGTCAATGGTGACGACATACTCGATCGTGTCCGCGTCGAGACGCGTCCAACGTTCCACCAGATGCAGATTTTCGTGAGCTCCCTGAAAATCTGATTTCGGCGAGAAATTCGTGACGTCGACGACCAGCGTATTGCCCTCCCAGCGGCCTCGTGAATCCCCCCACCATTGGCGGACGTTGCCGCGGAGGTGTGGGGCTGTGGTGATCGGGATCTGGCGATATCGGCCCAGCCCGGAGCCGATGTCGTAGAAGATCGACACTTCAGCGTGAGCCTGCACGATTCGACTGAAACCGCCAACCCAGCTACCAAAATCCGGCAGGGTACCGCCAAAACACCGCTCGGCCAGGCTGCGGTCCTCCGGGCCATCAGCGCGGTTGATCGACGCGGTCAAATACATTCCAGGCGTTTCGTTTCGTCGCGGTGACACGGGTCCATACTTTCCGCCCGCGCAGCCAGGGAGTTGCTCTTTACAGGCTGAGGTGGGTTGCAGGAGTGCGAGCTGAAACTGTCGAAGGACGGCCCTGGCCTTCTGAGCTTCGGGTGTGAGCGGAGGAATTCTCCCGTTCTGCGGATCGATGATGAGCGAGGTCCGCTTGCCGACGGGCAAATGCATCGTGAAGGGTGCCTGGACAAATTCGGCATTCACGTCTCGCTCGGTGCCCCGCACCCGGCGGGTATCGGTGCTGTCCCGGCTGACAATATCCGCAATTCGTCGATCAAGCTCGGCTCGCTCTGCGTCAGTCAAAAACTCCCGGTCGCCGTACTTGGTGGGCCGCTGCAGGGGTATGTCGACATCTCTGGTCCAAATGCCCTGCAGATCCGGTTCGCCCCATGGCGTCTTGATCGCGGGCGCTGTTTTGCCTGCGACCGTTGGCGCGTTGTTCGTTGCCCCGGCCGCCTGAGCGCCTTCACCGGAAGCAACGGCGGCACCGGCGAAGCTTCCAAGCGAAGCCGGGCCGGTGACGAGGCGGATCGCCGGCAATAGCAGGGCAATTGTGATGGCTGCACGGGCCAACGGCGATCTTCGCCGCTGGTTTTCATTAATCAACATGATTTGTGGCACCCTCCTCGCTTATTGTCGTCAACTCGCAGGTTTGCCGAATCTGGTTGATCCTAACATCGCCGGCCGAGCGCGAACAACGTGTACACTGGACGGCGAACTCGGTGGTGCAAGTTCAAGTTGGTCCGAGGGATCCCGAACGGCAGAAGGCATTTTTCCAACTCTGCGAAGTACTCAACTAGAGCCGCGGCGAATGTGAGCACTGGTCGCCCGATCTCTAGCGCGGCCACGCTGATGTTAAGTGCCTGCTGCGGCTCTCGCGGCGTTCGACTGTACGTTTAAGATAATTGACGGACTGGGGCATGAAGGTGCAAATTTTCTTGTGTCGACTTCCATCCTTATATAAATAGGAGCCATGAAACACACCTTTACTTTACTTGCTTTTGTTTTGGCGGTGGCTGCTGCAGCGCAGACCCGCAATCTCGAAATCTATTGGATCGATGTCGAAGGCGGGGCATCGACCTTGTTTGTTTCGCCCACGGGGGAATCGCTGCTGTTCGATACGGGTTTTCCCGGAAATGGCGATCGGGACGCGAAACGAATTTACGCGGCGGCGCAAAATGCCGGCTTGCGGCAAATCGATCATGTCGTGATCAGCCACTGGCACGCCGATCATGAAGGCGGGCTCAACGCACTTTCGAAGATGATGCCGCTCGGAAAGTTCTACGATCACGGCAACGGAGTCGAACAATCCGACCGTCAAAGGCTGGATGACTACAAAACCATCGCAGGAAACCAGCGCACCATCGTCAAGCCGGGCGACACGATTCCTTTGGGACCGGTTCAGGTTCGGGTTCTGGTTTCAGAGGGTCCGGTGATCGCGAATCCGATTAACGGCGGCGGCACCAATCCTTTTTGCGCCAACCACCAGCAAATGGAAAATGCTCCTCCTGAGAACCAACGCATGGTGGGACTCTCGTTCACATACGGCAATTTCAAGCTTGCGAGCCTGGCAGATCTCGACTGGCAGCGGGAACTCGAACTCGTTTGTCCGGTCAATAAGATCGGCTCGGTCACTGTCTATACAATCAATCGCCATGGAGCGCTCGACAACTCCGGCACTCCGGCGCTTCTCGGCGCGATCCGGCCGCAGGTGATCGTCGTCAATAACGGACCGCGAAAGGGTCTCGGCGTGCCGAACGATCAGGTGAAGCCGATTAGCGTTCCCGGCGTGACGCCCGCTGCATACGAAAAGAACCACTACCTGAGACTGGCGAAGACGGCGGGGGTTGTTGACGTGTGGCAGAGCCACCTTTCGCTCACGGACAGCGTCCCCGCGCACAACACCGCGCGCGACATGATCGCCAATCTTGAAGAGGGCCCTGGCGAGCAGGGAAATTTCATCCATGCTTCGGTCCGCGCCGACGGCACCTACACGATCGTGAACGGGCGAAACGGATTCAGCAAGACCTACAAGGCAACCGATGTGAGAAAGTAATTTCATTTGGCGAGGGGGTCCGGCCGCAACTGAAAGTGCATGACGATCGGCCGAGCGAAAGGTTTTTTGGCAGCGGGTCCACGGGAACCTACGGAGGTCCGTTCACTGGTTGAACTCCTTTACGAGACGTACCAGCCGAGGGTCGTCAAGGTTCGGCAGTTGCGTCTGATAGAGTGCCGTGCGGTCGAGCAGGCCTGCATACCGCTCGCGAATCTTTTGGCCAATCGTCGCGTAAGTGCCAGTGACTGCGTAGGTATCCACCATCTCATCGGTGATCAGGTCGGCCATACCCTTCCAGTCGCCGTCCACTGACTTACGGTGCAGATGGGGCACGATGTCCTGCCAGCCGTGCGCGGAGAGAACGGGCTGGTAGGTCCGCGTCGAAGCGTAGAAAGCGATCTGCTCCTTCACCAACCGCTTGTTCGCCGCCAGCTCCGCGTTGGTGTCGCCGACCACGACAAACGTCGATGTCGCGTACGTGAAATCTCCGCGTTTGCGTCCGGACTTGCGCATGCCCTCTTCGGTCCACGGAAGCACACATTCGCGGAGATATTTGGGACTGTTGAACGGGTGGACGTGCAGACCTTCGCAGACCTCCCCGGCCACGCGGCACATGTACGCGTTTACGCCCGAGATGTAGATTGGGATTCTTGGATGCTCGATCGGCCCGGGGTTGAACATGGGTGTCATGAGGTCGAAGCGGTAGAACTCGCCCTTGAAGTCGAGCTTGGCGCCGGTCTGCCAGCAGTTCCAGATGGTCCGGATTGCCAGCACCTGCTCGCGAAGCTTCGGGCCCGGAGACTCGAACTTCACCGAGAAACGCCGCTCGTTGTGCCCCTTCACCTGCGAGCCGAGTCCGAGGATCATCCGTCCGCCCGAGGCCTTCTGGAGATCCCACGCGATGTATGCGGTGATCATCGGGCTGCGCGGGAAGGCGACAGCGATGGCGGTGCCAAGTTTGATACGCTCAGTAGTCGTGGCGGCGACAGCGAGCGGCAAATACGGATCGTGCTGCGTCTCCGAAGACCACAGGCAGTCGTAGCCCATGGCCTCGACCTTCCTCGCGTATTGCGGAATGGAACTCAGATCATGGGTGAGCATGCTGGCGTCGAGCTTCACGGGATTCCCTGAGTTCTAGTGTGTCCGGGCTTTGCAAAACAGTTTAAGTGCATAACACCTGAGCATTGAGCGCCTTGTTTGCCGCCGTTGACTTTGCGATAACCCGAATGAAGAATAGCAAACTTAGAACCGGAGCCGCCGTGACGATAAAACGATTATTTTTGCTGACTTCATCGATCTTTATCCCGGCCACCTTGCTGATGGCGCAATCGGTTGCGGACGCTGCGAAAGCGGAACGGGAAAGGCGCGAGCGCGTGAAAGGGCAGGGGAAAGTTTTTACGGACAGCGATCTTAAATCGATCACGGAGCGCTCGAATGTGACCACTGGAACACTCGGAAAGGGGATCAACACCCCTCCGAATCAAGAGATCGTGGCGATCCCGATGCGACGCGTAGGATCGGCCATGATCGTCTCCGCCGAGTTGAACAATCGTTTAAAGACAAACCTTGTGGTCGACACCGGCGCGTCCTATATCGCCATTTCGAAGCCAGTCGCAGCGTCACTCGGGTTAAAGACCACGGAGCGCACTCGCTTCATACCGCTACAGACCGGCAATGGCATGATGATGGCCCCGATCATGAAGTTGAGCTCGTTGCGTTTGGGAGGCATCGAAGTGAACGACGTTGAGGCGACCATCATTGAAGACTGGAGTGACTCGAATGTCGTTGGTGTGCTCGGGATGAATTTCCTCAGCGCTTTCGACTGGTCTACCGATAACGCAAACGGCCAACTCCTTCTCAAGCGCCTGGTGGACGTTTATGGCGGCCACGGCAAGGACTGGTGGATCGAGCGCTTCCGTACCTTGCGTACATCCATCGAGGGACTGAAGACGCAATTGAAGTCAGCCGAGAACCTCGGCGACCGTAACCGTATCTCGCAAACTAAAGACGCTCTCAATCGCTTTCAGGCCGAAATGGATCTGCTCACGCGCGGAGCCGATGAGGCCGGACTGCCGGTCGCATACAGGAACTAGCCTAGTAATAGCCGCAAAAGTAGCCCGTTGTTCGCGTCATTGCGCTTATGTTTCCTCGCGCCGCTTCGCGAGCTTTTTGCCAGTATCGAAATAGCGGCCGGTCACCGCGCGACATCGGCATCGACTGTGAGGGTACCGGTCGTTTCCAAGAGCATCAGTTCATGTATGATGACAATACGTTCACACAGCTGTCCGTTTTGATGAGGTAATCGCGATGGCAGAACCAACAAAGGAAGAACTACTGGCTCGAATTGCTCAACTTGAGAAACAGGCGGGTTCTCGCAAGGGTAACAAAATCGAATTCAAGATAGGAGAAAAAGGAGGTGTCAGCGTTTATGGCCTCGGACGCTTCCCGGTTACGTTGTATTACGAACAGTGGATACGCCTGTTGGACTCTGCGGACGCCCTTCGTTCATTCCTGGAAGAAAACAAAAGCAAGCTGAAATTAAAGAGCAATGAGTAAGTACTTTTTTCGAGAGCACACGCGTCCGCGACTCTACAGTGGGCTATTTTCCCCTCCTTTTTTTCAAGGAGGGGAAACGTTCCATGCAGCCGGCAGTTATCGGGCCTGAAGTATACTGGCCGGCACCATGACCAAGATGAATCGTCGCGTGTTTCTCCTCACATCAGGAGGATTGAGCTTGTCGCCATTCGCTCCACAAAACAGCACCAACAGCACCGACTCCGCGGGCACCGAGGTTACGAAAAAGCTTGCGCACTACATCGTTTCGGCACAATTCGCCGACCTTTCGGCGCCGGTACGCAAGGAAGCGGCGCGCACGCTGCTCAATTGGGTGGGCTGCACGGTTGGTGGATCGCGGCACGAAACAGTCGCCGTCGTTGTGTCGGCTCTCGCGCCATTTTCCGGCCCTGCGCAAGCCAGCATTCTCGGCCGTCACGAACGATTCGACATCATGAACGCCGCTCTCATCAACGGCATCAGCTCGCATGTGCTCGATTACGACGATACGCATACGCGGAACATTGTTCATCCTGCCGGCCCGGTCATTTCGGCCATTCTGGCATTAAGCGAGCATCGTCCGGTGTCGGGCCGCGATTTCGTCACAGCGCTGGTTGTCGGTGTCGATGTGGAGTGCCGAATTGGAAACTCGGTGTACCCGAAACACTACGACGTCGGCTGGCACATCACAGGCACCGCCGGTGTGTTCGGTGCCGCTGCGGCTTCGGGCCGCTTGCTCGGATTATCCGAGCAGCAGATGCTTTGGGCGATTGGATTGGCGGCTACGCAGCCGGTGGGTCTTCAGGAAATGTTCGGCTCCATGACCAAGAGCTTTCATCCGGGACGCGCCGCGCAAAACGGTCTGACCGCTGCGATCCTCGCGTCGAAAGGCTTCACCAGCTCGGAACAGAGCCTTGAAGCGAAATATGGATGGGTCAATGCCGTCAGCACGGCTCATGATTACGGCTACATCACGAACAAGCTCGGCCAGGCATTCGAGATTTCCAACAACACGTACAAACCGTTTGCATGTGGTGTCGTGATGCATCCAACGATCGACGGCTGCATCCAGCTTCGCAATGAATACAACCTGACGGCGGATACGATCGATCACATCGAGTTGAAGATCCATCCACTCGTGATGCAGCTCACGAGCAGGAAGTCTCCCCAAACCGGACTGGAAGGCAAGTTCAGCATCTATCACGCGGCGAGTATCGCTATCGTTGAAGGCGCGGGAGGCGTGGATCAGTTCAGCGATCGCGCGGTTCGGGATCGCGCTGTCGCCTCCTTGCGCGATCGGGTGACGACAGCCGTGGATTCCTCACTCCACGAAGATCAGGTCCGAATCGTTGTCACGATGAAGAATGGCAGCCGGCTCGAAAAGTTCATCGAACATGCCGTCGGCAGTCTCGAACACCCCATGAGCGATAAGGACCTTGAAACGAAGTTCGCCGGCCTCGCCACGGGAGTGCTCTCCGCCGATCGCCAGCGGAAACTGATGGATGTCTGCTGGAACATCGAGAAGTTACCTCAGGCCGGCGCCATCGCATCAGCCGCGATTGCCTGACGCGACGAAGTCGGCTGTTACTTTGACTTGCCTGCGATCAGCATGCCTGCGCCTGCCAATATCATGGAGAAGCCCCGCAACGACCGCCCGGGTTTCTATAACAATCAGGCGCAGGTTGACGGTCGAGCGGGGCAGTGGATTGTGAACCGCAATGCCGTCGCCTATGCATCGGACACTGCGGGAGGACCACATCACACCCTGCTGCCGCAGGGTGTGACTCTGGTGGAGAACCTCGATCTAGAGATGCTCAGCAAGGATGCCCACGCGCGATACGCCAGAAGCCGGAATGCGAGGCGCAGCTACACATTTACGACTATCTTTCAGCCTCTACGATGCAGGGGCTGTTCGGGCTCGACGCTTGCCCCTGTTGTAGTGAGATAAACCCGACACATATGGCTTTTGGAGGGTTACAAATAGGTAGTGAGACCAGAGATTGCTTGTCGTTCGTTCTGGTCAGGCAGTAATATTCGGAAACGATGAAGCGATTGCCAACGTTGACGCTGATTGCAGCGGTTACGCTGTGGACTCAAATTGCCTCCGCCGAAACCATCACTTGGAAAGTCGATGGCGAAACACGCCTGGCGATTATCTACGCACCATCGACGAAATCCGCAGGCGAGAAAGCACCGCTCGTTTTTTCCTTCCATGGGCATGGCGACGACATACAGAACTTCCAGTACACGGGCATACATCGGATGTGGCCGGAGGCAATTGTCGTCTACTTTCAGGGTTTGCCGAGCCGCGATGGTCTTTCGGGTTGGCAGGTGGAAAAGGGCGAGTACAACGACCGCGATCTCAAACTTGTCGATGCTGCGCTCGCCTCGTTGCGCGCAAGGTTCAAGGTAGACGACACGCGAATCTACGCAACCGGTTTTTCAAATGGGGCCAATTTCACTTACTTATTGTGGGCCGAGCGGCCCGGCTTGTTTGCAGCCTATGCACCCGTCGCGGCCCGGCTGCGAAGTTCAGTGCAACTGACACAGCCTAAACCGCTGTTTCACATTGCAGGTATACGGGATTCCCAGATACCTTTTGCGGATCAGCAGAGCGCCATCGAAATCGCCAGGCGTGTAGACGGAGTGGCTGGGGAAGGCGCCTCCTGCGGGAACGGATGCACCGTTTATGGGGCTAACACTGCAAACCCGGTAATGACCTGGATCCATGCGCGTGGCCACGAATACCCGCCCGGCACTTCGGAACGGATCGTGAGGTTCTTTCGAGACCATTCGCTCAGGCCGTGATCACGGACGCGAATCGCTAAGGATTCCGGAGAGCCTTTCCCGCCCTCGAATTGTCCAGCACAACGGTTCCATCCGCCTTCGCTGTCTTTTTGACAAAGACTTTCGGGTTCGAGACATGCTTACGGCGTTTTCCGGGCTTCAGCCGTCCCCAGCACATCGCTCGGTAGCGCGGGCGTGTGCTTGGGCAACACCCGCGCTTTGGTCGCCTGCTCGAAGTCGTAGCCGTAGCCGAGCAGCTGCCCTTCGCTGAACGCCTGCCCGAAGAACGAAATCGTTACGGGCAGACCTGACCACGTTATGCCGGCGGGCACAATCAAATCCGGAAAGCCGCTCTCGTTGGCGAGGTTCGTCGGCGAGTCGGTCGGTGCCGGAAGACCATCGGGTTTGATGTATTGGGCCGGACGCGGCGAGGTCGGATAGACGATGGCGTCCAGTTGGTATTTTGCAAAGAGCGCCATGACCGCTGCCTTCGTCGATACCAGCGCCTCGTTCTTTGCGGCAATGTAGGACGGATCGTTCAAATCGAGCGCAACGGATGCCGTGTACTTGAGTGCGACCGCTTTTTCCGGACTCCGGTACCCGGTTTTCGGATCATTCGCACGTGCGACGATCTCGTCGAGTGTCTTAGGGTACTGCGGCTCCGACGTTTTCAGATAGTCAGCGATCTGTGCCTTGAATTCCGCATAGGTCACGATGTTGTACAGCGCCCCCTTCGATTGGAGGATGTAGTCGGGGTACTTGATTGGGTCGATGACGACCGCGCCGAGCTTTTTGAGCGTGACGATGGCGGCCTCGACGACCTCGTCGGTGCCGGCATCCTTTCCCATGAAGTCTCGCGCAATCCCGATGCGCGCGCCTTTGAGCGCACCCGTCTTCAAGTACTTCGTGTAATCGCGCTCGAATTTCCCCTCGCTCTTCTTCGTCGCATCGTCGGCCGGATCGACGCCGGTCATGACCCCCAACGCCACCGCCACATCGTAGACGCTACGCGCCATCGGCCCACCCGTGTCGAACGAGAGCGCCAGCGGAACAATGCCTGCGCGACTGAGCAGCCCGTGCGTCGGCTTCAGACCGACAATCCCGTTGGCTGACGATGGGCCACGGACAGATCCGCCGGTATCGGTGCCCAAGCCAAATTGCGCGAAAGCGGCAGCAACCGCGGCCCCTGTGCCGCCGCTCGATCCGGCAGGACCGTGCAGGAGCTCGTGTGGATTTTTCGTCTGACCGCCCGCGGAGCTGAAGCCGTTGGGTATCGAGCCCGCTTTGATAATCGCCGGATCGGCCGCCCCGCTCACGCTGCCGCCGCTGCCGGCAAACTCGCTAAGGTTCATCTTGGCCAGCACAATCGCGCCCGCCTCGCGCAGCTTCTTCACCATGAAGGCGTCCTGCTTCGCCATATGGCCTTCGAGAAGCTGCGATCCCGCCGTCGTCGGCATGTCAACAGTGTCGTAGTTATCTTTCAAGACGACGGGGATGCCATGCAGCGGTCCGCGCACTTTGCCGCTCTTGCGTTCCGCATCGAGCTGCCGCGCCTCGTCGAGCGCCTTTTTGTTGAGAGTGATGATCGCGTTGATGGCCGGGCCCTGTTTGTCGTAGGCCTCGATCCGCTTCAGGTACGCGCTCACCAATTGCTCGGACGTCAACGTTCCGCCGGCAAACGCCGCATTCAAGTCGGCGATTGTCGCGGTCTCGATGTTCAGTCCTGCGGCGCTCGCGGGCACGTACAACGCGCCGGCGAGCGCACACGATGCAACTGCCGAATACAGCACTTGTTTCATGCGCATAGCCATCTCTATCTCTCCTGCGGTCTCCAGACGACGGCCGATCGGTCTTGCGTCGTCTCGCCGAAAGCAACGAGTGTGCCCAGGCCGTCGGGACCGCTCAACGGGACAGTGGGGCAACTCAACGAGTGATTCCTTGGAAAAATGAATCATATATCCGTCTACCCGGCCCCGCCATCCAAAAGTGCTTTTTGTTTCGATGACAAACGTTTCCAGACGGTTTTAAAATGGGATCCGTTCGACTGGAGATCTGATGATTCATAGACCGCGCCTGTGGGATGTGATCAGCGTCAGAGTCCGCTGGGCCGTTCGGGCACTGCTTGTCTTGGCTTTTACGTTGCCGGTTTCCGCTCAATCGCAGGAATCCACAACCCTCCCCGCTCCAGGATTCGATCTCAACGACATGCGGGTGAAAGTCCAGACCAAAGCAACAGAGATGAATATCGGCCGCCAGGCGTCGCGCCGGTTTGAGAGGCGGGCCAAACTCCTCAAAAACGCCACCGTCCAGGAGTATGTCGATCGTATCGCTCAGAATGTGGGCCGCAATTCCGATGTCCAGGTCCCAATCACGATCAAAATCGTCGATTCAAATGAGATCAACGCCATTTCGTTCCCTGGCGGATTTTTGTATATCAACAGCGGCTTGATTCTTGCTGTAGACGATGAAGCAGAGATCGCC
>Ga0209470_1001517_pt1 | contig 17201 bp, 17 predicted proteins | sample GraSoiAngelo_125_FD_185882 | JGI IMG/M metagenome (GOLD analysis project Ga0209470, IMG submission 185882) | Grasslands soil microbial communities from the Angelo Coastal Reserve, California, USA - 14_0927_05_40cm (SPAdes) (version 2) | ecosystem: Environmental > Terrestrial > Soil > Grasslands ... | reverse complement strand
GCAACAAAAATTGAACTGATAAAGATAAGAAGATCTTTGCAAGTTAGTACCATGGTTCACAAAATACTTGATGATAAAAGAGAAGTCTTACTTAAAAAAATTGATGAAATGATAGAAGAAGCTAACAGAACAAGAGGAGATATATGGTCTCCACTCTCTGATATTTATTCAGCAGTTTATGATTCCTACATGTCATTAGGTACATCCACGCTTGAATCAATATCAGATTCGACTCCAGGAATAATGGAAGTAAATGTGGATGTGAGAAGAATTGTGGATGTTAAGATTCCTACTTTAAAGATAAAAACCAAAGAAGCCGGTCAAGAGCTATCATATGGTTTTTCCGAAACTAATGTCTATGTTGACAAGGCGTCGAAACTCATAAAGAATATGCTTCCTCAGATTTGCAAGGCTGCAGAGTATGAAAATGCAATTTTTAGCCTAGCTAAGGAACTTGAAAAAACACAAAAATTAATTAATGCACTTGAATTTGTTATTATTCCCCAGTATCAAAATGCAATATCCTTCATTAAAGGAACTTTGGAGGAACGTGAAAGAGAAGAATTTGTCAGACTTAAGAAGGTAAAAGTCGTTTTAGACAAGAAAAAGAATATAGAATAGAAAAAACAAAGAATATCTATGGCGGCCAAAAAAATGGATAACGATGTCATATCAGGATATTTTAAAGAATCAAAACAAAATTTACAATCAGAGCATGATTCGATGGTTGAAAATGTAAAAAATGATATCTCCTCTTACAAGAAAAAAGCTCTTTCAAATGTCTAACCACACTTAGCAATTTCTTAATCTATTATTTCCCAAAAATCTCAATACCCGTCAACTGTATATATTTAGAACTAACTGGTTGAGGAATGAAGATAAGAATTTTATTAGTATAGGATTTGCTGAGGTATGGAACAATTTGCGAAATTATAACAAATGACTGAAATCATTCCATATATTAGATATGAAATCAGGCATCTTTCATCCTTCCTTAGTTATAATTAAATATGGCCTTCAATTTCGAACCCATGTATGATGAGTGTTAACAGAGAAAAAGTTGGTGTTACTCTTCTGACCATTGCTATAACTTCTAGCATTCTAATCTTCTATAACAATTGGGTATATGCACAGGCTAATCAAACGGCTACGTCGGTGGCTGCCAGTTCATCCAAGTTTATTGGTGCAGGCATGGCCTTTGGTCTTGCAGCTGCTGGATCAGGAATTGGCTTAGGATTTGTGGGTGCTGCTGGTTTGGCAGCTATAAGCGATAATCCAAAGATGCAATCTAGAGTCTTCATATTTGTCGGTATGGTAGAATCCATTGCAATCTATGGTATTGTAATGATGTTCATAATCTTGGGTCAGTGATTAAAGAAAGACAACTCTGACGAATTTATTCTATTTCTGTGTCTACTAAATCTAGTATCTCCGAACTAAATAGTAGCCAAATTTTTTTGTCAGATATCTGCTAGTAAAAACAACGATTTTCCATGCTGAACATAGAGATAATTATGGGATAACCAAGGATGGTTAATTGAAAAACCAATATACAAATCACTGAATTAGTCCTCGAACCGGACAAAAGGGAAAGATTTTAAGGAGAATTAATAATCAAACAACTCAATACTATGGGACAGGCCAAACTTCTGAAGACAACCCTGATTCTGCCAAGAGTTGAAACTCACGAAGCTGTCAGTAAGTTGACAGAATTGGAATGGTTTCATCCATTGCAAAACCCCTCCGAACATAGTAATCCATATTTCGATGATCTTTTGTTAAATGCCCAAAAATTATATCAAGATATTGATGAAGTTATTAGAGCTTTAAGCATACCGCCTGAAACTGGTGTAATGGCCACTCTTTTCAAAGGTGCCCCGCAAGAAAAAACTGATTACCAGATAAATGATATTCAGAATTTTATTGTCGAATTGGAGCAAAAAAGTAACGTTCTATTAAAAGAACCGATATCTCTACTGAAAAATCAACAGCAAATTGAAAAGGAGCTTGAGGAATACCGTAACGCACAGGCTGCAATTGGCAGTGCTTCAAAACTTAAAATGGAATTATCCGAACTACGTAAGCTAAAGACATTTTTTGTAGAAATTTTTATTGTTAATTCTAAGGATATTAAGGAGATACAAAATAGTTTAAGTGACCTGATAGTACAACCGTTCAAACTTGACGATAAGAAATCTTCTATTACTGTCATTGGTTCACAGGAAGATTCAGAAAAAATCATGAAAGTGCTTAGAAGCTTCAATGTGCATCCCATACAAATTCCACCTGATTTGCCACAAAATCCAAGTATTGCTTTTGATCAATGCCAAAAGACCTGTAAGGAGCTCGAAAAAAAATCCGCTGAAATTGTAAAGAAAATTGAAAAGTTGAAAGTATCACTCTTGCCCAAATTGCTTTCATTGTACGAATCATCCAAGGTCGCAAAAGATATTTTGGAGGTAACAAGAAAGCCAGGAGGAACAAAGAATTTTGCGCTTATCCAAGGATATATCCCAAACGGCATGGAGAAAAAGTTCAAAAATCTCACAAATAGCTATCTCTCTATTACTGAGCCTGCCAGTTTAGATAAGGATTCTGGCAATCAACTTCCATCACTGCTTCTTAATAATAGGTATGCAAAGACCTTTGAAGTAATAACTGAAACTCAGGGACTTCCTGATTATGGTGAATTAGATCCGACTCCAATTATTGCCTTCGTATGGCCTTTTTTTTATGGCATAATGTTTGCAGATTTGGGACATGGCCTTCTGCTTTTTGGATTGGGGATGTTCTTACGGTATAGGGCAAATGGAAGTTTAAAGACATGGGCAACATTGTTGGCTGCGAGTGGTGCAGCAGCTAGCATAGCAGGTATAGGAACAGGAGAAATCTTTGGTTTTCACATAAATGAGTTCTCTGTACTGGCAGCCCTATTTGCACCATTGGATGGTCTAGTGGGAGCTTTGAATGTTTCAGAATTAACATTTGAACAGGTAGTAAATATACTGGCAGTATCGGTTGCTATTGGTATCATGCACTTGTTATTGGCACTTTTTCTAAGACTTAGAAGAGATATCCTAGAAAAAAACAAACTTGTCATCCTAACACATGATATACCTACTATAATACAATTTCTAGCCATAGTAGCATTGATACTTGCTGCGATAGGTTCACAATACGATATAATAGGTATGTTTGGAATAACTGGAGTAATTCATAATGAACCGGTACCATGGTTGACATATCTATTTGGAGACTGGGTAACAGTAAATTTAGTTGCCAAAGCAGCACCTCCTATAATCATTGCAACTGCGGGAATCATGATTTACGGAGGAAAAAAAGAACAAGAACTTGCTGCAAAACATGGTTATGATGAAGGAGGAGGATTGATGGGAATTGTTATTGAAGTTTTACTAGTAAGGATAATTGAAGTTCTTTCTAATGTGATTAGTTATACCAGACTTGGAATCATGCTATTGGTACATGCTGCTCTCTTGGTAACGGTCAATCAATCATACGAGCATGGAGGAGGATTGGCAGTTTTGATAGGAGGTAATATAGGAATCATGCTTATTGAAGGATTAATTGTATATATTCAGGATATTAGATTACACCTTTACGAATGGTTCCCAAAATGGTATAGGGGTGAAGGAGTCGAATTCAAGAAATTACTTCCAAAGATGCTTTATTCAAATCTTATTTGGTCGGAAAAAGGTTCTAGTTAGATATAGAAACAAGCTCAATTCGCAAAAATATTTTTTATGATTTTACGTTTTAGACTCATCTACATTTGAATCACATGGATGGTAAAATCTGTGCTACCGAATCGAAAGATCCTAATTGATATTAATTAACTTTGACACTATTGTATCTCCTGGAATTTTCTGTTCAATCCCAGATGCTATTGCTGACAAATTTCTAACTTCTACCATGATCAGTTTTAGGGCGGCAAGTACAATGCCCACACTAAACATGGTTCTAAAAGCTGACTGTGCTCGCTTCAGCCCAATTTGTTCAAATCCCTTCTCTATTTGTAATATGGAGTCTATATCACTAGTTGGATTTTGGGGAACTATGTCTTTGTAAACAGTGGTGGACAACTCTGCGATTGCCTCTGGTATTTTTTCAGCGTTGATCATTTTTTGTAGTGTATCTTTTGTTACCTTAGAGGTATTGGTTACAATGAGCTGATTAATGTCATCAGGGGACAGATTCCAAAATTTTCCTCGAAGAATAGCTAGCACATTGTAAGAGTCAATATCTACTGAAACTATATTCTTTGCCTCCATAGATTGTGATTCAGTATTCATTGCTCTGCCTAAGTCATGATAGAAAACATGATCAAGATATACATCAAAAACCCTCACATCTCCTTTATCTTTGTATATCGTAGCTGCTTTGGTAACATCGTCAGCAAATTCACTCCCTGCAAGGGCAGAAATGGCCTCATCCAAATTCTTTGAAACAAGAGCCTTAACTACAAGATCACGCCTACCCACCAGTTCCTCCGCTCTCAAATTTATCTTGGGTAATAGTTCATCATAGGATTTTCCCAGAGCTTTACCTTTCAAAATCATCTTTAAATTCCATGTAATATGCTTCATGAAATAAGAGCTAAGAATTTTGGCCCCACTAGAAATATTGACCATTTTCGCATGTGTATTCACTAAATATTCCTTCAGTGCATTTTCTATTTTATCAGCGGTATAGGGTTTAGTAAGCTTCGCTAATGCATCAAGATAAACCGTATTCTTCATTCTTGTTACTAGTTCATCCATATCCCTTGACTCACACAACATTTGAAGTTCATTTTTTGTCAACATTCTTCCTTTTAATCCATGAGACACGACAGTTCCAAAAATTTTGCCCGGCATACTTACTTTGCTCAATGGTTACAATAGCACATCCTTAGTCAATAAATTTATAATTCCGCATCAATTTTAATATTTACGAAGTATATGGTATGTTTATTTACTCACAGTTAATAAATAGAGCGTGCAATTACAAGAGTTAGAACAATTTCGTCTATTTTCAAACTCGATGGAGTCAAACGAAACAAGGAAATCTTTTCATGTTTTTCTAGAAAAAATAACTTATCCATTTTGCAGCATCATTAAAATTCATTACACAGAGTTGGCAGTAGCGATTCTTGGTAAGGTAGTTTTTGCAGCAAACATCTGAGCAGAAGAATAAAAGTCCAATGCTCGTGCTTAGATACCGAACTCCTTGGGTTAGTTCATCAAAGTCTTTGGAGCAAGAATTGCAAGGTCCGTACATTTAGGTAAAAGATAAACATTCGTCAGTATAAAGCTATTTGTTGATGCTCCTTATTTATCATCCAGAATCCCATAAAAGAACTAATTTTATCGCTGGCCCGTCGGGATCGGGATTGTTAACAATTCGGATCCATTATCCATTTTACAATTTAGATTTGTGTTAAAAGTCCACTTGAAATAATTCGACATCCTTGAATATGTGTTTACATTCTCTTTATATTTGTCGACTACAGTTTCATAACAAGAATGCGCAAGATAAACGAGAAGAGAACCCATGCTTACAGTGCAAGGAGAGCAGAAAGCAAAAAATACGCTAAAATCAGGAGGCGAAAGCGAACAAAACCGAGGGCGTGAAAAATCTAAAAGTCTAAAAACTTATATCGCAAAAACACCTCTCTTCATAGCGTTACTTACACAAATATCTAATATGGTCTGGACGTAATTCACTCGTGGATTCATAAAATATAATTTTTTTCCTCTACACCTACTACACTGTCCTATTTTACCAACTTCCGTATCATTTGACATGTTTATGATCTTTTCATGGCTTGATTATATGAAAGGTTTTCTTATTGATGCCTTTGCTCATTAGTCATTTTCTTATGATGCTAGAATCCAATTAGTGAACTAATTTTATTACGGGCCCGTCGGTACCCACGACGCTATCGGTCTAAAATTAGGATTCTGATATAGGTATGAACTGCTAAGCTTTAAAGTTTTCTTAATTTGCCACTAATAAGAAAATTATAGCCTTATCGACCATTAGACAAAAACGTTAGGAGGCATATAATTTGCTACTGAAGAACCATGGTGATGTACCATTAGCCACTCATTATTGTATTTGTTGTTGTTGACATTTTGTTTTTCAAAGATATTTGTAGCCATGACACCCGTTCGAACAATATTTTTGTTCTCTATATCAGAATCAATATTTTCTAAACAAACAACAATTGCTATCTTTTCAAATGCTTTTACCTTTACATTTGTGATAAAAAATTCTATTTTGTTAGTATTTTCAAATATCCTTACCCAACTTTCCCTTATTGCTGTCCAACTAGTAAACATCTCTCAACCCGGATGTATGCAGATAACATCATCGCTATGTTTCCAGACCTCCTCCATTTTTTCAATTGATAAACTTTCAAACGGTTTATAGAATCTCGCGTTACTATCCTCTATCTGTTGTTCTAAGGGTACTTGTGCGAAAATAAGGAATAAAGTAATCGATATTAAGACTGTAATTGAAAATATACTGATGAAGAAAATACCTTAATTTTTTGTATATGTTATCTTTATTCTACTTGTGGCAAGCAATCTTGTTGCATATATAATAAGCTGATATTTATGTAGAGCGTAAATTTTCTTGTTAGTTCATCCGTACGTTCAGGGTTATTTGTCTCATCAGGTTTACCTTGCAGTCTGGAATTTTATAATTAACTTGTTCCTATGTTTTATATCTAACCATTTTTGTCTAAGGTATCAATCCACCTTTGCAATCCCTTTGTGGTATTAGTACTAGTATCGTTTTTTGCGGATGACAATAAGGAATGATTCTGTACGTTTTCGTCCTCGCTCATAAGGGGTTCGATTTGAAAGTAATAATATATTATTAGATATCATCAAGTAAATAATAATTAGAGAATCATTAGGTCTAAAAATAATGTTAGTCTATAAAATTTGAGCCCGACGGGTCCGAATTAATCTTGTCCCTTTATTTAAGCGCACTTTCATAATATTTGTGGGTAAACTTAGCAATCCTAGAACAAGACCAAACATAACATCGAATGCAATTATTCACATAAGCGTTGAAAGCTCCAGAATTTAAAAGACAACATCATCGTTTTTATCTGAGAAAATGAAGTTATCATTCCCTTGACCAAAAAAATTCTTTATACAATAAATCAATATTACTCATGCTATAATATGTTTGGAATAAGGTGCTGCATAGGACTTTAATTAAATTTTCAGCCCTGCAAGTTGCCTATACTATCTGCAATATCGTGATGTTTTTTAGGAGAGAAGGGCTTTTGTCATATTATTTCGACTGCTAAACTACAATTCTACTCTATCTTGATTTCCTTACCTTTTCTCTCAGGTTTTTTCTTCTTGTCAAAAGTTATTTCTAGAAGACCACTGTTAAATGTAGATCTTGCTGTCTCTATATCTACATCAGGAGGTAGCTCAACCACACGTTTGTATTTTCTATCACCCTTTCCAGCAATAATTTCAGCAGAACCATCATATGCATTTATTTTGATATCCTCCTTGGTTATGCCTGGTAATTCGACTACGACTTTAGTTTCCTTATCAGTCGTAACTATATCGGCTAGAGGTTCTCTTTCAGCTATTAATTCCGCTTTTCTGGTTCTACCGCCGGTACCTATCCCCGTTCTACCAGGAGGTCTAACATTTCCAAACTCCTTGATATTTGGTCTACCATCAGGTCCTATCGTTACAGAGTAACCGTAGACAAGTGGTCCAATCTCCTTTACTTTGCCACCTTCTGGCGTTTCGTATTCTCTGACCAGTTCCTTTGGAGCTGACGATTGAATTTCTTGGAATTGTTCTTCAAATATTCTCTCCATTTCTTTTCTCATATCATCAAATTCCCCGAAGTCTTTTTCAGGAAATGGTGCTCTCCAACGATTTCTCATGAACCTAGTAAACCAATCAGATGGTTCAATTCCCCAAATACTCATTATTAAAAATATGAGGAAGAAAGTATTTAATTATTTTGCCAGAATAATATCATCGGGAATTGAATTCAAGCTAGGTCAAATGTCTATTCCTTTGAATTCTTTTTCTAAATTAGTCCACCAACAATCTGAGGGTATTTGAAAAGTTCAAAACATTAGGTAAAGTAATGCGGCATGGAACAATCTTATGCACTTGAATAAATTGTTATTCATGCATCTCTATCATACTTCAGTGTAGGGTGAGCTTTTGAGTAATTCTCTCTAGATGCGTAGAAATCGTCTAATACTGATATTATCTGTTTAATAAGAACTTGAGTAGCTATACCACAAAGCTGTCATCAAGCAATAGACGATTTCTAGAATAGTCTACATCAATAGATATTATGACCGGACTCGATTTCGACACTTTTGCCTTTTCTAGTACCTTAGAGAATTCTTCAGTGGATCTAACATTGTATCCTATTGCTCCAAAACTTTCCGCAAGTTTAACAAAATTAGGATTATTGAATTTGGTAAATGCACTCCTGCCAAATTCATATATTTGTTTCAGAGATATCATCCCATAATCATAATCACACCAAACAATCACTATTATAGGTAAACGTAATCTTACTGCAGTTTCTATTTCTTGAACATTCATCAGAAATCCACCGTCACCACACATTGCAACAATTTTGTGACTGGGATCTACAAGTTGTGCAGCTATTGCTGCCGGTAGTGCAAATCCCATTGAACAAAAACCATTGGGAACTATGCATGTGTTTGGAGTGTAGGTATTGTATATTTTTGCTATCCAAAGTTTATGTACCCCAACATCGGATATAACGATATCACTTTCATCAAGGGCATCTCTTACGTCGAGCACTAATTTTTCAGGTTTTATTGGATACGATAAGTCATTCTTGTACCTTTCTAATCTCCAAACTATCTCTCTTTTGATTGTTTTAAATAATTCTGGGGGATCAGAATGTGGAATTCTATATTGTCTTTGTTTTTCTTCTTCTGTCTCGTCTTGTTTCCTTATCCTCTCTATTTCCTCTAAGATAGCATACATAGTATATTCAATATCTGCGGCGATCTCTATTATTGGAGGGTAGTATGTGTCAGACTCAGCCGGTGTAAAATCAATATGAATAATTTTTTTATCCAAACTGCCATTCCAATGTTTAGGACTGTACTCAACAAGATCATATCCTATTGCGATTACCAAATCAGCTTCTCTCATGGCAATTGAGGCATGATCTGCTTCTCTTATTCCTACTGTATGAAGATGTCGATCCGACTTGTCTGATATAACTCCTTTGGCCATAAATGTATTCATAGAACATATTCCTGTTTTCTCTACAAATTTTCTGACATACAAACTTGGTCTACCTCTTATACATCCATTTCCAACCAAGAGTATGGGCGTTTTTGACTCAAGTATTAGATTAGCTGCTTTTCCTATCAGCTCTTCGTTTGGTCTTGATCTAAATACTTGTTGAGTCTTTATTGGTTTTATGTCCGATTGCATCTTTGCTATATCTTGAGGAAGTTCAAGATGTACAGCGCCAGCTTTCTCTTCCAATGAGATCTTAAATGCTCTCCTAACAATCTCGGGAATACTATCAGCGTTACGTATAGACCACCTCCATTTTGTTATCGGTTTGAACATAGCTACAGCATCCATATTCTGATGAGACTCTTTATGCAAGAAATCGGTGTCCGTCTGTCCCGTTATTACTAATATTGGAGATCTGTCCATATTCGCATTGGCCACTCCCGTTGTAAGATTTGTTGCACCCGGTCCCAATGTAGAAAGACACACTCCAACCTTTTGTGTTAGCCTGCCGTACATATCAGCCATAAAAGCAGCCGCTTGTTCATGCCTTACTAAAACAAATTTGATTTTTGAATCTAACAAAGACATGATCAAGTCACTAGTTTCTTCCCCTGGTATGCCGAAAATGTATTCAACACCTTCAGCTTCCAAACATCTTATAAACAGGTCTGATGCTTTCATCACAATCTCAATCTTCTTGACTCACTATATTATGAGCCGCATTCTATTATATGTGCACAAAATATTTATCGTTTCAGAAACATCCATTAACAAATGTTATCAAATATCCTGCCGACCTGTTTTTTATCTATGAGTGTATCACTCTTGATAATCCGACTGGATACAGGTGAAAAGATTTAACTACACAACCATAACGTGAGGTTTGAGGACGCTACAAAGGAAATAGTCTTTGATTCTGGTACTGAAACGTACTGGATAGGCGCTGACAGAGTATCCTACTATTGGATCCACAAAGAGGGTCTTGAGAAAGTATAAAATATGTTATTGGAATTCCAATCAGTATCACAGTTGTCACAAAAGAAAACATAATCAGAGACACTATGAAAGCATTTAGCGAATTTCTTAATAATCTAATGATTCTTCAATTATTGTGAGAATATTTCCTTGTCTCGTCCTTCTTTAATATTTTGTAGCTCCACCGTCACAGTAACTTTGGTAAAGTAATACTTCTGATTATTTCTTCAACTGCTGCAAGTAATGGATTCCTTTACGGAAATAATTCTCATAGTAATAAACATAGCCCAACCCCAACATTGCGACCAGTAAATATATCTAAAGAGCAACTCAAAGATTTTCGAAACCTACTTTCAGACCCTAGAACTACTAGGGATATAAAAAAAAGGTTTATCGTTGGCAAAGCAGGCGGTTATTGTTCCGTGTGCGGTGATATAGCAACTCAAATAGCAAGTTATAACATGGTTGGTGCCACGATTGTGGAAATTTGAAGTGACATGGTATGATCATATTAGTTCTTAATGTTATAATTTACTCCGATTCTCACTTACTGGGTCAGCAGATTTATTTATTGCTTTATTTTTTGTTTATCGTTCTCGATTTACCTATTCGATATAAAATTGAGTTTTCGTTTATAATTTTAGAATGTGACCTTAAATACTACGGTTAAGGATAAACCTTAGATAATTGAAAAACGGGTTAGACATTGTAGAAGGTACCATGATAGTAGTAACGATTTTCGATGCTGTTACGTCGAAGCGATTTGAATGTCATAGATACATAGTAGATCTTGCCAACCATTATCACTGCTGTCCATGTTGTGGAGGTTTTTTCACATAACTCCTTATCTTGGAATATCAAAAGTAAGATATGACAAGCATCATATCTCCATAGAGGGCGCAATTCAGCACCTTATTGACGACGATGGCGTTCATGAGGGCAAACTCGTTACTCGAAAGGATATAGTGTCAAACTTATACAGTAGAATTATGTGCAAGGTGATAATACCTGGTCCAAACAACACTTGGGACTATGGAGCAGATATTAAAATAGTTACAATTCATGGAACTGATTATCTCAAAACAGACTCAGACTCAATTCCCTGTGATAAGATCGGGAATCTACCAGAATTTTAGTGAGGATCATACTATGAAATAACGTACATGTATAGAACAAATTCATAACATTGGATCACAATTACAGATTTTTCTTAAGGTAGTCTGTGCAGCATTCATCCGAACAGAATTCTAGAACTCGCTTTACATTACTTGTGTATAGTACGCCGCTGAGCACGTTGTTAAATTCATTTCCACATGTAGGACATGAAATATACAAATGTTCGTTTCCATCGCTCATTCTTTAATAATTGTTATTAATACTATTACTCAACAACTTATCGTAATTTAGTACGATATACTTAATCCAAAGAGTAACTCTTCAACTAACTATAGAGTGGTATATACAAACAGGGAAATGATATATTGTACATCGTATCATACAAGGTATGAAGGGATTTTAATGGCAACACTTCACGTCTACAAAAGGAATTCGAAGTTTATAGATTTGTCCGACCTAGTTGAAGAACTTAGTAATTTGGGACTAACTGATACTCTGCAAAAGTACTACAATAAACCACTTGAAAAGCAAGCCAAGAGCATAGTAGCAGGACCTAGCTTTCTGCAATATTTGAACAGATTATTTCAAATTCAAATTACAACTGGAGATATCATAAACTTAGAATCTGGAAATCATAATAAATACTATATGCTATCTGCAACTGGAACATGGGATGAGATAATCAAATTGCAATAATTTTTGCCCGTGGAACTGCATAAATTGTAACTATCAGCCGATTAATTTTAAAATATATCTGCATTTATCACAGTCAAGATTGCAATCATAAAATCTTCATCAACCCTGTGAGTCAAATTAATTGTGTCAAACAGGATTCACTGGTCATGCCGAACCCGAAGTAAAAATAGTTCCTTTGTGGGATTGTAGATGGTCATACAAGATGGAGCATCCGCATAGCTTTATACGGACGTATGCCTATCTTTTACCTAAATGTACAGACCTTGCAATTCTTGCTCGAAAGACTTTGATGAACTAACCCAAGGAGTTCGGTATCTAAGCACGAGCATTGGACTTTTATTCTTCTGCTCAGATGTTTGCTGCAAAAACTACCTTACCAAGAAGCTCTAGGGCAAACTCAGAATGAAAGACTGAAATAGCATAAATGTAATTCATTTGGCAGATCTAATTTTTTTATCCACTTCAGTTTATTCATAATTTTCTAATATAATACGAACCTTCAAAAATGATATGTGCATTCTATCTATATATTAGGAATATCACCATTCAATATTAGAATGAGCTACAGTAGAGACAGCAGTTATGGTCGTGGCAGGGGAAGGAGTTATGGTGGCGATGCTAGTAAGAGTTTCAACAGAGGTAGTCCAACGACAAAACCCGTCGAGGTGGGTAAGGAATATGAGGTAGACATTACGGAAATTAGCAGAAAAGGCGATGGTATTGCTAGGGTTCAAGGCTTTATAGTATTTGTACAAAATGCAAAAGTCGGGAAAAAAACGCGCATAAAGGTTACTGAAGTAGCAGACAGGTTTGCTAAGGCAACAATTGAGGTTTAACCAATACAATTATTCTAAACGTGATTACTACATAAAATTTATTCAGATTTCTAGACAATATGTTTATGCATACCCCATAAACATTTTAGGTATATAGGTAATCTTCCAATTTGTTCAGTAGTCATTGAATGATTAGTGCATTTATACTTATTAATTATCATCACGATTATCCCCATCATTTAAAAAAGAACATAGAACATTATTTACTAATTACTAGTATACATTTGAATATTAAGTCGAAATAATATAGTGATTTTTTGGCTTGTTAGCTATCCATCTAGTGAAGTACCAGTACGCCTAAGGCTCGATGGATTACTTAGCTAACATCTCTACCAAGTTGTTTGTTTTGGAGCTCACTAGCTGATTAGTATTAGAAAACATAAATGGTATTTCATTGAATAAATTTATCGTCAATCCTTTCTTTGAATTTGTGTATTTACTGGCACTCACCTTCCATAGATCTTTGATAACATATTGAAAAATAATTACATCTCTAAGAACAGAGATAGCAAAATAATATTCATTTCACAGAGAACAAACCGGTTATGACAATAATCTAGATGCTTTGAAACTACTTGAAAGTTAAAATATATAGGTAAATATTAGTGTCAAAGCTAAGTTTAATTTGAATCAAATTCAATTAGATATGTGGAAGACCTGGAAAAAGAATTGGGGCCTATAATCGAAAATTTTCAAAACCTACTCAAGGATGCCAAAGCAAAGAAGTTTGATTCATTAAGAGAGGATGAAGATTTAAAAAAGGAATTCAGTAAATTGTCGAAGGATGTTATTGAACCTGTGATGAGAAAATTCGAGAGTTATCTGAAGAGTAAAGACGTGAACTCAAGTGTAAATGTTCAATCGGAAATTGTATCCGGAAAAAATCCTAGTATTGAATTCATTTTACATTTCAAATTGACACATGAATCCAGATATCCGAATATTAAATTCTCATCGTCCGGCGAAAAAATATCGATTCAAGAAGACCGGTTGATAACTAAAGGTGAAGTCAGACAAGATATGATGCCAGAATACTATGATAAGGAACAAATAACGGAGGAATTTATCGAGGAAAGACTCATCAGATTAATTAAATCATGCTTTGATAAAAATTGGCAATCAATTTACTCTTAAAGGATTCTAATTTGACAATACAAACTGTAGTACCTTACATATTATTTAGTTTCCAAAGAATGAAAGAAAAATTATAAGTTATCTTTGACAGCCGTTTATTTGAAAATTCCATTTATTTAATCTAGGTTTTAATTTATTTAAATTCTCAAGATCATAGATTTACTCTGAGTATTCAACTGATCGGGGGAGCCGAATAAAGTGCAAGGTTCAAATCCCATTGGGATAATAATTTTCAAGTCTTTCTCTGAAACTCTGTCCTAATATTAGTTACAATAATTTATTCGTCACTACATGTTTGTCGCCACATCGCTACGTGAACTTTTGAATTGTCCAGTTTGCTGCATATTAATATCATTTGAGTAAAATATTATATGGAATCACTGAATTTAAGCAGTTAATGGCAGACGATGATCTAAATACGGGGTGTTCCCACTGTTGGGGTCCTGTAGATTCAGAAACAAAAAATTGTAAAAGTTGTAACGGTCCACAGAAAACTTCCGAATGTAAAATAGTGCCACACTAAGACAAACATAAGTAACTTCTTTCATACTTGTATTGATGGTAAACAAAGAATATCTAGCAGTATTGGAAAAACATGATAAACTAATTTCATCATTAAGGACTGTTCAAGCAAATGAATATTCATTAGATAAAGAACAAACAAGTTATGATGATTTGTTAGATGCATTAAGGTCAAGCCTAAAAGGTTATCAAATAGAATAATAAAAAATAATGTAAATATCAAAACAGTACAGTAGGTAATCAAAACCATAAAGATTAGTAGCGCATTACACATAAGTTCCTTGATGGCATCTATAAATGTAGGAAAAGATCCTTATCCATGTTTCTGCGGGGGAAGTAGAACTTACGAAATATGTGAGACGCCTAGAGATTACTTTTTCTTTAAGGTACCAGTACCCGAATTAGTGAAAAAATATCCAAGATACAAAACAAGTTTGTGATAACTGTGGAAATGTGCAAGTCCTCCTAATTAAGTCTGGACAAAGAACAAATGAGTTATTCTGATTCACTTGACGCTCTAAGGCTAAGTTTGAAAGGATACAATATTAAATAAAAAAGAGAAATTAATCTTATTTTGATTCATTATATGATCTTTTGAATCTCGGCTTAGCTCCACTTTTTCTTAATTTCTCTTTCATCTGTTTACCATGCTCTTCCACCTGTTGATAATATTCTTCATATAATTTCCTCATTTCCTCTACCGGTATTTTTGGGATTCTTTCTTTATGGAAGATTGTAACAAGTTTCCCTTTCTCGGGTATATAATAAAGTCGATCAGGACCTACCGTTCGACAGACAATACATATTTTATAGGGCTCGTTTGGATTTTCATATACTTCTCTTCCACATATTGGACATTCTTTCATTTACTTATTTTCCACAGGTGCTAGAGGGATCTTATTATCCATTGCCCTAAGATTAAGTATGAAAGGATATATTATTAAACAGAAAAAGTCTCCAGATAATAATAGCAACGACAAACGAGAACAATTGAAGTTGGATGCATTAAATAAAATATTTGGATGGATAGAAGACAAAGAAACCAAGGCCGTAATGATCAATAAATATTATAATAATAAAGAACATAGAGCGGCCTTAAAAGCATTCTTAGATGACATGGTTAAAGCACTCGATGAGAGTACAGCAGAAACTAACAGCAAAGAAGAAATTAAAGGACAATTATCATATATCACATAACAAACAACTTAAAGTAAAATATGATTAAATGATTGAATGAGACCAAGTAAGAAACCTGTCCTAATTTTAGTTACAATAATTTATTCGTCACTACATGATTTGTCGCCACATGGCTACGTGAACTTTTGAATTGTCATGAATGTTGCATACTAATACAATTGAGTAAAATGTTATATAGAATCACTGGATTTAAGCAGTTAATGGCAGACGATGATCTAAATACGGGGTGTTCCCACTGTTGGGGTCCTGTAGATTCGGGAACAAAAAATTGTAAAAGTTGTGACGGTCCCCAGAAAAATTGCGACTGTAAAATAGTGCCACACTAAGACAAACGTAAGCAAGTATAATTAAGAAAAAAATAGCATTATTCATGTTATCCGTTTCCCACAGGTTTATCAATACTTGAGCTATGAGATTTAAATTCACAAAGAATAATAGTCGTTATATGGTTTGATTTGTTTAAGGCTCTCATCTCTTTTAACCTGTTTCTAATTAAAGATTTCTCATAAAGTTCCGATTGAATATTCCGTCATATTTCCTGGATCTTTATATTTTAATTTTTGTACTTTTCAAATTCTCGCTTTCTTCGCGGTTAGCCATTCTTGGCGTCAGCATCAAATTTAGCCTTACCTTCTTTGTATATGCATTTCAAACACCACCACCTGCCAATTCTAGTTGGGTCATTTAGAGGAACCAACTGATCGACCGAATCTCCACAGTTATCACATATTTTATTTTCATGATTAATCATTAAATCGACCATGTGCTATGTTAATATTTAAAGATATTTTCCTGAGTAATTCTAATGGGTATATTAGTCTTATAGTGTGGCCACCGGCAATTGCTAACAATATGGTTCCCGACGAATCCGAACTTGTTCAGATTGAATATTCAGTCATATCGCCTTGTGCCTAGTTTGTCCTATTTCAAGGTTAACTGACCTCAACTATCAGCAAGGTTCAAATCCCACAGGTCACATGCGAAAGTCGATCATTGTCCCATTCATATTTTAAAAAATATTATTGCAAATTTATCCGAACAAAAAGCCAAATACCATCTAGTAGAACCATACTACATAAAGGGCACTATTCCGTACGAGTTCAACTTTTTTTTCCTTACAGAATCTTCAGTAACGGACCCTAAATTCTTTGTTATAAATCTTCAATTTAGAAATTCTTAACCAGTTTATAGTGTTTAAACCAAATAATAATTAATACTCATGCATGCAGTTTAACTGTCAAAATAAGATGAGATAAATTGGGATATTGGAGGCGATAATCCGAGAGTAAGGAAATGAATTGCAAATCCAATTATTGCACCCATAAGTAAGTTATCTGTATACCAATAAATTCCTAAAAATAATCCCAATGAGGGAACGGTAAATAGCAGTGCAAGAATTGCACTTGTACTTATCATCTTAATCATAATATCT
>Ga0209470_1001513_pt1 | contig 17222 bp, 19 predicted proteins | sample GraSoiAngelo_125_FD_185882 | JGI IMG/M metagenome (GOLD analysis project Ga0209470, IMG submission 185882) | Grasslands soil microbial communities from the Angelo Coastal Reserve, California, USA - 14_0927_05_40cm (SPAdes) (version 2) | ecosystem: Environmental > Terrestrial > Soil > Grasslands ... | reverse complement strand
AGCCCTGTGATATCAGTGATGCTCGGCGACAATCTTCGCAAAACGCCAGACTTCGCGAAACGTATTGTAAAGGGGAGTCGGGGCGACGCGGACCACGTTCGGTTCGCGGAAGTCGCATTTCACGCCGCCGGCCACTTGAAGTTTGCGGAACAATTCCTTCGGATGTTCGTGGACTAAGATCGACAATTGGCAACCACGTGCGTCCATCTCGCCCGGCGTGATGACCGTAAAGCGTTTATTGCCGTGATTGGACTCGAGCAGGAACTGAAGATAGCCCGTCAGCTTGATCGATTTCGCGCGGAGCGCTTCCATTCCACCGGCTTCATCGAAGATCGCGAGGGAAGCGCGCAGGGGCGCCATTGAGAAAATCGGCGGGTTGCTGATCTGCCATCCGTCGGCCGACGGAACAGGAATGAACTCCGGCTCGAGATGCAACCGGAACCGCGTGTTCGGATCGTTCCCGAACCAGCCGGCGAATCGCGGCAACTTCTGGTTGGTGGCGTGTCGCTCGTGCACGAACGCACCTGCCACTGCTCCGGGACCGGCGTTGAGATATTTGTATGAGCACCAGACGGCGAAATCGACGTTCCAATGATGTAATGCCAGCGGCACGTTGCCGATCGCATGCGCGAGATCGAACCCGACAACGCAGCCGCGCTTCTGTGCGAGCGACGTGATTCTCTCGATGTCGAACAATTGACCGGTGAAAAAGTTGATGCCGCCGATCATAACTATCGCGATCTGCTGTCCGCATTTCTCCAGCGCAGCTTCGATATCTTCTTGTCGAATTGCGAACTCACCTTTACGCGGTCCCGCAAGAACGAGCGCGTCTTTCGGATCGAGTCCGTGATGAACGATCTGCGATTTGATCGCATACGTGTCGGAGGGGAAAGCCGGCTCTTCCATTAGAATCTTGAAGCGCGATTTCGTTGGCCGGTAAAACGTGGCCATCATCAGGTGAAGATTCACCGTCAGGCTGTTCATGCAGATGACTTCGTTCGCCTGCGCACCGACAAGCCGCGCCGTCGGCTCGCGCAAGGTCTCGTGATATGAGTACCACGGCGTGTCTGCCGCGTGATGAGCATCCAAGGCCCGCTTCGCCCAAACATCCAGCTCCCGCTCAACGACTGTTCGCGCCGCTTTCGGCATTAGGCCTAACGAGTTACCGGCAAAGTAAATCAACGGGCCGCCGCCGTCCGGGCCGAGCGGAAGATGAAATTTTTTGCGGAAATCACGCAGCGGGTCTTCTGCGTCGAGTTGACGCGCAAAATCTTCGTCGGCGGAGAAGGTCATGAGAAAGATAAGAAGTAAGAGGAAAAAGTTAAGACATAGGTGGTTGCATGAACTCGATTGTTATTCCGTCGGGGTCGCGAACGTAAACAACGCGTTTTCCAGCGTTCGGTCCCGTTTTCAGTGTTTGAGGTTTGCCCGCCGCCTTCCAACCGGACGCGGCGATCGCGCTCAGCACAGCCTCAAGGTTATCTACCGTAAGGGCAACATGGACCGAGCCGACATCGCACGGTCTAAAATCGACATGTTTTCGGTCGGGCGGCGTGAGATACTCGAGCAATTCAATCTTGTGCCCGTAACCTTTGAGAACGGCGAGCGAGATTTCAGCGCCGGGCACCCCGGTTACTTCACGGGCAAGATCGCCGGCATGATGTGCCCGATGAGACAGGTGGAAGCCGAGAACATCCTGCCAGAACGCCATAGACCGCTCGAGATTCGCAACCGTGAAACCCGTGTGGTCCGCTGCAATGATGTGAAACGGCGCAGTGGTCACATGATTCGCTTTATCCCACCGACGCAATCACCTTGAGCTCGATTGCGATCGGCGTCGGTAGCGCGGTGACCTCAACCGTTGTGCGCGTTGGATTTGGTTTGCCGGGCCCGGCAAAATGTTCCGCGTAGAGACGGTTGTAGGTAGAAAAATCCTTCTTCATGTTTGTGAGGAAAACGGTGACGTCGATGATGTCTTGCCATGTCGCCTCGGCGTCCTCCAAAACGAGCCGGACGTTTTCGAAAACCGCGCGACATTGCGCTTCGATGTCGTACCTGACGATCTTGCCAGCTGAATCGAGCGTCACGCCGGGGATTTTTTTGCTGCCGCGCACGCGCGGCCCAATGCCGGAGAGAAACAGGAGATTGCCAACGCGTTTCGCGTGCGGGAATGCGCCCATCGGCTCGGGTGCTCGGGAACTTTCAAACGATTTGCTCATTATTGCGGTGCATACTTCTCGAACTTCGGAAGATCCGGATCCATGTGGTCCCACGGCTGCGCGTCTGCTGTCCATATATGCATCTGCGGTTTGAATAAGGTTGGATCGTCCAGGCTCGCAGCGTTGATCCCGTGTCCTTGATCACTAATGCCGCCAAAAAGCCGAGAACCGCAGTCCGGGCAAAAGCCGCGCTTGTTGTGGCCACCGGATTCGCTTGAAGTCTGATAATACCGTGCTGAGCCTTTCGTGATTTTGAATGCCTTGGCCGGGACATAGACAACCGCGGAAAACGAAGTGCCGGTCGCTCGCTGACAATCCCGACAGTGGCAATTAAACATCACGATCGGCTCAGCTGTGACTTGGTAGCGAATCCCGCCGCAAGCGCATCCGCCGGTAAAAGGTGCGGACATTTTCTTAGTCGTGGTTGTGGCCGGCCATCATGGCGACCGGAGCAGCGCCAAAACGTTTTGCCGATCGTGCGCGGGCTTTAACCACCTCTGTTTCCCGATTGCGCGGCGGCGCATTGGTGACCAATGAATTGAGCAGTTCCCGCGCGGCCAGCGTCACCCGGTCGACCGCCCGATTGAAAGCGTCCTCATTTGCTTTCGATGGTTTAGTGAAACCGCTCAATTTTCGGACGAACTGAAGGGAAGATGCCCGGATTTCTTCTTCAGTCGCCGGCGGTGCGAAGTTATGAAGTGTTTTGATGTTTCGACACATGATGATTAAGCATGAGTTAAAGTTGTAAGAATGAATTCTCCTATCGATTTGCGTTCGCGGACATTTGCGCGGCTACTCGTTCCTCTTGCTCTCTGAGTTCGGGAGTAAACGCTTCGCCAAAATCCTCCGCCTCGTGCACCTGGCGGATTTCGATTTCTGCCCCTTCCCCAAACGGCGCGCGCTTGACCCACTCGATCGCTTCGTCTTTCGACTTCACCCGCCAGATCCAGAAGCCCGCGATCAGGTCCTTGGATTCGTGGAACGGCCCGTTTGTCACTGTATGCGTGCCGCCAGCGAACTTGACGCGCGCGCCTTTTGAGGTCGGGTGGAGGCCTTCGCCCGCGAGCATGATCCCCGCTTTGGCCAGCTCTTCGTTATACTTTCCCATTTCCGTCAGGAGCTTCTCGTCCGGCATCAGGCCGGCTTCTGAGTTCTTGTCCGCTTTAACCAGAATCATGAATTTCATTTTTTTGTCCTTCCTTGGTTTAGTTTGGCCGCGAAATTTGTGAGCTTGGACATCATTGTCTCCGCTAGCCTCCCGCGATTGCGCCCATAATAAAGAAGGGCTCCGCACCGGTCGCGATCGCTTCGGGCAATTGGGCATCCGGCGGCTGATGAGATAGGTCCTCGCCGCAAACGAAGAACCGCACCAGCGGGCGGCGTTCGTGCGTAACGTGATCACGCATCGTTCCGCGTAACACTGGATATTTCGTTTCGAGTGCGTCGAGAATTGTTCGCTGCGTAACCTCGCCATTGAGCTCGAGTTGCACTTCACTACCAACTCGCGCCAGCGTGCGCAAATGATGCGGGAGGACGACGCGGATCATGGCAGCCATGTCTCACCAATGCCTCAACAGATACCAGCGGTCAAAGGCGCATGGCTCGATTCCCACTGCATCCGCCAAGCGGCAATCCCCGCTGCTATGATCCATGGTCCCAGCGCAAAAACCTGTGCATCGGGCTGCCACATCGTGAACGCGCACACATTGGCAGAGGCGTGGAAGAGCATGGCCGCAACTACACTGCCCCGCGCGTGCATCATGATCAGTGTCATTACCATCGACCAGGCCATCAACTCGAGAGCGAACGGTAGGAACCCGGTCCCATATTGCGGCGTTCCGGTGATGACGAAGAGCGGCAGATGCCAGCATGCCCACGCTACACCGAGGATCAGCGTTCCCATGATCGGTCCAAAGCGTCCCAGCAATCGCGGAAGCGCAAAGCCACGCCATCCCGGTTCCTCACCTAGGACCACAGATAGTTGGCCAAGCAGGAGCGCTGTCACAGTTCGCGGCGGGCGGTGAAAAAACGAATCGTGAGGCAAGTGGAAGCCGACAGACACCGCATCACGCACCAGGTAGATAATGGGCGGAACGCAGATCGCTATAATTGCCCATCGAAATGGTACCCGGTGCATAATCCGGCGGTAAAATGCTCCCAGCTCAGCGCGTCCACCTTCTACGGCTGTGCTCACGAGCGCCGCTCCGTGCGGTGCGAATACGGCAGCCAAATAAAACCAACGTCCAGGCCACGCGAAAGGAGAGAGGTGCTGCGCGAAAAGTGCAATCCAAGCGGTCCAACTGATCGCGTAGGCAATGAGAAAGAACATCGCGATTCGCGAGCTCCTTAGCTGTGCCCGGTTCAACGCGAACAATCTTGCTACCTCGGCGATGCGCTCGTCTGCTTGAATATCCCCCTGCAATACAAGTACTTCATTCGCGAGCGACGCTTACGAAGCAGCTTGCTCTGTCCTGAAGTCAACGCAGGATCATGGCAGCGTTTGGGCTTCGACTGAAAGGACGGCGGGAAGATCACGCACAATCGGTTTCCAAGTGTCGCCAGCGTCCGATGATCCGTAAACCTGACCGCCGGTGGTGCCGAAATACACGCCGCACGAATCGAGCGAGTCAACCGTCATCGCGTCGCGCAGCACGTTCACGTAGCAATCACGTTGCGGCAAACCTTTGGTGAGTTCTTCCCATTCGTTTCCGCCTTTCCGACTGCGGTAGACCCGCAGTTTGCCATCCGGCGGGAAATGTTCCGAGTCGCTCTTGATCGGCACGACGTAGATCGTCTCCGGCTCGTGCGCGTGAATATCAATCGGGAACCCGAAATCGCTCGGTAAATTGCCGCTGACTTCGCGCCAAGAATCGCCGGCGTCATCACTCCGCATCACATCCCAATGTTTTTGCATGAAGAGCGTGTTCGGCCTCGATGGATGCATCGCGATGCGATGAACACAGTGGCCGACTTCCGCAATGGGATCAGGCATGTATTGCGAATGCAAACCGCGATTGATCGGCTTCCACGTCTTACCGCCGTCGTAGGTCCGGAACGCGCCTGCAGCCGAAATAGCGATGAAAATTCGTTGTCGATCTTTCGGATCGAGAAGAATGGTGTGCAGACACATGCCGCCTGCGCCCGGCTGCCATTTAGGGCCGGTGTCATGTTTGCGCAGACCCGACAACTCCTGCCAGGACTTTCCGCCGTCTTTTGATTCGAACAGTGCGGCATCCTCCACGCCGGCGTAAACGTGATCTCGATCGTCGAGCGACGGTTCAAGATGCCAGACCCGCTTGAACTCCCACGGATGCTGGGTGCCGTCGTACCACTGGTGCGTGCCCGGGACGCCGTCGTAAACGAATTTGTTACTTTCACCCATCGGCATACCCTGCGGACTTGTTGTCGGCCCGCCACCTGGCGTGTCCCAGGTTTTGCCGCCGTCGTCGGAACGCTGAATGATCTGTCCGAACCACGCGCTGGTCTGCGACGCGTACAGCCGGTCTTGATCAACCGGCGAACCTTTCATGTGATAAATCTCCCAGCCCGCAAAATGCGGGCCGTCAACTTTCCAGTCTTTCCGCTTCTCGTCCGATGTCAGGACGAACGCGCCCTTCCGTGTGCCAACCAGTAATCGTACTTTGCTCATTGTTTACACTTGCAACCGCGGATTACGCAGATCAACACGGATTTTTTATTTCCTTATTTCGCTATGCAAATGTTCTTCGCCTCGGTGAAGAATCGCAATGCTTCTTCGCCGCCTTCGCGACCGACACCGCTTGCTTTCATGCCGCCGAACGGAACACGCAGGTCGCGCACGAGCCAGCAGTTCACCCAGACTGTTCCGGTGTGAATTTGTTCGGCCACGCGGTGCGCGCGATTGAGGTTTTGCGTCCAGACGCTCGAGGCCAGGCCGTAATCGGTGTCGTTGGCGTAACCGATCACTTCCTCTTCGTTGTCGAACGGCGTGATGGTGATGACCGGGCCGAAGATTTCCTCACGATTTGTGCGACATGAAACCGGCAAATCGGTGATGATCGTCGGCGGAAAGAAATAACCGTAGCGGCAGCGATCGTTGATTGGCTTCGGCGCTTTACCGCCGAGCGCGATCTTCCCGCCTTCCTCCTGCGCCAAATCGACATAGAATTTTATTTTATCTAGCTGCGTCTTGTTCACGATCGCGCCTTGTTCGGTCTTCTCGTCCAGCGGATCGCCAACTTTTAGTTTCGAAGCCTTCTCGGTGAAGCGATCAACGAAATCTTTGTAAGCGGAGCGCTCGACGAACACTCGCGAACCACACAGGCAGATTTGGCCCTGGTTTGCGAACGACGATCGCACGCTGCCGGCGATGGCAGCCTCCAGGTCGGCGTCGGCGAAAACGATGTTTGGGTTTTTTCCGCCCAGTTCGAGTGAAACTTTCTTGAACAACGGTGCGCACGCCTCCGCCACTTTCCGCCCGGTGACCGTGCCGCCCGTAAACGAGATCGTGTTGATCTTTGGATGCGCCGTGATCGCAGCGCCGACATTTGGTCCAGTTCCGTGCACTACGTTGAGGACACCGTTTGGAAGACCGGCCTCTTGTGCGATTTCGCAAAGCATGTAAGCCGTCACCGGTGTCAGCTCGCTTGGTTTAGCTATGGCGATGTTACCGACCGCGATGGCGGGCGCAATTTTCCAGCTCAGCAAATAGAGCGGCAGGTTCCACGGCGAAATCAGTCCGGCGATGCCGCGCGGCTGACGCGTCGTATAGTTGAAAGCGACGTTGTCGGTGATATGGGCTTCCGACTCGGTGTGCAGGATCGCGGTCGCGAAGAAACGAAAGTTGGCGACGGCCCGCGGAATGTCGAGTGTGCGCGCAAGCGAGAGCGGCTTACCCGTGTCGATTGATTCCGCCCGCGCGAACTTCTCCAGATCACGCTCGATCAAATCAGCGATGCGCAGGAGAATTTTCGAGCGTTCCGCCGCGGGCGTGCAAGACCAATCGACGAATGCCTTCTCCGCCGCCACGACGGCAAGATCGACATCACGGCTGTCGCTGTCCGCGACTTGCGAATAGGACTTCCCGGTCGCCGGTTCGATGTTGTCCAGATATTTCCCGCCGACTGGCTCAATAAATTGGCCATCGATGAAGTTTTGAATTTTGTCGGCTTCGGTGCGCACGCGTCGATGACAAAATCAAACATCGAACACCAAACATCAAACATAGAGTGGCGGTGAGGGAGGGATTATCCAACGCTTCGCGTTGGCTCCGGAGTTAGATCCCGCAATGGCGGGATTTTAACCCATGCGCTTCGCGCCCCACCGGTCGAACAAGTTCTCATCTCCCGTACGTGAGCGTGTACGGTGCGGCGAAGGCGAGCGGTTTGCCGCGTCGGGAACATGGCGGTGAGGGAGGGATTCGAACCCTCGGTACCCTTTGACAGGTACGGCGCTTTAGCAAAGCGCTGCTTTCGACCACTCAGCCACCTCACCAAGATCGGCTGCGAGAATATGGCAAACAATAGCCGGTTGCCAACAGCATGCGTGAAATAAGACACGCGAGCAATTCGATCCTATTCAGCGGCAATCGGACTCGAGAGAATGGCCATCTAACGACGAACTCGGGTCCGCAGATACCTTTTCGAAAGCGAGCTCGCAGGCAGTGCAGCGTGGATCGCGTTCTCAGCGATCCTCCCATTTTGGCGCGCGCTTATCGAGGAACGCATCAATGCCTTCCTCGACGTCCCGCGCGAGCATGTTCTCAACCATCACTTCTGTCGCGTAGCGATAGGCGTCCTTAAGTCCGCCTTCGAGCTGCTGGTAGAAGGCTTTCTTGCCGATCTTGACCGCATACGCCGACTTCGCGGCGATCTTGCGCCCGAACGCGAGCGCCTCTTCCCGTTCATTCCCGGGAGCGACCACGCGATTAACGAGTCCGATGCGCAAGGCATCCTCGGCCGAGATCATGTCCCCGGTAAGCAGCATTTCCATGGCATGTTTGCGCGCGACGTTGCGCGAGAGCGCCACCATCGGCGTCGAGCAGAACAGGCCGATATTGACCCCAGGCGTTGCGAATTTTGCGGCTGCGGACGCAACGGCGAGATCGCAGCTTGCAACGAGCTGACAGCCGGCTGCCGTTGCGACGCCTTGGACGGCGGCGGCAACGGGCTGGGGTAGGTTCACAATCTGTTGCATCACCGTGCTGCACATCTCCATGATGTATTTGAAATAAGCTCGGCCGCGATCCGAGTCGGACCGGTGACTCTTCAGTTCCTTCAGGTCGTGGCCGGCGGAGAACGCCGATCCGTTAGCCGCCAGGACAACCGCACGCACGCTCGGTTCCTGCGCAATCGCCGTGAACGCGTCAACGAGTGCAGCGAGGAGCGCCTCCGACAGACTGTTGCGCGCTTCGGGCCGGTTGAGTGTCAGAATAGCGATGCTTTCCACGTCTTCGCGCAGGAGGATCAGCGGCGAAGTGGGTGCAACGCGGGCGGTGAGGGCTGGAGCGCTTATTGATTTGGGTTCATGAGTCTTTGCGATCATGACTTAGTCATTGTATCCGAAAAAGCCCGGCCTTGCGAATCGCCGACCGCCAATTGAAATAGATCGTGATGATCGCCGAAGAAGAAGCCCGAGAGAAAGTCCTCGAAAAAATTCAGGTGCGGGCGAGCCGCAGAGTTTCGCTCTCGCACGCGCTGAATTGTTTTGCCGCGGAAGATTACTTTTCGTCGCTGCCGCTGCCGAACTTCGATAACTCCGCCATGGACGGTTATGCGGTCGTGGCAAGCGCGTCCGGTGTCGGAAAACGATTGCGCGTTATCGGCGAACAACCTGCGGGGTTAGATCGAAAATTGCTGGTTTCGCCTGGTGAAGCGATCCGGATTTTTACCGGCGCGCCAATGCCAGCGGGCGCAGATGCAGTGGTAATGCAAGAAGACGTGACCCGCGAGAGTTCGGAGATCGTCATGAATGCTGATGTCGATCCTGGCGATTTTGTCCGGCGCCGCGGTTGCGATTTGACGGAGGGTCAGAAAATCGTGGCAAAAGGGGAGCCGATTCGTGCGACCACAATAGCTTTGCTTGCATCGCAAGGTTTCAGAGAAGTTTCAGTCGGCGGCGAAGTGGATGCGGCAATCATTTCAACCGGCGACGAGTTGGCCGAGCCTGGAACAAAACTTCAGCCCGGTCAGATCTACGAAAGCAATTCAGTCATGTTGCAAGCGTTGCTGCAACGTTGCGGCGCTGTTGTGAAATCGGTGGGGCATTGCAAAGACGAGGCAGATTCGTTGAGGAAGACTCTCGAACAGGCGACCAAGCATTCAGTTCTCATTATCAACGGCGGCGTCTCCGTGGGTGAACACGATTTGGTCCAATCAACGTTGCTGTCGCTTGGCGCGAAGATCGACATTTGGAGAGTCGCGATCAAGCCAGGCAAACCGTTTGTCTTCGGTCGCATCCGTAAGTGCACGGTGTTTGGGTTGCCGGGAAATCCGGTCTCCGCCTTTGTCACATTTTTGCAATTCGTTCGGCCCGCGATTTTTAAAATGATGGGCGCAGCAAATTTCGATCTGCCGAAAGTGCCCGCAAAGTTGATCGTCGATCTACGAAATGAGAGCGATCGCCCACATTATGTCCGAGGAAAATGCGAGAACGGAAATTTTTCGCCGGTTGGCCGCCAGGAATCGCATGCGCTCTTCGGGTTGAGCCAATCGAATGCGCTGCTGCGTCTCGCGGTGGGTGAAGTGCGAACGTGCGGTGACATTGTTGATATCGAGTTGTTCAATTAGCGGGATTTTCTTGTCGTAGTGACGTTGACAGACCACATCGCTTTCTTAGCTTAAGCGCGTTGAATACAGGAGCTTCCATCGCATTTGCACGAAATCCAACCGATCAAATTCGTGCCGATGCGGAACGGCTTTCTCATATTGTCCTCGAAATGCAGCGCTGTTTTGTGCTGCATCTCTGCAAAGAGCTTGCCCCGGGCAACGTCTCTTTTCCGCAATTTTTCCTTCTTGCTTTCCTCGACCACAAGGAAGTCCTTACCATGTCCGCGATTGCGCAGAAGATGGGGCACACGACGGCGGCCGCGAGCGGTTTGGTCGCGCGGCTCGAAAATCTGGATTACGTCATGCGCTCGAGCGCGCGGGAGGACCGCCGGAAGGTAATGGTCTGTATTACGCCGAAAGGTTCGGCTCTAGTTCGACGAATTCGTGAGGAGATGGTGGGCAATCTGATGAAGATTTTGGAGCACCTCACGCCCGATGAGCAAAAGGCGTGGTTGCATATCTACAGTAAAATTTATGATTACTGCCAATCAAAATGATTTTCATCTATTCTGCGGCAGTGTTATCACACCACGGTAAAAAGCGCGCAGTTTGAATCTGCGCGCCTACGATTACGCATCTAATCTCTCGGGCCACATTTCTTCATGCGAAAATATTTTGTAATCTTCGGGTTCGCTGCCGCAATGATTTCTGCGAGCTCGTTGGCACGCGCCGGCACAGGCGGTGGATCGACGTCGGCAAGCAGTGAAACATCTTCCGCACGCAGTGTTCCCACGTTTACGCTTGATCAAGCGATCCTGACGGCGCTGCAACGCAATCCGGCTCTCCTCAACGCGGAACAAGAGATCAAACGGACGAAAGGCGTCATCATCGAAATCCGCGCGCAGGCGCTGCCGCACATCACACCGGCGGGAACTTTTGAATGGACTGATCCGAACTTGGTTGGCGCCCGGATATTGGGAGGTACGACTGGAACCAGTACAACGCCTGGAACCGCGACCACAACCGGGGCCGCATCCATTGTTGACCCACCGCCATCGCAGGTCAAGGAACCGACAGGTGCCGCACTGGCCGATCCGTCGCCGACACCGGGTGTCACCAATACTCAATTGAGCGATATATCCTACAGCATCAGCGTCCTTGGAAGGCAGCTGGTTTTTAACGGGACGACGTGGCCGTCGATTCGCGGTACCTTCTTTCAGCGAGACAGCGCCTACTTCGCGTTTCGCAATACGCTCGACCAGGTCATCGCGACTGTGAAAACACAGTTCTACCAGATCGTAGTCAATAAGGCGCTGATTGGTGTGCAGGAGCAATCAGTGCACCTTTTGGAGAGCCAGCTGAAAGACCAGCAGAACCGCTTCGAAGCGGGAACAGTTCCGCGTTTCAACGTCTTGCAAGCGGAAGTCGCCCTCTATAATCAGATTCCGCAACTGATCACTGCGCAAAACAACTATCGAATATCCAAGCTTGTTCTGGCCAAGACCATCGGACTCGATTTTAACCCGCTGCGCGGAGAAAATCCCCCGCTCGAAGTTGTTGGCGAAATGCCCTACATCCCGCGTACTATCGCGCTGGTCGATGCGATTGAGCTTGGGAAGCAGCGCCGCCCGTTTCTTAAACAGGCGCGGGCAAATGTCTTGAACCAGATCGAGCAAGTACACGTGGCATTGGGTCAGTTTTTTCCAACCATCAACACAACCGGGGGCGGCGAATGGGTCAGCTCGCCGACCAACTCCAGTTGGCACGATATTTCAAAAGGTTGGATCGCGCAGGTGCAGGGTAGCGTGCCGATTTGGGACAGCGGCGAGATTTGGGGCCGGGTCAAGCAACAACGGGCGCTCCTTTCGGAGACGAAAATCACTTACGACGACGACGTTCGGCAGGTTGAACTCGAGGTGCAACAGTCCTATTCAAATTTGCAGCAGAACCGCGAACTAATTCAGAGCCAGGAGAAAAACGTGGAGCAAGCCGATGAAGCGCTGCGTCTGGCCAAAGCCCGCTTGGACGCTGGCGCAGGAACTCAGTTGGACGTGCTCAATGCCCAAGTCCAGTTACTGACTGCGCAATCGACGCGCTTGCAGGCGCTCTTCGGCTACAACTCCGCCCTTGCGGAATTCGACCGCGTCACCGGTGCGCAGAGTACCTACACCGAATCGTTCGCCAACCTGGCGCCGCGCGCGACTCGAACGAAAACGTACTATACAGGGAGTGGTGTTGATGCCACGGGAAAGCCAAAGTCCAACTTATCGAAGTAGATCTTTATCACCTCGAGCAAAAGGTCGCCTTGAGCGAAGGCGAATAGGTCGACGTATCTGCTCCGGTTAATCGATTTAGTGCCGCCACTGCCTGTTGAAAAATTCGGTGCCTTGGCAGCGCTGCCGAACTGTCGTCACGTTTTCACCCAACGCATCCCTGGGATCGACGTTTCTCACGATAAAGCCGAAGCATTAGCGCGGCTTGAGAAAGCCCATCAACGCATTCGCGATGCCACTGGATTCGGCGATTGGCCGCTGCTTACCGCGAAACAGATTCACGGAAACAAGATTGCATTCGTTGATGCGCCAGTGGAAAGCGATAAAGAATTCTCCGGCTGCGACGGCGTCATCACGAATCAACGCGGCGTCGCGCTCGGCGTTTACGTGGCTGACTGCTGTGCGGTTTACATGGTCGATCCAAAAACGCCGGCTGTCGGTATAGCACATTCCGGGCGTAAAGGCACCGAGCTCGGCGTTGTCCCCAGCGCAATTACGCAAATGATTGAGCGCTTCGGCTCCGATCCCGCAAACATGATCGTGCAACTCAGCCCGTGTATTCGTCCGCCGCACTACGAACTCGATTTTGCCGCGGAAATTGTTCGGCAATGTCGCGCGCTCGGCGTCAAAGAAATTCATGATCCAGCCGTGTGCACGGCCTGCGACCTGGATCGTTACTACTCTTATCGAGCCGAAAAAGGAAAAACCGGTCGCATGCTCGCGTTGCTAGGACTCAACCCAGCAATTGCGGATTAGGCGAAAAATGTTCGCCTTTGATTACGAACATTCGTCTAATCCTCGTTAGGAATACGCCACGATGCGAATAGCCGTCGTTCTCGGTTTCCTTCTCCTCGTTGGATCCGCATCTGGAGGGAGCGACGTTTCTCGCTATCAAGTCGAACGTGGTTCCCAGCTCGAGAAAGAACTCGGTTACGAAGTTTCCGTGCAAGACAAACACGACGAATGGCAATCGGACAGCAGAGATGGGATCGGGATCGAAGGCCCCGCTCCAGAATATGTCGTAAAATTTCACGCTACGGCAGGGGGTAAACTCAAGGACTTGTTCGAGCTCGACCTCGCTTTGACCGATGCAAACGGGACACTGCTACACGTCCCGTTAGCGATCAGATCGAGATACAACAAGGAGAACCAGGTCGACGTTCGGTTCCTCATCAAGAAGGACGTGATCAATGGGGCGGTGTTGACCATTCGCTGTGGCGGCCCGCCACAAGGCGAAGCTAGTTACGCTATTCGGCTTGGCGAGGTACCCGTCCTAAACCTGCCGAAGAAAAGCATGCCGGAGAAAAGCTTTACCGATGCTGTAGCGATCGCTGAACAGTTTCTGCGCGGGCAGAAAATCGACCTTTCCAACGGCGTGCTGCTTCGGGCTGAGTTCAGGAATTACCTGCGCGACGAACGTGAAACCCCTCGTTGGGACATCACGTGGGCTCTTGCCGGTGACAAGGGCGTCGACGTGTGGGTTTGGCAGGACGGCTCCGCAAAGCTGACTCGAGGGCGCTCGTCACCGAGAATCCTGCCGAAGAAAAGCCTAACGGAGGCTGTAACGATTGCTGAGGAGTTTCTGCGTGGGCAGAAGATCGACGTTTCTAAACACATGCTGCTTAGAGCTGAGTTTACGATTAATTTTATCAATGATCGTGAGACTCCGTTTTGGGACATCGCGTGGGGTCTTGACCACCAGCGTGTTATTGCTTCGGTTTTGCAAGATGGCTCCGCCAAGCTGATTCGAGCACGTTGAGCGCGCTTATGCTGCAAATCTGCCATCAACAAATGGCCAGGGACACGCTAATTATGCGAAGAGCCATTGTTGTCGGTTTCCTTCTCGTCTTCGGATTGGCAGTCCGAGGAAGTAGCGTCTATCGCTACGAGGTTGACCGTGGTTCCGACCTCGAGAAAGAGCTCGGTTATGAGCTCTCGGTGCATGAAGCTCACGGTGAAAAGCAATCTGAAAGTCTTGATAAGGTCATCCCGATTGAAAGCGCTACACCGAAATATGCGGTGAAGTTTCAGGCTCCTGTTGCGGATAAGCTTAAGGATCTATTCGAACTTGATCTTACTTTGAACGATGTAAACGGGATACTTATCCAAGTTCCTTTAGCGATCAGACCGCGATTGACAAAGGAAAACGCAGTTGATGTCCAATTTCTCATCAAGAAGGACTGGATCAATCAGGCTGTGTTGGACCTTCGCTGTGCCCCGTGGATGAGGGTGCACCCCGAAACTGTTTATTCCATTCGACTTGGAGATTACTTCCCAGGCTACGCGCCGACAGAAGCGCAGCGAATCGCCGAGCTCCGCAAGAGGCACCCGAGCATCGGGTTGCTCGCGTGGCACCGCGCTAAGAACCCGCCAGATTATTCGAATAACCTCAGCGCCTTAACGGTCGCACAAAAGGTCTTTCTCGAGATAAACTTCATCGGGCTCTCCCGTGCCGGCTTGGAGATGTTGCTCGGCCCTCCGGACGCCAAGCCGTTGTCACCCCAGAACTCTGTCACATACACCTTCGGGAACGGTGAGCAGGCGGTAATTTGCCGATTTCACTTTGATTCTAAGGGAAATGTCGAAAGCATCGAGAAGCTTCCCAGCGGATCTCGTTAGATTGACACGTCGTTGGCCTCGCCGCGTTTGAGCGGGCAAACGCCGCGTTTTTTCGCGTTTCCGACGAAGTCAAGGAATTCGCGAGCGGGTGCAGCGAATTTTATCGCCGCCGCTTTCTTAAGAGCCTGCGATATGTTTAGTCCGCTGGTGTAAACAAGCTTGAATGCTGTTTTGATTTCTTCTCGATCTTGCGTGTTGAATCCGGCGCGACGCAGACCGACCACGTTGACTCCAAAAACAGCATTGCGCTCGGCCGCGACCACGAACGGCGGCAGATCTTTTCCGAAAGCAGAACTGCCTTGCACCATCACCAAGCGTCCGACGTGCATGTGCTGATGAAATGTCGATCCACCGCCGAGGAATGCTCCGTCGTCCACGCGCACGTGACCGGCCAACAAACAATTGTTGGCGATGACGACATTGTTCCCGATCTCGCAATTGTGGCCGACGTGCGTACCGACCATCAGGAAATTGTTATCTCCGATTTTGGTGACGCTGCCTTCCGGACTGCCGCGATGGATCGTACAGTATTCGCGAATCATGTTGTCGTTTCCGATCTCGACCTTCGTTTTTCGTTCCGGCGAGAACGAAAGATCTTGCGGCGCCGTGCCAATAATCGCGCCCTGTCCGATAAAATTACCAGTGCCAATCACGACATTTCCCTCAATGACAACGTGCGAGTGCACGATGGACTTATTACCAATTAGCGCTTGCGGCCCGACTACCGAGAATGGACCGATCTCGACATCGACTCCGATTTGGGCATCGGGATCGACAAGTGCGGTCGGATGAATTTTCAAAGCACGCCTGCTTCCTTGAAGCTAAAGTAACCAGGGCTTCCGTCCGCGGGGGCACCAATGATGATGTGATCGAGCAATTTGATTTGGAGAAGCTCGGCGGCTTCGGCCAAACGCCGCGTCAGGCTGTGATCGGTCTGGCTTGGCGATGCGTCGCCGGAGGGATGATTGTGCACGACAATCACCGCGTAAGCTGAGGAAACTACCGCCGGCCGAAATACGTCGCGTGGATGCGCGATACTTTCATTAACGCTTCCCATCGAGACTTCTTCCACTCGAATCAAGTGATAGCGTGTGTCGAGTAGAATCACGCGCAGCGATTCTTTCCGCAGCCGGCGCAGCTCGGGCCCGAGCAGTTCGTTCACCAGTTCCGGCGAATCAATTTTTTGCTTCGACAATGTTTCCCGCGCGAGTCGCTGGCCGAGCCCAAAAGCGGCGACAAGCTGCACGGCTTTGGCAAATTTGATCCCTTTGATCTTTGACAATTCATCCACGGAGCAGCGACTTAATCCGGTAAGCGAACCGTATTTTTCCAATAGCTGGCGTGCCACTTCCACCGCATTTGCGCCCGAGACGCCGGTGCGCAGCAAAATGGCGATGAGTTCCGGGGTCGTTAGTGCGGATGCGCCGTGGGCGGCGAGTTTCTCGCGTGGCCGCTCGTCCCGCGGCATCTCCCGGATCTTAAGCTGCGACATTCGGGAAACGCGCGTTAAATCGACATTCGGCGGCAAAAATGATCGGCAGATCAGACGCGAAGTTGATCGAACATTTCGCGCAATGCATCCCCGAGCGCGAAGAGTGCGTCTGCGTACGGATTTGCCGCGATTCCATCCAGCACGGTTTGCGCTTCGCGAATCAAGTCGCTGCCGGCTGCGATTGATTCGTTGAGGGCGCCGTTGGTTGCGCCGATCCTCAGAAGCTCGGTCATCTCTTCAATTCTTTCCTCAAGCACGAGCCGGCAACAACGTTCCCGCTCAAAATCAGAAGCTGACTGCAAAAAGATCAACACTGGAAGAGTGAACTTACCTTTGCGCAGATCTGTGCCCAGTGTTTTGCCGGTCGCTCTCTCGCTCCCGGCAATATCCAGGCAATCGTCATAAATTTGATAGGCCGTGCCGATTTGAAATCCGAAGTTCTTGAACGTTCCAATCACATTCAAATCGGCCTCACTGATGAGCGCGGCCAACTCCGCCGACGCGGCAAAAAGCGATCCGGTCTTCTTCCCTACGATCCGCAAGTAATCTTCGACCTCGAGTTTGAGATCGAAACGGCGCTGCGTTTGAATCATTTCTCCTGAACAGATTTCTGTCGCCGCCCGGGCGATTGCGCGACTGATGTCCGCGTTTTCGAAATTTGTGGAGAGGTTTAGGGCGTGCGCGAAAAGGCAATCGCCCAAAAGAACGCTGAGCGAATTTCCCCAGCGCGCATTCACGGTCGGCTGCCCGCGGCGGCGCTCGGCTTCGTCCATAATGTCGTCGTGCACGAGCGTGGCGACGTGAATTAGTTCGACGATGACGGCAAGATCGAGATGTCCCGAATTGATCTTGCCAGTCGCGCCGCCGGCTAGGA
>Ga0209470_1001511_pt1 | contig 17240 bp, 10 predicted proteins | sample GraSoiAngelo_125_FD_185882 | JGI IMG/M metagenome (GOLD analysis project Ga0209470, IMG submission 185882) | Grasslands soil microbial communities from the Angelo Coastal Reserve, California, USA - 14_0927_05_40cm (SPAdes) (version 2) | ecosystem: Environmental > Terrestrial > Soil > Grasslands ... | reverse complement strand
TCAAGGCCCGGCCTGCAGCGGTGAAAGGCCGCTACGTCAAACGGATCACGGTTGCATCGACGATGAGTCCGGGTGTCGATCTGGATCTGGTGGCGTTGGATGCGAAATAGAACTCACAACGAGGTCGTATGAAATCGAAAGGTAAAAAGAAGGAAGAACTCGACGCGCTAAAGAAGGAGCTCAGTGAGGCAAAGAACCTGTTCGTCGCACAGTTTCAGGGAATGACCGTCGCTCAGGATGCCGAGTTGCGCCATAAGGTTCGGGACACAAAAAGCAAATATCGCGTTGTGAAAAATACGCTGGCTAAAAAGGCTGCAGAAGGGACTGCGGCCGAAAGCGTTTCCAAATCGTTCGACGGCTCCACTGCGATAGCCTATAACGCCAGTGATCCGGTTTCTCTCGCAAAAGCTCTCACGGCATACGCCAAGGCAAACCCGCTGTTTGTATTCAAGGCGGGACTCGTCGAAGGCCGCGTCATCAACCTTGCCGATATTGCCCATATTGCGGCGATGCCTTCGAAGGAAGAGCTCATCGCAAAATTGTTGTTTTTAATCAATGCGCCGGCACAACGAATCGCTATCGCCGTGAATGGTGTCGCTCGCAATCTGGCTGTGGTGCTGAAACAGGCCGTCGAGCAAAAGAAATTTCACGATTAGGTACTTAATGGGTGGGGGACCAGCCAAATAGCTATCAAAAAGGTTGTACCGACCGTGGCTTGTCCGGCGGGTCCGATCGTAAATATTAGGAGTTAGCAATGTCTAAGGTTCAGAATATTATCGAAGAGATCAAAGGATTGACTCTGCTTGAAGCTTCGGAGTTGGTAAAGGGACTGGAAGAAGCATTCGGCGTAAGCGCTGCGGCAGCCTCAATCGCAGCCGCTCCGGCAGCAGGGGGCGGCGCGGCTGTAGCCGCAGCTCCTGCCGAAGAGAAAACCGAATTCAATGTGATTCTCACTGCGGTTGGCGGAAACAAGATCGGCGTAATCAAAGCTGTTCGCGAAGTGACGAGCCTTGGATTGAAAGAAGCCAAGGACTTGGTAGAAGCTGCGCCGAAACCGATCAAAGAAGGCGTAAACAAAGACGAAGCAGAGAACATTAAGAAGAAGTTCACGGAAGCTGGCGCGACAGTCGAAATTAAGTAAACGCAGCAGCATCCGGATGCTGACTGGGGGCGGTAGTCCGTCCACAGGTCAGCGTATTTGTGTTTAGATGTGACGGCACTTTGCCAACAAAGGCAGAACGAACCACAAAACGCACCAGGAGGAACACAAAAACGCGCGGGAAAACGAGTTCTTGTGTGTCTTCGGATTCGCAGCGATGCCTTTCAAGGGACGGTAGCAAACACGGCGCCGGTGGGCCGCACGCTTATTAAGGAGCAGTGAAAAATGACGGAAAGCAAGACTAGTACCTCACGAGAGAGAACCAATTTTTCCAAGATCCGGACTGCAATCCAAATTCCGAATCTCATCGAGGTACAAAAGAATTCATATGAGCGGTTCCTCCAGATGAATATGCTTCCGGAGGAACGCGAGGATACCGGCCTTCAGGCAGTGTTCAATTCCGTATTTCCGATCTCGGATTTTCGCGGCGTTTCAACGCTCGAGTTTATCAGCTATTCCATCGGTAACTGGGAATGCAAGTGCGGAAACTTGAAGGGTCTGCATCATTTGCGCAGCACTTGTAAGTCTTGCGGCGCAAGCATCAAAACCAATCCGTTTCAGGCCGAACCGACAGTCATGTGCCCGAAGTGCGGCACCATGAACAAGAACCAGGTGACGTTCTGCAACAAGTGTGGCGACCCGGTTCAGTTGAATCTGAAGTACGACGTGGCGGAATGTCAGGAACGTGGCATGACGTATGCCGCGCCCTTGAAAGTCATCATTCGTCTAACGATCTTCGATAAAGATCCCGACACGGGCGCAAAAACGATTCGCGACATCAAGGAGCAAGAGGTTTATTTCGGTGAAATTCCGCTGATGACCGAGAACGGCACGTTCATCATCAACGGCACCGAGCGTGTCATCGTCAGCCAACTGCACCGCAGCCCGGGAGTGTTCTTCGAATCGACTCCGAGCAAAAGCTACTATCTGGGAAAGATTATTCCGTATCGCGGATCATGGGTAGAGTTCGAATATGAGACGGCCAAGAACATCCTTTACGTCCGGATCGATCGCAAGCGAAAGTTTCTGGCCTCGATCTTCCTGCGTGCTCTTGGTTTGAAGAGCGATGAGGAAATCATCCGCGTTTTCTATCAAACCGATCGTCTGACGATTGAAGGCAAGAAGATCTTCTGGAATGTTTCCGACAACATCGTTGGACTGAAGGTCTCGAAGGACATCACGAATCCAAAGACGAAGGAAGTTCTCGTTCATGCTGGCAAAAAAATCACGAGCTCCGTATACAACCACATCAAGCAGGCTAAGGTTGAGCGTTTCGAGGTTAATCCGGAAGATCTCGAAGGCGCATTTGCGGTCGGCGACGTCGTGGATACGAACACGGGTGAGGTGATCGTCGAGACCAATAACGAACTGACCCAGAACATCATCCGGTCCATCATCGATGCCGGGGTGCCGGAGCTGCCGGTTTTCTTTCCCGAGCGCGATGATATTGGCGTCGTTCTGAGTCAGACTGTGCGCAAGGACACGATTAAGACCCCTCAAGAAGCCTTGATCGAGATCTATCGCAAACTGCGTCCGGGCGATCCACCGACACTGGAGACGGCTACTGCGCTGTTCGAAGGTATGTTCTTCGACGCACGCAAGTATGACTTCTCGAGAGTCGGACGCCTAAAATTCAATATCAAGCTGGACCTGACAACGCCGCTCGAGAAACGGATCCTCGAGGCGGCGGACTTCTACGCTGTCATCACTTACCTATTGAAACTCCGTAAGAACATTGGCCAGGTCGACGACATCGACCATCTCGGAAACCGCCGTGTCCGTGCGGTGGGCGAGCTGCTGGAGAACCAGTTCCGCATCGGCTTGGTTCGAATGGAGCGGGCCATAAAAGAAAAGATGTCGGTCTACCAGGAAATGGTCACCGCTATGCCGCATGACTTGATCAATGCCAAGCCGGTCATCGCTGCGGTGCGCGAGTTCTTCGGGTCGTCGCAGCTTTCACAGTTCATGGATCAGACGAATCCTCTGTCTGAAATCACGCACAAACGGCGCCTGTCGGCTCTCGGTCCAGGCGGACTTTCGCGCGAACGCGCCGGATTCGAAGTCCGTGACGTTCATCCGACGCACTACGGCCGTATTTGTCCGATCGAAACCCCTGAAGGTCCGAATATCGGACTGATCTCGTCACTGAGTTGCTACGCGCGGATCAACGAATATGGGTTCATCGAAAGTCCATATCGCAAAGTAAAGAGCGGACGCGTTGTCGATTATGTGACGATTATCAGCGCCGGTGACTCCAAGTTCAAGGTCAGCGACCACGTCGAGCGCGAAGCTGTGGAACAGGAGAATGAAGAGCTGAAGGGGCGTAAAAAGAAGCGCGCCGACTATGTTCCTTATTCGTTCTACCTTTCGGCCTGGGAAGAAGACAAGTATCTCGTCGCGCAGGCGAACGAACAGATGGATAAAAGCGGACGGCTGTCGCACGAGCTTGTCAATGTTCGGCAAGCGGGCAATTTCGTGCTCAAGCATCGGAACGAGGTCGATTACGTCGATGTTTCGCCGAAGCAGCTCGTTTCGGTCGCCGCATCGCTCATCCCGTTTCTCGAAAACGATGACGCCAACCGCGCTCTGATGGGATCGAACATGCAGCGCCAGGCCGTACCGCTGCTGCGCACTGCGGCGCCGCTGGTTGGAACCGGTATGGAAGAGATTACAGCCCGCGATTCCGGCGCTGTGGTGATTTGCCGTCGAAGCGGAATCGTTGATTCGATCGACTCGGAGCGGATCATCGTCCGCGTCGAATCCGCCGAGGATGGCCACTTCTCACGCGAAGTCGGCGCCGACATTTATCAGCTGACCAAATTCAAGCGATCCAATCAAAATACCTGCATCAACCAAAAGCCCATTGTGCGAAAAGGGGACCGCGTTGTGAAAGGTCAGGTCTTGGCCGATGGTCCTTGCACGGAGAAAGGCGAGCTGGCCCTTGGCCGCAACGTCCTTGTCGGATTCATGCCATGGCGCGGTTACAACTTTGAAGACGCCATTCTGGTTTCCGAACGCCTCGTCAAAGACGATTACTACACTTCGATTCACATCGAAGAGTTCGAAATCGAGGCCCGTGACACGAAACTGGGCCCGGAGGAAATCACGCGGGACATACCGAATGTCAGTGAGTCTTTCCTGAAGGACCTGGATGAGGCCGGCATCATTCGTATCGGCGCTTACGTGAAGCCCGGAGACGTGCTGGTCGGCAAGGTCACTCCTAAAGGAGAGACGCAGCTCACTCCCGAAGAAAAGCTGCTCCGCGCCATCTTTGGCGAAAAGGCTGGTGACGTTCGAGACGCATCGCTGATTTGCCCGCCGGGGATCGAGGGCATCGTCGTCGACGTGAAAATCTTTTCTCGTAAGGGCGCGGAAAAGGACGAACGGGCAAAACAGATCGAGAACATGGAGATCTCGCGGCTCGAAAAGAATCTTCGCGACGAAATCCGAATTCTTACCGACGAACGCAACAAGCGCCTCGTCGCTCTACTCCAGGGCAAGGTCGTTTCCAACGAGCTCGTGCACGAACGCACGGGGCGCAAGATCGTGGCCAAGGGTACGGAGATGACCAGCGAAGTCGTCGAAAACCTCTCGCTGCGTGAACTCTTGAAATTGAAATTCAAAGACGGCGCCACCCCCCACGAGCAGATTCAGGAAATCGAAGAGATGACCACCCGCCAGATCGACGTGCTGCGCAAGATACACGAAGAGCGCATTTCGAAACTCCGCCGTGGTGATGAACTGCCGCCGGGAGTTATTAAGCTCGTCAAGGTCTACGTCGCGATGAAGCGCAAACTATCCGTGGGCGATAAGATGGCGGGTCGCCATGGAAACAAAGGCGTTATTGCAAGGATTCTTCCGGAAGAAGACATGCCTTATCTGCCGGATGGAACGCCCGTCGAGATCATTCTCAATCCCCTGGGGGTTCCGTCGCGAATGAACGTCGGCCAGATTCTTGAAACGCATCTGGGCTGGGCGGCCAAGGCGCTCGGCATGTTTTTTGCGACCCCGGTTTTTGATGGCGCGACCGAAATGGAAATCAAACATATGCTGGAAAGAGCGAACTTGCCGAAAACCGGTAAGACGCGGCTTTACGATGGTATGACGGGCATGCCGTTTGAGCAGGAAGTCACGGTCGGCTACATCTATATGTTGAAGTTGTCGCACCTGGTGGATGACAAGATTCACGCGCGGTCTATCGGCCCGTACTCGCTCATCACGCAGCAACCCCTCGGCGGTAAAGCGCAGTTCGGGGGACAGCGATTCGGAGAAATGGAAGTATGGGCGCTCGAAGCATACGGCGCCGCACACATTCTGCAAGAACTGTTAACCGCCAAGTCCGACGATGTGTACGGACGAACCAAAATTTATGAGGCTATTGTGAAGGGTGAAGCTGCCATGGAACCGGGCGTTCCGGAGTCATTCAACGTGCTCATTCGCGAACTGCAGAGCCTCTGTTTAGACGTTGAATTAATGAAGCGCAAACCGACGGCGTAGGAAATTCCCCCGAATTTCCCCAGGAGGTATACATTGATTAGATCGAATCCTTATGACCGGGCAGCATCCATTGCCGATTTTGATTCCATCCGGATCAGTCTGGCTTCCCCAGAAAAGATTCGCTCGTGGTCGCATGGTGAAGTAACAAAACCTGAAACCATCAACTACCGGACATTCAAGCCTGAGCGGGACGGCCTCTTCTGCGCGCGAATCTTCGGGCCGGTGACCGACTGGGAATGTCTCTGCGGAAAATACAAACGCATGAAACACCGCGGCGTGATTTGCGACAAGTGCGGGGTGGAAGTGACGCTGTCCAAAGTGCGCCGAGAACGGCTGGGTCACATCGAGCTGGCGAGTCCGTGTTCGCACGTCTGGTTCTTCAAGGGATTGCCAAGCCGCATCGGTCACTTGCTCGATATGTCGTTGCGTGAACTGGAGCGGGTTCTTTATTTCGAGGCGTATGTCACGATCGATCCGGGCGAGGCTCCCCTGAAAGAACGTGAGCTTTTGACGGAAGAAAAATTCCGGCAATTACAGCAGGAGCACCCCGGAAAGTTCGTTGCCATGATGGGCGCAGAAGCCATTAAAGAACTTCTGAAGCGTGTGGATATCGATGAGCTCTCGCATGGGCTCCGCACGAAAATGAAGAACGAAACGTCGCAGCAAAAGAGAGTCAAATTTGCGAAGCGCTTGAAAGTGGTCGAGGCGTTTGTCAAGTCGGGCAACAAACCGGAGTGGATGATTTTGGACGTCATTCCGGTCATTCCACCGGAACTGCGTCCCCTTGTTCCGCTAGACGGTGGACGCTTCGCGACATCGGATTTGAACGATCTCTACCGCCGTGTCATCAACCGGAACAACCGTTTGAAGAAGCTCATGGAATTGCATGCGCCCGACGTCATCGTCCGCAATGAAAAACGCATGCTCCAGGAAGCCGTCGATGCTCTCTTCGACAATGGCCGGCGCGGCCGCATTTTGCGTGGCGCGAATAACCGTCCGCTGAAGTCGCTATCGGATACGTTGAAAGGTAAGCAAGGACGTTTCCGTCAGAATCTGTTAGGCAAGCGTGTGGACTACTCCGGCCGTTCTGTCATCGTTGTCGGACCTGAGCTGAAGCTGCATCAATGCGGACTGCCGAAGAAGATGGCCCTCGAGCTCTTCAAGCCTTTCATCTACAACCGGCTCGAACAGGGCGGACACTGCACTACGGTTAAAGCGGCGAAGGAAATGGTTGAGCGACAGGATTCCGTCGTCTGGGACATTCTTGAAGAGGTGATCAAGGATCATCCTGTTCTTCTGAATCGAGCGCCGACGCTCCACCGGCTCGGCATTCAGGCCTTCGAGCCCGTCCTGGTCGAAGGAAAAGCGATCAAGATTCATCCCCTGGTCTGCACCGCGTTCAATGCGGATTTCGATGGCGATCAGATGGCGGTTCACATCCCTCTCTCGCCGGAAGCACAAATCGAGGCGTCTGTCCTGATGCTTTCCACGCAGAATCTCTTGTCGCCGGCCAGCGGGCAACCCGTCGCTGTGCCAACTCAGGATATGGTTCTCGGCGTTTACTATCTGACCCGTCCAAAACCGGGCGCGAAAGGCGAAGGCCGAACCTTTGGATCGATTGACGAAGTGCTGATGGCATGGGATTCCGGTGAGGTTGAAACGCAGTCAGCCATTCGCCTTCGATATAGCGGTCCGCTGATCGATATGACAACGGCATACGATGAACAGGCGATCGTTCACGCTGAAGTCGTTGACGCTAAGAACCACATGCTCAACACCACAGTCGGCCGTGTGATCTTCTATGACAACATGCCGAAAGGCATGCCCTTCATCAATGCTCTCCTGAAGAAAAAAGGCCTGGGCCAGTTGGTGAGCTATACGTACCTGCGCTATGGACCTGAGATGACGGTCACCATGCTCGACCACATTAAAGAGCTGGGCTTCTATTACGCGACGAAAGCGGGCATCACGATCTCGATCGATGACCTCATCGTGCCGCCTGGTAAGCGTGACTTTGTCGAAAACGCCCAGAACGAAGTCGTGAAAGTGGATCAACAGTACCGCGACGGAGCGATCACGAATGGCGAACGTTACAACAAGGTCATCGCTATCTGGTCGGATGTGACGGAAAAAATCTCCGATATGATGTTCAACGAAATGGAACGCGCGGAAAAGGCCAGCCACGGATTTAATCCGATTCTGTTGATGGCCGACTCCGGAGCTCGCGGTTCGAAGCAGCAGATCCGGCAGTTGGCCGGTATGCGCGGTTTGATGGCGAAGCCTTCAGGCGAGATTATCGAAACGCCCATTACTGCGAATTTCCGCGAAGGCTTGACCGTGCAACAGTACTTCATCTCCACGCACGGCGCCCGCAAAGGATTGGCCGATACCGCTCTGAAGACGGCTGACTCGGGTTATTTGACTCGCCGCCTCGTTGACGTCGCGCAGGACGTAATCATCAGCGAGGCGGACTGCGGCACGGTGGACGGCATCTTTGTCGGATCGATCGTGGAGTCGGGTGAAATCATCGAGCCTTTGAGAGATCGTATCGTTGGCCGGGTCTCGCTCGAAAAAATCAAAGACTACGAAGGAAAGGTAATTGTCGAGATCAATCAGGAAATCACGGAAGATCTTGCCAGCGCGATCCAGGCGGCGGGTATTGAACGCGTGAAGATCCGTTCGGTGCTCACGTGCGAGTCACGGCGCGGCGCCTGCGTCCGCTGCTATGGCCGCAACCTCGCAACCGGTAAACTGGTAGAAATCGGCGAAGCGGTCGGCGTGATCGCGGCTCAGTCCATTGGCGAGCCGGGAACTCAGCTCACGATGCGTACATTCCACATCGGCGGGACGGCAAGCCGTGTGGCCGAGCAAACCAGCCTGGAAGCCAAGAACGCCGGCACGATCAAGTTCCATAACCTCCAAACTGTCCGGAATCAAGAAGGTTTTCTGGTCGCAATGAATCGTAACGGTGTGCTGGCGATCATGGACGAGAAGGGCCGCGAGAAGGAGCGCTATACGATCGTGTACGGCGCGAAACTCAAGGTCAACGAAGGCGATCACGTGAAGGTCGGTGCGACGCTTGTCGAATGGGATCCATATACGTTCGCCATCCTCACGGAAGTCAGCGGCACGGTTCAGTTCAAGGACTTGCTCGAAGGCGTTACGATGCATGAGGAACTTGACGAAGTGACCGGCCTTTCGCGCTGGGTTGTTACGGATTCACCGGATGAGAAACGGCAGCCAACGATTCAGATTCGTGACGACAAGCACAAAGTCCTGCGCAAATATCTGATTCCATCTCGTGCTCACCTGATGGTGGCCGACGGCGACGCGGTTTACCAGGGCGACGTCCTAGCGAAGATTCCGCGTGAAACGACGAAGACCAAAGACATCACGGGTGGTCTGCCGCGCGTCGTTGAATTGTTTGAAGCGCGAAAACCCCGCGAGACCGCGGTTATCACTGAAATCGACGGTATCGTGAAGTACGGCGATATCACCAAGGGCCAGCGGAAGATCATGGTCATCAACGAGAACGGAGTCGAGCGCGAATACGCTCTGCCTCGTGGCGTCCACGTGAACGTTCAGGAAGGCGAACATGTGCGTGCCGGCGAGCCGTTGATGGATGGTCCGCGTAATCCGCATGATATTCTGGCCGTTCTCGGTGAAAAAGAGCTGCAGGCTTACCTTGTGAATGAAATTCAGGAGGTCTATCGCCTGCAGGGTGTCAACATCAATGATAAGCACATCGAAGTCATCGTTCGTCAAATGATGCGCTGGATCAGGGTCGAGGACGTCGGTGATACCGAATTCCTGGTCGACGAACAAGTCGATAAGTTCCGCTTCCAGGAGGAGAATGAACGGGTCAAGAAGAGTGGCGGTAAGCCGGCCTCCGGCCGTCCGCTGTTGCTCGGAATCACCAAGGCATCGCTTTCGACCGAGTCGTTCATTTCCGCGGCATCGTTCCAGGAAACCACGCGCGTGCTGACGGAGGCGTCAATCAGCGGAAAGATCGATTACCTGCGCGGTCTGAAAGAAAACGTCATCATGGGGCGCCTCATTCCTGCCGGTACCGGCCTGGACTTCTATCGGAATGTCGAACTGATTTCGGAAGAGCCTGAGCCGGGTCTCGTCGAAGAAGCGCCGGCAGAATTGGAACTTGCCGAAGAAATCGGCGCCGAAGAACAGCCCCATCAGGAACCGCTGGCGACCTGAGGAAATTTGGGGACAGACGGGTATTTCGGTGACGCACCCCGAATTCTGAAATTCAAGAATTCGGGGCGTCACCGAAATGCGTCCCCGAATTTCTTTAGAATTTTTTATCGAAGTTACTTTTCCTTGACGCGGTAAATCGAAATCTCGTCCAGATTTTCGTCGGAAAACCAGAATGGAAGGACGCCCCATCCGTCGCTCCAGAAACCAGCATGCGCGTGTAGGTCGAGCAAGCGCACTGGCGAGGGAATCCGATACGTCCGCAGTTGTAGAGGCTCGAGAGAGCGGTCGAAATCGAAAGGTCGTCCCAGGCTTAAACGCGATTTCACGACAAGTTCCCCTGGAAGTCCGATTGTGTCCTCGGCCATGATCTCACCTCCTATAGCTGTCATGTAATACCGGAACGCCCATTCACCATTGAAGAGAAATGGCTGATGGTTGCGGAGGTAATCGCGCTGAAAGTCGTACGCCTCGCGCCGCCCTGCCCCGGCGAATTGGTAATCCGCCTGAGCCAGACAAAGTCCGAAAATCAATTGAGCCGTTAACCAACTGCCGTAGAACATCCAGCTTCGCGAGCCGTTCAGCCGTTCATCAATGCGCAAGAAGAGAAGCAACAGCACCGGACAGGCCGGCAACAGGTATCGCGCCGATCCGCCGAGGAATACGGCGAGACATGCAACAAGCATTCCCGCCAGCCAAAGGCAAAGGAAAAGATCATCCGAAGAAACCTTCGCCATAGGAGACGCTGTGATGAGGCCTCGAAAGATCCAGCCCGTCGCAGCGATACCACCGGCTACACAGATGAAAAGGAATACACGTTGCGGCCATGAGTAGCCGGCTGCTTGCGAATACGCGGCCAGGATACCGAGAGCTAATGCAAGGTGGATCAACACTCCCTTCCGTCGGCGCAGCATTCGCCAGAAGACAAATGGAAATGGAACGACTATGGCTCCTAGATAGGAGAAGGTCGCAACGGCAGCTCTGATTTTCGTCTCCGGCCGCCACCAGCCGCGCCTTCCCAACTCTCCGAACATAGCGGACATGTAAATCGTTCCCCGATGCATGTATCCGCTGAACTGCCAGCCCGCGAGCATCACAACTGGGATGCACAGAATCAGAATCTCGCGCGATCGCAGGCGCTTCCTGCTCAGCGCATATAATCCGAGGAGCGGGATAGCGCCAAGGCCCTGATACGCGTAGAAACATGCCGCCGTTAGTGGGATTGCTGACAGATACACCATACTGTTTCGATTCATCGTAATGCCTGACACAAACAGCGTAACAGCGCAAAGCCACATAGCTAGAAGGGGGACATCGGCCATCAATGTGTGGGCCGAGACCATAAGAATCGGATTTGTCGTCAAAAGCGCCGTTGCCAAGAGCGGCCTGGCGACAAATTGGCGGGCGAGAAAATAGAATGCAACTGCGATGAGGGCAGGAAAGATCATAAAACACGCATGTAAGAACTTCTCCGAAGGTGTTCGGTTCGACAACAGGAGAAGGCCGGCAATGACGTAAGAGTTGAGAGGAGGATGAGAGTGGGCCCACAACGTGACGTGCTTGCCTTCGAAAACAGACTGAAGATCCAAAGGGAATACAGGATTACGGAACACATTGCGGGCGACGTCTAAGTATTGAACATCGTCGAGATGGAACGCCTGGTCGATAAATGGCAGGTGAACAGCGAGTGTCAAGGCAATCAAGAGCACCAAATCGCGCGCGGTCCGCTGCGAAAGCGGGCTCTGCTCAGTGGATTGCATACAATCGCGCGGCTGCGCTGCTTGGCAGCGGAAATGAATCGAGAAAGTGAAACGTTTCGGGATGATTCAAGACGATCTCATTCAATTTAAGATTCTCCGTCGTGGTGTATGCCCATCCCTGATCGCCTTCGATGAGGATGATGTAATTAAAGCCGTCGAGACTATGAATTCCATTTAGCGCGGATTGCGGATGTCCGGCTTCAATGCGCAGACCACGAAGACGGGCATACAAATTAAAGTTGCTTGCATTGAAGCGCGGAAGATCCGGAACAAGAGCAAGTGTTGTTTGTTTCCCGGAAGAATCATCGGCAACACGGCGAAGGATGGCGTCTTGTTTCCAGTCTTCTCGCCGGGGCGGTCCCCATATGCCAAAGTAGTCCTGCAGATATAAATTCCAGTCCCAACGCAATTGCCCTTGATATCCGCGCAAAAGAATGATCCCCGGCGGCAGCCAGTTCACACCAAAATTGGTCGCATACGCCTGCAGGCACAACAGAAATACCAGTACCGCCTTGGCAGTGCCACCGATCCAATCTCTACCCCAGGATTGAATCCACACCCCCGCAACCACCATCATTGGACCCAAGAGCGGCACGGTGAAACGGGGATCCTTGGTACGCAACAAAGTCATGGCGAGCCAACCGCCAACAATTGCTACGGCTAAAAACGCGCCCGCCTTCAAGCTCCGGTGCTTATAAACAAAAACGAGAGAGAGTACAAAGAGGCAGAACAGGACGGCGAAAAACTGGTATCCCTCCAAAAGGCGAAGATAATAGATGAACGACTGAAATGAGATCACCGGCGGTTCCCCTTCACGCGCGCCGATCTGAGCATTATCAAAATAGTACCGAACCAGCCGTGGCAGATTGGGCAAATACCAAAAACCAGCTCCAATCGCAGCAATTGCACTTGCTGCGGCGAAGTTGGTGATGCGGCCCTTCGATCGACAGATCCGATGGCGGACAACGATGTAGCCGATTGGCCCGGTGATAAAACCTATAAAGAGCCACTTTGTCAGCATTCCCAACGCGCAAGTTAGTCCCAGCAGCACGCTGTATGGACGCGATTCAAAAGCCGAAGTCTTTACCAGCACTGCCAGAGCCGCGGCTACCCACGCAGCGAGCCAATAATCCAGAAGCGTCTCGCGCGACAGCCAAATCAAGAAAGGAGTGAGTGTCGTCAGAATGCAGGCCCACACCGCGGCTGTAGCCCCCGCGAACGCCAGACCCATTTCGTACACGCTCCACAAGAGAAGGACGGTTGCAGGGATGTTCGCAAGAACGGCCACGCGAGGGCCCGGATGCAGCAACCGATAGGCGGTGGCGATGACGATGTGAACGAATGGCGGGTAGTTCCCAGACCTTTCCCAAAGGCGCGTGTCGGAAGGCAGATCGGCAGCAGGCAGGTAGTTCAGCGCATACGCCTGGTGGACCGCCATGTCCCACGCGGGCGGTTCGGTGTCCCTGGATAGCCAAACAGCATTCAGACTCCATAGAGCGCACGACAAGAGGAAGACAACGCCGATTTCCAACTTCCTATCTGGATCGCGCGGGGCCCGTATTTCCGGATTATTGACGGTTTTTGCGAGCGAGTGTTCCACCGCAACTTCGTTGTGTCGAGTCATAAGTCAGACCAATTACAGGCGGTCAGCAAACGAGATTCTAACTGTGAACTCGGATCAGTTGTTAGTCTGTAGGCTATCTGTAAAATATAATGAAGCCGGCAAGGGGCGAATGTTTAGTCCACGATTGGTGTCAAGCCTGAAGCGTCTGCTTCCCTCCAGCCTGTACAAGAGGCTGGATCCTTTCGAAACTGCGATCGAAAGTTTCGTCAGGACTGTTGCGGCTGAAATTCCGGCCGGCAAACGCGTGCTGGATGCGGGCTCCGGCGAGGGACGGTTTAAGCCATTATTTCTGCACGCAGAATATGTAGGAATCGACTCTACCCAGGGCGATCCATCATGGGACTATTCGAAAGTGGATGTCATCGGGCGTCTTGAGGAGTTGCCGTTCCGGAATGTGTCTTTTGATCATATCCTTTCGATCGTCGTGTTGGAACACACCCCGCAACCGGCACGTGTGGTCGAAGAATTCCGGCGCGTCTTGAAACCCGGCGGCATGGTTCACGTCGTCGTTCCTCATATGTGGGAAGAGCATCAACGGCCTTACGATTTTTTCCGGTTCACCTCGAGCGGTATTCGTTACTTGTTGGAGGGAGGGGGTATCCGCATCAACAAAATTCAGCCGATCGGCGGATTCTTTTGGCAACTTGGACGGCATTTGATGGGTGTTCTGGCTTTCGCACAGAGCGGTTGGCGATGGTTGTTGTTTCCAATCCTGGCGCCCGTTTTTGGATTTGTGTTGCCGCTAATCTGTTATTATTTGGATGCACTAGATCAAGACCGGGCATACACGTTGGGTTTCATTGCCCAAGGTTGGAAAGAGTGAACAAAAAGCCACGAAACCGCTGGAATATCGCACTCAGTTATTTTCGCCACAAAACCTCGCTCCGCGGCGGTCCAATCGAAATCTCGCTTGAGAGCACGGCCAAATGCAATCTCTACTGTCCTATGTGTCCGCGCCACATCTACACATTCGACAACGAAAGCATGGACCTGAATCTTTATCGGAAAATCGTCGAGGATTGTAAGGATTATGTCGAGTTCATCTGGCCCTACGGCATCGGCGAGCCGATGATCCACCCCAACATTTTTGAAATGATTCGGATCACGCGCGAAGCCGGTATTCGAACCGGAATGTCGACGAATGCGACACTGCTCGATGATCGGCGCGCAGACCTGATGCTCGATTCCGGACTTGATTACGTGATCCTTGCATTTGACGGTGCGAGCAAGGAGACCTACGAGAAATACCGCGTAGGCGCAGTGTTCGAAAAGACACGAGAAAATATCTTGAATTTCCTGCGGAAAAAATTGGAGCGGAAATCGCCTGTCTACGTCGTCGCCCAGATGATCCTTCTCAAGGAGAACACTCACGAGATTGATGCCTACAGAAAACTGTGGTCAATTCCGGGTATCGATGAAATTCGATTCAAGCGGGATGAAATACAAACCGATACTACGAAATTACCCGGCGTCGAATTCAAAAGTCAACGCCGTCACCCGTGCCATTTGCTTTGGAGAGGGCCAATGTACGTGCGATACGACGGCCTCGTCCATCCTTGTTGCTATATGTATAAAGAGCCTCCGGTCGGTGATCTCAAAAAGCAATCGCTTATGGAAGTTTGGGATTCCGAAGCTATGGTGAAATTACGTGAGGCTCATGTGAGCGGCGATCTGTCGGCTTATCCCGCCTGCCAAACCTGCCAGGCTGCACGCCCGCGTCCTATCGCTTTTTATGGCAGCCTGATACTGAACAGTCTCACGGTTCGCAAAGCCGTCCCTGCCATGGAAAAACTTGCCCGGTTTTACAAGCTCAGCGTCTTCGAAAAAAATTAATTTGACTTCGCCGGCCGTACTGGAGAGCCGTAAACGTAGCTTAGCCGCATGAAGTACTTCCCGAAAATATACTTCCAATGATTCGGCGTTGCCCATGATTTCAGGGGAATCGTGACCGGAAACGGAAACTGCCGGGTCGTGATGATCTCAAACCCGCCCTCGCGTACCAACTGCATCACGCCGGACCATGACCAGTGATATGTGTGAGGATGATCCAGAAACATAATTGGCGTGAATATTTTCGGAAAGGTGTGTATCTCCAATAAAAGCCGGCCGTTCGGCTTGAGGACCCTGCGGATCTCTCGCAGGATCTGGCCGGCATCCATCACATGATCGAGCACGTTGATACAGACGACCAAGTCTGCGGCTGCGTCCCTAACAGGGAGGAACTCGCCTACAGCTGCGACGTAGCAGGTGTTCTTGTTTGGCCGTGGCCGCTCATCGAATCGGCACAGCAAGGGATCCAGGCCTATTTTGATTGAGGCGTCCTCAAAGAGATACCTCACCACGCCGTGTGGTCCCGTGCCAACTTCGATAATGGTTTGGGCGTCGCTGATCTCGGAACGAGTCAGGAAATGAGATAGGACCGTACGCCAATTGTTTTCGAAGGAATGGTTCGTGTAGAAAGGCAGACGTCGCCAGTTCTGCCACCAATCCAGTTCCGCCCTTTGCGCTTCCTGCCAGCGGTTGGTGTTTGAGTTTTTCACGCGGCCTAAAGAATAGGTTTTTCTGCCGAGTGAACAGAACCCCGGACTCCGGAGCGAAACGCCTGCCGGAAGAAACTTGTCCAGGAGCGGAAATTCTGGAGCTGCTCCAGATTAAGAAAGTTGGACAAGATCGCCAACTCGCCGCGCTGGAGCGAGTGGAGGACATTGCGAACTTCGAACTGGGCGGAAATTCTCTTAATCTCTCTCTCGCTCATGGCGGTGCGATCCGACCGTGCGTACTCGAAATCTGCCCAATCCTCCAGACGCTCCGGGTACTGGATGAGTCCGTTTTTCCGGCAGTACTCCGCAAGCGGGCTGCCTGGGAACGGCGTGTAAGGATAAAAGTGGGTGTGGTACGCGTTGATTCGCTTCGCTAGGTCGATCGTTTTCCAGATATCTTCCTCGGTTTCGGTGGGTACACCGATCAGAAAGGCGGCGCCGGTCATGATATCGGTCTTGTTCAAGAGATCAAAGGCCCGCACGATCTGCTCTGCGCGGAAGTCCTTCTCGATAAACTTCAAAATTCGATCGGATCCCGATTCCAAACCGAAAGTCAGTCTGTGACACTTTCCTCGCGTGACGGCTCCAATGAATTCGGGATTCACTTGATCGGCGCGGCAGTTGGAATCCCAGGTAATGGGGACGTCCTTTTTATATATCCAGTCGCAGAACTCGCGCAGGCGTGGCCGGTTGATCACGAAAAGGTCATCATCAAAACGCACGCCGTCGATTCCGTAGTTCTTTCGCAGGAACGCAAGCTCTTCCAAGATCCGTGCGACCGACTTCCCGCGATATTTCCGTTTGTGGAAATCGATGACGTAACAAAACGAACAGCGAAAGAGGCAGCCACGGGAGGTGACCGTGACAATTTTCCGGCGGGCGTTGGTGTATCTGTAAATGTATCGTTCGACCGGTACGAGATTCCAGGCCGGCATCGGCAATGCGTCCAGATCTTGTATGAACGGCCGCTCCGGATTCATCTTAACTTGGCCGTCTTCTTTGTAGGCCAGTCCCAAAATGTTTTTGTACCCGCGATGTTGCTCGATGGCTTCGATCAACTCTCGAAAAGTCTCTTCACCTTCATTCATCACGACAAAATCGATGTAGGGATTTTGGAGCGTCTGTTCGGGAAGCAGCGAGGCATGCGTTCCACCCCACACGACTTGCGCACCCGCTTCTTTGGCGAGGCGGCTCACCAAAACGCCGTCCAGGATGGCTGGGCCGGTCAGCGAAGTGATGCCGACGATGTCTGGCTTTGCTCTCTGCAAAACCGTACCGATATTTTTGCCGTCAGGATCCTTGTACAAATTGCGGTCATGAATGATGATTTCGTAGGAATCCTGAACAACGGCGGCAATCGACATCAAACTAAGCGGAGGAAACGGCAAGGGGTTGTAAGCCGTCCGCATGTTGGGATTGACGAGAAGTATTTTCATAGGAAAGGCTTAGGC
>Ga0209470_1001505_pt1 | contig 17261 bp, 17 predicted proteins | sample GraSoiAngelo_125_FD_185882 | JGI IMG/M metagenome (GOLD analysis project Ga0209470, IMG submission 185882) | Grasslands soil microbial communities from the Angelo Coastal Reserve, California, USA - 14_0927_05_40cm (SPAdes) (version 2) | ecosystem: Environmental > Terrestrial > Soil > Grasslands ... | reverse complement strand
TGTCGTATCCGCCCGATTCTGGTATTGATCCAGTTTTCGGGTCAAAGAGGCCTTCGCTAGCCTCCCATGAGAATCGAATCAGCTTGTTCCGTACAACCTTCTGTACCTTCACCGGTGCCGACACAATCTTGTCTCCAACGTCATTGAATTTCCATAGCACGGTTTTTCCTTCATCCAATGGTCCGTCGGCGCCTCCAGACGTGAAGTAGCTGCTAAGTTTCTTCGGATTATAGACGGCATCGAATACTTCGCCAATGGGTTTCTGAATTTTCGTCTGGACAGTAAATCTCAGGTCCATATTCATCTTTCCAACCGTGAGTTGATATATGTTATATATTTATAACACTTTGCTCACTTCTAAGGTATCGACTGTAAACGTTGACCTGAACAAATCTTCGGAGATGGTATCTTGAAAAAGGAAGACAAGTATGATCTGATCTTCAAAGCACTTGGCGACTCTCGAAGACGCGAGATTCTCGACCTCCTCAAGGAGAGAGGAAGAACAACAGGGGAGCTGGCCGAGCACTTCAAGCTAATAGACCGGTGCACTGTGATGCAGCACCTGCGCGTTCTCGAGAAAGCGGATCTTGTCATTGTGAAGCGTGAAGGGCGTCTTCGCTGGAACTACATCAACCCACTCCCAATCAAAGAACTGCATGACAGGTGGATCGGCAGTTACGCGGACGGTGCAGTCGATCTGCTGGCTCGAATGAAACGTGAAATCGAAGAATATTAGCCTGGGGCAGCTTATGAGATGACCTCATGATCCTTGACGAATTCAACAAACGCCTGCTCTGGTCGCATTGCCTCTCAAATAGAATGATGGGATCCTCCTCTCCGGTCAAGGTAGCGGACGCTTGTTGCGGTATCCAATCGCAGAATTTCCCAGAAAGCCTCTCCTCGTTCTGGGCCCGAATCGAAGGGTTCCAAGACCAAGACGTCATCTCGCAACTGAGACCAAGAGGCGGGCTAGTCAGAACTCGAGCTGTAAGAAGTACGATGCACATTATCCCGAGCAAGGACTACTACACCTACGTCCTAGGTGGAGCCGGTGAGAGAATGCTCAACTGGCTTGACACGATCGCAAAACAGCGACATTATCCACCTAGAGATGAGCGGAGAAAGCGTCTCTACAATCCAATACTCGAGGAAATCAAGGGACGATCAGTCACTCAAGAGGAGATTGGAGCACAAGTGTCCGCCAAAGCCAGAAAACTCGGGCTCAAAGGAGGCGTTTGGACCGGAATCGGCGAAATGTCGTTCCTGGGCCTGCTCGTTTTCGCGGGCAAGAAAGGATCCCGAAGCTTGTACATGCGAACCGAAGATTGGATCCCCGGAACCAAGGAACCGCCTGACATTCATACGTGCAGGCTCGATTTGTTACGCAGATACATTGCGCAACATGGGCCTGTTTCGAAAGAGGATATCATGTATTGGGCCTACCTCAACCACCAACAACTTGACAAGGCTCTGGCCGATCTTTCCGAGGACATAATCGAATTGAAGCTGGGGCCGTCCAAGAAACCCTACATTGATACTAATCGCCAAATCGATAGGACGTTTCCACCACCTCCCCAAGCAATAGTTCTTCCCAAATATGATTCCCTGATGCTGACTCTGCGAGATAAGTCGAGGTTCATGGATATGCGATACTACAAGCGGGTGTTTCACGCGCTTGGAATGGTGAGACCAACGGTTCTAGTAGACGGGTTCGTAGCCGCCATCTGGAGAAAAGTCGAAAAAAAGAACACCATGTCAATAGAAGTGCACGCGTTCAAGAAACTCGACCGCGGCGCGAAAGAGGCAGTCGAACAGAAATTCTCAGAATACGGCAACTACACTGGACTTGACGTTTCCGTAAGATGGGTCCGAGGAAAATGGATCCACCAACCCTCCAGGTAGCAAACCAGCGATTTATACCCCTAGTTTCGAAACAGGTTCTTGGGAAATCGTTGACCCAGATAGAGAAGAGCACCACTCCGTCAATCGTAAACCTGGACGATCTCGAACAGCAAGCGAAACAACGGCTTGACCAAGCCAGCTACGATTTTGTGGCTGGAGGCGCAGGGGCAGAGCAGACTTTACGGGCCAACCGGGAAGCCTTCCAGAAAATAACCATCATGCCACGGGTCCTGACCGCAATCAAGGAGGTCGACACATCGACTGATCTTCTCGGGCAGCGACTGTCTATGCCAATCTATGTCACTCCGATGGCCAACCATGCTGTCGTGCATCCTTTGGCCGAGATCGGAAGTGCGCAAGGTGCGAAGAAGGCAGGGACCCTTTTCATCGCTCCAACAGGCTCCAACAAGACGATGGAGGAGGTGGCAGCGTCGATCAAGGACAGTCCTCGATGGTTCCAACTGTACTTCAACAAGGACCCCGAGGTCAACAAACAACTGCTTCAGCGAGCCGAGAAAGCTGGATATTCTGCAATCGTGCTGACAGTCGACCTACCAGTGTTAGGCATTAGGGATCGTAATGTCAGGAACAGCTTCACGTTACCTAAGGATCTTAACCGGCCTAAGGTTCAATCCGAGCGATTCGCGGCCGCAACGAGAGGTCTTGAGGCTCTCACCGCTGGTATCAAAGACGATCTCAGCTGGGACGACTACGAATGGACTCGGAAGCATACTACTCTACCGGTCCTAGTCAAAGGAATTCTTTCACCTGATGACGCCGAGGAGGCTGCCATGCGCAAGGTCCCTGCGATAATCGTCTCAAATCATGGGGGGAGACAACTCGATACAGGTTTGGGAGCGATCGAAGCTTTGTTGCCAATAGTCGAGAAGGTCAAAGGAAAAACGAGGGTGCTATTCGACAGCGGAATCCGTAGAGGAACCGACGTCTTCAAGGCACTGGCGTTAGGCGCCGAAGGGGTCGGTGTGGGACGTCCAGTCCTATGGGGTCTCGCTCTCTACGGAGCAGACGGAGTTGCTGCGGTACTGGAGCATTTGCGAGCGGAGCTGGTAAATGTGATGAGGCTTGCCGGCGTAGCACGACCAGCTGACATCACTCGCGAATACGTTAAGGCCGTTTAGCTGGATTAGTATCGCAGTCACAACTGGTCCAGTCTGGGGTAGGAGAAGCAGATTTCTCGGTCGTGATTGTAACTGTTTGTGGTCGTTTAAAATCCGTTGATTTATATTTCAATCTCCTGGAAGACTAGTTCAGGCATCTGTCGCACAGCTGCCCTCGTATATCTGAAGACATCCTGTGATGGACAAAGTTCAAAGCTTTGGTAAGATGGTCGAGCGAGAGAGATGCTTCGAAGAATCAGGCCCCCAGAAGAAACCGGCCGATCCAGCATACTCCACCAGTTCTTCGAAGCGCAAGTTGACACGCGCCCCGAAGCAATTGCCATAATGGTCGAAGGCAGAAGGATAACTTACGCCGAGATTGAGCAAAGGGCCAATCGTCTAGCCCGATACCTCTATGACCATGGGGTAGGCCGCGGCTCTCTTGTCGCAATACTTCTCTCCCGATCACTCGACGCATACGTATCGATTCTGGGCACTCTAAAAGCTGGGGCAGCCTACGTGCCTTTGGATCCGGAATATCCGGCGGACCGGATCTCCTACATTCTCGGTGACTCTCACGCTGAGACCCTCCTTACCACGGCCGCTCTGGCCTCTCATCATCGGGAATTTCATGGAAATATCATCGCGGTCGACGTGGATGCTGATGCGATCAGCTCGGAAACTTCTACACGCCTCCCAACCGATGAGGTCAGAGTGGGACCTGACGACCTCTGCTATGTCATCTATACCTCAGGTTCGACGGGTCGGCCTAAAGGCGTCTTGGTCGGGCACCGTAGCGTCTGCAACCTAGTCGAGGCAGAGGCCGAAATCTTCCGCGTTACGCCCGAAGATAGGGTCTGCCAGATCGCTTCATTATCCTTTGACCTATCCGTTGAAGAGATCTGGCTCGCCTTCCAGGCCGGTGCATGCCTCGTCCCTGCGACCCGCGAGCTAGCTCATGGAGGCCCTGACCTCTCGAAATTCCTAGTAGAGCACCAGGTGACTGTCCTGTCGTGCGTCCCAACCCTCCTCAACATGCTTGACGAAGAGATCCCTACCCTACATCTTGTCATTCTCGGCGGAGAAGTGTGCCCTGAAAACCTAGTCAGCCGCTGGGCTCGTTCTGGCCGGCGTTTAGTCAACACATATGGTCCCACCGAGACCACTGTCACCGCAACATACTCAGACCTCACACCTGGAAAACCGGTAACAATCGGACGACCTCTACCTGGGTATCATGTCCGCATTCTCGACGGGACCTTACGACCGGTACCTGAGGGCGCGACTGGCGAGATCTGTATTGGCGGAATCGGAGTGGCGCGCGGATACGTTGGACGACCGAAGGAAACCATGGCGCGATTTATCCAGGATCCGTTCGTGCAGAAAGGCGAGGTCGAAACGCGACTCTATCGGACAGGCGACCTTGGCCGGTTTGACGCTGAGGGAAACCTCGAATTCCTCGGCCGCAGTGACAGCCAAGTGAAACTTCGTGGCTTCCGGATAGAACTATCCGAGATAGAGTCCGTGCTGATGGAGGAAGCGAGCGTCCTCTCGGCCGCCTGCGCCGTTCGTGAAGATGCCTCGGGTCTCAAGCAGCTCGTCGGTTACGTTGTTGCTAGAGACGGCGCTAGCATAGACCCGGATCGTCTTCGACTACATCTTCGTGGTCGCTTGCCAGCTTACATGGTTCCGGCGTTCATCGAGACCGTTACGGCTCTGCCCAGGCTTCCCAGTGGCAAGCTGGATCGCGCGTCCCTTCCCAAGCCAGCATTGCTTGCGCCCAACCGCTTGGACCTCAAACTTCCCCGAAACGAGACTGAAAGTCGAATCTTGGAGGCCTGGAACACTCTCTTTCACCCCCAGCCCGTCTCTGTCGAAGATGACTTTTTCCTCGATCTCGGCGGCCATTCTCTTCTGGCTGCACGGATGGTTTCCGAGCTTCGAAAAGACCCCCTTTACTCGCATGTCTCGGTCGCTGATGTGTACGAAAACCCGACGATCTCAACCCTCGCGGCCAAGATCGACAAGTCATCACTTTCAAGAACAGTCTCCAGAACGGAGACGGCTCTTGACAACAGGCTAGCTCATGCTGAGACAAAGGGGAATCTCGGAGCAGGCATCGTCCAGACACTCCTCCTGTACTTCGTTTTCGGCTTCCGGCATTAGAGTGGATGACACCGTACCCTAGTCTTCTTTTATCTCCAACTAACTGGACATTCAATCCTTTCATCTGCTGCGTGGGCGGTTGACGGGGCCGTCATCATCTTTCCTGTTCTTCTCGTTGCAACAGTTGCAGCCAAGTGGCTCGTGATCGGTAAGGTCAAAGCCGGCCGCTACCCTCTGTGGAGCGGGTACTACATCCGCTGGTGGTTCGTGCAATCTCTCGTAAGCTCCATACCGATCGACTATCTCGAAGGGACGCCACTGCTTCCATTCGTCTATCGGCTGTTCGGCGTCCACGTCGGGCGTAATGTCCAGCTTGCGACTGAGAACATCGCCGCCTTCGACCAAGTTACGATAGGCGATGGGTCATGCATCGACGATGATGCCTCTCTTCTCGGCTATACTGTCAAACAAGCACAACTGATCATAGGGCCCATCCGGATAGGCCAGAACTGCTTCGTCGGGACACGCAGCGTTCTGTCTGAAGAAACAGAGATGGAGGACAACGCACGCCTCGAGGACCTCTCACTACTCCAGCCCGGCTCGCGCATCCCCACTGGAGAGTCCTGGTCAGGATCTCCCGCGCGCAAAGTCTCTCGCCCAGATGTTTGGCGCACTGACCGGCCTCGGTCTGGACTGATTCGGCGCGCGCTAACGCCAGTCATATACATCGGCCTAGTCCTCATCCTACCAATTCTTCTTCTCGCAGCTATCCTGCCCGGAGTCCTCGTCCTCGTCCAGATGAACCCTCTCGCCCATCCATTCTATTACGCCGCCGCCGTCCCACTCGTTGGAGCAACCTTCTCAATCCTCATCATGCTAGAGGTCGTGGTCGCCAAATGGCTCCTAGTCCAACGCGTTAAGCCCGGAACATACCGGGTCCACGGGTCATTCTACATCCGCAACTGGCTAGTTGAACAGCTCTACGCGTTGAGTCTTGATCTTACAGCTCAGCTACGCGCCACCCTCTACCTTGCACCCTGGTTCAAGGCGCTAGGAGCGAAGCTGGGGCGTAACGTAGAACTTTCGACAGCCGCCACACCCACACCAGACCTGCTCACGATCGAAGAAGGTGCTACAATCGCAGACGAAGTCGACCTAGGACCATCCCGTGTTGAAAACGGCTGGATGACAATCGCCCCTACAAAGATCGGCAAACGAGCATTCGTCGGCAATAGCGCAGTTGTCCCTGCAGGCACAACGATCGGCGAGAACTCGCTTCTAGGTGTCCTGACACTCCCACCGCAAGACCCCAGCCAAGCTTCCGAGCCCGGCGGCTCGTGGCTCGGCAACCCACCAGTCCAGCTTCCACACCGAGAACCCAGCACCAGTTTCTCGGAGAAGCGAACCTACCAGCCGACCCGTAGAGCTTGCCTTGTCCGCGCTGTTGTCGAAGCTTTCCGCGTGACTTTACCTTCAGCCGGATTCATAATAGTCACAACGACTGTTATCTCAGCAACCCTCGCTCTGATGGCCAGGCTCGGACTCGTCAAAGCATTGCTACTTCTGCCAGTGACATATGGGGTGGCCTGCACGTTCGTGGCTCTAGCTGTTGTAGTGGCTAAGTGGCTTGTTATGGGACGTTTCCGTCCCTTCACGCATCCTCTCTATACTACCTATGTGTGGCGGCTTGAGGCTGTTAACGCGCTTTACGAGTTCCTTGCCACACCACTAGCTCTTGATGCACTGCAGGGCACGCCTCTACTGCCTCTCTATTTCCGTTTGTTGGGCGCGAAGGTTGGCAAATCTGTCTATGTTCACACAACAGGGCTGATCGAATTCGACCTCGTCAGAATTGGAGACCACTGTTGCATCAACCAAGACTCTGTTCTGCAGACCCATCTGTTCGAGGACCGCGTCTTGAAGGCGAGCAATCTCACTGTCGGAGACTGGTGTGACATCGGCGCCTATTCCATCGTCCTCTACGACAGCCAGATGGAAGACCGCTCCCATCTCGACTCGCTCAGCCTGCTGATGAAAGGCGAAACACTTCCTGCGGATACGGCATGGGCGGGCATACCTGCTAGAAGGAGCGATTGATATTGACGATGATGGAATCAGTTACCGACTTTGTTCATCGTGTCGGCGGTGTGCCCGGTAATAATGCGAGGGTTCGCGTCTGGTTCGCGGATCTAGATAAACAGCCGGCTGAGATGGCACAGCTCTCATGGCTCTCGACGAGCGAGCATGTCAAAGCGGTCCGCCTGAAAATGCCACAGGACCGCCGACGATATCTCGCTAGCTGCGTAGTCACAAGACAGGTACTGAGCAATGAGACAGGTATTCTCCCTGAAAATCTGCAGATTCTCACAAATAAGTGTGGTAAGCCCCGCTTAAGCCCGCTAGCTGTTGTAGGGCGTCCGCCGTCAAAGAGCTTGTTGAGGTTCAACGTCTCGCACTCGGAAAACTTTCTCTGTATTGCTACTGCATTAGGCAGTGACGTCGGTGTAGACATTGAGGTTGTGAATCCGAGTCTGGACGTCCTTGCAATAAGCCGGGCTTGTTTTGACCAAGAGAATTACGAACAAGTCCGATGCTCATCCCAAAAGGAACGTGTTCTTGTTTTCTATCGACTCTGGACTCGGAGGGAGGCGTTTGCGAAAATGTTGGGTCATGGAGTCAGCTCGCAACATCTTCATCGCACGCCAGCCCCACCCTGGTCTCGAAGAACTCTTGAGTTCACCTTGGAAGAGAAGCAAATTGTGGGATCGCTAGCTATCGGAACCCCAACAGGGCTATTCGACACTGCTTGACGAACAGAATGCGCGATTCATTTGTAGCGATCGGAAACCTCGATCTCCAGGAGCATCATGAGTTCCTGAAGCTTAGGCGGCACGCCATCCTTGCCGTTCCAATTCTCGTAGGTCTGGAGAACTTCCTCCACGAAATGAAGAGCCAACTGGATGTACTCGAGACCCAAGACTATCAGTTCGTCAATGCTCTGACAAGAATGTAGACAGGTCAGCCAGCCGAAACTAATCTGGGTTGAGCGGTATAACCCAGCAGCTATTGTCCACTCGACAGGTAATACTTCGTACTCTATACGCGGACACTGATAGAGTGCCATTCCCCGGGAACCACATACGTGCGGAAATGCGGATCTCTGACAAGGCGTGTCAGGTAGGATTGTATTGCTGGCTTTCCTGGCAGCCTTCCTCCCCAGCCGCCAAAGAGTGGGTTGAGATTCGCGGTTACGACAATGCTGCCCGGATGCGTGAGACGGCGAAGATGTGGAATGTATCCCGGATATTCGCGCCAGTCACCGTCGAGAAACACTATGTCATACTGGCCCTTTAGCCTGGAAAGGACATTTTGTCCGCGGCCTCGGAGCACGTGGATGCGCGCGGAGAGGCCTCGTTCGCATGATCATGGTCTTCTTCTATTGTATCCACACGACAATCGGGTCCTGCCGCGGAAGCCATCACAGCGGCAGTGTACCCATGGCCACAACCAACCTCCAATATCCGCCGGGCGTGTGTTAATGACGCGAACGCTGCCCACAGAGGCGCCTGTAATGGGTCGCTAGGGAACATGTCGCAACCCCGCCCGTGCTTACGCCGATGCTGGTTCGACAATCCGTAAAGGTCCAGATGAACATCAGCGCGACCACCGTAAATTTTCCTGAGCACCTGCCTAACGCTTTTCTTCAAGATCTCACCTTCGCCGTCGGGGCCGCGAAGTATTAACCCCTCACAGTCCACTCAGCTTATGATTCGCTAGTTTGCCTGGGGTTGGCAGAAAGGGCATGTAGAGATCCGGGAGACTACTTTTTTGCGTAAATAGAGTAGTTTGGTAAACCCTTGTTCTGATTTAAAACAAGACTATAGAAACGCTCAGGGATTGACTGAAATGAGTCAAACCCCTTTCTGGAATCGTTTTATCGTCCACTTTCACAATCTTGACACGTGCGAGGAATAATCTGCGGTCTTGGCGAAGATGTTAACTATGTAAAATGGTCATATTGGCAATTTCCGGCAAGACTATTTCTTGAAATCCGGTATACCCACCATGTTCGAGGAAGAACCAAAGGCCCGATGCCCAGACTGCAGTCAGTCCTTAACATTCATCCGGACAAAATCTCACCAGAAAAGATGGTACTGTTACGCCTGCGAGAAATACGTCGACCGTCCTACAGAGCCAACCCTCATCAAAGACGCACACTCCAGGATCGAGGCCCTCAACGGGCTCCAAGTAATAGATTCGCACGGAATGATCGTCGGCCGGGTCCGCAAAGCCATCTCAAACGACACCGGCGATGTAAGATCATTCGTCCTATCAGTTGACAAGGAACAATTCAAGACCCTACTAGACGAGAGGGATTTGCCACGCGAGTTTGAGCTCGGACATGAGAAGATCGCAACAGTCGGAGACGTCGTAATCCTTTCAGACGTGTTTTCGCCAAGTGCATTTGCACCACCCAAACCCCTAGAAGAATCTCCGAGCATCGGCAAATGCTCAAGATGCAGCGCCCCGCTCATTGCGGGTGCAAAGCACTGTATCAAGTGTGGAGCTTTGCTGACCTCGGCTTCCTGTATTTCATGTGGAACCCTGAACCCGACCGAAGCTAGATACTGCAAGAACTGCGGCAACAAGCTAACCTAGGGTTCGGATCGTCTATGGAGCTCGCAGAAAAAATTGACATTGACATTGGCACTTGCAGTTTTTTGAGAGTCTAAATAGGGGGACTTTTTCGAGCAGATTCTAGCGAGGCTTTAGCAAGTGTCGGACGTTAAGGAAGATCTATGGTTGGACCTTGACCTTGCGGCTGCGAATGTGAATCGGGCTGGGACGGTTCTCGGGTCAACTATCGCCGTCTTTACCTTCCTCCTTTTTTTCCTCTACCCTCGCTATTCCTCAGGGCAGATCGACCCAGTTCTGTTCCAGATCACTTTGACGATAATAGTGTTGACCATTCTTTCATTCAGCTTGTGCATACTATTCTGCTACCGAATTGGCGTATTGAAAATGAGCAGTGCCGAGAAACATGCAAGTATGCAAATAGGGGCACTACTCTGGGTCATTGGCATACTCTTTGCAGTGTTGGAACCAGCTTTTGATATTATTCACAATTGGACTCAAGCTTGTCGGCGCCGTTGCGCTGAGCGCATGGCTATTGTACACCTTCCTCACCTTGCGCGATGCAAGAAAGTACCAGGTTTATTCCAGACGACACGCGAGCAGAAGTTGATCCCATATTAGAGAAGGGAGTATGACACGGGATACCCTTGCTGACGTCTTGACTCGTGTCTCTTTCTCCGTCGTCATCTGGATCGCTCAGAATTGGTTGCCCTCAGGGCCGACTAGTTTCTTGGAGTCTTCCTGGGGTTCCTACGTAAGCGCAAATCTGCCGATTCCGTTCTAGAATGTCTGGAATCATCCCTGATCCCTGGGTTAGAACTAACAACATGACCGGAGAAAATTGCCTTGAGGAATATGACTAGCATGGTACCTGAAAGGAGGCTGGCCCTGATTCACAGGGTTATCGTGCCAGACCAGGAACATCCGAAAGAGTACGCTATTCTCGTAACGGATCGCCGGTCGATCTTCATCCGTCAGAAAGAGACGAGAGGCGATTTTTGGCTGCGTCGCGAGATCAACTATGGAACTGCGCTAATCACCGATGTAGTACCGAAGACTCTCGAAGATTACGAACAAACCAGCGTGGAATCACTTACCGCTGATAGCACAAACATCATGGTCCCCCATGAAGCAGTTATCTCGCTAGCAATGAAGAAAGAGAAGCAGAAACCCCGAAAGTACGATTTTTTCGTGCGGCTAACGATGAGAATGCAACGAGAGGAATTTCAGGTATACGACTTTGAAATGAACTATCGGGAGAGCCGGAACTCTGAGACCATGATTAAGTTCTACATGGTGCCCTTGGGAGCGTATTTCAAGCCAAGAAGACAAACCCAGACTAGGGAAACAGTCCTCCGAGAATACGCCACGGATGCGTTAGAGATTTTCCAGAAGGTTCTTCCAGCAAAGATCGCGGCTTAGTGGGGCTATTCTTGGCATAGGGTGGAATGCCTTGCCGATAGACAATCACGACCCTATCGCTGTTTCTTCGCCAGGCGCTGGAACTAGCCTTCGAGTTTCTTTGATTGAAGCCTTCTCGGTATGAGTCGGAATATTGCGACCCCTAAGAGCCCGGCGAGAATCAGCATTCCATAGTAGTTGAGAAAGTAACTCCCCAGAGCAAAATTCGCTCGGATCCAAGTCTGCATATTCACGTTCGAGCTATACTCTTGCACAAGGCCAACGTAGATTATGATCATTACAATGGCTTCGACAAGCGCAATCGATAGAGTCTTCGATGGCAGACCGAACGACTTTCTTCCGGCGTGCTTCGCCTCCATGACAGCTCCAACGACAGCTGGAGATTCTTGCGAAGTGCTCTTTTGCCCAACCAGCACCTCGAGTTCATACAAAGCCGACTCAATCCGACTGCTTGCCCGCCAAGTTCTCCTCATTGCAACGTAGTAGGTACGAAGGCCTACTCCAACCATCAAAAGAGGTACGGAGAGGCGGAGGAGAAAAGCCGACGCAGAAGAGTCCCATGGGATATGATCGCCCAGTCCCAATCCTCCGAGACCACGCGTAGAATAGACCCAGGCAACGGTGCCGACTCCAATCGCGATTAGCCCGAGTGCAACCTGGGCTCGTCCCTTCCAACTGGCGTCGGGAGTGAATACCGCCTGAACGCCCTTCTGGGCTGGCCGTCGCTTTCTCTTAACGCCGCCGTTGACGCCGTTGGCCAAAGGTGATTCAGTCCCCTGCGGAGCCTAGTTTGGTTAGAACGGTGTCTGCGAGAGAGCCTTCCAACAGTTCCTTTGTGAGACGCCGGTATTCTTCCGAGGCCCCGTTTCTAGGGCTGTAGATGATGCCCGGTATTCCTTTGCTGGGGGCCTCCGCCATCCGAATAGATCGTGGGATAATGATTTTGAGTATGTGTTCTCCGAAAGAAGCTCTGAGTTGTTGGACAATTTTCTTTGACAGTCCTGTTCTCTTGTCATAGAGGGTGAGTAGTATTCGATAGTCGAAATCGGTCTTCGCACGGGATTTTACGATTCGCATGAACTTTAGCAATGTCGGCAGACCATCCATTGACAGAAATTCAGATTGTACCGGCACGACCATCAGGTCGCAGGCGACGATCGCGTTAACAGTCAGGATCCCGATGTTTGGTGGGCAATCGATCAGGATCGCGTCGTACTTCCGCCTCGCAGCAGAAAGAGCCTCTCGCAGTACGAATTCGCGGCCGGGAATGGAGGATAGCTCGACCTCTGCTCCGGCAAGGTCCAGATTGCTGGGGACAAGTGTGAGATTCTCGACCTTGGTTCCAAGCATTACTTCTTCAATCTTTCTCGACTGAGCAAGCGCATCGTAGACCGTGTAGAGAAGTTTGGATTTCTGGAAGCCGAGGCTGACCGTAGCGCTTCCCTGCGGATCAAGGTCCACGAGCAGAACTCTTCTTCCTAGTTGTGCAAGGGCGGTGGCGAGGTTGACGGCGGTTGTGGTCTTGCCGGTTCCTCCTTTGTTGTTCGCGAAGCTTAGGATCATGGTCGGGAACTGCTCGTAAGTTTGAGGGTTTGGTAAGAGATTCATTTGCAGATCAAGTTGCACCCAGCATCACCGGTGTCGTCGGATTTGGCAGGAAAGTGATCGGTGCTTGCGAATTTTTGGAGCGTTGCCCTCGACACTATATTACCAGTAACGCGAACCGAATGGTCACGTTGTTAGATAGTAGATGAGGGATAGGCTCCCTCCCCGACAAAATTTACATTCTCGACGACAAGAAATGCGCCTTGGGGACCTTCGGATTCACATTTTCGTGTAACTCGCCAATTGTCCGGAAAAACATCAACCCGATTGCATTTTCGAGGCGGCTCGCTGAAACCCTGACCGGATTCGACTGACTCGGTTTGCCAGGTGTAAACGAAGTCTTAATCAGCAGACGGCCCGTTTTCCGATTTTTGATGAACCGCGAAAACATTCCTCCACAACTAGCATCTGCGAAAAAAGAGGCGGCTACCCGCTTCTTGACCAGCAGCGCTAGAGCAGCCTATTCGACCAGGGCGGTTTCCTACCAGCTCGACTTGAACATTGTCGGAGTAGGAATAGGTAAGAAGATCAAGGGCGGTCAATCGACAGCCACGGACGCGGTTCGAATCTATGTAAACAGGAAATTTCCCAAAGCCCAGATTCCCCAGCCACAACAGGTGCCTGCTGCAATACGAGGCGTTCCAACGGATGTCGTTGAGACAGGCCGGTTCCGAGCCTTCGCTCTTACCCCGCCGCCGACCACTCCCCGAGACCGATTCAGGCCCATCAGACCGGGAACGTCCATCGGCCCTCCCCCTATTGGAAACTTGGTTGAGGCGGGAACTCTAGGCGCGATTGTAAAGAGCGGGGGTGCTCAATACATCCTCAGCAACAACCATGTACTCGCTAACGAGGACAAACTTCCAGTCGGAACCGCAATTTTTCAGCCTGCTCTTCTCGACAAGGGAAACCAGACGACCGACCAGGTGGCAACTTTATCAAAAGCAGTCCCCCTCTCACCAAAGGGAAACAATAGCGTCGATTGTGCGATAGCCGCGATCGACAAGGCAGTCTCGGCAGACCCTACGATCCTGCCGAAGGTGGGCAAGCTCGCCACTACCTCCCCGATCGATGCTACTGATGGAATGAAGGTCCACAAGGTCGGCCGGACGACAGGCTACACGACCGGCTCTGTGCTCGACATTAGCGCAGATGTGAACATACAATACGACATTGGAACGTTGACCTTCCAGGGACAGATTCTGATCGCCCCAGACCAAGGTCAGATGTTCTCGGACGCCGGAGACTCAGGCTCGCTCATTGTCGATAGGGGGTTGGTCAGAGCGACAGGTCTGCTCTTCGGCGGCTCACCGAAGTCGACAATTGCTAATCACATCTCGGATGTTCTGACAGCGCTCCAAATCCAGCTTGCAGGATAGGTTCAAGTGAAAGATTGTGCTGGGTCCTATCCTGAGATAGTTGGCGCAATCCAAGACTCCGACTGACCCCAGAGCCCTAAAGCGGAAGGTATCCTCGCAGATATTGCAGGTACCTGGTGTCAGCGGAATCGGCGTCCCAAAAGGACGACTTACCGTCTACCTAGAATCAGATTCTAAGGATGTCAAGGATAAGGTGCGAGAGGTTCTGAAAACTGTATCGCCTGAAGCAAATGTTGTGTTCCTGGTCACGGGGAAGTTTGCTAAGCAGGACTCCGATTAGCGAATGGCTTCGGATCCTGTTCATACGAAAGAGATTGCAGAGACGTTTGATGAGCTGGCACATGACCGCTGTTGCAAGTACAAGTCCAAGGGCCTAACCGCTAGTACGGAAGTGCTACTTGGTCTCCTAACCGAGAATGGTCTGGTTGGAAAGACCCTGCTTGACATTGGCTGCGGAACAGGCTTCTTTGCCCTGGAGACGCTCAGACAAGGAGCATCTTCCTGCATCGGAGTTGACCTCTCGTCGGTTGCGATTCACGAGGCTAACGAGTTCGCTAGGGAATCCGGCCTCCAAGATCGAGCGAAGTTCGAAGTCGCAAACGCGGCTTCGGCTCAACACGCCGCCGACATTGTCGTGATGGACAAGGTCCTCTGCTGTTATCCTGACGCGGACTCTCTTCTGAAGACCGCTTCCGGCTCTTCGAGCGAGCTATTGGGTTTTGTTGTTCCGCGAGACGAAGGGCTGATGAGGCCATTGATAAGGATCGGAACTGGGCTCATCAATCTGGTTGAGAGGTTGAGAAGAACCGGTTTCCGGTTATACCTCCATCCTCTGGGTTCCCTCGATAGGCTTCTCGTCGACAACGGCTTCCAACAGTCCAGCAAGGCCAAGTCTAGGTTCTGGCTGGTCTTCCTCTACAAGAGAACCGAACCCGACATGCCCGAGCGCAGGTGAACTCAGCCATTGGAAGTCAACGATGTCGTGGACAGGCTGAGATTGACCGGGGACCCGAGAGCGGTCGAGGGCATGGCCAGGTTCGGAATCCAATCAAGCAATTCATTCGGGGTTTCTGTCCCCAAACTCCGGACCCTAGCACGGGAGCTCGGACACGATCATCACCTAGCACTGAAATTGTGGGAGACCGGGTTGCATGACGCTAGACTACTAGCCACCATGATCGACGATCCCCAACAGGTGACAATACCCCAGATGGAGAAATGGGTGCGAGAATTTGACTCATGGGACATTGTGGACGGCTGCTGCGGAAATCTTTTCGACAAGACCCCGTTTGCTGTAGCGAAGGCTAGGGAATGGTGCAGACGGGAGGCGGAGTACGAGAAACGGGCGGGATTCGTCCTGATCGCGGAGCTTGCGGTCCATGACAAGAACGCGAAAGACCAAGTCTTCCTCGACTTCCTCCCCTCGATAATCAATGGAGCCAGTGACAAGAGGAATTTTGTCAAGAAGGCCGTCAACTGGTCATTGAGACAGATCGGAAAGCGCAATCTCAAACTCAACAAGGCAGCAGTGTCCACCGCGCTAAAGATGCAGAAAATGGAGTCGGGAAGTGCAAAGTGGGTTGCTGCAGACGCCTTGCGAGAGCTGAAAAGCCCCCAAGTCCAGAAGAGACTCCGGGGAACGTAAGTAAGGCCGAGAGCAAGTGATACCCCCTTGGCTACATGTTCTTCCCTAGAATTTCTCCTTCCGCAACAATTCTCCTTTCGTGATTCCTCTTTTCCGTAACTTTTCCTGCGGCGCAGCTATTCCTTTCCAAAAATAAGCATGCTTTTCTCGACCCCCGGGGGTGGTCGATTTTCCCGCGCGCCGCCCTTCGTGAAAACGCTAGGAATCCACGTTCACAGGTTACAGCCTGGAGGTTCTTCCTTCGTGAAATCCACCCGAAACCCGTCCATCAGACAGAACCGGTCCCACATCCCAGCGTCCTTGAAGCGGTCCACCTGTCTGGCGCTGAGATCTCTTGCCTGTTACCCCCTTGGCCGGGGGTAGGTTACGATAGAAGCATTTGATGATACCCACGCTCAATAATTCTTGCCGACCTATCTCCAGGAGTGGGAGTGAGACTATGTTTCGAAAGCTAGTTAGGAACAAGAAGGGAATCGACAGCATCCTCGCCACGCTCCTAATGGTCGTCATAGTCGTGGCCGCCTCAGTAATGGTATTCGTTTACGCCACAGGACTATTCACCGCCCTGACCCAGCCACCGAATCTCCAGAAGGAAGCTCTCAGCCTAGAATTCTCCAGCTTCGGACCAAACAACCCAACCTACAACGTCACCCTATACTTGAGAAACACTGGAAGCGTCCCGATCAGCCTCGTAGGCTACTACGTGAAAGACTCGACCTCTAGCCAGTACGCGAAAACCACGTGGATTGGCCCGCCCTCGATAACCCCGACGACGCTGGGACAGGCTCAAATCCTAATCTCCTCGGCATGCAGCTGCACTAATACGGGAACCACGTTCACGTTCTCAACAGGAAACTCCTACACAATAACACTGCTATCCTCTCGAGGTAACACCTTCTCATACTCTGTCGTAAGATACTCCTGATCAGAGCCCGCTTATCTTCTCATAAAACTCAACTAGACTACGGGCCGCAGGCTCTTCCTGGTTGAAGGCAAAAATCTTCATCCCCTTCTCATATCTTTCAAATAGCAAGATCTTCGACTTCACCAGCGGCTCCGCTATCCTCGCAACTGTTGAGGGCGACACGTCAAGGACACGGGCGAGGCCGGCCTGGTTGAAGACCTTCTGTCTATTCTGGAGCAGATGCTCCACCAACCGGACTTGAGCCTTCGACTGAAACAGATCAACCAATCTCAACCCTGTCACCTATCCTAGGAATAGACCACTTTGGTCCCGATGTCCTTCCCTTGTAGAGCTGCGATGATGTTGCCCGGGTCTCCGAGCGACACAAAACGTGTCGGAATCCTCGCCCTCTGCATTATCTTGATCGCGAGGGGATCCAACAGCTCGTAACGGCCGGCGAAAACCTCCCCGCCCATCGCCCAGCTCAACAATTTGTCCACATGAACGGAACGGATGAGCTTCGCTTTCGGGTTCTTTTTCGGGTC
>Ga0209470_1001502_pt1 | contig 17278 bp, 21 predicted proteins | sample GraSoiAngelo_125_FD_185882 | JGI IMG/M metagenome (GOLD analysis project Ga0209470, IMG submission 185882) | Grasslands soil microbial communities from the Angelo Coastal Reserve, California, USA - 14_0927_05_40cm (SPAdes) (version 2) | ecosystem: Environmental > Terrestrial > Soil > Grasslands ... | reverse complement strand
CGCTTTTCCCGGTCATATTTTCTCGATCCCCCGTCACTAATCTTCGTCAGCGTTGACTGTTCGCGCGAAAGGAGTTTCCATGGGCACGGTTACGTTCCAGAAGGTTGATGTCGACGGCATCGGAGTAGATCGTGGATACGTGAAGGTCAATGAAACGACGGACGATCGCCTCGCCCACTCCCTTGATCCCGCCCGTGATGAAGACGCGCTTTCCGGCAAATTCGGCTTCACTCATCTCGCAATCACTTTCGCTCTACGACGAAACGCTTCGTTCTTCATGCCACAACCTCGGTCGGCCGGCTTTGGTGATACAAACTCAATATCAGGCTAAGATTCCGAAATGACAAGAACGCACGATAAAGTAAGGTACACACCGAAAGGTGAGCCCTATACACCGATCAGCGCGGCTCAAGGTGTCGAGGATGCGCTCAAAGTTCTGGAGGGTCGCTGGAAGCTGATCATCCTTTTTCATCTTTTCGGCGGCAAAGTGCTGCGCTTTTCCGACCTCGAACGGGCGATCCCGGCTATTTCGCAAAAAATGCTTATCCAACAACTTCGGCAAATGGAAGCTGATGACGTGGTTCGCCGCACTGTCTACCAGCAGGTTCCGCCGAAGGTGGAATATCGCTTAACGAAGTGGGGACAGGCTTTGTGCCCGGCGCTAGACGGCTTGCTGAAATGGGCGGAACTACGAATGAGGATGTCCGAGAAAACTGAGCGGCCATCTAGAGATCTGAAAGAGGCCGGTAGGTCTTGATTCCTTTTTTTTGTCGGACGGGTTCAGAGTCAGGAGCCAACCTTAAGAGGCCTGGCGGTTGGCTTAACGATGAACGAAACTTGTCCGTTTTTACCCGTGGCTGTCCTGTGCAGGTCAAATCTATTGCCGACGATGCGTCCATTAGGTCGGTCCTAGCGCTGTCGCACATTGTGAACGATCTGGCAGATTTCATGAACGCCCAGGCATTCCATGTTTGGTTCGCGCGGCATATCGTTTTCTTAGATCAGGCTTGAAAAGGAGAACGGTATGAAAGGAATCGAAGGACAGGTCGTCGTTATCACGGGCGCAAGCAGCGGAATAGGCGAGGCGACTGCACTCCTCCTCGCCGAGCGCGGTGCGAAAGTCGTACTCGGCGCGCGCGGATCGGATCGCCTTAAGGCTCTCGCAGACCGTATCGCGGCATCGGGTAGCGAGGTCGCCTACATACAAACCGACGTCAAACGACGCGAGGACTTATCCAACCTTGTTGGGCTCGCAATTGAGCGGTATGGCAAGCTCGACGTTCTCATCAACAACGCTGGAGTTGCGCCAATCTCTCTTCTCGACGAGCTGCGCGTGGAGGATTGGGAAGAGATGATCGACATCAATCTCAAAGGTGTTCTGTACGGCATCGCCGCCGCGTTACCGATTTTCCGTAGACAGGGTTTCGGACATTTCGTCAACGTGATTTCCACAGCCGGAATTCAAATCATGCCGACCATGGCGGTCTATGCCGGCACGAAGAACGCCGTGCGCACCATCACCGAGGGTTTGCGGCTGGAAGCCGGAGAGAAGCTGCGCGTGACGGGCATTTCGCCGGGGTTTGTCCAGACGCACCTCGCGGATTCCATGACAAATCCGGAGGTTAAATCCCAAATTGTCGGTCGGATGGACAAGATGGGAATTCCGCCAGTGGCGATTGCCCGCGCCATTGCGTTCGCGATCGAGCAGCCGGCCGACACTGATGTGAACGAGATCGTTATCCGTCCCACTGCGCAAGGCTAAATCAAATTCACTACCTCAAAGGAACAAGATGAGCAATGTGAGTGGCATCGAACTCTTTGCCGACGGCGGGTTAACGGAAGTGGCGTGAGTTCGATTCATCCATTCTTGCAAATACAGATTGGTAGTGTTTGGGTGCCATGCCGGTCTTCCGTTTGAAGGCATTGCTGAATGCGCTGTCCGTTGCATAGCCCAGGGACTCGGCCAACTCAGAGACTGACATCGCCCCTTGACGAAGCTCATGTTCCGCAAGGCTGATTCGCAAGTTCTGCAGGTACGTGAGCGGGCCAACACCGGCGTTGGCTTTGAAGCGCAACGCAAAACTGGTTCGTGACATACCAACCTGCTTTGCGAGTTCTCCAAGCCGCCATGCCCGACCTGGCTCTGCGTGCATAAGGCGCAACGCCGGTCCGATGCGCACGTCATTCAGAGCTCGCAGCCACCCTGTTGTGAGAGGTTCAGAGGCAGCAAGATAGAACCGGATAATCTGAACAAATAACAACTCCGCGAGCTGCTTAGATGCCAAAACCGCACCGGGACGATTAGCGGTGACCTCTTTCACGAGCTGGTCGAGGAGCCACCGTATCGTCGATGCTTCGGACGAGCTGCCATCGACGTGAATTAGGGGCGGCAACACTTCTGCGACAACGCCGCCGCGGTCATGGTCCAAGGCAACGTGCCCTCCAATGGCGAAGAAGTCATTGCCAACTCCGACTTTCCCGGCGTTGTCGGTGGCCTTCCTGAAAAGTTCGAGGCCGTCGAGTTGGTGGACCTTTAAGTCCGAGGCGAGTACGAACGATCGCTCTGCGGGCACCACGAATACATCTCCAGTTTCAAGGCGGAGCGGCGCACCCTCACCATCGACGGCTAGCCAGCATGCGCCCTTCACAACTGCGGTCAGCTTGATCTTCTGCGGTGGCGGGAATCTGAGCGCCCAGGATCCGCCAGTCTTCAGGCACCCGATGCGGACGCAGCGGGCGCTCGCCAAAGTCAGAATGTCTGCCAGAGGGTCACCTGCCATTTCTAAACAATGGCGCAGGCACCCAATACTTTCAAGCACTCGTCTTCCCCCGTTAAGCCGAGGCCCCGTATCTCTAGGAAAGACGCGACGCGACGACGAGAAACTCGACGGACTTCGGCGGCGCGAATTGCCTGGGTTCTTCTACTTGCCGAAATGTGGGTGACGCATTTCCACGTTACGACGGAGGATCGATTGTACGCAGGCGAATCGGCGACACGATGAAGCACAACATTTGTGGCGCCTCCCTCCGCCACGTAAATTTAGTCGGCTGATTTCTGCTTCTCTCTCAGCGTCTTTAATGCCCCAGCCCAGGCGATGACCTGATCGAGCATGACGTGGACATGCTTCTCCTGAATAGGCGCTGGTTTGAAAACGCTAAAGTGCTCAAAGTCCGTGAACATTGAAAGCCCGACCTGTGCCCGCACAGTAGCGACTTGCAATTCCGCCATCACCAATCGGAGGTTCTCCACAGCGCGTGCCCCTCCTGCGCCGCCATAAGCAATGAAACCGGCGGCCTTATTGAGCCACTCAGCGTAAACGAAATCGATGGCATTCTTGAGGGCCGCCGATGTTGCATGGTTGTATTCAGGAGTAACAAAGACGAACGCATCAAAGGAAGCGATCTTCGCCGCCCACCTGCGGGTGTGTTCGTGCGTGTATTGGCCCATGCTCGGCGGCATAGGCTCGTCGAGGAGTGGCAGGTTGAAATCTTTGATGTCCACGAGTTCGAACTCGGCGTCGCGACGTTTTTGCGCGATTTCGTACGCCCATTTGGCGACCGCCGCACCCTTGCGGCCCGGACGCGTGCTCCCGATGATGATGGCAATTCTAAGCATAAAAACTCCCTTGATGATTATGCCGTTTGATTACCGCCGTTCAAGGAGCGGCGAATATTCGTGCGGGAGCGGTGATGGAATGTCGCACTTACGATGATGGTACAATCTGCCAACTTTCACATTGAGTGAGATTGAGCCCTATGAGCGAATCATCAATCTCGGCGTCAGGATTTATCGAGCTTCTGCCTTCTCCGCCGTATGTTTCGGCGGCATGGGAACCGTTCTCTTTCCAGGTGGTCGAGGCTCCGCGTGAAATGACAACCGTCTTTGCCGACCATATATTGGGTCTGCACGTCTCTGGCAAGCATCGGGTTCGCCAGGAATTGGACGGCCGGACGCGCGAAGGCCGTAGCGAGTCCGGCGCCGTCAATCTGATTCCGGCACATCTTCGCTTCACCACTGAGGCGAACGCGTCCGTTCGCGCGATTGTTCTGTTCATACCGGAGGCGTTCGTGTCGCGCGTCATTGTCGAACACTGGGAAGCCGATCCGCGCAACGTCGAGATAATTTGGCAATTTCTCGGCCGGGATCGTGTCGTTGAAGACGTGATGACGCGACTCGCGATGGAAGCAAAGACAGGCTCACCGTCTGGCCGATTGTACGCAGAAAGTGCCTGCGAGTTTTTAGCGCATCACATAATCCATTCGTACTCATCGATGTCAACGGTTACCGCCGCACCTATTGGAGGTTTGCCGCCACGACGTCTCAAAGGCGTATTGGATTACATCGAAGACAGCGTGGCGCAACCAATTACGCTACGGCAACTCGCAGAAGTGGCCGGTGTCGGCGCGCGACATTTTGAGCGCGCATTTCGTCAGGCGATGGGAGTGCCGCCGCACGCATATGTCATGGAGAGGCGTCTAGCAACTGCACGTGATCTACTCCTTAGCTGTTCAACACTCGCTATCGAGGAGATCGCGCGACGTGCCGGGTTCAGCAGTTCCAGCCACCTCGCATCAGCTTTCCGCCGTCAGAACGGATGCTCACCCAGAACATTCCGCCGACTCCAGTCGCCGTAACAACATCAAACTCAGTCTTGTTCGGATTGACGTCTACGAGCATGTGAAAAAAGGGGTTTTATGAAAGCAGACAAGCCTGTCGCCCTGGTTACCGGGGCCAACAAAGGAATCGGTCTTCAAATCGCAAAGGAACTCGCAGCACGCGGCTTTGCCGTGCTGGTCGGGTCGCGCACCCTTGAAGCTGGGGAGAATGCCACAAAAAGCGTCGGACAAGATGCCTGCGCACTCCAGCTCGACGTCACGAAGCAGGCCTCCATTGCTGCCGCGGCAGAGCGCATCCGAAAGGAACTTGGCCGTCTCGACGTCCTTGTCAACAATGGGGCATCTCCCACGTGGGGATAGCGGGCAGGCCGCTTGAGGAGGTCGCGAAGTCAGGTCTTCTGACCGTCGCGCCTCTTGACGATGTGCGCAGAATCTTCGAGACGAACGTATTTGGCCTCATTGCTGTAACACAAGCGATGCTGGCACTCCTCCTTGAAGCCCCGGCGGGACGCATTGTCAACATCGCGAGCCAAAGCGGCTCGCTCACGTGGAACTCGGACCCGAAAATCCCGCATCGCAAGATGTTCGGCGCTTACAGCGCGTCGAAAACAGCCCTCAACGCGGTCACGTTCGCCTTCGCCATGGCTCTTGAGTCGACACGCATCAAAGTCAACGCTGCGTGCCCAGGGTTCACCGCGACGGACCTCAACAACTTCGAGGGGACGCGCACCGTCCAACAGGCCGCACGTGAGCCCGTGCGCCTCGCGCTCCTTGATGCGAATGGTCCGACGGGCACGTTCTCAAACGAGGACGGCCCTCTTCCGTGGTGACGTAGTATCGAAGCGCCTGGCGGCACGTGAAAATGGCGTACTCGTTTTCATTTACATCGACGGTGTATGCCGGCGACGCTACCGTCGTGAGGTGGACGTATACGTTTCAGGCTCGCTCAACGCTAGCAAGCTTGGTCCTGGTTCCTAATGTGAAACTGCTTTGGAATGGTTACACGCTTGTGGTCAAGGAACCCAGCGAACGAGAAGCCCTTTGACGAATGGGCAACCCCGGTTGGTTTCCGCCTCCGTGCGAGAATGCGCGGCGGTAGCAAGTGGAGTCGTTCCGACAATTTCGGCGAAGCGCTGGCGCATTACGGCTGCCGATCCAAACCCAGATTCCGCGGCCACTTGCTCGACTGCCAACTGTGTCGTTTCCAACAGGGCTTGCGCACGGCGGACACGCGCGCGCGCGATCCAGTTGGCTGGTGTCGTGCCGACTTGCGCGCGAAAGTGTCGGCTCAGCGTCCTGATGCTCATGGCCGAGCGCCGTGCGACGGCAGGAAGCGAGAGATCTGCGGAGGGATTCTCCTCGATCCACGTGAGGAGTTGGCCAATGGACGTGTGGTCGTCGACGGGTGGTTCATGAACAATGAACTGCGCCTGCCCACCGGCGCGCTCCAGAGGCATCACAGCGGCTCGCGCAACTTCAGATGCCACCTCGGCGCCGAGGTCGCGTCGCACGAGGTGAAGACAAAGATCGAAGCCTGCCGCAGCCCCCGCTGAAGTCAGTACAGTTCCGTTATCGACATAGAGCACGTCAGGATCGACATCGATCGCTCGGTAACGACGCCCCAGCTCCGAAGCGGCGCGCCAGTGGGTTGTTGCACGCAGGCCATCAAGCGCCCCCGTTGCGGCCAGAACGAACGCGCCACTGCAGATAGACGCCACCCGGGCGCGACGATCGACTGCTCGGCGAATCGCCCGCAGAAGGGCTTTCGGGAGTCGTTGGTCAAGGCGGGCAATGCCCGGTACGATCACGGTGTCGGCCCTGGTCAAAGACGAGAGCCGCCACGGAACGCGCAGGATCACATGTTCCGATTTCACTTCTCGCGTGACGCTGCAAATACGAACGTCATACAACGGACGTCCATCGCGTCCGCGAACCAGTCCGAATATCTCGCATGGCGTGGACAAGTCACCGAGCACGACGCCGTCGAATGCGACCACGGCGACTAAATGGCGCCGTTTCGCGCGACGTTTTCGCATTGGCCTAAATCCGACGAACATTGTCTTTTTAGCCACTGGCGTATTTTGCCATTGTTCGTAGGATGAGGACAGGAGGAAAGATGCCTATGCACAACGTTCCGCCCCTTCTCGCTGTGGATTACGTCGGTCCTATGGTCTCAGCTGCAATCTTCGTGCTCATCATGTCGCTGGTAAAGGAGCCCACCCGTCGGACCTTTAATGCGATCTTCGTCGCTGGCGCAAGCGGCGTGTACCTGAGTGGCGGATTCGGTCCCTGGGAATTGCTCTATCCCGCGATTGCGGCCCCGGTTGCATATCTGGGTCTTCGTTCCTATCGTTTGATCGGAGTTGCATGGCTGATGCACTCCTGCTGGGACATTGTGCACCATCTCTGGGGCAACCCGATTTGGCCTTTCATGCCCACGTCATCGTTCGGATGCATGATCTTTGACGCTCTCATCGCAGTCTGGTTTCTATCCGATGCGCCCTCGATACTTGCACTGGGAAAGGGTAGCCAGCGCATCAAGGCCTGATTCGTCATCGAACTTGGCTGATGTAACTTGGTGCCGCCCACGGTCAGTAGCGGTATGGTTGAAAAATGAATGACTCGGAAAGGCAGTTCCGGGAAATGATCGACGAGATCCCGGCGCTTGCGTGGAGTTGCCTGCCGGACGGTTCAGGCGAGTTCCTTAACAAGCAGTGGCTCGATTTTACGGGGCTCTCAACCGAATCGGCGCCGGGCTTACATTGGGAATCCGTAGTCCATCCCGACGATTTAGAGAATCTAATGAATGCATGGCGTCACCACCTCGCCACCGCCGAACCTATCGAAGTCGAGGCACGCTTGCGTCGCTTTGATGGAGAGTATCGCTGGTTCTTGTTTCGCGCCATCCCCGTACGAGACTCGCAGAAGAATGTGATCAGGTGGTACGGAACGAATACAGACATCGACGATCGTAAGCAAATGGAAGCGAGGCTTCAACGTGAGAAGGTGGAGCTGCGACTGATCATCGATACGATTCCTCAGTACATCATCGTTCTCGAACCCGACGGCAAACTGCTGCAAGTGAATCGGCAAGTGCTCGACTATAGCGGCTTCACCGCAGATGACGTTCAGACCCCCGAATTTCGAACCCGACTGTTGCATCCAGACGATTGGGAAGGATTGGCAGATGAACGCAGGAGGGCCCTCGCTCGGTGTGAACCCTTTGAATTGGAACTGCGATCTCTCCGAAAGGATGGTCAGTATCGTTGGTTTCTCATGAAGTACAACCCTCGACACGACGAACAGGGACGACTCGTTCATTGGTACCTTACTGGTACCGATATCACTGAACGAAAAGAGACTGCCGAAGCCCTTCTCGCATCGGAGAATTTTGCGCGCGGACAAGTAGAGGTACTCAAGAGTACTCTCGACGCGCTGGCAATGGAATCAGCTCCCGAACGGCTGGTGGGACATATGTTGCGGACCATTACGGTGCAATTTGGAGCGCACAGCAGTAGTGTCTGGCGACGAGATGAACCCACGGGCATGATCGGTTTTGAATTCGCCTTCGAGGACGGGCGGGTCGTAACGAAGACAGATGCCAGGTTCGTCGGCATGGATCTTTGGCTGCCCATGGAAGAGTTTTGGCCTTGGCCGGAGGTCTTTCGAACGGGAAAACCCAGCGTCATCGAGGATATTCGCACTGTGCCGCCCTTTCCATTGCGAGACCGGTTGCTACCCCTGGGAATCATTACCGTCCTCCTGGTTCCAATGTCCATCGCGGGTCGTCTTGAAGGCGCAATTGGTCTTCGTTTCACCCAAAAGCGTTTGTTTCGCGCTGAAGAAATCGAACTGGCCCAAGCGCTGGCCAATCAGGCGATGCTTGCGATGCACTTGAGTCGTCTTTCAGCTGAAAGCCGTGAGGCCGCCGTCATAGCGGAACGCAACCGCATGGCGCGCGACATTCACGATACCCTTGCACAGGGATTCACCGGGGTCATCGTTCAGCTGGAGGCCGCGGCGGACGCAACCTCTAAGGGATTCATGAAGGAGGCGGACGAACACCTGGGTCGAGCCGCAGATCTAGCAAGGGAAAGCTTGAAGGAAGCCCGCCGCTCGGTGAGGGCAATTCGACCGTTGGCGTTGGAGAACAAAGACCTCTGCGAAGCACTCGATAACTTGATACGGAAAATGACGGCAGGCACGACATTGCGCGCAAAATTCTCACTGCACGGCCAGCCGCGGCCGCTTTCTGCCGAGTGGGAGGAGAACCTTTTACATATCGGGCAGGAGGTGTTAACCAATGCGCTTCGGCACGCCCACGCAACGGAATTCCACACCGCCCTGGTGTTTGGACCAAATGAGGTTCGCCTCGAATTACGCGACAACGGGCGCGGCTTTGATCCAGCAGTCAAGCATGATGGATTTGGCCTCATCGGAATAAAAGAACGTGTCGAAGGCATGGGTGGACGCATCACAACTCAAAGCGCAATCGATAAAGGCACAGCGGTTTTGATTATCGTGTCGAACAGCTCATAATCAGGGATCATGCGCGCCTCTTCCGGTGGGCAGCGATCAAAGTCGCCAACAGATAAAATCCGACTGCTCGTCGCCGACGATCACGTCACCGTGCTTGAAGGTCTCGTTGCGATCATTGGCCGGCAACCGGACATGCAGGTAGTGGCAGCGGCTTCGAATGGCCGCGAAGCGGTTGACCTGTGGCTAACGAATCGTCCCGATGTGACCCTACTTGATTTGCGGATGCCAATACAGGACGGTGTTGGCGCAATCCAGGAAATACGACGGCGGGAGTTCTCGGCCCGCGTGATCGTACTGACGACGTTTGACACAGACGCCGATCTTTCCAAGGCGATCAAGGCTGGCGCAAAGGGATATCTGTTGAAAGACGCGTCTCGCGAGGAATTGCTCACCTGCATTCGTAGAGTGCATTCGGGAGAGACTGTGATTCCCCCAACGCTTGTAACCAGACTGACAGCGAGTCTCACCGCTGAACCTGTGACCGACCGAGAATTGGAAGTCCTTGCACAGTTGGCCCGCGGCAGCAGCAACAAAGAGATCAGCACGATTCTCAACATCAGCGAATCAACGGTGAAATCTCACCTTCGAAACATTTTCACTAAGCTGAATGTCCTCAGCCGCACTGAAGCGATTGCAACGGCCAGCCGGCAAGGGTTGGTAAAAATCTGAGCGACGTCCCTCGTTCAAAGGGACGAGACTCCGTTAGTTCGTTCGCACCACTCAAAATTCACCCACCTGGTCAATAGCGCGCGGAGGCGCAATTCAGCATCATCTGAGTTGATACTTTCCACAAAGGAACATCTCAATGCCATACGTCACTGTGGGTAGGGAGAACTCAGGCGACATCAACCTCTATTACGTCGATTGGGGCGCCGGCCAGCCGGTTGTGTTCAGCCACGGGTGGCCTTTAAGCGCGGATGCCTTCGAGGATCAGATGTTTTTTCTGGCGTCTCGAGGATATCGATGCATTGCGCATGACCGGCGCGGCCACGGACGATCGAGCCAAACGTGGAACGGGAACGACATGGACACGTATGCCGACGACCTCGCGGCGCTGGTTGAGACGCTGGACTTAAAAGACGCGATCCATGTTGGCCACTCGACCGGTGGCGGCGAAGTCGCTCGTTATATCGGCCGTCATGGCACCAAGCGCGTTGCCAAGGCTGTTCTGATCAGTGCCGTCGCGCCGCTGATGCTCAAGACTCCCGCCAATGCCGGCGGCCTCCCGATTGAAGTGTTCGATCAGATTCGCGCGGGCGTGCTTGCCGATCGCTCGCAGTTCTTCAAAGATCTCACAATGCCGTTTTACGGATACAACAGATCAGGCGCAAAGGTTTCCGAAGGAGTCCGCGAGTCGTTCTGGCTGCAAGGAATGATGGCGGGCCTGCCCGCCGCCTATTTTTGCATCAAGGCATTCTCCGAAACGGACTTGACGGAGGATCTCAAGCGGTTCGATGTTCCCACGCTCATCCTGCATGGCGACGATGATCAAATCGTGCCGATCGGCGCTTCGGCATTAATGTCTTCCAAGATCGTGAAAGGTTCAACTCTGAAAGTCTACCCAGGCCTGCCGCACGGCATGTGCTCCACCCATAAGGATCAGATCAATACCGATCTGCTGGCCTTCATCAAATCGTAGTCCCGTTTCAGAAAGGAGACGGCAATGACACACGCCTCAGCTAGTACGAGCGATCTGAGAGTCGAAGTAGACGGTCTCAGGATTTTCGTCCGATTTTGGCATCCGCCCGGCAAGGTCCGCGGAGTGATCACGATCGTTCCCGGCTTCAATTCCCATGGCGGTTACTATGCATGGCCCGCAGAACAGCTCGCCGCGCGCGGTCTCGCCGTCTACGCGTTGGATTTGCGCGGCCGCGGACATTCGGACGGTGAGCGCTTCTACGTGGAGAAGTTTGCGGACTATATCAACGACGTCGCGGCCGTGTTGTCGCTTGTGAAAGAACGTGAGCCCGGATTGCCCGCATTTTTGCTCGGTCACAGCGCGGGCGGTGTTGTCGCGTGCCTCTATACACTGGAGCACCCGGGAGAACTCACTGGTCTGATCTGCGAGAGTTTTGCTCACGAGATCCCGGCGCCCGATTTTGCGCTCGCCGTTTTCAAAGGCCTGAGCCACGTCGCGCCGCATGCGCATATCCTCCACCTCAAGAACGAACTCTTCTCTCGCGACCCCAAGGTTGTCGAGATCATGAACAACGACCCCCTCATCGCGCACGAGACGCAACCCACAAAGACGCTGGCAGAAATGGTTCGCGCCGACGAGCGTCTTAAAAAAGAATTTCCGCTCATCACTCTGCCGGTGCTCATTCTCCATGGCACAGCGGACAAAGCGACCAAGCCGAGCGGAAGCCAACGCTTCTACGACATGGCCGGCTCCAAAGACAAAACGTTAAAACTCTACGAAGGACATTTTCACGATCTTCTAAACGACCTCGGCAAGGAAGGGGTCATGGCCGATATCGGAAATTGGATCGATGCGCACCTTTCCGCAGTCGTCGAAACCAAAGGGAGGATTCAATGATCAGGTTGAAACTATCAGCGATCGTTTTTGTGTCGGCGCTTTTGCTTGCTGTCGGTGGAGCGCAGAACACCAATCCGGGTCAACGCCTGACTCCGTCGGAAATCGATTCCATCTCACCAACCGGCGCCGGGGCGGGAACTTCAGGAGTGGGCGGAATCCAGACTCGGGTATTGAAGGGCGATCCGAACAAGACCGGCTTATATACGATCCAATTGACGGTTCCCGCCAATACCAAGATTGAAGCTCATACGCATCCGGATGATCGCGTGGCGACAGTGGTCTCTGGAACATGGCAAATCGGGTATGGGACTGCATTCGACGAAAAGAAACTTAAAGCGCTCGTTCCCGGCAGTTTTTACACGGAGCCACCAAACGTCGCCCATTTTGCCCGCACAGGAAATACGGCCGTCATGGTGCAGATAACAGGTTACGGACCGACAGGCACAACAAATGTTGGTAGAGGTCAGTAAAAATGAAGAAACTGATCGTTATTCTCGTTTTAAGTTTGGCGGTGACGGCGTTGGCCCAAAGCAACAACTATGAATCGCATACCGCGAATTTGAGCGCCGTTAAGATTCACTACCTAAAGGCTGGAACAGGAAAGAAGACGCTCGTACTGATTCATGGGTTCGGCGATACCTCGCACATGTGGATTCCGCTTTTCGACGAGTTCGGAAAGGATTTCACAATCATTGCGCCGGACATGCGGGGCCTCGGCGAGTCCTCGCGTCCGATGGCGGGTTACGATAAAAAGACGATAGCTTCTGACATTCATGAACTGGTGAAGAGCCTCGGATTGGAGAAGATCAATCTTGTAGGTCACGACATTGGATTAATGGTGGCTTACGCGTACGCTGCACAATATCCGAATGACGTAGAAAAACTGGCGTTGCTCGAAGCGCCGATTCCAGGCATCGGCGAGATATGGGAGAAGGTCTACACGACTCCGGCTCTTTGGCATTTCCACTTCGTCAACAGCCCAATTGCCCTCGAACTCGTCAAGGGTCGCGAACGCATCTTCCTCGAACACTTCTGGCAGACACTTTCGCCGCATCCGGAAACGTTCTCCGAAGCCGACCGCCGGCTTTACGCGAAATCGTATGCGCAGGAGGGCGCAATGCGCGCAGCATTTGAAATGTTCAAGGCGTTTAACACTCAGGATGCGGCAGACAACCGAAAGTTTGCTGCCACAAAATTGCCGATGCCGGTGTTAACCATTGAGGGTGATAAAGCGATGGGTGGGGCGCTGGAGGTCCAGGCAAAACTTGTCGCAAATAACGTTATGTCAATCCTGTTGCCAGACACGGGGCACTGGCTAATGGAGCAGCGGCCGACGGAAACCAAAGCCGCGCTAAAGAAATTCTTCGTCAATTGATTTGACGGGCGGTCAAGAATCCCGACAAGAGAACCGCATCGTTAAGCGCCGTTCATCACTCTCGGCTCCGCGATCTGCGCTTGAGGGACAACGCGACTAGCGAGCGGGAAAGCTGGGAACGCCGGTCGTCATAGCGTTCCCCCGGGCACGTAACAGCGACAGATTCCAGACACATGCTAGTGTCTGGAGAATGCTGCGGATGGGGTTGGGTCCGAGCTTGTTTCGCTTTCCTGGAGGTCCATGCGTTCAATGAGACCGTTCGCGATGGTATAAACGTGCCACACCTCACTATCAGAAAGGACATCGCCACCAAGGCTTTTCACGAGCTGATGAACTTTGACGGCGGTCCTTCCGCCTTGCTGGTCGATCACGTCAAGGGGTTCCACGTGAGGATCAAACTCTTGCCATTGACGGGTCCAGTAGGCCCGAATCTCTTCTTTCCCGACGACACGCCCGCCTTCGGATGCCTTGGGCCAGCTAACGTTCTCACTCATGAGCGCCAGGGCGCTGTCGATATCCCGATGATTAAAAGCAGAGTATGCCTGAGCTATCAGTGTCTGTGTATTCGCCATGAATCCTCCGGAGCAGTATGTGTACTCTACACAATCCAGTTTAAGGGGAGACCTTTAAGAAACCCCTAACTGCCCGCGTTCTTCACATAAGAACAACCCTTGAACTATTTCCAAGCCGAACTCCTGGTAACTTCGACCGCGACGTTAACGCGCGAGCCGTCGAAATCTCGCGGGCGAGTATCCGGTCTGTCGACGGAAAGCGGCAGCCAGATGGCTGCCACTGCTGAACCCCGAGCGCGCTGCGATTTCTTCAATGCTGAGCCTCGGTTCGCTGAGAAGAAGGTGCTGCGCCGCAGCCACGCGCTTTCTCATCACGTATGCATGAGGTGGAATACCAAGCGCTTGCCAGAAGGCACGTTCCAAATGCCTGGGGCTGACACTTGCGAGTTCGGCAAGTCTGCGTAAGGCTATCGGCTGAGCCAGTCCTTCTTCTATGTAATCCAAAACAAGCTTTAGCCGACCTCCCGGTAACCCGCCCTTCGCGGGGGGCCGATCGGGTGATAGTGACGAGTGCGTGTGGATAATGTGATGCGCCAAGAATTCACACGCGCTTTCCGCGTAGAGCTGTCCGGATGGCGAACCGTCCCTTGCTTCGAATGCAAGGCGGCGCAAAACGCCTTCCACGACCGGATCACGTGCGAGGAATTGCGGAACAATTTCGACACTCCCTGGCTCGACCCCCCAATCCTCGGCGATGACTCGCGACAAGAAGGCTTGCGGCATGAATAGAACGATGGCCCGGGAAGTTCCTGAATGATCCCATCCATCCGATTTCGCATGGACATGGGCCGGGATAAGGTGGACACAACCGGGGCCGGACCAGCCCTCGATGGGCCGCCCGCCGATTTCTCGGCGAAAACGACATGTGCCCGAGAGCTGTAATGCCAGCACGTGATCGGAGAACTTGCCAGCGAAGTGTGGCGGCGGTTCAACAAGATGAACCGAAAAAATACTCCATTCGGCCGAAGTTTGCGGCGGACTAGGGAGGGCTTCCAAAAAGCGGGAAGCCGAAATCGCTGATTGGCGCATAGGCTTCGAAAAATTCTACCATTTCTCGGAAAACGGACGTTGATGTGTGCCCAAATCGTCATGATCCCGACATTTCATCAGCAATCACGCACGAACGTTCTGCCTCATCTTGAACGCAGCTTACCAGACGGCATAATCGATTCTTGATGCTTGTACAGTGACAGCTTCGCCGATGTTCCAATGGTGATTGCGTCCGCGGGCACGATATCACTCTCTTGTTTCAACTACGTGAGGAGGAGGAGTCATGACAAATGGCAAGTCGAAAGCGGTGTGGGACGCGCAGGATTGCGCGCTGATGTTCATCGACTATCAGGATCACGTCCTCGACGTGATCTTCGCGCAGGATCGCAGGATCATTGAACTCAACGTTCGGACTCTGGCGAAGGTGGCACTCGCTTTCAAGATCCCTGTGATCCTGAGCACCGTGGGGGTCGAGATGGGCGCGAACGGTCCTACCATCGAGTCACTTCGATCTGTGTTGCCGAACATCCAGGATATCGACCGGTCGACGATGAATGCCTGGGACGATCCCAAGTTCGTTGCGGCTGTCAAAGCGACTAGCCGGAAGCGGCTGGTAATGTGCGGAATCTCGACATCGGCGTGCCTGACCTATCCGGTGGTCAGTGCGCTAGCGGACGGTTACGAAGTGGCATTCATCGAAGACGCCGTTGGTGACAGCTCCAAGCAACAGCACGACACTGCAATTCTCAGACTTGCCCATGCGGGGGCCATTCCAAACACGACAGTGGGAATGATTGCCGAGTGGTTCCTCGATTGGAAACTGCCGGTCGCAAATGAGTGGAGGAAGGTCGCCGTTCCGTACTACGACGAAATCGCCGCTCTACAGAGAGCGCCGGAGTATCAAATGCCCCACGGCTTCACCGTCAAGAAACGGGCGTGAGGAGATTCGGCTGAGGCCCAACGTTGGAATTGTGGTGCCACCGGCGTTAATGCATCAATAGAAGCGAGGACAATCGGCATGATCCCGAGAAAGATCGTCCGTCGTACGCGGGGAAACCGTCACGGTTCAATCACACGACTCATGAGTCCGGGCGACATTGGACGAATGCTGAAGCCATTCGTGTTTCTGGATCACTTCGAGTTAGACGGTGCTTCGGGAGGCACCGAACTGCATCCCCATTCCGGCATTGCGACAGTGACCTACCTGTTCGAGGGATCGATCCGTTACGAAGATTCAAATGGAGCCAAGGGTGTCGTGCCAGCCGGCGGAGTGGAATGGTTCAAGGCGGCGCACGGAGCGTGGCACGCCGGAGGTCCTGGTGACACCGGTCGTGCGCGAGGCTTCCAACTCTGGCTCGCGTTGCCAGGCGAGTTGGAACTCGGGCCAGTGGAAAATATCTACCTTTCGCCCGATGCAGTAGCGCACGACGGTCCGGCGCACATCCTCGTCGGCACGCACGGAACAGGGACGAGCCGTCTCGATCCCGGTGTCTCGCTCAATTATCTCGCCGTGCGCATACGCGCGGGTGAGTCATGGCGCTACCAACCGGCTCGCGACCATACAGTGGGCTGGGTCTCGGTAAGCCTCGGTCGGCTCGGTGTGCCTGAACCAGTGGACGCTGGAGAGTTGGCAATCTTCGAGTCGTCGACTGCCGCCATCGATTTCATCGCGGAGACCGATGCAGAGTTCGTGGTCGGATCGGCTGTCCCACACGCCCACGATTTGGCCCTCGGCAACTATTCGGTGCACACCAGCCCTGCAACGCTCCGAGCGGGTGAGCAGCGGATTGATGAGATCCGACGACGGTTGCAAAGCGAAGGCCGACTGTAATGAAAACCTGACCGATCTGATCCCAACCGATGGCAGAGTAGTACGCATTCTCCAGCAGTTCGGCCGGTTCAGAGTCAGAGGCGCCAGCCACGTGGAGGAGTTCATGCTTAGAATCGCGATCATTATCGGAAGCACGCGGCCTGGTCGCAAGGGCGAAGCCGTGGCCAAATGGGCTTACGAAATCGCGCAAACACGCCACGACGCCGAGTTTGAACTCGTCGACATCAAGGACTTCAATCTTCCACTCCTTGATGAGCCTATGCCTCCGATAATGGGCCAGTACACCCAGGATCACACCAAGAGATGGTCCGCAAAGATCGCATCGTTCGACGCCTACATCTTTGTCACGCCGGAGTACAACCATGCAACCTGTGGGGGCAGGGCTACGTCAAAGTTTCACAAGTAAAACAAACCAAACAAGAGCAGATTAGGACTGGCTATTCTCAGAACGATTTGGTAGGGTGGGAGCGTGAATGGCAAGACTTCCGCCGTGCAGGCAAGCCGGAAGGAATTGACAGTGCGCTTGGTGCGGCGGGAAGAGCGGGCGCGCTGGCGGGAATTGATGCGGCAGCATCATTACCTGGGATTTGACAGCATTATCGGGGAGTCGCTCTGGTACGTGGCCAGCGTGGGCAACGAGTGGGTCGCACTGCTGGGCTGGGGGTCGGCAGCGTTGAAATGTGGGGTGCGAGACCAGTGGATTGGGTGGGATCGGGAACTGCAATGGCGGCGCTTACATTTGGTGGCGAATAATGTGCGTTTTTTGATGCTGCCGGCGTGGACTCAAGCGAATCTGGCGTCCCGTGTTTTGGCGCTGA
>Ga0209470_1001497_pt1 | contig 17307 bp, 16 predicted proteins | sample GraSoiAngelo_125_FD_185882 | JGI IMG/M metagenome (GOLD analysis project Ga0209470, IMG submission 185882) | Grasslands soil microbial communities from the Angelo Coastal Reserve, California, USA - 14_0927_05_40cm (SPAdes) (version 2) | ecosystem: Environmental > Terrestrial > Soil > Grasslands ... | reverse complement strand
CCGCGCGTGGACTCGAGCACGACAAGATCCGCGGGCTCGAGCTCGGCGCGGACGATTACATGACGAAGCCGTTTAGCCCGCGCGAGCTGCTCGCGCGGATCGAGACCGTGCTGCGGCGGACCACGCACCCCGGTGGCGAGGCGCGGCGCGGCGTGATCGAGGCGGGGCCGCTGCGGATCGACGTCGGCGGGCGCCGCGTGTTCCTGAACGGTGAAGAGGTGCGGCTCACGCGCACCGAGTTCGATCTGCTCGCCGAGCTGGCCGCGCGGCGTGGTGAAGCGTTACCGCACGAGACGCTGCTCGAGAAGGTGTGGGGTCCGGAGTACCGGGGCGAGAACCATTACTTGAAGGTGTACATCGGCCGCCTGCGCGACAAGCTCGAGAACGACGCGTCGGAGCCGCGACTCATCGTGAACGTGCGCGGTGTGGGTTACCGGCTCAACGTGCCCTGATCGGAAGATCCACCGGCGACCACGTTCGTCCCTGGTCGCTGGTGCGGAACAGCCGTCGCGAGGCATCCGACCCCGTCGCGATCACCCAGCCGTTGCCCGAAGCCAGCGGAGCGACGGCCGAGACAGCCCAAGTCGGATCGTCCCCTTTCACGCGACGCCACGAAACGCCACCGTCGCGCGTCATCAAGATGCCACCGACGGCAGCACCGGCTCCGGTCGAAACGCCGATCCACACGGTCGCGCGATCAGCAGCGCGCGGCGGGAGCAGGAAGCCAGCGCCGTTGAGCTGGGGATCCCACCAGCGCTGCTCGCCCGGACCAGCTGGTGGGGCGTGTAGCGTTTCCCAGGTGCGGCCGCCGTCGCTCGTGCGATAGAGCGTGTACTCGCCGCATCCACCCATGGCGCAATAGCCCCAATCGCCGCCGATCAGCCATCCCGTACGCGCGTTCGCGAAGTCGACCATGAACGTGGGTCCGTAACCTGTGGCGAAGAACAGGGACCGCCAGGTGTGACCGCCGTCATCGGTCGCGTACAGACGAGCGACGCCGTCCTTCTTCGTCGGATCCGTCACACGCTGGGTGATTGCCCACCCGTGATCGCGATCGATGAAGCGCAACGCATTCACGAAATCCGGCAGTTGCCCAATCTCACTCCACGTTCTTCCGTCTGTCGTGGCCACGATCGAGGTTGCGCAGATCTGGTCCGCGCAGCCATGGCTGGTCGTCACCCATGCGTGCGTCGCGTCGACGGCGGCGAGATTCGAGAGTCCGCTCGCCCGCGCGTGCCGCACGAACGGCTCGCGCGCCGTCTCGGTCCACGTGCGCCCGCCGTCACCCGAGGAGAAGACACCGGCGTGGCATGGTGGCGGAGGTACAAGGCCGCAGTCGTCGGGCTGTGGCGGGATGCCAGCCACGCGAGAGGGCGAGTCCGGGACCATCGCGACGAGCCAAGCGCGGTCCGCGTCAAGGACGACCCACTCCCGGAGGGAGACCACGTCCTCGGGCAGGTCCCTTCGATCCCAGGTGCGTCCGCTGTTCGTGCTGTGCAGGATGTAACGCGCGGAGCCGTCCATCCCGACCCACACGGTCGTCTCATCGACGGCTGCTACGAGCGTCGGATCAGCGAGCGCGCCGACTGGAGAGGCCGACGTGCCCGGCGGACCCGGTGTGGGCCGTTCGGCGCTGGCGACCGCTGGCGCTGTGGGCACACTCACGGCAATGGACGGTGACGGCGAACGGTCGGACGCCGGCGTCGCTGGCGAAGGTGAGGTGGTCGGCTCGCACGCGAGGGCGACCACGGCGGCAACCAGGAGAGCTGTACGCACGGACTCGATGCTGGGTGATCGCCTGCGACTGCGCGTCCGCGATAGCGCACCTAAGTACTACAAAACCTATTACGTCCGCGCCGCGCTTACGCGGCCTCGGCACGATTAGCGGTCGGCGGATTTCTCCCGACCAGCGGGACGGTAGTTCTTGCGCTTCTGGATGGCGGCGGAGATCAGCTTGCTCACCCCGGCGGGATCGGTGTGCGCGCGGCGCTCGAGCTCCGCGGGACCGCGACCGATGAGACCGCAGGTCGGGCAGTCGCCGCGACCGTCCAGGCGGCCGTGGCAGTTCGAGCAGTGCACCTCGAACGCGGCCTGCGGTTTGAAGAGACCGAGCTCCTGAGCTTCGGTGATGAGCGTCTGAGCGTCCGTCATGCCGACCCGAGGACCACCGACTTCTTCTCGGTGTAGCTCTCGACCGCTTCGATGCCGTGCTCCTTGCCGAATCCGGATTGCTTCGCGCCGCCGAACGGCAGCTGGTCGTACGCGACCTGGATGTCGTTCACCCAGGTGTAGCCCGCGTCGAGCTGCTCGGCCGCCTTGCGCGCCTTCGCCATGTCACGCGTGAAGATCGACGAGCCGAGGCCATAGATCGACGAGTTCGACTTCGCGATCGCCTCGTCGAGATCCTTCACGATGAAGAGCGGCACCGCCGGTCCAAAGACCTCCTCGGTCGCCATGCGCGAGTCCTCCGGTACGTCGGTGAGGACCGTGGCCGGATAGAACCAGCCCTTCGCGTATTCGGGCCCGTCGGGCCGCTTGCCGCCGGCGAGCACCTTCGCGCCGCGCTTCACGGCATCGGCGACCTGCGACTCCACCTCGGTGCGCTGCTGCTCGGTGTGGAGCGGGCCCATCTTGGTGTCGGCGGCGAACTGCTCGCCGATCTTCCACTCCTTCTGCGCGCGTTCGGTGAACTTGGTCATGAACTCCTCGGCGATCTTCTCGAACAGGAAGATCCGCTTCACCGCGAGGCAGGCCTGTCCGGCGTTGAAGAAGCGGCCGATGGCGGCGGCCGCGGTCGCGCGCCTGATGTCGGCGTCGTCGGCGACGATCATCGCGTCGCTCCCGCCGAGCTCGAGCGTGACGCGCGTCACGTTCTTCGCGGCGAGCTGCATGATCCGCTTGCCCGTCGCCGTCTGGCCGGTGAATGCGATCTTGTTGATCCGCCCGTGGCTCACCAGCGCGTCGCCGATCTCGCCGCCCGAGCCGTGCACGGTGTTGATGACGCCGGCCGGGAAGCCGGCGGAGTTGATCGCCTCGATCGCACGCTGCGTCGCGAGCGGCGTCGTGGACGCTGGCTTCAGCACGATCGTGCAGCCCGTCGCGAGCGCCGGGCAGAGCTTGTTCGCGAAGAGCGTCAGCGGGAAGTTCCACGGTGTGATCGCGGCGACGACCCCGACCGGTCGCCGCATGGTGATGCCGAACTTCGACGGATCGTCGAGCGGGATGTAGTCGCCGCGGATCTTGTCCGCGAGCCCGGCGAAATACTCGAGGTTCTCGGCGACGCGCTGCGCCTCGATCTTGGCGTGCGCGAGCGGCTTGCCCTGCTCCTTCGCGAGCAGCTCGGCGACCTCGTCGACGACCTCGTGCATCTTCATTGCGGCTTGGTGCATGAGCTTCGCGCGCTTGCTGCCCGGCGTCGCCGCCCAGCCCGGAAATGCTTTGCGGGCAGCGTCGACGGCGGCATCGACATCGGCCGGCGTGCCGCGCGGGATCTGGCCGACCACCTCGCCGTTCGCGGGATTGCGGACCTCGATCGTCTTGCCGCCCTGGGCATCGACGAGCTCTCCGCCGATGAGCATCTTGGCCATTGTCAGGACCTCCCCGTGATCAAGAGGAGATTAAGGTATGCGCGCAGCACACGTTGGGGAGGTCAGCGACATGGCCGTGCGACTCGAGAAGCAAGATGCGATCGGGCACATCGTCCTCGACCGTCCGCCGGCCAACTCCTACGACCGCGAGTTCATGGAAGAGCTCGACGCCGCGATCGAGGCCGCGCGGAGTGACGACGGCATCAAGGCGATCGTGGTGCGCAGCGCATCCGAGAAGTTCTTCTCCGCGGGCGCGGACGTGTCGGTGTTCGCGAAGAGCGACTTCGACACGCAGAACGCGTTCGTAGTGTGCGCGAACGAGGCGATGAGCAAGTTCGAGAGCACGCCGAAAGTGGTCATCGCCGCGATCAACGGGCACTGTCTCGGCGGCGGGCTCGAGATCGCGCTGTGCTGCGACTTCCGCATCGCGGCCGAGGGCGGCTACAAGATCGGTCTGCCCGAGGTGACGCTGGGCCTGCTGCCGGGGACCGGCGGCACGCAGCGGCTGCCGCGGCTCATCGGTCGGCAGAAGGCGCTCGAGCTGATGCTGCGCGGTGTCACGCTCTCGCCGCATGCCGCGAAGGACGCGGGCATCGTGGACGAGCTCGTGCCGGCCGCCGAGCTGCAGGCGATCGCCGTAGAGCGCGCGCGATCCTACGCGGAGGGCCCGAGCTACGCGGTGGGCCAGATCAAGCTCGCCGCCGTGCGGGGCTACGGCCGGCCGCTTGCCGAAGGTCTCGATATCGAGCACGAGGCGCTGATCCGAATATTCAAGAGCGAGGACGCGCGTGAAGGTGTGAAGGCCTTCGTCGAAAAGCGGAAGCCCGAGTTCAAAGGTAGGTGAGCGACGAGGGGCTTTGCCCCGAGGAGCGAATCCGAAGCCGCATTACGCGATGCGCTGCCCGTAGGGCGAGCAGCAGCGGAATGCTTGAGCAGGGCAAGTAACACGGACAAGCGGCTCAGTCTCGCGGAAGCGGTCAGCCGCTTCGTCCCCGACGGCACCTCCGTCGCGCTCGGCTGCGCGCTCGAGCCGGCCATCCCCTTCGCATTCGCGCACGAGCTCATCCGCCAGCGGCGTCGCGACCTCGACCTCATCGGCCCGATCTCGGACATCGCGTTCGATCAGCTGATCGGGGCAGGATGCGTGCGAAGCGTGACCGCGGCGTGGATCGGCAATGTCTCGGCCGGCCTCGCTCACGCCTATCGGCGCGCGATGGAGCAGGGGATACCTCGGCGGATCGAGGTACGCGACCACAGCAACTTCACGATCGCGCAGGCGCTGCTTGCGGGTGCGCTGGGCGCGCCCTACATACCGACCCGCTCGTTGCTTGGGAGCGACATCCCGCGGGCGAACGGCACGTTCGTCGCCTCGACCTCGCCGTTCGACGGCTCGCCACTCCTTCTTATCCCGGCGATCACCCCCGATGTGACCGTCATCGCCGTGCAGCAGGCCGACTCGGACGGAAACGCGCAGCTGCTGGGTCCCTGGGGCGTGTCGCAGGAGGCCGCACTCGCGGCGAAGGCGGTGATCGTGCTCGCGGAGGAGGTCGTATCGCGCGACGTGATCGGCGCGGATCCGAACCGCACGATCGTGCCCGCGCTCAAGGTCATCGCTGTGGTCGAAGAGCCCGGCGCGTGTCACCCGTCGCCGCTCCAGGGCCGCTACGGCCGCGACCACGAGTTCTTCCACGACTACCATCGCGCAACGCGCACCGCGGAAGGCTTCGACGCCTGGATCACGGAGTGGGTCACCGGCGTTCGCGACCGCCGCGATTACCTACGGAAGCTCGGCCCGCGCTGGCAGCAGCTGCGGATCCCTGTGGGAGGTGGCGGATGACGTCCCGCTCGATGATCGATCGGATGCTCGGAGCGCTCCGGCTCCAGTCGGACGTGTACGAAGAGGTCGAGGCAGACCAGAAGGCGACCGGCGAGGCGGCGTTCATCGTCGTCGCGACGAGCCTGGTGAGTGGTGCGGTGAACGGCGTGCTCACCGGCGCGTCGAGCGGTTTCTTCGGAGCACTCGGCTCGCTCCTCGGATGGGCGTTTTACGCGTGGGTCGCGTACCTCGTCGGCGTGAAGCTGTTCCCGGGACCCCAAACGAAGTCGAACTGGGGCGAGCTCGCGCGCACCCTCGGTTACGCGAACACCGCGCGCTTCCTCATCCTCTTCGAGCTCGTTCCCGGGCTGCGGGCGATCACGCGACTCGTCGTCGCCATCTGGGTGCTGGTCGCGACGGTCGTCGCGCTGCGAGCGGCGCTTGACATCACCACCGGGCGAGCGATCTGGATCGCGATCGCCAGCGCCATCGCGCAGCTGGTCATCATCGCCGTGGCACTCACGGTCGCCGCAGCCATATTCCCGATGTGATGGACGTCTCGGCCGGAGAGCTCATGGTCGCGCAGGCGGCGCGCGAGATCCGTGACGGCGAGCGCGTGTTCGTTGGCATGCGCCTACCGCTCATCGCCTTCGTGCTGGCGAAGCGCACGCATGCGCCGAATGCCGTCGGTCTGTTCGAGCTCGGCATCGTGCGCGACGAGCCGTCGCCGGAGCTCCTCTACACCATGGGCGATCCGCCGAACGTCGCCGGAGCGGTGTGGTGCGCGCGCACGATCGACCTCATGGGTCTGCTGCAGCGCGGCGACGTCGAGGCCGGATTCATCGGCGGCGCGGAAGTCGATCGCCACGGCAACCTGAACACCACCGCGATCGGCACCGACCGCGCGCATCCGACGGTGCAGCTGCCGGGCTCGGGCGGCGGCGCGGACATCGCGAGCCTCGCGCATCGTCTCATCGTGATCATGGCGCACGACAAGCGGCGTCTCCGCGAGCGCGTCGACTTCATCACCTCGCCCGGCTACGGCGAGGGCGGCGACTGGCGCACACGCGTCGGTCTTCCGCGCGGCGGTCCCTCGGTGCTCATCACCACGCTCGGAGTGTTCCGCTTCGCGCGCGGCGAGGCGGTGCTGGTGTCCTATCACCCGTCGACCTCGGTCGACGAGATCGCGGCGAACACCGGCTGGACGCTCACGGTCGCAGACGATGTGCGCGCGACCGAGCCGCCGAGCGTGCAGGAGCTACGCATCATCCGCGAGTACGACCCGCAGGGCTTCTGGACCCGTCGCGGGACCGACTGATGTCCGAAGGCACCACGCGCGCCGTCTTCGCCGCGTTCCTCGGGAATCTCGCGATCGCGATCACCAAGGCGACCGCCGCCGCGCTCACCGGCTCGGGCGCGCTGCTCGCGGAGACCGCGCACTCGATCGCCGACTCGCTCAACCAGATCTTCCTGTACGTCGGCCTGCGCCGCAGCGCGCGTCCCGCCACCGAGCGGCATCCGCTGGGCCACGGCAAGGAGGGTTACTTCTGGGCGCTCGTCGTCGCGCTGTTCCTCTTCTTCGGCGGCGGGATCTTCTCCATCTATCAGGCGTACGACCGTCTGGTGCATCCGCACGCCGTCGAGCAGGCCGCGGTCGGATTCATCGTGCTGGGCCTCTCGATGGTCTTCGAGATGTTCTCGCTCAGCGTCGCGGTCCGCGAGCTGCGCCATGCCGCGGGAGCGGACGGCATCCCGGTGCGTCGCTTCTTCCGGCAGCTTCAGGATCCGGCGCTGCGGACCGTGATCTACGAGGACAGCGCTGCGATCGCCGGCCTCACGGCGGCCACCATCGGGCTCGCGCTCACGGTGGCGACGGGCGACCATCGTTTCGACGCGCTCGCGAGCGCCGTCATCGGCCTCGTCCTTATTTACGTCGCGTACCAGCTCGCCTGGGGCGCGCGCGGCCTCATCGTCGGTCAGGCGCCGCCCGAGCGCGTGCGCGAGGCACTCGAGGCCACCATCGCGAGCGAGCCCTACATCGACAAGATCCTCGAGCTCGTGGCGGTGCAGATCGGGACGGATCAGCTCCTCGTCATGGCGCGCGTCTCGGTGCACGACGAGATCCTCGCCGGCGACGTCGAGCGGCTCATGGTCCGTCTCCGAGATCGTCTGAGGCGCGAGCATCCCGAGGTGACGGACTCCTTCATCGAGCTCGCTCCGGCACACGCGTGAGCCCGTCCGGAAACGCTGCCGCGATAATCCCCGGCGTGGGGGAGCTGCGGCTGACCGAGCTGGGTGACCGGTACAACGCGGCCGAGACCTACGTGGACGTGCACCGCGCCGAGCGTCCCGACCGCATCGCGATCCGCTGCCAGGGCGCCTCGGTCACCTATGGCGAGATGGCGCGGAACGTGGATCGCTGCGGTAACGCGCTGCGCGAACTCGGCGTCGATGTCGAGGACCGCGTGGTCATCCTCTGTCTCGACTCGCCGGCGTTCGTGTACGCGTTCTTCGGCGCGATCAAGCTCGGCGCGATCCCGGTGCCGACGAACACGCTACTGATCGCGCGCGACCTCGCCTACATCCTGCGCGACAGCCGCGCGGTGGCGATCGTCGTCAGCGCGCCGCTGCTGCCCAAGGTGCTCGAGGTCCGAAAGGACTGCCCGCGTCTCCGGCACATCCTCGTCACGACATCGGGCGCGCCGCCGCAGCGCGGTCCGTTGCCGTCCGATGTGACGTCGTTCGAGGAGGCGCTGGCCGCGGCCGACGACGAGCTCGATCCCGCCGATACGACGCCCGACGACATGTGCTTCTGGCTGTACTCGTCGGGGACCACCGGTTTTCCGAAGGGCGCTGTGCACCTGCAGCACGACATGATCTATTCGGCGGAGACGTTCGGCCGTCACGTCCTCGGGTGCACCGAAGATGATCGCTACTTCACGGTTTCGCCGCTCTTCCACGCGTACGGTCTCGGCAACGGCGTGTTCGTCCCGATGCGCTACGGGGCCTCGGTGGTCTACAAGCCCGAGCGCGCGACACCGGATCTCGTCTACGGCCTCGTCACCAGCGAGAAGCCGACCGTGATGTACACCGCGCCGACGTTCTACGCCGCGCTGCTCGCGTATCCCGAGGCGGATTTCAAATACGACCTCTCGTCGCTGCGCTTCTGCGTATCGGCGGGCGAGTCGCTCCCGAAGCCGCTCTTCGACACCTGGAAGAAGCGGTTCGGCATCGAGATCCTCGACGGCATCGGCTCGACGGAGATGCTCCACATCTTCATCTGCAACCGGCCGGGGAGCGCGCGTGGGGGCACGAGCGGGACCGTCGTGCCGGGGTACAAGGCGAAGATCGTCGACGACGACGGGCGCGAGCTCGGTTCGGGCGAGACCGGGAACCTCCACGTGTCGGGCGACTCGTGCTGCGCCTTCTACTGGAACAAGCACGAGAAGTCGAAAGCCACGTTCCGCGGCGAGTGGACCGTGACCGGCGACAAATACCACCTCGACACCGACGGCTACTACACGTACGAAGGGCGCGCCGACGACATGCTCAAGGTCTCGGGCCAGTGGGTCTCGCCGGCCGAGGTCGAAGCTGCGCTCATGGAGCATCCGGCCGTGCTCGAGTGCGGTGTCGTCGGCGCCAAAGACAAGGACGAGCTCACCAAGCCCCGCGCCTTCGTCCTCTTGAAACAGGGCGAGAAACCAAGCGACGCGCTGGCCGAGGATCTGAAGCAGTTCGTGAAGACGCGGATCGCGCCGTACAAATACCCACGGTGGATCGATTTCGTCGACGAGCTGCCGAAGACCGCGACCGGAAAGATCCAGCGGTGGAGGCTCAGGGAGCTGGGCGGCGGTTAGGAGGACCACATGGGCGCGCTGAATCCGAAGGTCGCGGCGTGGAAGCGCGCGGCGACCGAGGATCCCGAGGGCTTCTGGGGACGCGCGGCAGAGGAGCTGCCCTGGTTCCGGAGGTGGGAGCGCGTGCTCGACTGGGAGCCGCCCACGTTCCGCTGGTACCGCGGCGGCCTATCGAACCTCGCCTACAACTGCGTGGACCATCATGTGAAGTCGGGCGCCGGCTCGCTCGCGGCGCTCATCACCGAGAGCGAGCGCGGCGAGCAGGGCACCTACACGTACGCGCAGCTCCACGAGGAGACGCGGCGTGTCGGCGCGGCGCTGCGCGGGCTCGGGATCAAAAAGGGCGACCGGATCGCGATCTACATGCCGACCTGCGCCGAGGCGATCGTGCTCATGCTCGGCGCGGTCCGCATCGGCGCGGTGATCATCGTCATCTTCGCCGGCTTCGGGGCCGGCGCGCTGGGGGAGCGCATCCGCCTCGCGGGTGCCCGCGCTGTCTTCGCGACCGACGTCACGTACCGCAAGGGCAAGGACGTGCCGCTGAAGGGGATCGTCGACGACGCGGTCGCGGCTGCGCCGACAGTCGAGCGCGTCATCGTGCTGAAACGTGGATCGGCCGCCGTCCCGATGACCGCGGACCGCGACATCACCTGGGACGAGTTCCTGCGTGGCTCCGCAGGCCAGGACGACTCATACGTTGAGATGGAGGCGAACGAGCCCGCGTACATCCTCGCGACGTCGGGCACGACCGCGAAACCGAAGCTCGCGGTGCACACCCACGGCGGTTATCAGGTCTACGTCCATAGCATGGCGAAATGGATGTTCGGCCTGCGGCCGACCGACGTCTGGTGGTCGACCTCCGACATCGGCTGGGTCGTCGGCCACTCCTACATCGTGTTCGCGCCGCTGCTCATCGGGTGCACGACGATCGCGTATGAAGGCGCGCTCGACCATCCCGATGCCGAGACCTTCTATCGGATCATCGAGCGACACCGGGTGACCGGCGTGTTCACCTCGCCGACCGCCGTGCGCCTGCTCATGCGCTACGGCAGCGCGCCGGCGAAGAAGCACGACCTCGCATCGCTGGAGCGCGTCTTCTGCGCCGGCGAGGTGCTGAACGCGCCCGCCTGGGAGTGGTTCCAGAAGGAGGCACTCGGCGATCGCATCCCCGTCGTCGACCACTACTGGCAGACCGAGACCGGCGGACCGGTCGTCGGCAATCCCTACGGCGTCGCGCTCCTGCCGATCAAGCCCGGATCGGGCGGCGTTCCGCTCGCGGGCATCGAGGCCGCCGTCGTCGATGGCGAGGGCAACGAGGTGAAGCCAGGCGAAAAGGGGATCTTCGTGATCAAGCGCCCGTTCCCCGGCCTCACCGCGCGGCTCTGGGCCGAGCCGGAGCGCTACGCGCAGGATTACTGGGAGAAGGTCCCAGGAAAGACCGTGTACTTCACCGGCGATGCGAGCTCGATCGACGAGGACGGTTACGTGTGGTTCTCAGGACGCGCCGACGAGATCATCAAGATCGCTGACCATCGCATCGGCACGATCGAGGTCGAGACCGCGTTCCTCCGCAACGGGGCGGTCGCCGAGGCCGGCGTCACGGGCCGGCCGGACGAGCTGCGAGGCATGGTGATCTCCGCGTTCGTCGTGCTGAAGCAGGGCCACGCACCTTCCGAGGCGCTCAAGAAGGAGCTGCTCGCGACCGTTCGCTCCGAGCTCGGACCGGTCGCCGTGATCGGCGAGTTGAACTTCGTCGACATGCTGCCGAAGACGCGCAGCGGCAAGATCATGCGGCGCGTGCTGAAGGCGGTGATCCTCGGCAAAGATCCGGGCGACATCTCGACCATCGAGGACGAGGGCTCGGTCGAGGAAGCCCGCGAGGCGTGGGAGCAGATGCGGGCCAGTGTCACGACGGGGAGCTGAACAGAAACCACCCTGGTCCGCCGTGCCGCGTGAGGTGAAGGACGAGGTGGCGCGAGTGCTCGGGTCGCCCGTCGCTCGCGCTGCGCGCGTCTATGGCGGCTACGCCCCATCCGCCACGTTCCGCATGGTCTTGGCCGACGAGCGTCGCGCGTTCTTCAAAGGCGTCAACTCTTCGAGCAATGACTACATGCGTGGCGCGTTGCCAAAGGAGGAGCGCGTGTACCGCGAGCTTGGCGCATACATCCGACCCTGGGCGCCCGCGTTCCTCGGATCCTTCACGCGGCTCGACTGGCACGTCCTGCTGCTCGAGGACGTCGGCCCCCAAACGATGCCGCCTTGGTCACCAGCGAAGGCGCGCCGGTCCGCGCGCTCCTTTGCGGCATTCCACGCGAGCACGCACAGTCGCGCACTACCGCGCTGGCTGTCCCGGACCGAGCATCACGAATTCGCGGAGCTGTGGCGCCGCCTGTCTCAGAGTGGCGAGCTCGCCAAGACCGCGGGTCTCGCCCGCCGGCGCGCCGATGAGGCGCGCGAGTGGCTCGACGTCGCGCTACCGGAGCTGCGCGAGAACGCCGGACGGCTGATGCAGCTGCGTCCACCGCACTCGCTGCTTCACTTCGACACGCGCTCTGACAACGTCCGCCTCCACGATGAGCAACTGCGGATGTTCGACTGGAATTTCGCCAGCGTCGGTCCGCACGAGGTCGACGCGGCGGCCTTCGCGCAGGCGACCGAGGCGGAAGGCGGACCACCCGTTGACCAGACGATGGGGTGGTACGCGGAGGTGATGCCGCTGCGCTCACCGCACGTCGATGCGGCGGTCGCCGGGATCGCCGGCTACTTCGCGGACCGGGCGTGGCGTCCGCCCATCCCCGGGGTCCCACGCGTGCGCGCTTTCCAGCGCCGCCAGCTGAAGGTCTCGCTCGCCTGGGCCGCACGACTCCTCGCTCTCCCAGAGCCACTCTGGCTCGCCGCGGTCCCGGACTGATGCCGGAGTGGCCGGACCTTCACGTCCTGCAGGGCCGCCTCGCCGCTGCGTTCGTCGGTAGGCACGTGACGGCCGTGCGCGTGCACGATCCGCTCGTGCTGCGCGCGGCGCGTCCTCTGCCGGAGGCGCTGAAAGGTCGTGCGCTGACCGACGTCGTTCACCGCGGCCGCTTCCTCACCTTCGTCTTCGACGACAACACGCGGCTCGTGATCAACCCGATGCTGTCCGGGCTCTTCGACATCGTGCCGACCGAGACGAAGATCCGCGCAACGACGGCATTCGCGCTCACCTTCGACGGCATCGGATCGGGCGCCCCGCTAAAGGATGCGCGCGACCTGCGCTATCGCGATGACACGCGCATGGGCAAGGTCTATTTGGTCGAGCCCGGCGCGAGCACCGACGATCTACCCGGGTTCGACCGCCAGGGTCCCGAGGCCGGGGCCCTGCCGTGGACGGCGGACGAGTTCGCGAAGCGCGCGAGAGCAACGCGGCGCGAGCTGCGCAACATGCTCATGAGCGGCGACTTCGTCGCCGGGATCGGCAACGCGTATGCCGACGAGATCCTCTGGCAGGCGAAGCTGCACCCGAAACGTCGCGTCACGACGCTCGACGACGGCGAGATGGATCGGCTGTACGGCGCGTTGCGCGAGACGCTCGCGCGCGCCGTCGAGATCGTGGAGCACGACCTCCCGCCGGAGCTGGGCACGAAGATCCGAACGCATATGAAGATCCGCGGGAAGGTCGGCGATCCGTGCGCGCGGTGCGGCACGAAGATCGTACGGACGCGACATGGTCTGGACGAGATGTTCGTGTGCCCGAAGTGCCAGCCGCCTCCAAAAGGACAGCTTCGCTAAGTCGTCAACATCAGCCGCTTATTGGTGGAACGGCGCTGATCAGTCGGCGACGGTCACCACGGTCGGGACGGTCGCCCGCCCGATCCACTCGGCGGTCTGATCCGCGGGCATCGGCCGCGCGATGAGGAATCCCTGGATCGCATCACAGCCGAGCGCGGTGAGACGCTGACGGGTCTCGGCGTTCTCGACGCCTTCCGCCACGACCGCGTAACCGAGCCCGTGTCCGAGCTCCACGGTCGCCCGCACGATCGTCGCGCTCGATTCGTCGTCGATCATGCCGATGACGAACGACCGGTCGATCTTGATCTCGTCGAGCGGCAAGCGATTCAGGTAGGCGAGCGACGAGTAGCCGATGCCGAAGTCATCGAGCGCGATGTGCACTCCCATCGCGCGCAGCGAATCCATCGTTTGCAGCGCGCGCTCTGGGTCGGCGGCGAGGACGGTCTCGGTCATCTCGAGACGTAGCAGATCCGGCCGCGCATCCCAGCGCTGCAGCAGCTGGGCGATCGTCTGCGGAAGCTGCGGGTCGTGGATGTTCCGCATCGAAAGGTTCACCGCGATGGGAACGCGCAGACCGGCCAGCTCCCACGCGCGCGCCTGACGGATTGCTTCGGTGAGCACGGTGCGCGTGAGCCGCTTGATGAGACCGGTGCGCTCCGCGAGCGGGATGAACTCGTCCGGGCCGACGAGCCCGCGTTTCGGGTGCATCCAGCGCACGAGCGCCTCGACGCTGGTGATCCCTCCGGTGCGCAGGTCGATCTGCGGTTGGTAATAGAGGACGAGCTCGCCTTCGTCGACGGCGCGGCGTAGGTCCGACATGAGGGCGAGGCGCCCGGCGCCATCGCGCTCGTGCTCGGCGGAGAACACCGCGAGGCCGGAGAGCGATCCCTTTGCCGCGTACATCGCGACGTCGGCGCGCGAGAGCAACTGCTCCGCCTGTGTCGCATGTGCGGGCGCGACCGCAACGCCGACGCTTGCGCCGATGTCGAGCGTCTCGCCTTCGAGCGGGAACGCTTGCTCGAGCGCAGCGAGCATCTTCTGCGCGACACGTGCCGCGCCGGTCTCGTCGGTGCCGGGTAGCAGGATCGCGAACTCGTCGCCGCCGAGACGCGCGATCGTGTCCGCCGCGCGCAGGCTCGCCGAGAGGCGCGGTCCGACCTGCTTCAGCAGCTCGTCGCCCACTGCGTGGCCGAGGCTGTCGTTCACCGCCTTGAAGTCCGTGAGATCCATCACGAGCACGGCGACGGACTCGCCGGTGCGTGTCTGACGGAGAAGCTGCTGTTGCAGCCGCTCGATGAGCAGCGCGCGATTCGGCAGTCCGGTCAGGAGATCGTGGAACAGCTGGTACTCACGCTGCTTGCGTAGCTCGAGCAGCTCGCGTATCGCGCCCGACATGATGAGCGCCGTCAGGAGATAGAGCGACACCGCGAACGCGACGCGCTGGAGCTCGATGTTGTAGCCGTATGTCTGCTGACGCCAGCCGACGATGACGAGGTACGCGACGGTCAGGATGGCCGTCGTGGTCAACGCGCCGAGGCGGCCGAAGCGGAACGCCGAGCCGATGATGATGAGCACGCCGACGACCCATGCGATCCACTGCGGGTCCGCAGCGAAGACCCAGATCGCGTAGATGACGACCGACGTATCGATCACGAAGCTGACTCGCGCGACGCGGTCATATGCAGCGGCGGTGCGCGCGCCTTCGATGAGACGCGTGTTGATGAGCGTCCATGCGAGGAGAACGGCGCCAAGGACGAGGACATGAGCCGGAGCGAGGCTCGGGAAGAGCGGTCCGAGGGCGAAAACGAGCAGGGCGCCCGCGAGCCGCGCCACCTGGAGCGTCCGCTCCAGACGGCGATCCTCGAACAGCGCATTCTCCGCAGCAGCCACCCCGGATGAATGAGGCTAATGGGCGGACCAGTGCCTGGACCTCTGCTCTCGGGGGCATTCGGTATCAAGCCGGTCGCGCATACTTGCGCCACTTCCACGCCGGAGGTCAGCCGTGCCGAATACCGTCCTCGTGACGCGCGAGCCGCCGATCGCGGTCGTCCAGCTCAACCGGCCCGACGTCCTGAACGCCCTAAATGAAGAGGTCTTGGGCGAGCTCGCTACGGCGCTGGCGTCGCTCGACGACGACGCCGAGATCCGCTGCATCGTGCTGACCGGCAACGAGCGTGCGTTCGCCGCTGGGGCGGACATCAAGGAGAACTTCGTGACCGCGACGCCGGTGACGATGCTCGCGCAGGACCTCACCGCGCGGTGGGAGGCGATCCGACGGGTCAAGACTCCGATCGTCGCGGCGGTGTCGGGCTTCGCGCTCGGCGGAGGCTGCGAGCTGGCGATGACCTGCGACATCATCGTCGCGTCCGAGACGGCGAAGTTCGGCCAGCCCGAGATCAACCTCGGCATCATCCCCGGCGCCGGTGGCACGCAGCGGCTCACGCGCGCCGTGGGGAAGTGGGTCGCGAACGAGATCATCCTGACCGGCCGTTTTGTCGGCGCGCAGGAGGCGAAAGCGATCGGCCTCGTCGCGCAGGTCTATCCCGCTGTCAGCTGGCTGCAGGACGCCAAGACGCTCGCACGCACGATCGCCGAGAAAGCGCCGGTCGCCGCGCGCCTCGCGACCGAGGCCGTCGATCTCGCGTGGAATTCGACCCTCGACGCGGGCCTCGAGTTCGAGCGGAAGGCCTTCTATCTCCTTTTCGCCACGGAGGACAAGAAGGAGGGCGTCGACGCCTTCGTGAACAAGCGCAAGCCGACCTTCAAGGGGAAGTAGTGAGCGGGCCGCTCCGCCTGGAGCGCGACGGCGCGCTCGCCGTCATCACGCTCGACCGGCCCGAGGTGCTCAACACGTTCGACGAAGCGCTCACGAGCGCGCTCGCGCTCGCGATCGACGAGGTCGCGGCCGACGCCGCGGTGCGCGCGGTCGTGATCACCGGAGCCGGTCGCGGCTTCTCGGCCGGGCAGGATCTGCGCGACCGTTTCCTGAAGGTCGTGGCCGGCCAAGACCTCCAGCTCGGGAACGAGCTACGGCGCCGCTATCACCCGCTCATCGCTGCGATCCGCGCGATGCGCAAGCCGGTCGTCGCCGCGGTCAACGGCGTCGTGGCGGGCGCGGGTCTGGGCATCGCCGTCGCGTGCGACGTACGCGTCGCGTCTTCGTCGGCGTCGTTCCGCGCGGCGTGGACCCGCGTCGGCCTCGTGCCCGATGCCGGGTCGGCGTATTTCCTCCCACGCATCGTCGGATGGGGCAGGGCAACGGACATGATCCTCACCGGCGAACCCGTGAACGCGGACGAAGCGCTGCGGATCGGTCTCGTGACGAGCGTCTGGTCCGACGCTGAGTTCGCGGTCAAGTGGCGCGAGTACGCACGCGGTCTGGCACAGGGAGCGACGGAGGCATACGCGCTCTCGAAGGAGGGACTCAACGCCGCGTGGGACCGCGACTTCGCGTCGTTCCTCGAGCTCGAGTCGTCGCTGCAGGATCGCGCCGGCCGCACGAGCGACTACGCCGAGGGCGTGCGCGCCTTCACGTCGAAGACTCCCGCGAAGTTTGAGGGAAGATAGAAGGATGAGCCGCCACCCGCGCGATGCGGTGATCCTCGGATACGTGCGAACGCCGGTCGGCCGCTATGGCGGCGCGCTGGCGCAGGTCCGGCCGGACGATCTTGCCGCGCACGTCATCCGCGCGGTGCTCGAGCGGACCGACATCGGCGACGATCAGGTGGACGAGGTCGTCTTCGGTGCGTCGAATCAGGCAGGCGAGGACAACCGGAACGTCGGGCGCATGGCGGCGCTGCTCGCGGGCCTCCCGGACTCGGTGCCCGGCGTAACGGTGAATCGGCTCTGCGGGTCGGGGCTCGAGGCGGTCAACGACGCGGCGCGCCGGATCCGTGACGGCGAGGCCGACATCGTCATCGCCGGCGGCGTCGAGAGCATGACCCGCGCGCCGCAGGTTGCGCTCAAGCCATCAGAGGCGTTCCCGCGCGGCGAGCGCGTGTTGTACGACACGACGCTTGGCTGGCGTCTGGTGAATCCACGCATGACCGATCTCGGCTATCACCCGATCTCGCTGGGCGAGACCGCCGAGAACGTCCGTGTGAAGGAGAAGGTCTCGCGCGCGGAGCAGGACGAGTACGCCGCGCGCAGCCAGCAGCGCTACGCGAAGGCGAAGGCTGACGGCTTCTTCACCACGGAGATCGTGCCGGTGCACAACGGCACGACGCTGGTGCACGAGGACGAGCATCCGCGGCCCGATTCGACGGTCGAGAAGCTCGCGAAG
>Ga0209470_1001486_pt1 | contig 17372 bp, 30 predicted proteins | sample GraSoiAngelo_125_FD_185882 | JGI IMG/M metagenome (GOLD analysis project Ga0209470, IMG submission 185882) | Grasslands soil microbial communities from the Angelo Coastal Reserve, California, USA - 14_0927_05_40cm (SPAdes) (version 2) | ecosystem: Environmental > Terrestrial > Soil > Grasslands ... | reverse complement strand
TGAACGGGACTGTTATCAATCCACCGATGGAAGTGGTGTTAATGAACAGTCCGGATCTCTTTTCTCTAAAGTGTGGAATAAAGGCTTTTGTGGTTCGGATCGTCCCCATCAGGTTTGTGTTGACCATGCGAATGATCTGTTCATCCGCGAGCCCTTCCAGTGGGCCCGCCAGGCCATAGCCTGCATTATTGAAAACGACATCGAGGCCATGAATGGCCACCGCTTGTTCTGCCGCGGTTTTGATCTGCTGTGGGTCGGTGATATCCAATGACATCAACGTAACGCCCGAGATGTTTTTAAGCTCTGTATCCCTTTCTGGATTTCGCATGGTAGCGATCACCTTCCATCCCCTTGACGCGAACAGCTTGCGGTGGCTCTTCCCAGTCCTGAAGAAGCGCCGGTAATGAAAATGCTCTTTCCAGTTCGATCGTTCATAGCGTCATTCCTCCATCCACCGGCACAACAGCACCTGTCACGTAGGAGGCCGCATCCGAACAGAGCCATGTCGCAGTGGCAGCGACCTCCTCGGCCTTCGCGATGCGCCCCATCGGCGTCTGTGTCTCGTAGTCGGCCCTCGAAGTCGGCGTACTGTTGACAACATTGCTGAATGGCGGCGTTTCGATTGAGCCTGGCGCGATCGCGTTCACGCGAACGCCATCGGCGGCGAACTCCCTGGCAGCAACTTTCGTGATGCCCACCACACCCCATTGCTGGCGGAATAGACCGGATAGCCCTCAAATACCTGCTGAGCGGCGACGGACGTCATGTTGACGATCGCTCCGTCGCGACCGTTCTTCAGCATGGCCGGTATCTGATACTTCATACCCAACCATGCCCCAGTTAGATTTACGTTTATCACTCGCTGCCAGGACTCCAGAGTGCAGTCCACGGTGTTGCCGGTCCACGGCGACACTCCCGCATTGTACACGGCAAAATCGAGCCTATTTCTCAGGCAAGATATCCAATCTCGCGATTCTCCCTTCACGGAGAACGAAGCGAAAACGCGCCGATAAGGGACTGCCAGGAAAGTCGCCTTCCATCTTCACGCTGAGGACTGTTTCGTGTTTCTCCAGCGAAAGATTGATCGGTGTGAGAGTAAACGCGTACTTCTTGACCGTAGATGCAAGCCATTTCCTGATCGCCACAACGCCGCGATATTCCTGTCCCTCGTCGTGAACGATGGCATCCTCTGAGAACAGACTCCCAAACCGGTCTGCATCTCGACTATTTGAGGCTTGTATGTATGCGTCGATGACGTCGGGTATCTTGGTTCGCATCAAGGGTCTCCTGTCGGACTCAAACTGTTGGCACCGTTCCGCCGTCGATGACGTACTCGCTTCCAGTGATGGACGACGCTCGGTCCGATGCGAGGAATGCGACCAATTCGGCAACTTCCTCCGGACGGTTTGGCCTGCCTAACGGAATGCCGCCCAGAGAGTCCATGATCCGCTGCCTGGCGGCATCCCTGCTGATGCGCGAACGCCGGGCGATTTCGTTGACCATGCCTGCTGCGGCTTCAGTTTCTGTATATCCAGGCGCGACGCTGTTTACACGGATCCCCTTGGCAGCAACTTCCTTGGACAGGCCTTTACTGTAGTTTGTCAGAGCGGCTTTTGCCGCCGCGTAGGCGAGTGTGGAATCAAATAACGGAAGTGTGCGCTGGATTGAAGAGATGTGAATGATCACGCCGGAACCTTGCTGCAACATCGATGGAAGGAAGCCGCGATCCAGTCGGACCGCGGCAAATAGGTTCATGTCGAATGCTTCTTGCCAATCGGCATCGGACAATACCAACGCTCCTCCTCCTGCCGCACCGGAACCGCCAGCGTTGTGGATTAAGATGTCCAGACCGCCGCCGAACTGATTCAGCACTTCTCGGACGACCTTATCTACACCGTCTCGTGTACTGATATCTGCCTGGACAAACAATTTCGCTGCATTGCCTTCGGGCAAGGGCGAGCGCGCCGTCGTACCGACCGTGGCACCGCCGGTTACGAAACGACGGACTATCGCCTCGCCCACTCCCTTGCTTCCGCCCGTGATGAAGACGCGCTTTCCGGCAAATTCGGCTTCACTCATCTCGCAATCCCTTTCGCGCTACGACGAACGCTTCGTTCTTCATGCCACAACCTCGGTCGGCCGGCTTTGGTGATACAAACTCAAATATCAGACTAAGATTACGAAATGACAAGAACGCACGATAAAGTAAGGTACACACCGAAAGGTAAGCGGTACACAGCCGTCACGGGCGCTCAGGGTGTCGAGGATGCACCCAAAGTCCTGGAGGGTCGGTGGAAGCTGATCGTCCTCTTTCGTCTCTTCGGTGGGAAGGTACTGCGCTTTTCTGACCTTGAACGGGCGATCCCGGCTATTTCGCAAAAAATGCTCATTCAGCAACTGCGGCAAATGGAAGTGGATGGTGTCGTTCATCGGACCGTCTATCAACAGGTTCCGCCCAAAGTGGAGTATCGATTAACAAAATGGGACAGGCTCTCTGTCCCGCTCTAGACGGCTTGCTGAAATGGGCGGAATTACGGGTGAGGATGTCCGAGAAACCGAGCGGCCCATCTAGAGATCTGAAAGAGGCCGGTACACGGTCTTGATTCCTGTTTCCTTGACACTGCCGGCCGGGAAACTACCGGTCATTAGTGCGCATGACTTCCACCGATTGAGTCAAGATCAGAAATCGTTTCAGGAGAAAGACGAAGTATTGCAGCATCGAGATTCTCGTGAAGATGTTTGACCGATGACGTGCCGGGGATTAGCAGGATGTTGGGCGCACGCTGAAGCAGCCACGCGAGCGCTAACTGCATTGGAGTCGCGCCAATCGTTGCCGCCGCTCGGTCGAGCGCGGCCGACTGCAGCGATATGACAAATCAATCCTTGACGCTGGAGTTCCGCCAGGACAGTCAGCGGTTCTTGGATCGATCCCTCGGAAGGCTCCATGACACCTCCTCCTCGTAGGTTGACAAGGTCCAGCACATCGAGTCCAAGATTTCGAAGATTATCGTGCAAGGCATCGATCAGTTCCTGGCGCGAAAGCGCCTGGACCCACGACTTGTCCTCCAACTGCCGGGCACCCACCTTCGTGACCATCACCAGTCCCTTCTCAAAAGGATGAAGCGCCTGTTTGATGATCTCATTCGTCACATGCGGACCGTAATAATCGCTGGTGTCGATACGTTGACTCCAGCAGACACTAGCTTCTCGCAGAACTGCGATCGCAGCATTCAGATCACGCGGCGGCCCCCACACCTGCGGACCCGCAAGTTGCATCGCGCCATAGCCCATTCGCTTGGATGGTTTCGGTCTGGGCCGGAATCAGTGCCCATCAACGTGCGGATTGGCGATGCGCTCTCGGCGCGGTCCAGTACGTCGCTGTGCACACCAAAAAAAGTTTTGGCGAAACCATGTCCTATTCCCGACCATAGCTGCTAAATGTGGAATGAAAAAGAGCACCGTGGTGGGAGAAGAGTTTAGAATGGCAAAATGCGCGTATTGCAGTACTACGATCATCTTCGGCGGCAAGAGTGAAGGGAAACTGCGCTTTTGTAACGAGCAATGTCGCAACAAGGGTGTCTTATTGGCCACGTCAGAGCAAGTACCGGTCAACGTAATTCAGCAAAAGGCGTGCGAAATTCGCCAAGGAAACTGTCCCAAGTGCGGCGCACGAGGACCGATCGATGTCCACGTCAGTTATCAAGTCTGGTCCGCGGTATTTCTTACGTCTTGGAAGAGCCGCCCGCACGTGTGTTGTCGGTCTTGTGGTATTAAAAGCCAGCTCGGAGATGCTGCCTTTTCTCTGCTTCTTGGCTGGTGGGGTTTTCCTTGGGGTCTCATCTTCACGCCCATCCAAGTTGTTAGGAATATGGTCGGCTTGGCACGCGGTGTAGATCCTTCGAAGCCGTCAGCCCAATTGGAAAAGATTGTAAGACTTACTACCGCGTCTCAGCTCATCCAGACAAATTAATCGCATCCGTGAGCCAACGGAAAAGGCGTGTAGGGACTCTGTGCTGAATAAATTGTGGAGCTGGCGCGGCTGGGATGCGTTGGAACGCCTCGCGACGAAGTTGTCACATCGTTGTGGAATTGGAGCGGTTGGGACGATGACTGACGGAGAATCGAATGGTTCGGCCGTATCACGTAGCGTCAATCTTGGTTCGTGCCGGCGACAAGGCCGACACTACGCCTTGTGAGTTCCGTCCTGTCAACAGGATCGACTATTGCCATCTGGGGTCGGGGCAACAGCGAGCCGCCAGGATCGCTTGACAACAGGATCGTGTCACCCCAAGTCCGCCACCGGGCCGGCGGAATCGACCCGCCAATACTGCCCGCCGTCGCGGGCCAGTAATTTCTCTTCGACCATTTCCCGTCGGAGAAGGGCCGTATCTTGGTGGTATCGTTTCAGGACGTTGTTGATCTGCCGCTCGGAGTACTTCTGGCCTCCCTTAAGTTCCCGAACGATGTGCCGCAAGATGACGGAACGTTTCTTGCGCTGCGCGGGAATCGTTTTCAACCGGCCGCTGGCGGCCGTGAAGTCATTGAGAACCTTCTTGTCGTAGGCATCGGTATCTAAGCCAGACGCCACCGACGCCAGTCCCGTGGTCGAAAACAACTGCTTGGCTAGAGCATGGATAACGTCCAACCGCAGTTTATAGACGCTGTAGTAGGACTCGGCCCTGGCCTCGACTAAACCAGCCGCCCTCAGGCGGCTCATGTGATGCGAAATGGTGGCCGGGTGCAAGCCAAGCACGGCCGCCAGTTCCTCGCCGGTCGCCTCTTTTTGGGCCAGTAAACCGACAATCCGCAGGCGGTTCCCATCTGCCAAGGCTTTAAAAAACAGACTTGCCGTTCTATGAACGATGTGGTTTTCAGGGCACGGTTAAGAAGGGGGCATAACGCCGTTAATTTTTAATGTCGGCGAAACGCCCATGTAACAGATGAGTGTTACGAATTTCAGCGCTGCAGAAAAGAAACTCTGCTTAATGAAATCACCGAGATTTTCGGTGTAACTTTGATAGGTACGCTCAACACTGTTTGTAACACGTAAGCAGATCAGCTAGGAGGATCAAATGACGAATATGACTGTGAATAACGGACGTTTCGTTTGGTATGAGCAGCTGGCCAAGGATCCGAAGAAGGCAATTGACTTTTATACACATGTAGTGGGCTGGAAGACACAGCCATTCGAGGAAGGCGAAGACTATGTGATGTGGGTTGGCGAGCAGGGCCCGCTCGGCGGTGTGATGAGGCTCCCGGACGAAGCAGCCAAAATGGGTACGCCTCCGCATTGGATGGCGCACGTTCAGGTTGAGAACGTCGATGTTACGGCATCGCAGGTGAAGAAGCTCGGAGGAAAGGTTTACAAGGAGCCGACCGACATTCCTTCAGTCGGCCGCTTCGCCGTGATCGCGGATCCCCAAGGCGCCTTTTTGTCGATTTTCACGCCGAGTGGCCCAATGACTCCTCACGATTCGTCGAAAGCTGGGGAGTTTTGCTGGAACGAACTCCTGACGAGCGATTACGCTGCCGCATTCGACTTCTACTCCAAAATCTTCGGATGGAAAATCATCCAGGACATGGAGATGGGACCAATGGGGACCTACCGGGTTTTCGGAATCGGAGATAAACAAATGGGCGGCATGATGACGATACCCAAACGTCAGCCAACGCCGCCAATGTGGCTGTATTACACGGAAACACTCGATCTCGACGCTGCGCTCGGCCGGGCGACAAAAAATGGTGCCAAAGTCATGAACGGTCCAATGGACGTGCCGGGTGGCGGACGTATCGTGCAGCTGATGGATCCGCAGGGAGCGGCGTTCGCGCTGCACCAGGCTCCTAAGAAAGCAGCCTGAACAATTTACGAGCGTAGGAAATCTAAATCGCGGTTGGCGTGTAAGACCGCCTGGGACACAGTGCGTTATTACGTTCAAGTACGTAGTCGCGAGCTGCCACCATCGCGCCGACCGCAGCTTCCGCTGAGCATCTGCGGCCGAGAGCGGGGGCTATCCGTCTGGCAAACCGCGCTCGGGTGAGTCCGAACATAACTACCCCAGCGGGCACACTAAAACGGTTCAATCCAGTCCCAATGTATGCGAATGATCCTGAAGGCCCGTCGAAAGAACGTCGCGGTGTAGGTGCGTGTACCGGTATCCCGGCGAGCGCCTGTGTCGTGTTAAAGCCGGGGCAAGCGCTCAGCGCCGACGACTTGATCGCCTATTGCCGGCGATCGCTGGCTAATTACCAAATCCCGCGCCGTGTCGAATTCTCGGACACCGAGTTGCCGAAGAGCGGTTCGGGCAAGATCCTCAAGAGGATTCTGCGTGAGCGTTTCTGAGCCGATCAAGAACGCGCCGTGAGTTGATGACCTAAGGAAAAGAACAATGTCGGCGAACTGCGGCGGGCTGCGTCCTTTTCCGGGCCGCAAGGATTTGAACGAAACGAGTTGACCGAGGAACGTCATCGGCGCCACCGTTGCTGTGCTGCAAACGGTTTTGCTGTCTAGCATCGCGATTAGGAGAAATGAGCGGAGTTTTCTGATCTTAAACCAGATCATATTGCCGCCTGTTTGGATTACGCCCGCGCACTCGCAGAATTTGAAGCAACAGCATAATGAGTTTGCGATTCGCTGATCACTGCGTGTCGAATTCGATGATCGAGAGGCTGTGCGATGCGGGCTATGAAGTGTCGCGGCTGAAGGAACACATCCCCGCCGATTCCGATGATCCTGCCGTTCTTAGGAAGTCGCAGGAGATGCAGAATCCTCCCAAAATCATTCCCGCCCTAATGCGGCGACTCTTAACCTACAGTGGCGCTCATCCAAACATGGATGATTACAAAGGCCAATTGTTAATTGTCGAAGCGCATCGGATCAGAATTCGTAAGTAGCCGAAATTTCGTAAGTAGCCGCAATGATGGTGACGACCAGCTTGATGTGCTGGCCATCACGAAATTCACGGCAGGAGGTCCGACAGAAAACGCTTCTACCGCAGTTCTGCCGCGTTAAGACGAAAGTCATTTTTGAACCGCGATTTCTCAGGGATTTCCATGGACTCGGAAAAGCCGCCATAGACGCGTCTTAGCCAGAATTACTATTCCTCGTTTGGCAGTATTTGTCCCGCGATTATCATGAATGCGAAATCCAACCACGGAGGGTGTCTGCATGGCAACGGCTGTCGGCAAATTTAAACTAGGCCTCGCCTTAGAAGCCTACGGAATTCAGCTCCAGCTATGGAAGGAACCAGGGGAACGCGAGTGGGGTGCAACGCTTCGTGACGATAAAAACATCGTTGACTGTCATTTTGAAGAAGACAATCTCACGTTGGCTAAGCTTCATGTCCTGGGGGAAGCCAGAAACCGCGTCATGAGGCGCTCAGGCAGTGCGGAGTTGCCGGGTTGTGACACGTTTCTTGATTCCTGGAAGCCGGTCAAAATGGCGAAACGCTAGCAGAAGAAGGGTGCATTCGGTTCATCGGAAAAATCTCGGATGCGAATCCGAAGCCTCAGCCAAATGGCCGTCGAGCGGTCTTGGCAGGAAATGCTACCATCTGACCTCGTTCTGCGGGAGAATAGCCCCTTGCTGTTGGAGTTGGTTCCGTAGCACGCCAAACGGGAGGTTGTCGATGCGCACTCGAAGAGTTTTCGTCATATTGGTCACAGTCATGCTTGTCATGGTTGTCGCGTGGTGGTCGCCTGGGCTCCTCGCGCAAGCTCCTTCCGGCACCAGGACGTTCGATCCGACTGTGGTCGATCCGAAAGCGGCGATCGCGGCGGCGGTGGCGGCCTTCAAGCAGGCGCAGGCTATCCAGAACTTCACCCCGCCCAAGACGCCGTGGGGCGATCCCGATCTCAGCGGCTATTACCTGGACGCGACGTACACGCCGTTGCAGCGTCCGGATCGACTGAAGAACAAGGCGTTCTTCACCGAGGAGGAGGCGATCGCCGAGCTCACACGAGTGATCACCGCTGACGCTAAAGTCGATCCGAAGGACGTCCACTACGACTGGAAAGAGTACGGCATGGACGGGTGGCAGAGCCCGATCAGACCGAGCCTGCGGACGTCGCTCATCGTCGATCCGGAGAACGGACGTCTTCCTGCGCTGACGCCCGAGGCACAGAAGCGACGCGCAGATCGCGCTGCCGCAGCTCGTGTAAGGGATCCGCAGGTCGGTGTCGGAACCATGCCAGCCTTTTACACACGCTGCATCATGGGTAATGCGGGAGGTGGGCCACTGGCGCGCGGAGGCAACCCCGACCCGGTATCGACGGTCGGCAGCGAAGCGGGCGTGTCGGCCGAATTTCAGATCGTGCAATCGCCTGGCTACGCGGTAATTCTCACGGAATCGAATTACGATGCGCGGATCATTCCGCTCGATGGACGTCCACATGCGCCGCAGACCGTGCGCACCTGGTTGGGCGATTCGCGCGGCCACTGGGAGCGGAACACGCTGGTTGTCGAGACGACGAACTTCAACGACAAGTCGCCGGGCACCAACTATCAGGGATCCACCGACGCCCTGAAGATGACCGAGCGCTTTACGCTCATCAATCCGTCCACGATCAAATACGAATACACCATCGAGGATCCCCACACCTGGACGCGGCCGTGGTCGGCTGAGGCGCTCCTTCCGCGGATCCCCCCACCGCTCTACGAATTCGCGTGTCATGAGCAGAATTACGGTCTGATGAATGTTGTGATGGGCTCACAGGTCCGGGAAAAGGAGGGGAAACCGCCTGCAGCGCCCGGCGCAGAGAGATAATTAGATAGGGAGCGCAGTCACGCATCTCACATGCTTCAGCCAGTGGTAGTCATTGCCACTGCACCTGTCGATAGCCGACAGGCTTTGCAAAGTCGGATTTCAACGCTGTAATACCGAAGGGTGTCATTCCTAAGACGAACGGTCTCCCTTCGGGCGGACCCGCGAAATAGAACATCGCGTAGCCGGCAGGGTAGAACGCCAGATCGCCGGTTCTGGGCTGGGTGGTTGGCGGCAGTTTGTCATAAAGGCCGCGACTGGCATCTGATAGCGACTCGCCGGGCCGCAGTTGGATTCCCGAGGCATGCTTTTGCCTCAACATATACATAGCGAAACCGGGAGAATCGAACCCTTCCTGGGGAGATTGCCCGCCAGGCTTCCATTTGATACGCCGCTGGCGGAGATCGAGAAGGTCCTGCAGCAGGCTTTCGCTACCAGGGAAATGGCTTGCGAATTCTTTGGCGTTCACATAATCGATAGGGTGCACGGCTCGGCTCAGGTTCACAGCTTCGGAGAGTGCCTTTTGCGCCTCGGCCAGTTGGGCCTGCAACTCAGTCACCTGGTTTTTGTAATTTTCGGTGTCCCCTTGCAGCGATTGTGACTGGGTCTTGTAGGTCTCTGCATTTTTCTTCAATGTGTCAATCTGAGTGGTGTAAGTCGTCGCCTCGGTTTTCAAGGCGTTCACCTGCTTTTGGGCGTTCCGTACGCTTGCGGCCGTGTAGCCGAGCAGGACAACGGTGAGCGCCACAGGCAGGAGCGAATACAGTACGGCGCGGCTCCGCGCAGACTTCTCCCGGTGTTCGATGCGCTCGAGCAGGACGGGAAATTGGTCGGCGGGCGTAAACGAAGTCGAGACTTTCATCCTAGCCTCCCTGAACCATAGCGAAATATTGATCGAAATACTGATCGAGCTTTGCGTCCGGATTCAGACCGCCCACTTGCTCGTGCTGGTAGCTAAGAAGCAAGGAATGCAGGGCAACGATCTTGTCACGGCGGCTGAAGAAAATGGGAATGAAGCCGCTGGCGGCGACCACTGTCCCGCCCAACGTCTGGCCGGTTTTCAAGCTTTCCGCGAGAATCAGGCCAGGATTCACGAGACTCAGAATGACCACCGTGACTCCCAGTACGAAAAGCATCACAGCCAGAGCTGTTTGCAAACGCAGAGTAATTTGCTGGCTAGCAAGGGCGCTCTTTAGAAACTCTATTTTGGCGTGCATGTCCATTGATGCTGTCCTCCAAATCGGCGGAAGTATATTCTCGTGGACATTTTTCGCGCCACTTTCTTAACTGTTTTTTAGAAATTTCCCAAGCGGGACGTCGCGGGTTCGATCCCCGTCTCCCGCTATTTCGTTTGAATAACTTGGAAGCCACTCCTTACGGCGTTACCGCAGAATTACCGCATCAAGCGGACTCAATTCACCATCACAGATTCGCTTTCAGGTTGCTCGATTGGTATATTCCGGCCCGGTGCTAACAAAAGCACAAAAGTCCCTAAACGGGAATCGTCACATGACGGAAGACCAGCTTCGGAAGATCACAATCGGACTGCCCAACGTAGTGAACAGCAACATCGCCATTGTCGATTACGATCCGGTGTGGCCGGTTTTGTTCGAGGAAGAGGCCCGACGAATCCGAGCGGCACTCGGTGACCGGGTGTTGCGCATTGAGCATGTCGGTTCGACTTCGGTTCCTGGCCTCGCTGCCAAACCGATAATCGATATTGTACTTGTTGTCGCCGACACTGCTAACGAAGGCGCTTACGTCTCGGCTCTTGAAGCTGCGGGCTACACACTGCGCATTCGGGAACCGGATTGGTATCAGCATCGGATGTTCAAAGGGCCGGATTCCGATACCAACCTGCACTGCTTTTCTGACGGGTGTCCAGAAGTCGAACGGATGCTCGCATTCCGTGATCGGTTACGTACCAATAACGCGGACCGGCTTTTGTACGAACAAACAAAGCGCGACCTCGCGGCAAAGACATGGAAGTACGTCCAAGACTATGCCGACGCTAAAAGTGCTGTTGTGGATGAAATCCTATCAAGCGCTAAACGCGAACTTACAAGTGGGGGGTAAATGAATAACTTCCCTCCAGATGGACTTCCTGCGTTCCGCCACCGAGCTTTTCCGGCAGCGTGACCCGAAGGCGACGCTGTGAGGGTGTGAAGTGCCACACTAAGGACTTACCTTCTTGTACGTCGCGACGGATTTCAGCTCCCGACCGGGAGCCGGATTCGACGAGTCAGCGCCCGGGCAAAACCGCCGCCAAAACGCCTTCTGACCCGAAAAGTGGATGAGGCTGAACCTTCATCGGTCCGCTCAAGCCGAAGTTGTGATCCTGGGTGATTATTCCTTTGGAGTGCAGAACAGCGCGAATCGGCTCGATCGGTTTACATTGCGCCGCGCGCGCCAGCAGCTTCGCAACACCGGACAAATCGATCCTCACGTTAAATCGGGCGCGCGCCATATTCGTCTCGTAATCGAGTTCGCCGCGGTTGTCACCTTCGGCGCAAGCTTGATTGTCGAGCTGCACTCGAAGCGGACCGCTGTTGATTGTGCATCCATTCCAGACGAAATCAATCCCTTCGGGAATGGTTGCATCCATTTTCGTTATACCGAACGGAACTGTAGCTTGCATCGTAAGCCTCCTGGGTCACGCGACCTTTGGCCGGACCATGTGCTCGCCGGAATACCACTACATCATCCAGACCTCGCAACGGATCGAGCGGAAAACGCGAAGCCTCGAACGACAGTCCAGTCTTTCGAAAAAATATACCATCTATCGCCTTGTTCCGGATGCTTGGCACTAAGGCACCAATTTCCCGGCACTGATGGTCCATTTCGAAAGAACGAGGGCCGGCGTAGAATGTCGCGCATGAGCGCATTCCTTCTTCCCTCGTTCAATATGTTTTACATCCTGGCTTGTGGAGCGATGGCCTGGTTCGCGGTTCGGCGACATCTGCTGCGCTAAGTTTGGGAGATGGCCGCCATCTGCGCGATCTGGTGCGATAAGCGATGAGCACCGCAGCGAACTACAGAGCAGATCAGAGCAGAGCAGAATAGTAGCCGTACCGCGAACACTTGAGGAAAATATGGGGAGGTCCATACAGGAAAAATCGGCTTAGGTTTTTGCGGGAGGACGGAGAGCTATGAAAGAATGGATAGCTACGAACTACGCCGTGGTTTATTGCCCCTCCATAGACAAACTCGTTAAGGAAGTGCAGAAATTAATTGCGGACGGCTGGAAACCCCAAGGGGGAGTCGCGACGAGCGACACCGGCCTTTACCAGGCGATGGTTCGTTTGACGGAAACACAGTTTCGGAGTTCCTCGCCTTTAAAGCGGCCAGAAACTGCCGAACTGGAGGCTCCGCCGCAATAGAATTGAGACCCGTAAATACAGGGATTTTCATCGGCGGCTATCGATTCAGCGACTTCATGCGAATGGCGCCGCTCGACCTGCTGGTGCTGGCGCTGACGGTCGCCCTCGCGCCCGTCGCCTTCCCGTTCTGACGTAATGTTCATTTGGATTTCGTATTGTTATGATTGTTGCGCGGGGCTGGCGACACTGAGTGCCGCAACCGCCAATTGATGATCGAACGGAACCCCAAAGAGTAGGTGCGAATTGATTGAGACTCGACAGGTTATCTGCGTTATTCTCTTTCGACGACAAATTCCATGGAACGTGAAATGAGCAAAAAAGAACTCGGCGGCACCATCGACAGCTGGTGCGGCAAATGCAAAATGATCCTCGCACACACGATCGAAGCCATGGTCGGCGACAAGCCCGCGCGCGTCCATTGCAACACGTGCAATGCAGTTCACACATACAGACCCAACGAACCGGGTAAAGCCGCTGCGTCGGGCAAGGCGCGCCCGAACCGCTACAAGACGCTGATCAAGGGCAGCGACATGGCGGCGGCGAAGATCTACTCACCGAAGGAAAAGTACGAGCCTGGCGACGTCCTGCAGCATCCAAACTTCGGTGTTGGAGTCGCGACAGCCATCAAGGACGGGACGAAAGTGGAAGTGCTTTTTGAGGGTGGATCAAAATTGTTAATCCACAGCTCGTAGTATCCCAAAAACTCGTTCGGGTCGTTACAAGCGTCGCAATTGAGGTGATAGGCTGCCCCGGGATGGGAGCGTCGGAACACCCTTCGTTTTCTCATTCCGTCGCCGGCTGGCTGAATCCGCGTCAACAGCGTTCAAGACTATTAGATTTCGTAGTCAAAATGCGCGACTTGCTTGCCGCTGTGAATCGTGACGAGGGCATTATGAACGCCTAATGACCAGAGAAGCGATCGAATGTAGTTTGTGATTTTCGGACCGTCGAGATCGCGTGTGAAGGAAGCATGTACATAGTGCATCTCTCCCGTCTTGGTGATCAGCATCGTGCCGATGTTTTCCTTGCCTTGGAAGAAATGCCACCCGTCGGTTGTCTCTGTACGGATGAAACGCGACAGGGCGAGGGTGTAGTCCGAATTTGCGAACATCAGGAAATATTCCTCGGGGCGGCTCATCACTTCAATTTCCAGGAATCATCGTAGTCGGCCATTATCTTGTTAGCATAAGACACTGGGCCGTATTTTTTCTTAAAGGCGGTCTACTCTCGACTCGATGCGCGGGTCCGGAACCAACCACAATATGGTGACGAGGACGTAGAAACCTGCTGCAAGCCTCGGATGGCCGAACAATGCGGTCGCAATCCCTACCGCGTACACCGCCACCGACATTCTTCCTTTCACATCCCTACCTACTGCCGCAGCGAGTTTTGAACGCGGCCCTTGAGAGCGAATAATGCAGTGTTGAAGGATCGTGTACGCCAGGGCGGCCATAATGAAAACGAAGCCATAGATTGCCGTCGGAAATGGTGCGAGCTGAGTTTGACCGACCCATGTGGTGACGAACGGCACGAGGGATAGCCAGAACAGCAAATGCAAGTTCGCCCAGAGTATGTTTCCGTTGACACGCTCACTTGTATGGAGCATGTGGTGATGGTTGTTCCAATAAATCCCCAAGAAAATGAAACTCAACAAATACAAAAGCAGTGCCGGAATTGTGGACTGGAGGGCGCGCCAGTCGCTTCCCTGCGGCGTTTTCAGTTCCAGCACCATGATCGTGATTAGAATTGCGATGACCCCATCACTGAATGCTTCCAACCGTCCTTTACCCATCCGGATATACTAGGTCATGCCTGCCAGGGCTTGCGATCCTCTTATTGCGATTGAATCCCCACCGGCCCCGATAGTAACGATAATCGCGGAAATAAATGCTGTTGTAAGTCGCCGTATTGGAGCCGTGCGGCATCCCCATCGACCAGATCATCAACGAATTCCGGCATTGGTGTCATGTGGCGTTTCCCCCGCTTGGACAAACCGCGCGAAACGAATTGCTCTCCATCGCGAACGCGGTAACAGGGTATGAACAGGGTTTGAGGGATATATAGAAAAACCCATTCGAAACGACGAATGCGCTGTAGGCGGTCTATGAGAGTGTGAATCAATTGAACTCGCGCAGACTACTTTTTCAGCAGCGACAGGATGTTTTTCAGTGGTCGGCTACTTTCGGTCTTCCTGGGGTTCGCGACGAATTTTCTTCCGGCTGCGTTTCCGAGCTAACGCTTGTTTGATGCGTTTCTTTTCTCCCGGCTTCAAATAGAAGGAGTGTTTTTTAACCTCCTTGATAATGTCTTCCTGCATCACTTTACGCTTAAAGCGACGCAACGCATTTTCAATGGATTCACCTTCGTGAAGCCTGATCTCCGCCATTCCATTCCTCCGAATTTCCGATCCATTATCAAGATGATTTTGAGTGGAAGTCAAACTTCCTCAAAGGTATCCTTGATTTCCTATGATGAAGAAGACGGTCCATCTACTTACGTTCGCCTTTTGTTTCTGTTCGATGATTGCCTGCGCACAAACTCCGGGTCCCGATGCTTCCGCGCCGCCGAAGCTCGACACCGATGACCAAAAGACCTTGTATGCGCTGGGTCTCCTGCTAGGAAGGAATATCAAGCCGTTTGCCCTGAAACCGGACGAACTCGCGATCGTCAAAGCGGGTCTCACCGACGCCGTTACGGACACGAAGCCGCAGATTGAGATCGAGACGTATGGGCCGAAGGTGAACGAATTGGCACAGAAGAGGGCGGCCGCCGGTGCGGATGACGCAAAGAAGAAGGGACAGGAGTTCGTGGAGAAGGTCTCGAAGGAAAAAGACGCAACCAAAACTCCATCTGGAATCGTGATCCGGACGATCACGGCGGGGACCGGAGGAAGTCCTACGGCGGCCGACGTGGTAAAGGTTCACTACGAGGGCAAGCTCATCGACAGCACAGTTTTCGACAGTTCGATCAAACGCGGCGAGCCTGCCGAGTTCGCGCTGAATGGTGTCGTGCCGTGTTGGACCGAGGCACTGCAGAAGATGAAGAAAGGAGAAAAGGCGCAGGTTGTGTGCCCATCCTCGATGGCGTATGGCGACCGTGGTTCTCCACCGGTTATACCCCCAGGTGCCACGCTCAGCTTCGAGGTGGAGCTGCTCGATTTCCACAAACCATAAGTTTAACGCTGGAAGTCGCTTTTACGTTTTCGCGCGTGGCCAATAGGCGTAGACTCTATGGATCCTTTCAGTTTCATTTAGATACGGCGTGATAGCGCCCTAATTGATTCTGGATCGATAATCCGGGGGGGAATCACCTTCTGTATGCCGTGGCATCCTGAACCATCCTGCCCGACATACAGGCCTTCCCACGAGTAAAAGGCGGTTCAACTTGAACATTCTCCTTTACAGTCCCGACAACGGTGTTACCCGTAATTTCATGCCGCACCTCTGGATGTTTCTGCTGAAGAGCCTCACACCTCCAGGGCACGAAGTGTTTCTCATTGACGGTAATGCTCAGCCGATGACCGAAGATGAAATGTCGCGGTTTGTACGCGACCATGACATTCGGCTTGTTGGAATCAGCGCAATGACGCGGATGGCTGCGCGAGCATATAAGATGGCCGACGCCATCCGGGCCGCCGGCGCGAAGGTCGTGTTCGGCGGACCACACGTTACTGAGGTTCCGGAGGAGCCGCTTGGCCGCGCTGAAGAGCCGCGGCATGCGGATGCCATCGCCCTGGGCGAAGCGGATTATACATGGCCGCAGATCGTCAACGACGCAGCAACCGGAAGCCTGAAGGAGATATACCGCCCCATCGGAAACGGGCAGGAGATGAAACCAACGCTGGTTGATTACCCACAGATCCCATGGGACACAATTCAGCTCGAACAGTTCAATCTTGTCGGAAAATTACCGCGTCTGGTGCGGTGGTTGTTGAAGCGTAAGACGAAGTCGTGGGAAAGTCTCTACGTGCTTCCGGTCGAGTCAGGGAGAGGTTGTCCTTATGGCTGCGAATTCTGCACAGTCACCGGATTCTTTGGCGACGTTATCCGCTTCCGGTCCAACCAAAGCGTCATCGGTGAATTGCGTCGTTTGAAGCGGAGGGTGCAATCTGAACGAGGCAATTTCGGCGTTTTCTTCGTTGATGATAATTTTGCCATTAATCCGAAGCGGACGAAGTCTCTATTGCGCGAGATGATTTTAGAGGATGCGGTTGTGCCCTGGATCGCTCAAATCAGCGTGAACCTTCTTAAGGACGAGGAGCTTCTGGATTTGATGGCAGCGAGCGGCGCGAGATGCATCTTTATTGGACTGGAGTCGGTGGACGCCGACAATCTCCGTCGCGTACAAAAGAGCTTCAATAAACCCTCCGCTTACAGGGCTGCACTGGACGGTCTGGCACGGCGAGGCATCTATGCGATCACGTCCTTCATATTCGGGATGGATGGCGATACGCCCGGAGTGGCGAAACGCACGGCTGAAGTGATGAATACCTGGCCACCGGGTTTCCCGGTGTTCAGCTTGATGACTCCCTTTCCGTCTACTCCGCTCTACCAGCGCCTTTTACAAGCCGGACGATTGGAAAGACCAAAGCACTGGCTGGATTCTTCCCTCTTTACGATGTCGTTTACGCCGGAAAACATCACTCAGGCGCAAGCCGAAGCCGAAGTACGTCAAGCCTGGACTCGATCCTACAGCCCCAGGGCAACCATCGCAGCCCTGCGGCGAATATCCGATCGTCCGCTGTCTGAACGGGCTGTGGTGTTCTTTACCCGCCTCGCCTTCCGGGGCATCTATTTTCCGCAGATGACGCTGCGCCATTGGTCGATTCTTTTGTGGAAGAACCGGCGGCCATTGCTGTCGCTCTGCTGTGAAGCACTTTTCGCTCTTCGAATGCGGCGCGACGTCGCTGTTGCTTCCAACGAGGAAACTGCATGAGGGAAGCAGGTGGACTATTCGCTACATTGGATATCGCAGCTTGCCCGCTGCTGGTTGAGGATTTGACCTGTATGGTTTCGCTTTTGGATAATGAAGTTACACAAGGAGCAACATGGGAAACAAACTTTACGTTGGAAATCTGCCCTTTTCAGCTACTGATGACAGCCTGAGAGAAATGTTTGCGCAAGCCGGCCAGGTTGAATCGGCGAGGATCATCACGGATCGCGATACAGGACGCAGTAAGGGTTTTGGTTTTGTGGAAATGTCAACGGAGCAGGAAGCCGCCGCCGCCATTAAG
>Ga0209470_1001482_pt1 | contig 17386 bp, 14 predicted proteins | sample GraSoiAngelo_125_FD_185882 | JGI IMG/M metagenome (GOLD analysis project Ga0209470, IMG submission 185882) | Grasslands soil microbial communities from the Angelo Coastal Reserve, California, USA - 14_0927_05_40cm (SPAdes) (version 2) | ecosystem: Environmental > Terrestrial > Soil > Grasslands ... | reverse complement strand
CGCGCGGCTCCCGATCACGACAGCGTCGTAATGAGACAGGTCACCGCGAGCCAGCGTGTCGGGGCCGAGCAGGACGATCGGGACCCCAACGGCCTGGAGCGCTTCGGGCACGCGATCGGATGCCCCACGGACGTACCCGACGCGCGTGAGCGCCGGCAGCGCGATCCGTGCGACGCGGAGGTCGGTGGTCGAGGGATGGACGACCGCGCGCGGCCGGATGTGCTCATAGTCGATGATCGTGAGCGCTCCCTCGCTGCGCGCGCGGCCCGCGACGACGGCGGCCTTCAGCTCGTACATGCCCGGCCGCACGGTGGCGGGCGGTCGCAACGTGACGATGACGCTTTTCGATTCGTCTTCTCGATCGAACGTGAGGCTCTCGGGCGGGACGGCGGGCCATCCCGGCGGCGATGTGATCACCACCTGCGCACTGGCGGGCCCGCGAGCCCGGTTCGTCACGCTGATCGTGAAGTGGCGTTCACCGCCGTCGACCGGCCACACGACGAGATCGGGCGCGGTCTCGAGGTCGAAGGGGCGCGTCACGAACAGTGGACGTCGCACCTCGCCCGTGCGCTGGTCCCGGTAGCGGTACACCACTTCACGCGACAGCGTGACGGGCTGCCCCGCGATCGTGAGCCGCATCGTCATCTGGACGAGCGGCGGCTCGAACGGCAGGCCGCGCCACGCCGCGGGGACACCGGTCCAGTCGTACTGCGCGCCGTTCAAGGGCCGCCGGAGGAAGTAGGGTTGTGAGCGGGGAGCGTCGGCCGACACGGTGACGGCGAAGCGGCGCGTCGCCAGCGTTCCGGGCGGCACTGGCGAGGCCACGGGGTCCAACCGCTCCACCTTCCAGCCCGCGGGCACGCTCAGCTCGATCCCCTCGATGGTGACGGCCGGGTCGACTCCTGCGTTCCACACGTTCGTTTCCACCTGGACGCGTTCCCCCGGGATCACGATGCCGTCGTCCGCAAAGCCGTCGATCACGACCCCCGTCGCTGCGGCGAGGGCCTCCTGGAGCATCGCCTGTTGCCCGGAGTCGGCATCCCCGAGCTCACGGAGCGCCCGCGCGAGCAGCGGGGCGACCGCGCCCGGCCTGCTTGGGTTGAGCTGAGCGCGCGCCGAGTCGACGAGCACCGCATACCGCGCCTTGCCGGCGAGCAGCGTGTCGATGCCCGAAAACAGGCCATCCCCATCCCCCGTCCCCCGTCCCTTGTCCCGCCACTCCACGAACGCCAGCCGCCCGATGCTCGGGCCCAGCCGCTGGAGCTGGCCCTCATCCTGTGAGCGATGCTGGCTGCGTCCCGCCATGGCGATCTGGTAGTACGAGCGGCCGTCCACCGGATCGAGCACGCCGCCGTCGAACCGCAGTGTCGCGGACGCGGTGTCCGAGTACAGGGACCGGTACAGCTTGACCGGCCCCCAGCTCGAGTCGCGCAGCGTCTCGAACGCCTGGCGCGCCAGGACGCCGGCCATCTGATGCTGGCCGTGACCGTCGCGCGGCGTTCCGGAGAACACCGAGACGATGATCTGGGGACGGAACCGGCGCACCACGTCGAGCACATCCTTGAGCAGGGAATCGCGCCGCCACAGGCGCAGCGCTTCGTCGAGCGTCTTGGAGTATCCGAAGTCGTAGGCCCGGGTGAAGAATTGGGAGGCCCCGTCGATGCGCCGGGCGGCCAGCAACTCCTCCGACCGGATGATGCCGAGCTCGGGACCCAGCTCTGGCCCGATCAGGTTCTGCCCGCCCTCGCCGCGTGTAAGGGAGAGGTAGGCCACCTGCGCGCCCATCCCGCGGGCGAACAGGCCGACGAGGGTCGAGTACTCGTCGTCGGGATGCGCCCCGATCATGAGGATCCGCTTGTTCGCACCGAGTTGCTTCAGTGTGGCTGCCAACGCCGCGACGCCGCCGGTGCCGGGTGGGGCGAACTGACCCACGGCCGGCCCGACGGCGCCGAACAGCAGAGCGAGGCTAGTCCCGAGCGCGCGCCGCACTATGGCGAAACATAAGTGACCCCGCCCTTCATAACGAACCGGACACGTGTGAGCTCCGTGATGTCCTTCAAGGGGTCACCGGCCACCGCGACGAGGTCCGCGTAGGCCCCCGGAGCGACCATCCCCACGTCGCGCTGACCGAGCAGCTCGGCCGCGAGCGACGTTCCCGATTTAATCGCCTGCATCGGGGTCATGCCGTACTGCACGTAGTACTCGAACTCCTTCGCCTGATTGAGCTCGGTCCAGGGAAATCCGCCGACGTCGGTTCCCAAAACGATCCGGACGCCCTTTTTCACCGCCCGCGCGAGCGCCCGCCGCTGATGCTCCACCATCGGTCCCCACACGCCCGCGCGTGGCCCCGCGACGTAGTAGGCCACCGTCACCGTGGGGACCCAGTACACCCCCCGCGCGAGCAGGACGTCGGCCAGCGAGTCGGTCATGCCGTCACCGTGCTCGATGCTGTTCACGCCGGCGCGGAGGGCCGCGGCGATCCCATCCGAGCCGATGGCGTGGGCGGCGACCTTCCGGCCCAGCCGGTGCGCCTCGTCTACGATCGCGCGCGCTTCGTCGTCGGTGAAGTTGACCCAGCTGTGTAGCACCGAATCGGGAGCGGCACCGAAGTAGTAGCGGCGGTCACTGTAAAACTTGATCCAGTCGGCGCCGTGGGCCACCTGCTCGCGCACGGCGAGCCGCGCCCCCTCCACGCCGTCCACGGGCTGCACGCCGTGCGGCAGCTCGAGCTCCCAGTTATCCGACACGATGGGATACATTCCCGTCGGCGCCATGGCCCGGGTGGACGCGAAAATGCGCGGCCCGGGGATCTCGCCCCGGTCCACGGCGCGCTTCACGTCGACGTCCGCGTACATCGCCCCTTCGGTCTCCAAATCGCGAATCGTCGTGAACCCGTGATCCAGCGCGATCTTCGCGTTCCGAGCGGCGAGAATGGCGCGATACGCCGTCGATTCGTACAACAGCTGCTCGTTGTAGGACGCCGCGGTGGGGTCGCCCTGCAGCAGCAGGTGCGTATGGGCGTCGATGAAGCCCGGCAGCACGGTCATCTGCGACAGGTCGATCACGCGCGCGGCCTTCGCCTGGCCTTGAATCTGGGCCAGCGGGCCCACGGCCTTGACGCGATCCCCTTCGACCAGAATGCCGACACCCGATTGCGGCGCATCCGCGCGGCCGTCGATCAGGCGGCCGGCCTTGACGAGAATCAGCGGCGCCGGCCCGGCCGCCGGAGGAGTTTGTGCCCCGGCGGCGCCTGTGACGGCGAGCGTGACGAGCGACACGGACAGGTAGCGCATGGGACGCGAATCTCCCTCTGACCGCGCCGCTGTCAAGGCGCAACCTGGGAGGCAACCGTGGCCGTCCGTGTGCCCTGTCAGTGCGGAACGTCGTACGAATTGAAGGACGAGTTCGCCGGTAAGGACGAGTTCGCCGGTAGGCTGGTAAAGTGTCCCCAGTGCGGGCGCGAAAATCGCGTGCCCGCGATCGCGGGGGGGGCCGTGGGCGCGGGGGGGCCGGGGGGGCCGGGGGCCGTCAAGCCTCAGGCCGACGGCGTGTTCGACCGCGACGTGTTCCTGCTGCGCCAGCAGCTGCTCAAGATCTCCGAGAAGTACGACGTCGCCGACGAGCAGGGGAAGAAGCTCGTGTTCGTGGAGCGACCGGCGCACCTGCTGCGCAACGTCGGCGCCATTCTGGCCGGCATTGCTGCCGCCGCGGTCGTCGGGATGGGGTTCGCGGTGCTCGCGGACATGGCCAAGGGGTCCGCATATGAGAGCGTGCTCGGCATGTTCGCCGTGGTGGGTGCGTTCGTGGCCCTGTTCGCGGTCGGGATCGCCCTCTCCGCGAAGCGCCACGTCACCTTCTATCGAGACCAGACCAAGCGCGCCAAGCTGCTCGAAGTCCTGCAGGATCGAAAGTGGCAGCCGATCACCGCCACGTACACCGTGCGCGACGCCGCCGGACGCACGCTGGCGCGTCTCTGGAAGAACTACCTCTATAACTTGATTCGGAAGCGCTGGTACGTGAAGGCGCCGGATGGAACGACGCTGTACCTCGCGAAGGAAGACTCCGTCATCCTCTCGCTGTTACGCCGCCTGATCGGACCGCTCATGGGCATCCTGCGGACGAATTTCATCATCGTGCGCGGCGACTCCGAGGACGTGGTGGGCGAGTTCAATCGGAAGTTCACCATCCTCGACCGCTACGTGCTCGACCTGAAGGCCGACCGCAACCGTCTGTTCGACCGGCGCGTGGCTCTCGCCCTCGGCGTGATGCTCGACACGGGCGAGCGGCGGTGAGCGAGGTGCGCGAACAGCCGATCATCATCACGCCCGACATGCTCGCGGCGGCGGTGGACACGCGTCGCGATTTCGAGCGCGGGATGCGTACCGCCCCGCCCCTGATCCTGTTTCTCATTGCCGCGAACGTCGCGATGTTCGGATGGGAGGTCGCGACCGGCGCGCTCACCAACCGCGACAGCATCGTCGCGGCTGGCGCCCTGGTGCGTGACCGCGTGATCGCCGGGGAGTGGTGGCGCCTCATCAGCGCGACGTTCCTGCACGCCGGGTTCGACCATTTGATCGGCAACTGCCTCGTGCTCTACGTCGTGGGCATGGCGTGCGAGCACGCCTTCGGCTTTGCGCGGACCGCCATCGTCTACGTCACCAGCGGGCTGACGGGCTCCCTGCTCTCCGCCGCGGTGACGCCCGGTCCCTCGCTGGGAGCGTCGGGCGCGATCTTCGGTGTAGTGGGAGCGGTGATCGTGGTCCTGTACGCCCACCAGAAGCGATTCTACCTCCGGGACAAGCGTATCGGCTTCGTGCTCGCCGCATGGTCCGTGTATCAGATCGGGACCGGGCTGTTGAGCCCGTACATCGACAACTACGGGCACGTCGGGGGACTGGTGGGGGGGGCGGGTATCGCCCTGCTCCTCCAGCCACGGCTGCTGTCGGGACAGGGCGCCTGAGCTAGATTCAAGTCATGGCGACGACGACCACCGCCCCCCCTCCGCCCGAACGCAAGGTCAGCGCCGCCGAGGCGCGCGAAGTCGCCGAAGCCGCGCGGGAGCAGGAGTGGGCCGCGCCGAGTTTCGTGCGCGACCTGTTCCTCGGGAAGTTCCGGCTCGATCTCATCCATCCGTACCCCGAGCAGGACCCTGAAGAGGTGCGCCGGGCCCGGCCGTTCCTCGAGCAGCTCGAACGGTTCCTGCGCGAGCGCGTGGACTCGGACAAGATCGACCGCGAGGGGGAAATCCCGGACGACCTGATCCAGGGCTTGCGCGACCTGGGCGCGTTCGGGATCAAGATTCCGCGCGAGTACGGGGGGCTGGGGCTATCCCAGCTTTCGTACATGAAGGCGATCGAGCTGGTGTCGTCGATCGACGGCTCGCTCACGGCGCTGCTCTCCGCCCACCAGTCCATCGGCGCGCCCCAGCCGCTCAAGCTGTTCGGCACGGAGGCGCAGAAGAAGAAATACCTGCCGCGCCTCGCCCAGGGCGCCATTTCCGCGTTCGCGCTCACGGAGCCCGGTGTGGGGTCGGATCCGGCCGCGCTCGAGACGATGGCGGTGCCGAGCGAAGACGGACAAGCCTGGATTCTGAACGGCGAAAAACTGTGGTGCACCAACGGCACCCGCGCCGAGCTCATCGTGGTGATCGCGCGCACGCCCTCCAAGATCGTGGACGGCAAGGAGCGGCGGCAGATCACCGCCTTCCTCGTCGAGACCAGCTGGCCGGGCGTGAAGGTCGAGCATCGCTGCCATTTCATGGGCCTGAAGGCGATGTACAACGGCGTCATCCGCTTGACGAACGTGCGCGTGCCGAAGGAGAACGTGGTGTGGGAGGTGGGCAAGGGCCTGAAGCTCGGCCTGATCACGCTCAACACGGGTCGGCTCACGCTCCCGATCTCGTCGGTCGCCGCGGGCAAGCGCTGCCTCGAGATCGCGCGGGAGTGGGCCAGCGAGCGGGTCCAGTGGGGGCGCGCGATCGGCAAGCACGATGCGATCGCGCAGAAGATCGGCGCCATGGCGGCGAATACGTTCGCGATGGAGGCGGTGGCGGAGCTGTGCGGCTCCATGGCCGACCGCGGGAGCTACGACATCCGCCTCGAGGCGGCGATCGCGAAGCTCTACAACTCCGAGGCGGGCTGGCGGATCATTGACGACACCCTGCAGATCCGGGGTGGTCGCGGCTACGAGACCGCGGACTCGTTGCGCGCCCGGGGAGAGAAGCCTGTGCCGGTCGAGCGGATCATGCGCGACTTCCGGATCAATTTGATCTTCGAGGGGTCGAGCGAGATCATGCACCTGTTCATCGCGCGCGAAGCGGTGGACAAGCACCTGCAGGTAGCGGGCGATGTGGTGATGCCCGGCAAGAGCGCGGGCGCGCGCCTGAAAGGGCTCGTGCGCGCGGCCCTGTTCTACGCCTGGTGGTATCCCTCGCGCTGGCTAGGGTGGAGCTTCTGGCCCAAATACGCCGGCTTCGGGCCGCTCGCCGGGCACCTCCGGTACGTCGAGCGCGGGGCACGGCGCCTCGCGCGCAGCGTGTTCCATGCGATGGTGCGGTTCGGCCCGAAACTCGAGTACCGCCAGGCCGTGCTGTTCCGGCTGGTGGACGTCGGTGCCGAGCTCTTCGCCATGGCCGCGACCTGCTCTCGCGCGCAGTGGCTCCTGCGCTCAGACCCGGCGGCGGGCCGGCGCGCCGTGCAGGTGGCCGACCTGTTCTGTCGCCAGGCCCGGGCGCGGGTCAAGGCCAAGTTCCGCGAGCTGTGGCGCAACGCGGACACCGAGGCGTACCGCGTGGCGCAGGAGACGCTCGCCGGGGAGCATCGCTGGCTCGAGCAGGGGATGGTGGAGCTGGAGTGAAACGTTTCCGGCAAAGCTCTCTCCCGTCTCACGCCGCCTGGTGCGCAATCATGATCGACCGCAGCCGCTCCGGCGTCTCGCCCGCCATATCACCGTAGGGTGCCGGGTGCCCCTGGGCATCCATGACGATCGTCGGGCACACGAACTCGTACTCGCGGGCATTGATCCGGTCTGCCGACGCCTTGGTCGCCACCGGGGTCGCGATCACCACCTGCTTGGCCCCCAGTTGCTCAGCCGCTTTGGCCGCCGCCAGCGCCTTCCAGGGATAGGCGATCTGGCCGTCCACAATCACCGCGATCTTGCCGGCGAGCTTCTTCACGGGCCGCTCGGTCCGGTACAGGATGAGATCCTGGCTCACCCGCGCCCGTGACTCGTCGATCGCATCGGTCAATTTGTCGAGCAGGCCGCCGCTCGGCTGGAAGTCCGGATCCATTTCCGATGGGACGGACTCGGCGATGGCCCCGATGGGCGCGACGTTCGACCCCAGCTTGATGAAGGCCGCGACCAGGACATCGAACGGCGCTCCCATCGCCTTGGCGGCGTTGGCCGCGATCTCGACGCCCTCGGGCGTGATGCCGAGCAGCAGGCACCCGAGGTAACCGCGACCGGCGAGCTGCTGGCCCAACAGGGCGCCGGCGGCGGAGCGGGTCGGGTACAGGGCGGTCGGCTTGGCCGCGGGGGCGGTCATGGAGTCACAAGATAAAGCGGGCGGTAGAAGTCGGTAGAGGTCGTAGAGGTCGGTAGAGGACCGGGCGTTACCGCTACCGTCCCCGCCCCTTGTTATCTTTCGCCAACCATTTTCGCCCAGGACGATCGCGCGTGCCGAAGAGTACGCTGTCCGTTACCGACAACCGGACGGGCAAACAGTACGAGATCCCCATCCAGGACGGCACGATCCGCGCCGTCGACCTGCGGCAGCTCAAGCTCACGGCCGACGACGCGGGGCTCGCGGCGTACGATCCGGGATTCGTGAACACGGCGGCGTGCCGCAGCGCGATCAGCTTCATCGACGGCGAGAAGGGCATTCTCCGCTACTACGGCTACCCGATCGAGCAGCTGGCCGAGCGGAGCACGTTCCTCGAGACGACATACCTGCTGCTGCACGGCGAGCTGCCTTCCGCCGCTGAGCTCGACTCGTGGGTGTACAACGTCACCCACCACACCATCGTGCACGAGAGCATCAAGAAGTTCATCGACGGCTTTCATCACGACGCCCATCCAATGGGCATGTTCGTGAGCACGGTCGCGGCGTTGTCCACGTTCTACCCCGAGGCGAAGCAGATCGCGAACGAGGCGTCGCGGCGGAACCAGATCTTCCGCTTGATCGCCAAGGCGCCCACGCTCGCCGCCTTCGCGTACCGCCATTCGGTCGGTATGCCGTACGCCTATCCGGACAACGAGCTGTCCTATCCGGGCAATTTCCTGAACATGATGTTCAAGGCGACGGAGGTGAAGTACACGCCGAACAAGACGCTCGAGCACGCCCTCGACGTGCTGTTCATCCTCCACGCGGACCACGAGCAGAACTGCTCCACCAGCGCCATGCGGGGCGTCGGGTCATCCCACGCCGACCCCTACTCGGCCATGGCCGCTGCCGCGGCGGCGCTGTACGGGCCGCTGCACGGTGGCGCCAACGAAGAAGTCCTCAAGATGCTGCGTGAAATCGGCTCGAAGCAGAACATCCCGGGGTATCTCGAGCGGGTGAAACGCGGCGAGTTTCGGCTGTTCGGCTTCGGCCACCGCATCTACAAGAACTACGATCCGCGCGCCAAGCTCATCAAGCGCGTCGCCGAAGAAGTGTTCGACGTCACGGGGAGAAATCCCCTCATCGACATCGCCGTGGAGCTCGAGCGGATCGCGCTCCAGGAGGAGTACTTCGTTACGCGCCGGCTGTACCCCAACGTGGACTTCTACTCGGGGATCATTTACGAGGCGATGCGGTTCCCGGTGGACATGTTCCCGGTGCTGTTCGCGATCGGGCGGACGCCGGGATGGCTGGCGCAGTGGCAGGAGATGCTGCTCGACAAGGAGCAGAAGATCGCCCGCCCGCATCAGATCTATACCGGTCCCGACAAACGGGACTACGTGCCGATCGAAAAAAGAGGCTGACGGCGTCACGCAAATACGTCGCGCGACACCGTCAAGCAGAGACGTCTAACGCCGGCGGCGGCCCCCGCTGCGGGCGCGCACTGACGGCCCCTGTTTGGGCTGCTCCGCCTGGAGCGGCTTCGGCTGCAGTGGCTTGACCGACGGCTCGAAACCGGGGATGACTTCCCGTGGGAAGATCTGACCCACGAGCTTCTCGATGTCCCCCATGAGGAGCCACTCGTCGGGCGAGAGCAGCGTGAGGGCGAGCCCCCGCGCGCCGGCCCGCGCCGTGCGGCCCACGCGGTGCACGTAGACCTCCGCTTCGTGCGGCACGTCGAAGTTCACCACCATCCGGATCCCGTCCACGTCGATCCCTCGCGCCGCGATGTCGGTCGCGACCAGCACGTCCGCCGCGCCCGAACGGAACGCGTCCAGGGTGCGGGTGCGGTGGCTCTGGGCCTTGTCACCGTGGATGGCGTGCGCTGGAATCCCCTCACGCCGCAGGAACGTCACCAGCTTGTCCGCGCCATACTTGGTGCGGGTGAACACCAGCGTCTGGCCCGCCGGCTTGGCCTGCAGGATGCGAGCGAGCACGCCGCGCTTCTGGAGCTTGTCGGTCGCAACGATCACGTGCTCGATGCCTTCCGCGGGCTTGGCCCGGCGCCCGATCTCGACCGAGGCGTGGCCGTCGAGCGCTGTGCGCGCGAGCGCGTCAACCTCGAGCGACACGGTGGCCGAGAAGAGCATCGTCTGCCGCCGCTCGGGCAGCGCCCGCAGGATCCGCCGCACGTCCGGCGCGAACCCCATGTCGAGCATGCGGTCCGCCTCGTCGAGGACCAGCACTTCGAGTTGGGAGAAGTCCACGTGGCCCCGCTCCATGTGGTCGAGCAAGCGGCCGGGCGTCGCGACGACGATCGACACGCCGCGCTTGAGCGCGCGGGTTTGCGGCTCCATACCGACGCCGCCGTAGACCGCCGCGGCATCGACATCGAGATGCCGCCCGTACGCGCGGGCGCTCTGGAGCACCTGCTCCGCGAGCTCCCGGGTCGGCACGAGGATGAGCGCCCGGACTCTGCGTCTATCGCTGTCGCGAGACAGGCGCTGCAGGATCGGCAGCATGAACGCCGCCGTCTTGCCGGTGCCGGTCTGCGCCGACCCGATCAGATCACGCCCGGCGAGGGCGAGGGGGATGGCTTCGAGTTGAATGGGGGTCGGCTGCTCGTAGCCCTCTTCGGCTACGGCCCGAACGAGCTCGGGCGCGAGCCCGAGTGAGGTGAATGGCATTGCTACACGTCTTCCTTTCAAACGCACACACACGCACGCCGCCAGTGGCTCATGCCACTGCGCTGCAGCGTCACTCTGGTTGTGAACCTGGGGAATGAGACCGGGCGTGTGTACAGCGCCGGAACCCGCTCCTGAGCGGGACTGTCCAACGGAAGGATGCCAGCTCTTGGTTCGGACGGAAGGGTAACGACGTCACGCAGATACGTCAAGTGGAGACGTCTCTGCGCTGCACCTTCACTTGACGCCTTTCGGTTCCTTCTCCCACCACCACATCCGGGGCAACGGCCTGGTCCTCGGCCACACGTCGTCGAGCGTTGCGCCGTCATACAGTCGGCCGTTCTTCATCACGTAGCGGATCTTTTCGGTGTTGTGGATGTCGTCGAGGGGGTTGGCGTCGAGCACCACCAGGTCGCCGAGCTTGCCGGGCTCGAGCGTGCCCAGGTCCTGCTCCATCCCGATGCCCCGGGCGCCGTCGATGGTGCCGACCCGCAGCGCCTCCCGCGGGGTCATCCCCCCGCCAACCATCGCCGACAGCTCCCAGTGACATCCCAGCCCGTCGAGCTGGCCGTGGCAGCCCATGCCGACGTTGCCGCCGGCCCGGAGGATGGCCGCCGCCGTCGCCGCGATGCGGGGAAATACGTACTGGTTCTCGCGGAACCAGGCGCGCCGCTCGGCCCGCTGGTCGATCTCCTCGTGCGGCAGAAACCGCCGGATCTTGGGATTGTCGTGAATGTCGTAGCGCTCGTAGAAATAGTTCTCGCTGAATGGCCCGCCGTAGGACACCAGCAGGGTCGGCGTATAGGTGATCCCCGATTGGGCGGCCAACTGCACGGCGTCGTCGTACAACGGCGTGATCGGGAAGCTGTGCTCCGAGCCGGGATAGCCGTCGAGCTGGACCGTCTGGTTCATCTTGAAGTCCAGCCCACCTTCGATCGTCGGCATCAGGCCCAGCTCCTTGGCCGCCATGATCACCCACTGCCGCTGCTTGCGATTACCCGCCATGTACTGCTTGATCGTGTTGGTGTGATAGAACTCGCTGTAGCGCTTCAAGGTGTTGCGCACGTCGTCGAGACTACCCCAGTTCTCCTCCAGGAATGCGCCGAACACGCCCGGGCCCGTGTGATAGATCCGGGGCCCGATGAGGTCTCCAGTTTCGACCTGATCGGCATAGGTGAGGACGTCGGTGGTCGCCGTCTGGGGATCGCGGGTGGTGGTGACGCCCCACGCCAGGTTCGCCAGGTACTTCCACACTTCGGTTTCGTGAATGCCCCAGGTCGGCCAGGGGTGCGCGTGAATGTCGATCAAGCCGGGAATGACGGTCTTGCCGCTCACGTCGACCACCCGCGCGTCTCCGGGTGCCGGGCACGTGGCCGCAACGCAGCGGATCCGGTTGTCGGTCACCACGACGTCGCCTTTCTCGATGACCTCGTCGCCCTTCATCGAGACGATGCGCGCACCCCGCAGCACCACGGAGCCACGCGGGACGTCGCGGCGCGCCCGGATCGTCACGTCCACGCGCTCGGCCTCGTACGCCGGCAGCTTGGCAAGGGAATCGACGCGCGCCTTGCCCACCGAGTCTGGCTTCTCCTTGGTCGCCTGCTTCAGGGAATCGGCGCGGATCGAGTCGGTACGCATTTTCAGCCTGGCGAGCGAGTCGCCGAGGACAGGGATGTACCGGAAGAAGCTGCGGCCGATGGACCAGTACGCCGTCTTGCCGTCGGGGGCCCAGCCGATGAAGTCGCCACCGATGCGCGTCAGCCGGTGCACGGGGAAGGGCGCGGCGGCCGTGTCCACCACGTTGATCGTCGGGGGCGTCGCGCTCACCAGGGGGAGCGCGACGAGGTACACGTAGTTGCTCGCGGTCGCGAGCACCCGGCCCGAATCCGGGGCGATGAGGATCTCGTCCGCGGGGAACGGCTGCGCCTCGGGCACGTTGAGGGTGAACCCGGTGATCTTGATGTGGACCCGGCGATCGGTGCCGTCGAAGCGCATCGAGACGAGCCCTTCGTTCGCCTCGTACAGGAAGATGCGGTTCGGATCGCGGCTGAAGTGGGGCCGCCCGCCTCCGGCGATGGGCGTCACCCGCGTGGTGGCACCACCGGCCGCGGGCAGCCAGGCGAGCTCGTATCCCGGCCCGGTCAGCTCGCTGACGCGCGGCGCGCGCGGCCCCTTGATCACCACGATCCGCTGGCCGTCGGGAGACCACGCCGGGTGGTCGTAGAACGCGGGATCGGGCGTGAGCCGCTGCGGCTTGCCACGACCGTCCGCGCGCACCTTCTGGACGTACCCCCCCTGGTCGGTCCACGTGACGTACGCGATCCATTGCCCGTCGGGGGACCAGGCCGGTACCTGCTCGTGCACCGTGTCGCTCGTGAGGCGCCGCGGGACGCCCTGCGGCACGTCCATCACGTACACCTTGTCGAGCGCGCTGAACGCGAGCCGGCGACCGTCCGGGGACGGCGACGCGTCGCGAATCTGCTTCACGAGCACGTCCCCCGTGTCCACGCGCGTCTCGAAGCGCACCAGCGGCCCGAGGTCCTGTTGGACATGCGCCTTGAACGGAATGGCGCTGACCTGTCCGGACGGGACCTCCACGCGCCAGATCTTGCCGCCGTACGAAACGATCAGCGCCTTGGAGTCGGGCGTGAACGACGATCCCGGCATGAGGTCGCGGGTGAACCGCGACTCCTGATCGTCGCGCTGCACCGGGTAGACGAGCCACTGCTCGTCGCCCGAGACGAGGTCCCGCAGCCTGAGCCCGGTCTCCGCGTCACGGCGCGTCGCGTACACCAGCCAGTGCCCGTCGGGGGAGAGCACGGGACGCATCGCGCTCCCGTACACGTCGGTCTGCGGGAACACCTTCCCCGTCTGCCGATCGTAGATGGCGAGCTCCCACAGCGGGAAGTTCAGGTTGTAGCCGAAGCCGCCGCGGTGGCGCGCATACCACATGTAGCGCATGTCCGGACCGAACGCGGCTCCGAGCCCATTGTTCAACGTGCCGCGTCCCGGCGGACCGGGCGCCGGCCCCTTGTCCTCTTTCGTGAGGCTCACCCCCGAGCCCCCGTCCTTGTGGTACAGCCAGATGTCGTACACCGAGCCGATCGGCATCCCGGTCTTCGAGGCGACGATGTAATCGCCGTCGGGAGTCCACTCGGGCGAGGCGTACAGGTTCTTGTCGCCCTTGGTGAGCGCGCGGGAGTGCGACCCATCGGCGTCGCAGATCCAGATGTTCTCCGAGCCCGAGCGATCGGAGAGGAACACGATCTTCTTGCCGTCGGGCGAGTAGCGGGGCTGCGAGTCGAACGCGGGCCCCGAAGTGATCCGCCGCGCGTCGCCTCCCGCCAGCGGCAGCAGATACAGGTCGCCGAGCAGCTCGAACACGATGGTGTGACCGTCGGGCGACACATCGAGCGAGATCCAGGTCCCTTCCGAGGTCGTGAAGTCGATGGTGCGCGTCGTCTTGAGGGGCAGGCTGTCCGCTCGCTGTGCGGCCAGGGACAGCGCGGGAACGACGGCGGCGAGGACCGTCGCGGTCAGGAACCTGCGCATCAGGGGACTCCAGGGTGGGAGACCGACGGCGTGCCGGTAACGGGCGTAGAACGTGCGGGCCCCCGGCGCGCCCGTCAAGCAAGGGTGTTGACAAATCCCGCCTTCCCGGCGATCATCCAGCCCGAGCGATAACGATCCAGAGACTGTTTCGAGGACCTGGGCTACCGCCCGGGTCATTTCGTTTCTGGGGCTCACACACCGGAGAGACCGGATGGAAGTGACCGTAGGCGACGGCGACCGATTGGAGTATGTGCTGAAGAAGTTCCGTCGCCAGATCACCAAAGCCGGCCTGTTTCAGGACATGAAGCGGAAGCGCTTCTACGAGAGCCCCGGCGCTCTACGACGGCGGAAGGATAAGGCAGCGGCACGCCGCAAGGTGAAGTCCGCACGACGTCGCGAACAACATTAAGTCAGGAGTAACAGCAGATGGCACGTATCACCGGTATCGTGAAGTGGTTCAACGACGCGAAGGGGTTTGGCTTCATCACACCCGAGAACGGCGAGAAGGACTGCTTCGTTCACCACACCGCGATCCAGGCGCAGGGCTTCAAGTCGCTGGCCGAGGGCGAGCGGGTTGAGTTTGACGTCGTGCAAGGCCAGAAGGGTCCCGCGGCGCAGAACGTCGTGAAGCTCTAAGCTGCCGTTAGACCACGCACAAACGAACGGCGCCGTCCTTGGGGACGGCGCCGGTTGTGTTTCAGGCCCTGCGGGAGCTCACTTCAGCACGATGCGCATCGCCCGGGTCTCCAGCTCGATCTCCCACGACGTGATCCGCGGCCGCAGAAACTCGTCGCAGTCCCGCGGCGTGAGCGACACGGCGTCGGCGTCGAGGAACTCGAGCAACCGCATCCGCGCCTCGAGGTACGTGCAGCCCTCCCGGGCCGCTGCCATCCGCAGTCCCACTTCATCCTCGAGCTTGCGATTCACGAACCCCTGGGCCACCTGGAGCAGCCGGCCCACGATAACCCGCTCCAGTTCCGATCCCTCCCCCCCGGGTCGCGCGAACCGGCGCTGCAGCACGCGCTGCCGCTCCGCGGAGCAGAGCTCCAACACCTGGCGGCACACCTCGGGGTCGGGCCGTCCGGCCGCCACCGCGGCGGCGCGTTCGGCGCGGGCGCACGTCGGCAGGTCATTGCGGTGGAGCCGCAGGAACTTGGTCATGGGAGCGTACAGATCGCTCCGGCCCGGAGCCGGGGGACGACGCCGCCCTGCCACCAGGTCCGCCATGTAGTCCTCCGAGACCTGCACCGCCTCGGCGAGCTCGCGCGGCGTCCGCTTGAGCTCCCGCAGCCGGCGCCGGAGCAGTTGACCAACCCTGACGGGTTCCTTGATGGGGAGAGCTGCAGGCATCTCGACCGGGCTCCTTTCAAACGGCACAAGAAAAGGCCCGCGGGTCCTAAGAGCAAAGTTATGCACACCGCGGGCGAACGGGAGTAAATATAGATAGGACAGGGCGTTAATTGTACCCCGCACACCCTATTTGTGCGTAACTGCGGCCTCCCCAGCACGTTTTCGAGCGAGTGCGAGGGATCCCACGACCGCGATCACGGCAAAGCTGAACCACTGGATCGCATAGGAAAGATGGGGCCCATCCGTCAGCTCCGGCGCGGGCCAGCGCGTGAGGGCCGGTCGGACGGTCAGACGGTCGGACGGAAGCTGCTGCAGCACAAAGGGCAGGAGCGGGTACGGCAGGGAGTCCCGCAGGACCCTCGGGTCGACATCTCCTCGGCCCCGGGGTGCCACCAACCCGATCCCCATGACCTCCGCGCTGTCACTCTCCCGGTAGGCCTCCTGGTCCACATGGTACGCGTCGGGCGACGGCGCCCAGCCGCGATCCACCAGAACGGCGGCACCGTCCGCGAGCCGCAGCGGCGTGATCAGGTCTACACCCGGGATGCCTTCGTAGCTGCGTGGCCGCCAGAACCGCTGGCGCGCGTAGTCGTACAGGCCGCGGGCGCGGAGGCGGCGCTCACGCGCGGAGTCGAGAGGGAGCGAGCCGGCGACGTTGAGCGGCGCGCGGGCACGGATGGCCCGGACGGTGGCGTTGTAGGTACGCCGCTGGTGCAGGCGGGCGAGCTGCCACCGTCCCATGGCGACGCAACCGCCCGCGATGACGAACGCGACCGCCAGGCCGATACGGTCGCGCGCCTCGAGTCTCATTCGACTCGGCGCAGGAGGGCGAGCTTCGCGGCGCGTGACAGCCGGCGCAGCGCGGCCTCTCGTCGCAGCGCCGCCGATCGATCGGGCTGGCGCTCCTGATAAACCAGCCGCACGGGGCGTCGCGAGTGCGTGTACGCACTCGCTGTCCCCGCTCGATGCCGCTCGAGACGCGTCGGGAGGTCGTTGGTGATGCCGGTATAGAGAGAGCCGTCGCGGCACCGTAGCATGTAGACGGTCCAGCTCACCCCAGCCGCGCGTCCAGCGTGATCTGGGGAATGCCTTTCAGCGCCCGCGACACCGGACACCCTGCTTTCGCCTCCTCCGCGGCCTTCTGGAAGCCGGCCGCGTCGAGGCCGGGCACCTTCCCCCGCACCGTGAGCTGCATGCGCGTGATCGTGGGGGTCCCGTCGACCATCTCCATGGTGCAGGCGGCCTGGGTCTCGATCCGCGTTGCGGGCTTGCCGGCCTTCTCCAGGCCGGCCGACAGCGCCATACTCAGGCACGCTGCGTGCGCGGCAGCTATCAGCTCTTCGGGATTGGTTCCCTTCTTCCCTTCGAAGCGCGTTGCGAAGGTATAGGGACCGCTGAACGCGCCGCTCGCGGCGGTGAACGTCCCCTTTCCGTCTTTCAGCTTCCCTTCCCAGACCGCCGTCGCTTGACTCGTGGGCATCGTTTCGACTCCGCTGCAGGTGAGGACGGGAAATCTGGCGGAACCGCCTCGGGGACGCTACGCTTGGGAACACTCCCCTCCCGAGAGAGCGAGGATTCGAGGATGTCCACGAGGAAGAAACGCCCGGCGTCGCGTCCCGCGCGCCAGCAGCCGGAGACGCTGCGGCTCCGGTCCATGGCCGCGTCCTTCACGGTGACCGATCTGGACAAGAGCGTGGCGTGGTATCGCGACGTGCTGGGGTTCATCGTCGGGCAGCGCTGGGAGGACGGGGGCAAGGTGCGCGGCATCCAGATGAAGGCAGGGACCTGCGATATCATGCTCGGCCAGGATGACCTCGCGAAGGGCGCGGACCGCACGAAGGGCGCGGGCTTTCGGCTGTGGGTGGCCACGGCTCAAGACATCATCACGATCGCCGCACGGATCAAGGAAAGGGGCTGGCCGCTCGATCGCGATCCGGCAGAAACGCCGTGGGGCGACTGGGCGTTCGCCGTGAGCGATCCCGACGGCTTTAAGATCACCGTGATTCAAGAGTAAGTCGTTGCTGCAGATCGTCACCGCCACCCTGTTCGCGCTGCACGCGCAGGTCGGCGATTCCTCCCCCTTTCGCGCGCTCCCCCTTCCCGCACCGAATCGCGTGCGCGGCGCGTCGGGCGTGCCGGGCCCGGACTACTGGCAGCAGCGCGCCGATTACGTGATCCGCGCGACACTCGACACGGCGAGCTCGGTGATCCGTGGAACCGAGCGCATTCATTACGAGAATCATTCCCCCGACACGCTCAC
>Ga0209470_1001480_pt1 | contig 17401 bp, 12 predicted proteins | sample GraSoiAngelo_125_FD_185882 | JGI IMG/M metagenome (GOLD analysis project Ga0209470, IMG submission 185882) | Grasslands soil microbial communities from the Angelo Coastal Reserve, California, USA - 14_0927_05_40cm (SPAdes) (version 2) | ecosystem: Environmental > Terrestrial > Soil > Grasslands ... | reverse complement strand
AAAGAGCATTCTGATTGCAGTCGGACTCGCGTTTGGTTGGAGTTTTGCGCAGGCCACGGACCTGGTGTTGGGCGCGGACGATCACGATCCGTTTTTTTACATGCCGTTTTTTCACTCGAATGATGTCCTGGCGCCGCGCGACGACTGGGGCCTTCTTCATCAAAGCCGGACGACTGTTTACGAAACGGATTTCGCGCCGCGCTATACTTGTCGAGCGGCCTATTATTCGATGTCGGGAAGTCAGCTGATCAAAGACCCGGCCTACGTCGGGGCATTGCAGCGGGACCTGAAGCGGCTGGGTTATTATTGTGGACCGATTGACGGCTTTTTTTCGGACGGCGTAAGGGCTTCGATCGCGACTTTGCAGAAAAACTATTCGCAGCAGGTAACAGGGACCTTGACCATTCCGGTCCGGCGTGTGCTGCATTTACCCTAATGTGGGGTAAACTAGCGCGGTGAATCAGACGGCCAGCCAGTCAGTTGTCAATCTTTTGCTCGCGAGCGGCGTGCCTTCGCGCGAGGAAGCAGTGCAGCTGGCGCAAAACATGAACGGCGGTTCCTGGACGGCGCAGGTGCTCGATTCCGGTAAGGTTGACGAGCAGCGTTTTCTCAGCGTGATCGGAAATTTTTTCCGCGTTCCCGTCATCTCGATCGATCCGAAAACAATCGAGCGCGAGACATTGTCGATCTTGCCAAGCCGTTTCGTTTTCCAACATCACATTCTGCCAATCGAAGTGAAGGAAACCTCGGTTGTGCTCGCGACTTACGACCTGTTCAACTCGTTAGGCCGTCAGCTCGCCGGCCAGCTTCTGAAAAAGCCGGCGGAATGGGTGCTGGTCCCGCGCGCGCAATTGTTGCGCGCAATGAAAACACTTTACGGCGTCGGCGCGGAAACGTTCGACGAAATTCTTAAATCGAAGCGCGATTTCGAAATTTTGCAGGAGGGCGAAACCGCAACCGACATCAGCTCAGACGATCCGGAAGCGTCGGTGGTGAAATTCGTAAACCAGATTATTCGCGAAGCAATCGTCGAGCGCGCGACCGATATTCACGTCGAGCCGCTCGAGAACGACATTCGCATTCGTTACCGGATCGACGGCATCCTCCACGAAGTTGCAGTGCCGCCGCAGTTGCGCGTGCTGCACTCGGCCATCATTTCACGATTGAAAGTGATGTCGCACATGGACATTGCCGAACGGCGCTTGCCCCAGGACGGGCGCATGAATTTGCAGGCAAGTAATCAGGAGATCGACGTTCGCGTTTCGACAATTCCGACCGTCAACGGCGAATCGATCAGCTTGCGATTGCTCAGCCGCGGCGGGCAACAGTTCGGATTCGACCGATTGGACATGAGCAAGAAGCAGGAGAAGACGATTCGGCATTTGCTGGCGCAGCCGAACGGAATCATTTTGCTTACCGGCCCGACCGGCTGCGGAAAATCGACATCGTTGTATTGCTATTTGAGCACGATCAATTCGGTATCGCGCCGCATCATCACGATCGAGGAACCGGTCGAATACAAATTGCCGGGTGTTTTGCAAATGGACGTGAAACCGGAGATCGATTTCACGTTCGCGCGCGGCCTGCGCCATATCCTACGGCAGGACCCAAACGTGGTCATGGTCGGCGAAATCCGCGATGTCGAAACAGCGGACATCGCGATTCGTGCAGCGATGACCGGCCACCTTGTTTTTAGTACGCTGCACACGAACGACGCCGTCGGTGGCATCACCCGGTTACTCGACATGGACGTGGAGCCGTTCCTGCTTGCGTCAGTTGTAAAGTCGTTCATCGCGCAACGACTGGTGCGCACGATTTGCCCGGAGTGCGCCGAGAAAGTCGAATATCCGAGCGAGTATTTGGCGGAGATCGCGTTCCCGCTAAAAGAGCTTGGCACCGCATTCATGCGGGGCAAAGGTTGCGAACAATGCCGGCACACCGGCTATCAAGGCCGCGCGGCCATTTACGAAATTTGCGTCGTGACGGAGCCGTTGCGGAAACTGATCATGCAAAAGAAAGATGGCGGCGAGCTAAAGCAATGCGCCATTGCCGAAGGCATGGAAACTTTGCGCCAGGATGGCTGGCGTCGCGTCGCGAAAGGGAATACGACGATCGAAGAAGTTGTTCGCGTCACCCAAACCGACGAAGTGATGGCGGAAACGACCGAAGACGCCGAGCCGGTGGTGCAGCGCTAATCAGTCTCCGCGCAGGTCGCGGATCGTTTTCGCGTAATCGCGGCTGCGGAAAATCGAAGTCCCGGCAACGAGAACGTTGGCGCCGTTTTGAATCGAGACGCGTGCCGTCTCAGGATTGATTCCGCCATCGACTTCGATGTCGATCTTGCGGTCGCGTGTTTTGTTCCATTCCGCGGCGCGTTTCACTTTTTCCATTTGCCCGGCACGGAATGATTGGCCGCCGAATCCAGGATGAACCGTCATGACCAGCAACATGTCGATCTTGTCCAGAAACGGCTCGAGTAAATCGAACGACGTGGCTGGATTCAAAGTCAGGCCGGCGCGACAGCCGGCGTCGCGAATTTGTTGCAAGGTTTTGGCGACGTCGTGTCTCGCTTCGGGTTCGACGTGAACAGTAATTGAGTTCGCGCCGGCATCGACAAAACGCGGCACGTAATGGTCAGCGTGTTCAATCATCAAATGCACATCGAGGGGGAGCTTCGTTTGTTTGCGGACGACTTCGACGACCATCGGGCCGAACGAAATGTTGTCGACGAAATGGCCGTCCATGATGTCGCAATGGACCCAATCGGCCCCGGCCGACTCAACTTTGCGAACTTCCCCAGCCAGATTTGAGAAGTCCGCGGCCAGGATAGATGGAGCGACGAGAATTTTCGGCATTAAAGCAAACGTTCAACGCTCAACCCGCCTTCGCAAGGGCTACGGCGTGGCAAGCGCCCAACGTTCAACGCTCAATTAGAGGTTTGGAGATTGGGCATTGGGATTTGGGACTTGGGTGAGGCCGCTCTATATATATTAAGAGCTTGACGGCGGGACACGGCGTTTCATGTTACCGCGTTTCAGCCGGTTAGAATCGCGCTCCGAGGCGCACCACTTGCTTCAAAGGTCAGCGTTTCCGAGCGGGCTGGGAAAATAAATTCATGTTCAACGGACTTTTCGGCTTTTTATCGAACGACATCGGGATCGATCTCGGCACGGCCAATACCTTGGTTTACGTCAAAGATCAGGGGATCGTCTTGCGCGAGCCGTCGGTGGTGGCCGTGCAGGCCGGCACCAACAAAGTGCTAGCGGTCGGCGATGAAGCGAAGCGCATGCTCGGCCGGACGCCATCGAACATCGTCGCAGTCCGCCCGCTGAAAGACGGCGTGATCGCGGACTTCGAAGTGACCGAAGCGATGCTGCGTCATTTTATTTCGAAAGTGCACAACCGTCGGGTGCGGGCGAGGCCGCGCGTGGTGATTGCGGTTCCCTCCGGGATCACCGAAGTCGAAAAGCGTGCGGTGCGCGAATCGGCGACGCACGCCGGCGCGCGTGAAGTTTATTTGATCGAGGAGCCGATGGCGGCGGCGATTGGCGTCGGACTGCCAGTGCAGGATCCGGCGGGCAATATGATCATCGACATCGGCGGCGGCACGACCGAAGTCGCGTTGATTTCGCTTTCGGGAATTGTTTTCAGCCGGAGCGTGCGGGTGGCGGGCGACGAATTGGACGAAGCGATCGTTCAATACATGAAGCGTGCCTACAATTTGATGGTGGGCGAGCGCACCGCTGAAGAAATCAAAATCAAAATCGGTTCGGCCTATCCAAGTGAAAAAGAAACGAGCGTGGAAGTGAAGGGACGCGATCTGGTGGCCGGATTGCCGAAGACGTTGATGATCACGTCGCAGGAAGTGCGGGAAGCCTTACTGGAACCGATTTCGACGATTGTCGATTCGGTCCGGATTACATTGGAGCGTTGTCCGCCCGAGCTATCGGCCGACCTGGTGGATCGCGGTCTGGTTTTGGCGGGCGGGGGGGCGCTCCTGCGTGGGTTCGACAAACTTTTGAGCGAGGAGACTGGTTTGCCTGTCCATGTTGCGGAAGATCCGCTCAGCGCCGTGGCCGAAGGGACGGGCAAATGTCTGAATGAACTTAAATTTTTGCGTCAAGTGGCTGCGGCAGATCGCCAGTGGCGCTGACAAGAGCGGAAAGCGGAAAGCGGAAACCGGAAAGACTTCTGATTCGCGGATAACTCTTTTCTATCCGCTGTCCGGTATCCGGTATCCGACATCGGTATGAGTCGGACGAGTATCATCGCGCTTCTGATTTTCGGCGCCATTTTGGGTTACTTCCTGAGTTTCGGCGCGGATACGACGCGTAAATTTCAGGCGAAAATTTATCAAATACTGGCTCCGTTCTTCACCACCGGTTCCGGTTTGCAAAAACAAATCACGTCGGTCCGAACCGGATTGAAATCGTTGGAAGAACTGGAAAAGGAGAACGCTTCGCTGCGGGTCGATAATCGCCAACTGCGCGCGACCAATTCGGCGCTGCGCGATGTGGAACATGAAGTCAATCGCCTGCGCCACGCGCTCAATTATCGCGAGCGCTCGGTCTTCAAATTGATTCCGGCCGAAGTGGTGACGAGGGATGCATCGACTTGGTGGCACACAGTGACGATCAATCGCGGCAAAGAAGATCACATCGAGACCGATATGCCGGTGGTGACGGACGAAGGTTTAGTGGGAAAGACAACGACCGTCAGCAATACCATCTCGATTGTGCTTCTGGTTACGGACGAAAATTGCAAAGTCGCCGCGTCGGTTGAAGGCACACGCGAGCAGGGAATTGTTTCGGGTGAGCGCGTCTCTGGCGGATTGGCGCCGCTGCTCGACCTGAATTTTTTGACGAAACAAGCGAACCTCCAGCCGGGACAGAAAGCTTACACGTCCGGTGTCGGCGGAGTTTTTCCGTCCGGTTTGTTCATTGGGACAGTGAAAAGCTTTCGCGCTCGCGAACTGGACGGTCAGGCGAAACTGGCGCCGGCAGTAGATCTGTCCCACCTGGAGGACGTGTTCGTGGTCACGGGACGGAAATGATTTTCTTTTTCATATTACTTGTCCTGGTGGTCGTGGCTCAAATCGCGGAATTCTTCATCCCGCCGCTTGACTGGATGTATCACGCGCACATTTACATTGCGCCGGTATTGGTGTTTTACGGCGCGATGGCGCTGCCGTTTCCGCTGATGCTGGCGCTGGCGCTGTTCGCGGGCGTTTTACTCGACGCGCTGACCGTGCAGGTGATCGGGTCCAAAGTTGAAATCTCGCTCGGCTGGTCGATACTTCTCTACGCTGTGCTGGCGGGAATTATGCATGGCTTAAGGCCTTTGTTCATCCGCGGCCGCTGGGAAGTTCATTGTGTGCTGACCGGCATCTGCACGTCCGCAATTATTTTGGCGCAATATCTCATGATCACTTTCCGGCGCGGTTCGTTTTTCTTCACCCGCGAAGTTTGGTGGCAAATCGGCGGGCCGGGTTTGATGGCAATGCTGATGGCGCCGGTAATTTTTTGGATGTTGAACTGGGTCGCGCGCGTGACGCGTTATCCCTATTTGCCTGAGAGGAGTTTCGAATGAATCGGCGCCGGCTTAGTCCACGTTTAAGAATTCAATTTTTAGGATTGTTGATGCTGCTCGGCATGACCGCGCTTGGGTTGCGGCTTTGGTGGATCCAAGTGGCACACGGCGCGGAATGGACGGCGCAAATCCGGGGCAGCTCCCAAGCGACGGTCCGAATTCCGTCGGTCCGCGGCGAGATCAAAGATCGGAACGGTCTGACGCTGGTGCAAAACCGCGCCAGTTACGAAGTGGATTTTTACCTTCCGGAAATGGTGAAAGGCTACCGCGAACGCTTCGGCCCGCCGCCGCTGGCCGAGCATCGCGCCATCATCAGCGGCATGCCGAAGGACGTGAAGGAGGCGGACATTATCAGGATCGTTAACGACGGAATTGTTCCACGTTTGAACGATCTAGATCTTGCGCGCGATTACAATTCGAAAGACCTTGAGCGGCATTATCGGAACGACACGGAAGTCCCGTATTCCTACATCAAAGACATCGATTTTCCGACGATGGCGAAGTTCTCCGAGCACGATGTCGGACTTCCCGGGGTAGACATCGCGATCAAACCGGTGCGCTCGTATGTTTACGGCGCGCTGGCGGCGCACATACTTGGCTACGTCGGCGCTCCGGATGACACCAACAAGGAAGAAGCGCGCAAGTTCACGTTCTATCAAGGCGATGTGGACGGGAAATCAAACATCGAGAAAGCGATGGACGATTATCTGCGCGGCAAACCGGGCGTGCGTTATCTGCGTCGCAATGCGAAGGGCACAATCGACGGCGTGTTGCGCGAAGAGCCGCCGCAACAGGGCGCGAATGTTTTTCTAACGATCGATGCGCGGATTCAGGCGATCACGGATGAAGCTTTGCGCGCGGTGAGCCGCGCCGGGGCGGTCGTTGTCGATCCAAACAATGGCAACATTCTTGCGATGGCGTCGGTGCCATCATTCGATCCGAACACATTTATTCCGAGCATCAAAGCAAAAGACTGGCAGGCGTTGCGCAAAGATGAAGGCGATCCATTGGTGAACCGCGCAGTGAGCGCGCTTCCGCCGGGATCGACATTCAAATTGATCACATCGCTTGCGGGGTTACGAAAAAATCTGACTAACGCGCATTACAATTGCGGAGGTGGTGTCAGTTATGGCGATCACTTTTTTCAGTGCTGGGTGAATGAAAAACATTACACCCACGGCAACATCGGCTTGTCCGAAGCGATCAAAGTTTCGTGCGACTCATTTTTCTATCAGTTCGGAAATGCGGCCGGCATTCAATCGATCGATACGGTCGGAAAAATGCTGGGCATCGGGGAAGAATCGGGCTTGCAGTTGACGGGAGAGCAGGTTGGCAATCTGCCTGGGCCGGAGTGGATGCAGGTGCATCATCCGCAGGAGCGATGGTCGCAAGCGCAAACCGCGAACGTGTCGATTGGGCAGGGGTACACGCTTGTCTCGCCGTTGCAATTGGCAATGGCCTACGTGACGATCGCCAACGGCGGCACCTGTTTTTATCCGCGGCTGGTCGATAAGGTTTTGAATCAGGATGGTTCACCGGTTCTGGACGAGCATGGCAAAGTCGCAGTGCCGCAGACACCGCGAATGCGCTCGGATTTGCGAAGAGAAGTTACGCCCGACCAGATCGAACTGGTGCGGAAAGGTTTATGGAGAGTAGTGAATGAAGACGGCGGCACTGGCGGTCGTGGGCGACTTAAGAACGTGCAGGTCGCGGGCAAAACAGGAACTGCGCAAGCGACCGACCGTGGGCACAAAGATACTGTGGCATGGTTCGCCTGCTTTGCGCCGTTCGATCATCCGAAGTATGTGGTCGCGGTAATGGTGCAAGGCGGTGAGCACGGCGGCAGTGTGGCCGGACCGGTGGCGACGCGAATTCTGGAACGGACTTTGGCGATGGACGAAGGCAATTTCGACATGCAAGTGGCGTGGACGCCGCCAGCGCATCACGCGAACCCATTTTCGATGTTCAAAGACGTCAGTTATGCGGGCGGTAATCTTGGCGCCGGCGACGAGGAAAGCGCCGATGCTTCCAGCGCCGATGTACAAATGGCGAGCGACAACGCCTCGCCCGATGTCGAGCCGGAGGCTGATGCGCAGGGGCAGGTTTCCAAACGGCCTCGCGTAGTCCGTGCGGCTCCGGCACCGCCGCCTCGTCAGCCGAACTTTTTTGAACGTCTTTTCGGAGGCAAACGGCCCGCGCCGCAACCCGCGCCGACTCCGGTCCGCCGTCGTTTTTAACAATCAATGTCGATCCAACGAGCAATGAACAATTCCTTGGCCGGGTTTCGGCTCTCGATCGCGCAACCTTTAGAAATTTATGTTAGACAGAGTGAAGAAAATTTTAGGTCTTACGTCACGCAAGACCGGCAACAAATTGGTAGTCAGTGTGGAGAAACTCGAGCGCCGCGTGGCGTTGCTCGAGAATGGCCGCCTCGAAGAGTACAGCGTCGAGCGTAGTGGCTCGCGCCAAATAGTCGGCAGCGTTTACAAAGGCCGCGTTAAAAACATCGAGATGGGTTTGAAGGCGATGTTCGTCGACATCGGCCTCGACAAAAATGCCTTTCTCCATTTTTGGGACGCGCTTCCGGCCGCGCTCGACAGCGGAATTGAAGAAGTCGACCGGCCATCAAAGAAACAACGCAAGCGAATCACAGCGAAAGATATCCCGAACATTTATCCGGTCGGTTCGGAGGTCATCGTTCAGGTGACAAAAGGGCCGATCGGAACAAAGGGTCCGCGGGTGACGACCAATTTGAGTTTTGCCGGGCGCTACCTCGTTCTCATGCCGTTCAGCGATCGCAGCGGAATCTCGCGCAAGATCGAAGATCCGAAAGAGCGCAACCGTCTCCGGAAAATTTTGCGCGAGCTCGATATCCCGGAGGGGATCGGCGTCATTATTCGCACAGTAGGCGAGGGCCAGCGGGCACGCTACTTCGTGCGGGATCTGCGATTTCTTCTCGATCAGTGGGCCGAAGTTGAGCGGCTGATTCGGGACCCGCCCGCGCCCTGTCGCGTTTTTGAAGAACCGGACCTGGTCGAGCGAACGGTGCGCGATTTTTTAACCGAAGAGATCGACGAGGTCCTGTGTGACGATCGGGAAGCCGTGGAACGAATGAACCAGCTCGTCGAAAAAATTTCACGTCGGGCGCGGAATCGTTTGAAGTTCTACGACGGCGCCACGCCTATTTTTGAAGCGCTCGGCATTCAAAAACAAATCGACGACGCGTTTCATCGGCAGGTTTGGCTGCGTTGTGGCGGTTACATCGTGATCGACGAGACCGAAGCGCTGGTGGCGGTGGACGTAAACACCGGCCGAAACAAAGGCGGCCGCGATGTCGAGAAGACGATCTTGCAAACCAATCTGGAGGCGGCGGACGAAATCGCGCGGCAATTGCGTTTGCGTAACATTGGCGGCCTCATCATTGCCGATTTCATCGACATGAAGGGCCGGAAAGATCAACAGGCCGTTTTCAATTTGATGAAGGAACGGCTCAGACGCGACAAAGCCAAAACGCACGTCCTGCCCATTTCGCAGCTCGGTCTGATGGAAATGACGCGCCAACGCGCGCAGGAAAGTCTAAGCGATACGATTTACGAAAATTGCCCTTACTGCGGCGGTCGCGGCGTCGTCAAAACTTCAATGACCACCAGTGTGGAACTGCATCGGACGCTCAATACTGTGATGCGTAAATATCAGGACAACGTGCACGATTTTCGCGTCATCTTGAATCCGGACGTGCTGAAGAGATTGAAGGAAGAGGACGAAGAATTGTTGATTGAGCTCGAACGGCGTTACGCCGGCCGATTGATGTTTCGCGGCGATCCGACTTATCATCACGAAAAATTTATCGTCACCGACGCGAACACAGGCGCGGAGCTAAAATCGTAGGTTCTCGATCGATTCGACCCGGCGCGGCGAAGCAGTCAATTTTTGACTCAAATGGCGCGGCTCCTGGGCTGGGTCCGCCGGCCCAAGCGAAGTCGGGAGGCGGCATTTCCGGGTTGACCCGATGTTGCCATTTTGTTAGAACCGCCGCCCTGGGGAAATTGGGCTAAAATTCGGTGCTTGACGCTGGGCGTCAGTTTCGTGTTAAAACCACGGGTGCATTGAAATTCAGCTTCGATTAAGCCCTGAAACAGCCTCTAAAAAACAATATATTTTTTTATTGACGAACTTCTGAAGAAACCCTAAACGCATAGCCAAGTTATGAAAAAACTGACCTTAACCTTTTGTGCATTGTTCGCACTCGTTGTAGCGGCGCCGGCTCTTTATGCCGACGGTCCGGAACCTTCCAGCAAAGAAAAAGAAGTGATGCAGCCGGCCCCGCCCGTGTGCGATTTTTATCGCGCTCATGAATGGGATCTCAGCATTTGGGGCGCGTACGCGTTCGCAGCCGATACCGGCCAATTCAACGTGCCGAACGACGATCCGTTCTTTCCGGACGAAGACGTGACCAACACGAGCGTGTTGGCCATATTTGGCACTACAATCAGTTCCTCAACCACTGAGCCGGCGAACTTCAATCCGAACGAGCGGGTTAATATCGGTCAGGTCAGCAAGAACCAGTTATTCGCCCGAGATGATGCCTGGGGCGGCGGTGCCGACGTGAAATATTTCTGGAGCCGTTACTTTGGCGTCGGCCTTGAAGGCGTCGGCCTCGCTGCGAAAACGAATTTCGCCGGAGGCGGCTTGGTCACATTGACCGGACGCTACCCGTTCGGACGTTTTGCTCCGTATGTGACCGGTGGCATCGGCTTCATTGATGGTGGAGCGACGCTCTACAAGTTTTTCAATGAGAAGCATACGTTCCTAAACGGTGTCGTCACGAATGAACGCGAATTCTGGACGGTCGATCCGGTTGCCAACAATCACGTTAGAGCGCTCGGACAGATCGGCGCCGGTTTGGAATTCCGCGTTACCTGCCACATCGGCTTAATGGCCGACTTCACCTGGAACTTTGTCTTTGGTCAGGAAGACCACGGGGACAAAATTCACCTTATAACTGAGCAAGGCACGAGCACGACGACAACCAATGACCTAATTTTAGGAACGTCTACGACCAGCACCGTCGTCATTAACCAGGCGCTTGAACTCAGACCCGGCCATGGCAGCGACAATCAAGATTTCGGAATGGCGCGGTTCGGCGTCACCTTCTCTTACTAAAAGGCCAGTTGTAATTTAAACGCCGGAACGCCTCGTGCATTCCGGCGTTTACTTTTTTGAACCATGCGGTTGCGGCTAAGGTCTCTCAATCAGCGCTGGGGGCGCCGAGCGCGCCGCTTCGTGGTAAGGACGCCCCGCATCGAACAACGAGATTTCGCGGCGTAGCGCCCCGGTAAAAGAACTTTCGCCGTCTTGCAACCATAAGTCGAGCGCATGTCGCGCTGTCTTAGCCGCCTGCCCGAACTGATTCACCTCGGCATACGCAGCGGCAAGCGAGCGAAGGATCCTCGGATTTGCGCCGCCAGAGAGTCGATCGGCGCGTTGGGCCAGGGCCAGGGCGCGTTGACCATCCCGAAGCGACGGATCGGAGCAGGTGGCTAACATCCAGGCAAGATTACTTAGAATACCTGCGGATTCGGGCCGAAGGTGGATTGCGCGCTCATATTCTGCGATCGCTTCTGCTAAACGCCCCTGGCGATGAAGAGCGCTGGCAATGCCATTATGAGCCGGCCCGTAAGTGGGATCCAGTTTCAGCGCTGTTTCGAACAGCTTGATCGCTTCCTCTTGTTTCCCTTTCCTTACTGACACAGTCCCCAGTCCGAAGTAGGCGCGCTTGCTCGCCTGGGCGTAGTTCGGCTCCAACTCGAGAACTTTGTGAAATTCCGCGGCAGCGTCATCGAGTTGTCCCCGAACCAACACTTCAGCGCCGATGTTTTGATGGGCAGTCCAGCTATTCGGATTGTGCGCGACGACCATACGATAGCATGTTTCGACATCGCGATACATGTGACTTTGCATCCAGGACAGGATTGCGAGAGTGCCTAATAACAATGCGACGAGACCATGAAGCGGTAAGCGCCAACGACCGCCACGGTCTACCAGCCAGGTTGCACTGGCGGCCGCAGGCACAATGACCGCTAGACTCGGCAGATAGGCAAAATGGTCGGCGACAAACGAAAGACGGAAGAAACCGACATTAAAAAATCCGAGTAATGGCACCACCGTCGCAGCAAAGAAGAGGCTCGCGGCGAAAAACCAACGCCAACGCTTTCGCTGATTCCATGCCAACCAGAACAATCCAAGCGCGGCGACCGGAAAGAGATACTGCCACCAAATGCTGGAGTCGATTTTCCAGCGTGGGTAAATCAAAGACAGGTCGTTGGGGAAAAGAAGCTTGCCGATGTAGAACCAAAACGCGCGCCCGGCGATTAGAAACCGGTCCAGAACCGACAGTTGGAATTCTTCGCCTTCAGCCCCGCTGAATGCGCGTTCCATCCACGCCGTCAACAGCCCGGCGGCGATTGCCAACACGACAAATGGCAGCAGCGGTTTTACATCGCGCTGCCAATCGACCCGTCCCCGTTTCCACCAGATCAAGATGAGCACGACTGCGGGAACGGTCGCAACAATTGCTTTGGCCAGGATTCCGAGTGTGAATAAGAGCCCAACCAATAGATACGTTCGTAGCCTTCGGGTTTGATCGAAGTTCAAGTAGGCCAGAATGGCGGCGAAAAAGAAAAGACCGGACAGCGTGTTCTTAAGTTCCACCATCCACGCTACGGATTCGACGAGCACCGGATGCAGAGCAAAAATGGCCGCCGCCAGCCAAGCGCCGCGAATCTGCAATTTGCCTAAGATTTTGACCAGTAATAAAGCCGACGCCACGTGCAGGGCGATCGTGACGAGATGGTATCCAAACACCTCTTGACCCCAAAGTTTGGCCTCGACCCAATACATCGTGTCCACCAAAGGGTGGTATTGCCAAGTTGTGCGTGGTTGAATCCACAACCGGGCCAAGCCATTCCAGGACTGCTGCTCCGGGGTCATCATGAAGCGACCGGCGTCATCGAGTAAGGGCTTACCATGCCAGGCCGGCTGGTAGACGAGGGCAGTGGTTGCGACTAGTGCGGCGCCAAGAACCCAGTCGCGGTAACGTCTCCATGCCGCCGACCCGCGAGCGGGTGAAATCGACTTAGATGACGAAACTGGCGGGGAAGTTTTGGTGCGGTGGCGCTTCATCCAGTTTGCTCCTACAAGATCGACAACTTAGTTATCTCTGTCTAAACGGCTGCCGTCTATTTGCCCACAAGTCTCGTGCGCGCGAGATTATAACCCTGATGTCATTCGCTCAAGCGCTCGATAATCTTGCCCTTAGAAAGTCGGATGTTGTTCGCCGATTCGAGCAGCTGATCACGCCAAAATCCGGCGCCGAACTGGAATCAATGGCGCAGACTTCACGCGCTCTTACGCTTCAAAATTTTGGTCGAACGATGCGTCTCTTCGCGCCGCTGTATTTGTCCAATGAGTGCATTAACAATTGTCGCTACTGCGGATTTTCCCGGGACAACCCCATTTTACGCGTGACTCTGAGCGTGGAGGAAGTGGTGGCTGAAGCCCGCTATCTCCGCGACGCTGGCTTCCGACAGATCCTGTTGGTTGCCGGCGAGCATCCAAAGTTTGTCAGTGGCGATTATCTCGCCGAATGCGTGCGGGCGTTAGCGCCCGATTTTCCATCGATCGCTATCGAAGTCGGTCCAATGGCAAGCAGTGAGTACGTCCCCATCATTCGCGCGGGCGCGGAGGGTCTTGTTGTTTATCAGGAGACATACCAGCGTTCCGTCTACGCCGAACTGCACACCGCAGGTCCCAAGCGCGATTTTAATTATCGGCTCGATTGTCCTGAACGCGCATACAGCGCCGGATTTCGCCGGCTTGGAATCGGAGCGCTTTTCGGCTTATGGCGCTGGCAGGACGAAGCGGTCGCCCTGGCCGCGCATGTCGATTATTTGTTGCGGCGTTGTTGGCAAGCGCAAATCACTATCAGCTTGCCGCGGCTGCGGCCGGCCGCGGGCGGATTCCGGCCGCTCTTTTCGATAAGCGATCGCGAACTGGCGCAACTTGTCTGCGCTCTGCGCATTAGTTTTCCTCAGGTCGGGATCGTCTTAAGCACGCGCGAACGGGCTGCCTTGCGCGATGCGCTGGTGTCGTTAGGCGTGACGATGATGAGCGCCGGCAGCCACACCGAACCCGGCGGGTACACCCGTCGCGGCACGGAGCATTTGCACCGGACCGTGCGCGGCCGCATCATGCCGCCTGAGTTTCAGGACGGCGAAGACCAGCTGGCTACCGGTCAATTTGAGATTAGCGACGATCGACCACCCGAGAGAATAGCAACCATTTTGCGGGAAAAGGGATTCGATCCGGTTTGGAAGGATTGGGAGCAGACGCTCTCTCACTAATGCGTATTTCACTCAACGGCCGGGAAGAAGACGCAAGTGGCGCGCAAACCGTGGCCGAACTCATCGGACGCTTTGAATTGCCACCTGAGGCGATCCTAATCGAGCATAACGGCGTCGCCTTGCACCGGCGCGAATGGCCGCAAAAGCCGTTAACCGAAGGCGACCGGATAGAAATTATTCGCGTTGTCGCCGGCGGCTAGTTGCGATTTTAACGCGCGGCTTTAACAACCACGCGCATTCCATCCCGCCGAACCACCGTGATCGAAGTGTTTGGCGGGATGAATTCGCCTTGCGTGATGACGTCGATAATCTGGTCGACAAAACGCGCCTTGCCGCTTGGACGCAAGATCGACAACGAGACACCTTCGGTGCCCGGTGAAATGTCAACCGCGGTCGCAAATTCGCGGGGCACGCCGGCCAATGAGGGGCCGGGCGGATTCGTGGTCAGGAGCGCGAAACGTCGATAGAAGCTGGTGCGCGGCAGATATTTCGCGAGCAGGGCAATCACGATCGCGGCTGCTACGAGCGCGATGAAGAGGTTGCGCAGCGGGACGGCAAGCATTTCCCCGGTCGGAAAAAATGGCTGCTCCGGATAACGATCGATCATTGCCCAAAGCATTGAGGCGAGCATGAGCAGAACGCCGAGCACCCCAAACACGATTGTGGAGTGGGCGAAAAAAAGGATCTCGATGATTACCAAGGACAATCCGAGAACAAAAAGCGCGACCACTTCCCAGCCGGCGAGACCAGCAAGGTAATGTCCGAGGAAAAAGAGCGCGAAGCAGATGGCGGAGATAATTCCCGGTAAGCTTGCCCCCGGGATTTTGAATTCAAGGTAAGCGCCCACAATTCCGGCAAGCAAGAGCAAAGGAGCGAGCGTGGTCAGCCACAGCGCGAGTTGCTCAAAGCCGGTGGGTTTGATCGAAACCACGTTGCCTTTGAGGCCCGCTTTTTTTGTAAGATCGATAATCGACTCAGCGACGCCGTCGGCCAGCAAAGGCTTGCCATTTATTTTTTCCGTCGCTTCCTGCGTGTTGAGAGTGAGCAGAGTCCCTTTGGCGTGAATCACCCGATCGCCGACCTTCACTTCCTTATCCTTGTTCATGAACGCTTCGCCGATGTCCGGATTGTGTCCGTTCTTTAGGGCGGAGCCCCGGATCAATGCGGACCAGTAGGAAATGGTCTTCTCGCGCGCAGTCAGGGGAAGATCTTCGCCGGTTGGTAAGATCGGCGCGGCCGCGCCAATAGCGCTGACCGGTGCCATATAAATATGCTGCGTAGCCAGGGCAACGATAGCGCCGGCCGATCCGGCGTTCGAATTAATAAACGTGTACGTGGGAATGGTGGCGTGATTAAGCGCGCTCGTGATTTCTTCCGCGCTATCGAGCCGGCCGCCGTAAGTGTTCATTTCGAAAATGATCGCACTCCCGCCGCTGGTTTCGGCGGTCTTGAGGGCGCGCCGCAAAAAAGTGAGAAGCGAAGGCGAAATTTCACCGTTAATCGGCGCGACGACCACGTCGCCTTTATGAATGACTTCCCGGGCTTGCCCCATTTCCAGCGCGGACAAGACCGCGATCAAAACGAGGATCGATAATTTCTTCATTGTTTGGAAAGCGCCCCGACGCTGAGTAAATTTGGCATCGCTTCAGAAAGCAAACGAGCGAAAAATAAACAGCCCACGTGATTCCAGTAGAAACCATAGAGCAGATCGCCGCCGCCAACGACATCGTCGAGGTGATCGGCTCGTATTTTCCGTTGAAACGGGCCGGCGCAAATTTCAAGGCGCTCTGTCCATTCCATCAGGAAAAAACGCCGTCGTTTCACGTCAACCCGCAACGCCAGACATTTCACTGCTTTGGTTGCGGCGTCGGCGGGAGCGTTTTCCGGTTCGTGATGGAATACGAGCACCTCGATTTTCCAGCGGCCGTGCGAAAACTCGCCGCGCGCGTCGGTGTTCCAATTGTCGAAGAACGCGCGGCCGCGGACGAAAATCGACAACATGAAGCGCGGCGCACTTTACTCAAACTCCATGCCGAGGCCGCAGATTGGTTCCAGGAAAATCTTTTGAAGAAACCGTTCGCGGAAGCAGCCCGCGACTACTTGAAAAATCGTGGAATCGATCGCCGGGTCGCGAAGAATTGGCAGCTCGGTTTTGCGCCGGACAGTTGGGATGCGTTTTTGAAGTGGGCGCTGGATCGCGGCTATTCACGCAGCCAGCTGTTGCAGAGCGGACTGGTCAAGCCCCGGGATGAAGATCGCCCGGGCAACGAAGTCTACGACCGTTTCCGCGGCCGAATCATATTTCCGATCTGCAACGACGTCGGCGAGGTGATTGCCTTCAGCGGCCGGTTGCTCGAGACCGATCCGCAGGTTGCGAAATATTTGAATTCGCCGGAAACGCCGCTCTTCCAAAAAGGTCGCGTGCTGTTTGGACTGCACAAAACAAAGCGGGCGCTGATTGAAGCAAACTGCGCGATCGTGTGCGAAGGCCAGCTTGATTTGATCTCTTTGTTTGAAGCCGGCATCAAAAATGTGGTCGCGCCGCAAGGCACCGCTTTTACTGAGCATCAGGCTCGAATTCTGAAGCGCTTCGTTGACGAGGTCGTTCTTTGTTTCGATGCCGATCAAGCCGGACGAAAAGCGGCGGAACATTCGCTCGACGCGCTCCTTCAACATGATCTGATCGTCCGGGTAGCAGACATGCCACCGGGCGAGGATCCTGATTCGCTCATTCGACGGAATGGGAAAGAAGAATTTGAAAAGCGCGTAACATCTGCGCGCGACTTTTTTGATTACTGGATCGATCGGGAAGCAGCAGTTGTCGATCTAAGCTCGCTCGGGGCAAAAATGCAGCTGGCCCGGAAGCTCGCCGAAACTGTTTCGCAGGTGCGTGATCCGCTCATGCGCGGCCAGGTTTTGAACAAGATGAGCGCGCGTCTTGGCGTTCCAGCGTCTGAGTTCGAAAAACTTATGACCAGGCCAAGATCTGAACGCAGCGCCGAATCCGCTCCGGCTCGATCCGCAGCTGCGATGCCTCCGCGGCATGATGTTGCCGTTCTTTGTCTTCTCGCTCTACGTGACGAAGCAGCTCGCAAATTTCTTCTCGAACAAAACTGGCGCGAAGTTTTACCCCAAATATCCGGCACCGAATTGCTCGCCCGAATTCTGGAGAGCGAATTGCGTCCGGACGATCCCGTCTCTCTCAATTCCTTCATGTCTCAATTGACGGCAGAAGAGGAGGGCCTGGTTTCTGCTTGGCTGTTGCAAAAGATGCCGGCAAACGCAATAGAAGTGGCTGAGAGCTGGTGGAAAGGCCTAATTCGAGCGACCTTACGCCGACAGCTTGAGATTGCCGAAACGCGAATGCGGCTTCCCCAATTGACCACCGGCGAGGTCGTTAATTTACAGAA
>Ga0209470_1001476_pt1 | contig 17430 bp, 15 predicted proteins | sample GraSoiAngelo_125_FD_185882 | JGI IMG/M metagenome (GOLD analysis project Ga0209470, IMG submission 185882) | Grasslands soil microbial communities from the Angelo Coastal Reserve, California, USA - 14_0927_05_40cm (SPAdes) (version 2) | ecosystem: Environmental > Terrestrial > Soil > Grasslands ... | reverse complement strand
CCCTTCCAAATCCATCCCAACGGATCGTAAAAGTTGTCCACTACCCGCTCCTTCAACGGGATAATGCCGTTGTCCGTGATCTGAATACTTTCCGGGCAAACCTTCGTGCAACATTTCGTGATGTTGCAGTAGCCGATTCCCTGTGTGTTTCGCAATTCTTCAATGCGATCTTCCGTATCGAGTGGATGCATCTCCAATGCGGCGACGTGAATCAGGAAACGTGGTCCGATGAATTTCTCATGCATTTGGTGGTCGCGCAGCACGTGGCACACGTCCTGACAGAGAAAACATTCGATGCACTTTCGGAACTCCTGCACGCGATCGATGTCATCCTGCTGCATTCGCCAGGTGCCGTCCGGGGCGTCAGGAGGTCGGGGCTTGAACGGTTTGATCTGTTTCTTCACGCGAAAATTCCACGAGACCTCTGTGACTAAATCCTTCAATATTGGGAAAGCTTTCATCGGCTCGACTGTCACCGGTCTTTCCAATGGCAGCTCGCTCAGTCGTGTCATACACATGAGTTTCGGAATTCCATTGACTTCCGCCGAGCACGACCCGCACTTGCCGGCCTTGCAATTCCATCGGCAGGCGAGATCCGGCGCCTGTGTGCGCTGGATATCGTGTACGGCATCGAGCACGACCATGCCTTCGGCAACTTCCGTCGTGTAATCGCGAAATTCGCCGCCCTTTGCGTCGCCGCGCCAGATTTTGAACGTAGCCGTCATTGGTTGAAGCGTTGAAGCGATGAAGCGTTGAAGCGGCCGAAGAATAGGTCGTCGAGTTCTTGTTCGTTGAGGCTATAATCGGAAGGAGATTCCCGGATGCGAGAGGACTTTTCGGCAGTCCGGCTGCGTAAAAATCGAATGTAGCCATTGATGAGTCTATGAACGCGCCATCCGTCGGACTTCAACTTCTCGATCTCCTCCGCAGGAAAATAGTTTTCGTCGATGCAAACATTGAGGTCATCGAGCAACTCTTCTAGCGATCCGCGCGTTTGCAGCATGAACTTGATCTGTTCAAGGAAATGAAAACGCCCGTGACCTTCAGCAATGTTGTTTGTTAACGAAACAGCGGCCCGGCGGATTTGGCTCGCCAGTGCAAATTTCTCGATTTCAGGCAAGCCTCTGGCAACTCGATACATCGCCTTCCGAAATTCGCGTGCGACCTGATAGACTTCCAGGTCTTCGAACGTCTGATACTGCTTCGCTTGGTCTTCTTCCCGCTTCATCGCTTCAACCCTTCATCGCTTTAGCGATGCTCTTCGATAACCTGCTTCAAATACTCCGGCATGTCCGGCAAGGGCTCCAGATGCACTTGCATCGAACCGTCCGCTGATTTCGACACGATCGTGTTCACTTTTCCAAATCGCTCATCTTTATCTGGGTAATCTTCACGGAACTGTGCGCCGCGACTTTCTTTTCTCTCCAGCGCGGCGCGCGTTATAGCTCCTGAAACCGTCAGCAGATTTTTTAAATCGAGCGCGGTATGCCAACCCGGATTGTATTCGCGATTGCCTGTAACCGCAGCTTGTTTAGCGCGCCCTTTGAGCTCGTCGATCCTCTCAAGCGCTTCGCGCATTTCAGCTTCGGTGCGCACAATTCCTACGAGATTTTGCATCGTTTCCTGCAGATCCTTCTGGATCGCATAAGGATTCTCGCCATTACTGCGCTCGAACGGAGACAGGGCCTCGCGTGCCACCGTGTCGATCTCGTCTGTATTGATCTGGCCGTGCGGATTGTCTCTCGCGAATGTCGCTGCAAATTCGCCGCCGCGTTTTCCGAACACCAAAAGGTCAGAGAGCGAATTTCCACCGAGCCGGTTTGCGCCGTTGATGCCGGCTGCGCATTCTCCGGCAGCAAACAGGCCGGGCAAGCGCGACATCTGGGTGTCTGGATCCACGCGCACGCCGCCCATGATGTAGTGGGTGGTTGGTCCAACCTCCATCGGCTGCTCCGTGATATCGATGTCGGCGAGTTGTTTAAACTGATGATACATGCTGGGAAGTTTCCGCTTAATGTGTTCGGCGGCATTGGGCATTTTTTGTTTGATCCACGAAATATCGAGATAAACGCCGCCGTGAGGACTTCCCCTGCCCTCTTTGATCTCGCGCACGATACAACGCGAGACGTGATCACGCGTTAGCAACTCGGGTGGGCGGCGCGCGTCTTTGTGCCCCTGGCAATATCGCCAGCCCTCCTCCTCGTTATCCGCAGTCTGAGCTTGATAGTTTCCCGGGATCGACTCGAACATGAAACGTTTGCCATCGTTGTTGAGCAGGATTCCGCCTTCGCCGCGCACTCCTTCGGTGACCAAAATTCCCATCACGCTCGGCGGCCAAACCATCCCGGTCGGATGGAACTGAATAAACTCCATGTCGATAAGTTCTGCGCCAGCCTCATATGCGAGAGCGTGGCCATCTCCAGTGTATTCCCAGCTATTACTCGTAATTTTGTAGGCGCGCCCAATCCCACCGGTTGCCAGTACCACTGCTTTCGCGTGAAAAATTTTAAACCGACCGCGCTCACGCTCGTATCCAAAGGCGCCTACCACGCGGTCGCCGTCTTTGAGCAGCGAAAGAATGGTGTGCTCCATGTGCACATCTATTCCCTTGTGAACGCCATGGTCTTGCAGAGTGCGGATCATTTCCAAGCCGGTGCGATCACCCACATGCGCTAATCGCGGATATTTGTGGCCGCCGAAATGTCTTTGCAGAATTCGGCCGTCTTTGGTGCGATCGAAAACGGCGCCCCACGCTTCGAGCTCGCGCACGCGATCGGGCGCTTCCTTCGCGTGCAGCTCAGCCATCCGCCATTGGTTCACATATTGGCCTCCGCGCATGGTATCGGCGAAATGGACTTTCCAGTTGTCGCGTTCATCGACATTGGCCAGCGCCGCCGCGATTCCGCCCTCGGCCATTACCGTATGCGCCTTGCCTAACAACGATTTGCAAACCAGTCCAACGCGAACACCCGCAGCGGAAGCTTCAATCGAAGCGCGCAACCCTGCGCCCCCCGCGCCGATAACAAGAACATCATGTTCGACGGTTTCGTAATTGGACATGGGAGTCGTTGAAGCGTTAAAGAGTTGAAGTGTTGAAGCGTTGGTCCGCGAGTAATTTAGTCCGCTTCAACACATCTCGCTTCATCGCTCAAACGATTCTGAAATCGTGCCAGATTCCCATTGCGCACAGGCGCACGTAGAGATCGGCGAAACCGACCCAGAACAAGCTCAGCCAGGCCCAGAGCATGTGGCGCTGATTAAAGCACGTCACGCAAGTGTAGGCGCGATAACATGCCGGCGATCTGGAAAATTGATCCAAAAAGCCGCCGGCCAAATGCCGCAATGAGTGGCAGCCAAAAGTGTAACCACTGAGTAAAACAACGTTGATCGCCAGGACGATTGTCCCAATGCCAATTCCAAATCCATCTGAAAACCAGAGCGCTTTCCAAACGTCGATCGACAGGATGATCAGGAAGACGAGAGCGAGATAGAGAAAATAGCGATGCACATTTTGCATGATGAGCGGGAACGAACGCTCACCCCAGTAACTTTTGCGCGGCTCACCCACAGTGCAGGCCGGTGGATCAGCCCAGAACGCTTTGTAATACGCGCCGCGGTAGTAATAACAGGTGACACGAAATCCCGCGGGCGCCCAGAGAACCAGCAGCGCTGGCGAAAAAAGCAGCCAGCCTGGCCACCAAGTAGGTTTCGGTCCAAGCCAGCTGTGAGGCGAATCGCCAAAAATCTCCGGCGAATAAAACGGCGAGATGTAATTGCCGGAGAAGTAATTCTCACTCTGAAACGCCGCCCAAGTGGAATAGATGATGAAAATAGATAATCCAATAAAAACCAGGAGCGGCTGAGTCCACCATACATCGGCGCGCATGGTCTCGCCAAATGAGCGGCGAGGCAAACTCGTTGTTGTTGTTCCGTTCATTTGCTATTCGGCGACAAACAAGAACGACGGCTTGGGCAGCCGTCGAAAGATGACGGCTGGGAAGCCGTCACTCCTTGAGGCGCTGTCGCCGCTCCACTCATTCGCCACCGGCCCCTTCCACCGGCAGTTTCGCCTTTTTCCACGCTTCCCAGCTGCCGGGCACATTCCAAAGATCGTTAAATCCTTGCTGCTTTAAAATGCTTGTGGCGATGCTCGCGCGATAACCGCTCCCGCAGTAAACCGCCGTCGGTTTGTTGCGATCGAGTTCGTTAATCCGATTACGCAATTCCGGCACATAAATGTGATGCGCTCCTCGAACATGACCCCTTTTCCATTCAGCCGGCGAACGCACATCGAGGACCTGCAATGAAGAGTTTCGTTCGTTCAGTTCATGGACGCTCATCTGGCCGAGTCTTTCCAGCGGAAATCCCGCCGCGTGCCACGCTTTCATTCCGCCCATCAAATACCCGACGAATTTTGTGTATCCGGTCCGAACAAATAAACGCACGATTTTTTCAAGGTCGTCGTCATTTTCGAGCACGAGAAGAATCGGCTTTTCCGGATCGAGCATCCAGCCCGCCCAAATAGAGAGAATGGGTGTTCCTCCGATGTTGAGCGCGCCGGCGATATGGCCGCCGCCAAACGCGAGCATGTTGCGCACATCCACAAGAACGCCGGCCCTTTTCTCGATCGTGTCTTTAATAGCGTTGGGGGAAAGACCGGGAACACGTGGAAGGTTCCCCAACACTTTCGGGCCCTCAGCGTTCATTTTCTTCATGATGGGATAGTAATGCGGGACCGGAGGCGCGGTTTTAATTGCGTAGTCGGTGAAGCTTTTCGCGTCAGTGAATTGCAGGAATTTATTGAATTTCCGCTCGTAACCGATGGTGCTGCTCAAGCGGGCACCGATATCCGCCCCGCACGGTGAGCCGGCGCCGTGATTGGGGTAAATCATCACGTGATCGGGCAGGTTCAGATAAAAATCGCGCAGCGTGTGGAATTGTTGTTCGGCGAGCTTTGTGGTGTGTTTCTCGCCTAGCAAGTCTGGACGCCCCGCAGAAGAAACAAAAAGGGAATCACCTGTAAGCACCGCCCACGGCTCGTCGGGGTGATCAGCCTCAGCCAGCAAATAGGACATGTGCTCTGGTGTATGCCCCGGGGTATGCCGCGCGGTCACCAACACCTTGCCGAATGTGAATCGATCGCCATCTTTTAATTTCTCCGGTGCGAACCCGTACTCTGCGCCGCCTTCACCACTGGCGTAAATCTTCGCGGATTCGAGCTGCGCGCATAGTTCGCGCGAGCCACTCACGAGATCGGCATGAATATGCGTTTCAAAAATGTGCGTGATCGCCACGCCGGTTTCACGCGCCGCCTCAATGTAAACATCGCAGTCCGCGCGTGGGTCAAACACCGCCGCGATTCCTTCGTCATCGTCACCCACGAGATAGGAAAGCTCAGCGATACCTTCAGTCTGAATGGTTTTAAAAACGAGCGACATGCACGAGAGTTAACGCGAAGCGACGGAGAACTTCAACAAGATCGACCTTGCAGCCGAAACTCTGGGGAGCACAGGCTGCCAGCCTGTTGTTTTCGGCAGCCTGCCGAAAAGCTTTTGAACGTTCATCTCCAAAGCTTTTTTGCAACGTTGGAGTGTCGTCGGCAAGCTGCCGACGACTGCACGGCTGGCAGCCTGCGCTCCCCAGAAGGCTCACCGCACTTGGACCGTAATCGGCAGAAGATGGTTGATCATGTAGGTGCCGCGATCCGCATCGCGGTGCACGGGTTGCGTCCTACCCAGTGAATCTGTTGCCCGAGCGATTAGCGTTTGCTTGCCCGGCGTGGTGGGCGTTTGCCAATCAAATTCCCAAAGCCGCCAGGCGTTTGGTTTCGATTCGCCGAGCAATTTCGTGTCGGTCCATGTCGCACCTCCGTCCGTGCTTAGTTCCACCTTAGTGATTTCGCCATCGCTCGTCCACGCGGCACCGTGAACACGCACCCTGGAATTTGCCGGAACAACGTCGCCTTCAGCCGGCTCGGCGATTTGCGCTTTGACCTGCATTTCGGTGAGCGGCGTGAGCTCAGCGACCTCCTCTCGTCTCTTCCAGTAAGCGTAATCGATCGTCTGATAATATCCGGTGAACGGCTGATCCGTGACGATGATGCGCTGCAGCCATTTAACTGAGGCCATCGCGTACCAGCCAGGCACAATCGCGCGCAGCGGGAACCCATGCTCAGGTGGCAGCTCGCGGCCGTTCATTTTGTAAGCGAGCAACACATCAGCGCGCGCTTTTGCAATAGGAATGCTACGGGCAAATTTCAATTCGCCAGGAGGACTCTTCGGATCTTCAAGCATGCCGCCATCAGCCCCTTCCAAAACCACCTGACGTCCGTTTGCTTTCGCGTGGGCACGATCAAGCAGGATTGACAGTGGCACACCAGTCCATTCCGCTGTACCGACCGCGCCAAGGCCCCATTGCACTCCTTTCACTTTTCGTTCGAGCAAACTTCGATTGTTGCCGGCGCACTCCAGCGTCGCCGGAATTGTCACGGATTCTAATTCGAGCAGCTCTTCGTAATTGATGGCGAATGAATTCTCGACCTCACCCTCGATGCGCAGCCACCATGCATCTCTATCGATCGATGGAATCGGAAAATGTGTGCGAACATAAAACGACTCAGTGGGCGTGAGAAAGTTCTCCAGCGTTTCGAATGGCATCTCGAGGTTTAGTGGACTTTCGCCACGTACAATTTTCCCGGCTATGAGCTTCTGCGAACCCTCGGCCATCACATGGTTCCTCGTTGGTCTACGTTCTCGATGACTTTCCCTTGAGATTTCTTCAGTTCGAATTTGAAACTGGGCAATTCTTTTCCAGCCAGTAAAGGATCCGGCACATTATTCTGAAAACTGAGCTCGCCCATACACATGATCTCTTAAAGCGTTTCGCGCGTATCGATCAAGTGAATCCTGCATCCTGCACAGCCAAACTACTCGATCACTCTGCGCATGAATCTAACTTCCATGCTCACGCGGTCTGTTGTTAGCATTGGCAACGATGCGCCAAGACGACTATCGCAAATTGCTGCGCCGCACGTTAACCGCGGTCGGTGTGTGCGTGCTTGCGGTTCTCGTGTGTTACTTCTGGGTTGATCGCCCGGTCGCCTTTTTCGTGAACCGCCATCACATCAACACGGTTCGGGCTTTTCGGTGGCTGACTTACCCGCCGCCGGAAGTGCAGAACTGGTCGGCTCTGGTGTTGACGATCCTCGTCATTCGACGCGCGTGGGCACCATTTTCGCTGTGGCAGAAGGCGCTGCTCGTCGCGTGTCTCAGCTTGATTGTTGCCGATGATTTTCGGATCTCGTTAGGAGACGTTTTTGGTCGCTATTGGCCAGAAACGTGGACCCATGATAATCCATCGCTTATCGGCACGGGCACGTACGGTTTCCATCCGTTTCAGCGCGGCGATGACATCGGCAGTTTCCCGTCAGGGCATGCGTGCAGGATCCTGGCGTTCGCCACAGTCTGGCTAATTGCGATGCCGCATAATCGGAAAGTACAACTCGTAGTGATCGTTCTCTGTGCTCCGATGCTCGTGAGCCTTGTGGCGATGAACTATCACTTTGTCAGCGACGTAATTGCCGGCAGCGTTTTGGGCGGGATTGTCGCCACATACGCGGCGCACTTAGCCCGGATCAACGTGATGCGGTGATTCGCTCTGGAATGCAATTCTTTTCCGACTAACAACGGATCGTGCGATCTAGTAAGGCTGCTGAGGCACCGAGTCCGCTTCAAATTCTGAGTCGGTTTTTTGCAACCCCAGCGTCTCGACTGTCGGTTCGTCAATTGCTCCAGTGATTTCCAATCCGTAATCGCGCTGGAAATTCGCAAGCGCCGCTCGCGTCTCGAAGCTTAGCGAACCTGTTATTTGCCCGAAATAATAGCCTGCATCTTGCAAGGCGACTTGAACGTTCGCGATCACCTCGTCGGGGAGTAAATTACTGTAAGTGTAGATTGGCCCGTCGTAATCGTAATAGCTGTTGAGCGGATCATAACCAAAGGCTGGATACCAATAGCTTCCGTCGAGGAAATAGTATCCGGTGCTAACGAAAACGATCGTGTCACAATTATTGTGCCACCAGTTGCGATCATGCCATTCGCGCTGATGACGACGGCACGCATCCAAAAAGTTCGAGTGACCATGTTTGTTGCGCCAATTGGTTCTCTCCGGGTCTCTTGGTGTTTCGCGCCTCTCTGACTGAGGTCGGGCCGCTGGATCGCGAGTCGTGCCGTGCCGTTGAGAGTTTAGAGTTGCCAGTGTTGCATTCTCATTTCTGAAGTCCCGCCGTTCACGCATTGCAGCCAACGTGCGCAATTCTGTTTGACGTGTCGCTGGATTTAGCGTGATCGGTTCCTGCCCGCGAGTTCGCGCGATCCGCTGGGCGTTGATCGCCGCGAATGTAGGATTCAACGGCCGCACGACAGGCGAATAATTCGGTCGCAAGTTCGTTCCTTGCTGCCCGATGATGCGAGGCGCGTTTGTGTTGAACGTTCGAGGAGTGAAGCTAGACGGCCTCGCAGTGACATGCGGTGTAATTGCTGTGTTCACAACCTCGAAAGCTTTCGGGGCTGGCGCGCTGCGGGCGACCACCGGGCGCCAAGGAGTGTTTTGGACTGCGTTGATTCCTTGTCCAGCAGCAGTGTGCATACTTGCTGCCATGCCTGCGATGAAGCAGAGCGCCAAAAATTTGAAATGTTTCATAAAGGGCTCCGCCAATTGAACATCACAAATATCTCTTTGTTGCAAGGTTTCGCTTAGCTCTTGAATCGCCATGGAGATTGGACGCGGAACTATCGTTTCAAAAGTCCACGTGCCAAGTTGAATCTGAAATTTACAATCTGAAGTCTCTCGCCGGGGTCTTAGCTCAGTTGGTAGAGCGCCTCAATGGCATCGCTATCCGGGGCATTTTCTCAAATTATCCCGACTTGATCTGACGTGCTCAACGCTAGGTAAATCGCCAAATTCGCGTTGTCTCACTTGCGCTCAAATTATGCCGAAATTTTTTCACGAGTGGATAAAACAGTAGAGTGCCTCAGCGTTTTAATAATGTTCTACCACACGGCGTCTTTATCCACTTTTATCCACCCGCCCCCTTCACAGGATCACCCTAGAATCGTTTTTGATTGCCGAATGGCGAATGATCCGGCCACAATCAACAAGGAAAGCACAAATGAAAACAATACTGATGTTGATCGTTGGGTTGATGCTCGCAGGCTGCGGATCAATGGAAAACCATGTTCGTAATCGTACTGCTGCACCGGGAGCGCAACGCGGATCAGGAGATGCTGTGGCGGTGGACACGATATGCGCTTGCCCTTGACGATTAAACCATGGCGTTGCCCTCAACCTACCGGCCCCGCTTCACAGGATCGCGCTAGAATCGCATTTTACCGGGGGATTGAGTCAAAGTAGCGCCGATGCCATCGACGATTCCTGCACACGTTTACGAAGTCCGCCGGCGCAAAGACCATCGCGGTGTCGATCTGATTTCCGATGCGCTGCCATTTGGTCGCCTCTGGTATGGCGAGCCAAACACAATCAGCAACGCAGTTGACTACGCGAAGTTTCGTAGTCGCTCACATGAATGCTGTGATTCGCGTTTACGATGGAGCTGGCGACGTGATCGACACGCACGACGACAAGGGCGATTTCAAAGAACCGTGAGTGTTAACGCGCGTGAAACAATAAGCCGCTACGCCGTGAAGCGTGACGGCGCGCCGCTTTAACTCAGCGAAGAATTTCTTCGGGTTCATCAGCGCTGGCTCAAGTTGAGAGGTGCTTTACGGAACCGAAAGAATTCTGGAAACAAGCGCTTCGAAACGGGGATCGCTGCGGATTGGATCCCACACCGGCTCGTCTTTATAAAAGGATCCGATCGCTCCCGTTGCCAAGCCAAGGTCCAGCCATGAAAACGCCAGCTCCTTCTCGTTCAAGGTCGCATAGATTTTGGCTATCCAGTGCGCCTGACTCAGGTTCGCGCCTGACATCTCTTCCAGCTCTTTGATGATCTGGAGCGCTTCTGTCCGCTTCCCCTTCGCGTAGACCATTCCCGTACCGTAAATCAAAAGGGGATCCTTCGGCCTCTGTCGTTTGGCTTTCTCCAATTCCGCGAACGTCTCGTCGAATAACTTGTTTTGAATGTAAATTCCTATTTCAAAGGTAGTGGTCCAAGGCGGGCCTAGTTCATTGGCCTGCCGCAGCAACTCAAGGGCTCGCACATAATCTCGCTTGAGGTAATAAGGAAGAGTTTCTGCCCGTGCGATGATCGATGAGAGTGGGTCGAGTTCGCGAGCTTTTAGATATTCCTCTATGCTTTCATCGAGACGCCCTTGTCGCGCGAACGAAGTCCCCAAATAGAAATGAGCTATTGCTAAGCTCGGGCTGAGTTCGGTCGCACGCCGCAGTTCGCGATCACCCTGCGAGAAATTGTACGGGGCGAAAAAGGTATGGGGTAAACCAAGTGCGGCGTGCGCTTCAGCCAGGTTTTCATCGAGCGCGAGCGCTTTACGCGCGTTTTCATCCGTTTTGCGCCGACCTTCAATGGGCGCAATGTAGCCGTAAACTCCAAGGCTTGTATAGGCGTCAGCTAAGCCCGCGTACGCGAGCGCATAATTGGGATCTTCTCCGATTGCCCTCTCGTAATAGCGAATGGCCGAGAGCAGATCTTCGCGAGTGCGACGCTGGGCAGATGACTGCCCCTGCATGTAATACTGAAAAGCCTTGAGGTTCTCCGTCGGTCGCTTGGCAAGCTGCTGCCGCTCGGCGCCGCTCAGCTTTAAGCGCAACTTTTCGGAAATCTCTGTCGCGATCTCTTCCTGAACCGCAAACACATCGGCGAGTTTGCGGTTGTACTGCTGGCCCCAAAGCTCCGTTCCATCCGCGACGTTTACCAACTCAGTTCTGATTGCCAGATTGTCGCCTTGCTGGATTAGTCTGCCCATCAGCACTGCACCCACCCCAAGGTCGTTGCCGACTTTCCGGGGATCGACATCTTTGCCTTTGTAGCTAAAGACCGTGCTGCGCGCCATCACTCGCAGTTGCGGCAGTTGCGAGAGGCTGTGGATGATGCTTTCAGGAATTCCGTCAGAGAGGTAATCGGTGTCTGGATCACGGTTCTGATTGTCGAAAGGCAGCACGGCAATCGATTTTTCCGGGGGCCGCGCCGCCTTGACAACCGCGACCTTACTGGCGGGCCCCACGTCTAGCGTTCGTACGATTCCATAGCGAGTGAGATCGAAAAACCATGAGAGGACCAAAGCGACCGGAAACCCGAGCACGATGAGCAGCACAATGAAACGCACGACCCAATTCGCAATGTCAAACACCGGAAAAATCTGTGCGATGCCTTGCGCTAGCGCCCAGCCACTAATCGCATACGCGATCGCCACTCCGTAAACGCGGCGCCGCTTTAGCTCGGCCAAGAATTTCTTCAGATTCACGACTCTCCTCAAACTTAACCGTCTTTCAGAAGGCAACCACCAGCGCTCAAGTGTGATCGGAACCTCCAGACGCCTAATCCCCAAATGTGCTGCCCATTCGGTCGGCTGTGGTACGCTGAGCCAAGCGCGATCAGCAACGCAGTCGGATGCGCGAGGTTTCGCAGCCGATCACATCGCGCAATGATTCGCGTTTACCATGAAGCTGGCAACGCGACCAACCGTATTTCCGACGTTAACTCGTTTGCCTGTTGCGCCGATAAAAACAAACAACAGAAGGAAGTCAATCATACATCTGCTAGTTCGTTCCAACGTTTCTGATTTCGCTAGATGGAAACCGGTCTATGATGCGCACCTGTCGGCGCGGCAGAAAGCTGGACTAAAGGAGGAACATCTTTTCCGCAACGCCGACGTCTCCAACGAAGTGTTGCCTTTTACGGTGGAAGATTTCGATAGGGCAAAAGCATTCACTGCTTCGGACGATCTGCGCCAGGCCATGGGGGGGCGGAGTAAGCGACAAGCCAGACTTTTATTTTCTTAAATAGCGGCTTCAAGCCGTTCAACAACTGGCGAAATTCAATCAGCTACGCGAACTTTTACCGCCGGTCACGTTCCTCTATCGCATTTTCTGAACATTATCGAAGTGCTACAGCTTGGCCTCAGACAACCTCTGGCTCTTTATCTAGAGATGGATAAGCATACAAACGCCGCTCGGATGGGTGGCATTACTACAGAACCCAGAATCTCCGCTCTCCGAGCTTTTTGATTCCGGATTGCGGAGAGCGAAAAGCGGTGGACAATTTCTTGGTGTGCTTCCACAGAGGAATTTTCCTCTCTATCCTGTGTAGTAGTATTGCGTTCGGCGCGTCACAGGTAGCGCGAGCCCAAGATGCGGCTTCGCCAAGGCTTTTGGAACCTGCGATAACCGTAAAGGCAACACCAACACCTCGCCCGAAAAAGCAAACGTCGGAACCAATTGTTGAAATTCCAACTGAGGGGGCGAGCGAAAAGCCTCCGCCCATTGCCGAGGAGACGCCGCGTGCAGAAGAATTGGCAACACCAGCTCCGCCCACGGAAAAGAAAACTCGCGCAAAAAGGCGCGCGACGCCCGCTGCTCAACCCGGGCCGGCCGAATTGCCCATTGTGGGCACGATGTCGCTGTCAGCTGCAAAGGCCGTGGCACTAAGCACCCCTATACCTGATTACCCCTACCAGGCTAGGCGGGCCCATATCACTTGGAGCGGCGTTTGTGTCATGACCGTTGATACGGCGAGTGGTAGCGTTACGAGTGCGGTGATGGATCAAAGCACAGGCAATGGGATTCTCGATAAGGTCACAACCGATACGTTTCGCAAGTGGCGGTTCAAACCCGGAACAGTATCGCAGATTCGGGTACCCATCAGCTATCAATGACTCCGAGCGTTCTAGCGGCGTACTCCCGTTTGATCGCCGGTGGCGGATTCCAGTTCCAGAAAAGCCGTCAACTTTTCATCCGCGCACACAACGAAACCCTTTCCGTCGTCGCGATAAAATCGGTGGACAAGCACTATTTTTGGCTGTTCTTTTGAGGCCGTTTTTTCATAGGTAAATCGGGGTCTTAGCTCAGTTGGTAGAGCGCCTCAATGGCATTGAGGAGGTCACGGGTTCGAATCCCGTAGGCTCCACTTCTCTTTTCTGCACACTGCCGGAGGTATCGCTCAGCTCTGTATTCTCGTGCTAATAACTTAGCCATCGCGCGGTAACAGACGCGTTACCTTTCCCATCCGGCGCACTGCGCGAGTCGGTGCGATTCTCCAAGCATGAAAACACTAAGCGATTGTACGGCAGGTTCTAGTAAGGGCGAGAATCGTCCTCTAGAAGATAACTTGGAGAAGAGAATTAAACCTCGAAAACGGTCCATCAGCCGTCGTGCGTTCATGGGCAACACAATTGCCCTGGGAGCAGGAACAATGGGTGTAGGGCTGTTGACAAGCCCCCGCACCGCAGAAGCAATTAGCGGCGGTTTAACACCGGGAGACGCGGCATTGCTCCGGTTCCCAGCGGCGTTGGAGATACTCGAAGCCGACTTTTGGATTCAATATAACGAGCTCGGCGGCATCCAGGACGACGAAGTTCCAGGCGGCAGTGGCAATGAAGCCTACACGGACGCCTTGGAGGTTATTGAGGATGAAATGCAAGACTACATCCATGACAACACCGATGATGAGATCACTCACCACACCTTCCTCAACGCGTACCTGGTCTCCAAGGGAGCGGCTCCTGCAAATCTCGATGCGTTTCGCACATTAATGGGCAGCACCGCGATGGGAGTCAATCCAGACTTGGTTGGACACCGGCTCACTAACCTGACGCAACTTACCATCGACACCAGCTGGTGGACGCGCTACCGCGACGACAGCCATAACCCGGATCTTGACCCAACCCACGTCTTTCCGCAAGCTGTGCCGACTTTAGGTGTGAACCAGCATACGGCAATTCCCAGGAACGATGCGGATACAACGGATCCTAATTTCCTGCAGGCGATCGCGAACACGGCGGCTTTCCACTTTCCAACCATTGAACAAGGTGGCAACAGCCTGTATCCCTCGCTGGCACAGAGAGCGACCCATACGGAAGTCCTGCGCATCCTGATCAGCATCGGACCTACCGAGACCATGCACTTTCAAACGTGGTCGGATGTGGCGGGTAATGCGCCACCCCTGACGGCCGTTGATCCGGTGACAGGAGTGTCGGTGACATTTCCTGATCTGGAGGTGGAAGACGAGCTCTTCGACAAGGCTCTGATCATGCCCGAGCCGTGTCCGTTCCTGGATCGGAGCCTTCCCATTGTTTCGATCATTCGCCCAACCAAGACCGAAGGCGCTGCGATGGGTGCTCTCACGTTCCTAACAAACATGGGGCTTTTCATTGGCCAATCGCCTGCGTTCTTTGCGTACATGACCCAACTGGCGCGAGAAGCAGACAAGGCCAGACATGGTCGTGGTTAAGAAATGTAACTCGTGGCTTAACCGTTGAACAGCAACGTCACCGACGGTCCCGCGTAAAGTCGCGTCGTTCGCGTCCGCCCTAAGGGCAAGGGTTCAATCCCCTTGCCTTTGGAATCGCGATAGCCAGATCTATTCCGCCGGCGACAACCTATCCTCTGATGTTCGGCGGGATGATTTTTCTCTTTCATCAAAATGCTTTTCGAGGAACTATCCCCCGTTCCGCGGAAGTTGCGCAACATCGCTGGCCGAGCGGGTTTCCATCTGACGCTGGCCATCCCATGCACAGAGTAAACTCCATTGTCATGCATGCGCCGAAAGTGGCGATCTTTGAGACGGCGGCAAACCTGGAGCTATGGCCAAAAATCCTTCCGCATTACCGATATATCCGATTTCTGGAGCGTGGGCCCGATCGCAACATTGTAGTGATGGCAGCGCGGCGTTCCGGAATTCCGATCTCTTGGACCTCGGAACAAATCATCGATCGCAGCAGACTCGAAATTCACTTTCACCATTTAAAGGCCTGGACAAAAGGGATGCACGTGGTCTGGACCTTCGATGAAAGAGCGAATGGCGTGCTCGTGACAATCGCGCACGACTTGAATTTTCGTGTGAAGATTCTGGCGCCAATCGCCGAGAAAATCATTGGCGACTTTTTCATTGGGAATGTTGCCAACAAAACTTTGCGCTGTATGAAACAATATGTCGAAGCACGAGCCAGCAAGGTGACTGCATGAGCCCGCCTACGCCAAAGGCTTCCCCCTTCGCCAAGGCTACGGCGGACAAGACGGCGCGGCAGGCCCGGAGACGCGCGGTCATCACTGGTATCGGTCCGGTTACCTGCATCGGCATCGGTCTCGATCGGTTTTGGAATGGAATCATGGCGGAAAGGAGCGGGATCGGCAGCATCACGAGTTTTGACCCCAGCGTGTTTCGGGTGCGATGTGCCGGTGAAATTAGCGATTGGAATCCCGAGGAGTTTTTTTCCCCCCAGCGGCTGAAACGGATTCGGGTCTTGAGTATTCCCGCGAACAACCGCAGGATCGCATCGGAGTCAGTTTCGGCACTGCGCTGGGTGGCGTTTGCAAAGCCGAGGAACAATACGTCAGATATTTGAAAAAGGGCGCGCGCGGCGTTCAGCCTACGCTTGCCGTCCAGGTGTTTGGTGGCTCGGCGCATTCAAACATCGCGATCGATTTCGGGTTCCGCGGAGTGGGCACGACCAACTCAAACAGCTGCGCCAGCGGCACAGTTTCCGTCGGCGAAGCGCTGCGTTATATCCGGGACGATTTTGCGGATGTGATCGTTGCAGGCGGCGCGGAAGCGCCACTGACGGCCATCACCATTGGCGCGTTTGACATCATTAAAACGATGAGCAGATGGGTTGGTGACCCGGCTCTGGCTTGTCGTCCATTCGATCTGTTGCGTGATGGATTTGTCATGGGCGAAGGCGGCGCTTCACTCATTGTCGAGGAACTCGAACACGCGCGAGCCCGTGGCGCCCCCATCTACGCAGAAGTGCTCGGGTACAGTTTAAACAACGATGCTTTCCACATGACTTCACCCTTGCCGAACGGCGAATCGTCCATTCGCGCGATGCGCGAAGCACTCGCGGACGCGCACCTGGCGCCCGAGCAAATCGATTACATCAACGCACACGCCAGTTCGACTCAGCTCAACGACAGCGCGGAAACGGCGTCGATCAAGCAAGTGTTTGGCGAGCATGCGCAGCGAATCCCTGTTAGCGGGACGAAAGGTTATTACGCGCATCCGCTGGGCGCGACCGGCGCGATCGAGGCGGCGCTTTGTGCACTCGCGTTGGACCGGCAGTGGGTCCCTCCAACCATTAACTATGGAAACCCAGATCCGGCGTGTGATCTCGATATTGTGCCGAATCACGGACGCGCGGCGGAGTTGATTTACGTGATGAGCAACTCGTTCGGGTTTGGTGGAATCAACGCCTGCGTGATTTTGGGAAGAATTCGCAACTAATTCAGCAGATGCGCTGAGACAGCGCACTCTACAGCAGTACCCGCAAGGCTGTAGCGTCCGCTGTCCTCAGCGGAGTAAATCCGGGCGATTCTCGCGTGTGCGCTTGATCGCCTGTTCCTTGCGCCACTTCGCGATCTCTGCGTGATTTCCCGAAAGCAAGACTTCTGGTACTTTCCACCCCCGGAACTCGGCAGGCCGTGTGTATTGCGGCGCTTCAAGTGCAGAGTGTTCGGAGCTGAAGCTATCGTCGACGGCGGATTGCTCGTCACCAAGCGTTCCCGGCAGCAAACGCACGATTGCATCGACCAAAACAGCCGCGGCGATTGCGCCGTTGGTGAGTACGTAGTCGCCAATCGAAATCTCCATATCGATAAGATGTTCGATCACGCGCTGATCGACTCCTTCGTAATGACCGCAGATGATGATAAGATGTGATTCCTCGGAAAGCTGTGCCGCCATTTGTTGATCGAAACGCCGGCCCGTGGGCGACATTAAGATCACTTTTGGCGTCTTTAATTGAACGTTGAACGCTGGACGTTGAGCGCCTGCTCGCGATTCATCGAAGTTGGACGTTTGCTGTCTTAGGTCTTCTACCGCGGCAAAAATCGGTTCCGGCTTCATCACCATCCCCTGCCCTCCGCCAAATGGCGTATCATCGACCACGTGGTGTTTGTCGGTCGTCCAATCGCGCAGGTTGTGAATCTGAACATCAACAATTCTCTTTTCCTGTGCGCGTTTCATTATGCTCTCGTTCAATGGCGCACGGCAGATTTCAGGAAACAGTGTGACGATGTCGATCCTCATTCGATGAAAACGTCGAACCCCAACGTCCAATATTGAGCCAGATGCGAAGATCTACTCGATAATTTCGAGGATAGCCCGCTCGCCGTGCCGCGCGGCGGAACTGGCCAGCAACGCACGAATAGCTTGAATGGTCTGTCCGCCTCGCCCAATCACACGGCCGACATCTCCTCTCCGAAGTTGTAGTTTGAAGATTGTCGTTCTGCCGCTTGGAATTT
>Ga0209470_1001475_pt1 | contig 17433 bp, 13 predicted proteins | sample GraSoiAngelo_125_FD_185882 | JGI IMG/M metagenome (GOLD analysis project Ga0209470, IMG submission 185882) | Grasslands soil microbial communities from the Angelo Coastal Reserve, California, USA - 14_0927_05_40cm (SPAdes) (version 2) | ecosystem: Environmental > Terrestrial > Soil > Grasslands ... | reverse complement strand
TGGAATGGAATGCGGGAAAACATGACACGCTGTTTACTACCTGCAGTCAGCGCGCCAAAACAACGTCTTTTTTCGTCCAGCTATGAACTTGCTGGCAGTGTGGGCAGGTGAACTTCGGTGTTTTCACTTTGGCAGCGGCCCAGAGTTGTTCATCGATTGTCTGGCCGGTCGTCGCCAGCTTGGCCGTAGCGGGGCAGCGAACAAGTAGTCGCTTAATTACGGGGCCGGTTTTTATCTTTCGTACGGCAGGTGTTCCGAAAAATCTCATTCTCTTAGAGGCGGTAGACGATGCGCGCCTTATCAATGTCGTAAGGCGACATTTGAAGTTTAACGCGATCGCCGATAGTAAGTCGAATAAATCGTTTGCGCATTTTCCCGGAAATGTGCGCAAGGACAAGATGCTCGTTAGCGAGAGCAACCCTGAACATGGTACCGGGCAGGACCGACATGATCGTTCCTTCCAACTCGAGGGCTTTTTCTGAATTCATGATCAAGATCAAGTGCAGGCCGGCCTCGAAAGGTTCGAAGCCGGCCGCAACAATCGATTTCGGACCTAGCGACGATTGCCCGCGAACGGCCGTTTGGCTCCGCCACCGTATGGGCGCGGACGCTCTTCGCGAGGACGTGCTTCGCTGACACTCAGCGTGCGTCCGTTCAATTCCTTGCCGTTGAGCGCGCTGATGGCAGCTTCCGCTTCGGCTTTTTCATTCATGGTGACGAACGCAAAGCCGCGCGATTTGCCGGTCATGCGGTCCATCATCAGCGCTACTTCGCCGACCTGGCCATGTTGTTCGAAAAGATCCTGAAGATCGTTTTCAGTGGTCTCAAAAGAGAGATTACCTACGTACAGTTTCATTGTGATTTTTGGAGCAAACTTGCGAGCTACAGAGCTGTTCCCGGGAATCGGGTTTCAAATCACCAATGAGACAAACTCACCTGACGATCTACCACGCAAAGAACAAACAGATTCAATCCAATAAGCTATTACACTCGTTCATTTTTCCCAAAACACAAACTGGTATTCCGAAATTGCGTCACTAGCGCGCGGGATGGCGAGTTCCAATGAATCTGGAATGATCAAGCGCCCAGCAAGCTTACGTCATCGAGCGCGACAATGATTTCGCACCCGATGATGAGCTTCGCCAGGTTGTCCAAGTCGCGCAGCGCCCGGTCTTCCAAAATCCGTCGCCAGAAATTCATCGTGGCGGGCAATTTCCGGTCGACAGTTTCCAGCTCCATAAGAACGGCTCAGCAGTTCATCTGGCCCTCGCCGGTTATTTTCGAGGCCCCTTCGGTTAATTCGGTCCGCGGCGGCTGATTGTTTTTGAGCCGGCAGAAGTGCAAGGCCGAATCTAACATTTCTCACCATCGCACGGGTTCCTGAATCGTTTGCATCAAATCACAAAATTTCTTTTCCAAGCTTCAGCTTGCGGCGAAGGGCATCGCCGGAGAATCATTTGGCGAGCGAAGTTATCTAAACGGTGGTCGCGCCGGGGGCGCTCGAAGATCAGTTGTTCAACTTCGAGCCGCGAACCATATTCATCCGCATGAAAGATTCCGTGGTGAGAGGACGCGTGTTGCAACTTTTGTATGAACGACGCGGCGAAGGTTTTCTTCCTTTCGGCGCGGCGGAGCGGGCCGTGCCGGCGCCTGAAGGAATAAACAATCGCGACTGGCTTCAGGCACTCGCTCAACTGGCCGAGTACGGTCTGATCGATTGGAAGCCGATTGAAGATAAAAGCGGGATGGGTTTGCTGGGGGGCTTTGCCCGGATGAACGAGTTTGGAATGCACGTTCTGAACAGCAGCGCAGCGTCGCCAATTCGAATCACTTTCGATGAAAGCCGGCGGGCTGGGGTTGGCGGCCCGCAAGAAATAAAGATGCCAGGGGCAGAGATGCAGGCATTAAAGGATGCGTTTGAGCAGATCATCCTCGCGATCGGGCAGACAAGCATTTCCGAGGGAGAGAAAAAGGAAGCGCGATCGTTATTGCTAAAGTTGCTGCAGAGCAAAGCCGGAGTGCGTGCGTTGGGGGAAAACGCGCAATCGTTGATTACGAAGTACTTCGCGGGTCTTTAAAGCCAAAAGACACCGCGCGCGTAAGCAGGCGGCGGGGAGGGAATTCAGCGTTGCGGCCGCCTGCCGGTCATTCCGTGTTTTGCTTGGAAAATAGCATGGTAACTGCTCGACCAATCTTAGATCGAATAGCGAAACTCCTGTCCCACCGTGAATTCATTATCGGAATTTGGCCGCTTTATCTCCGATCGTACAGAATGGATTGCCGATCGATGGAACAAAACGACCGAGGGGCAGCCTGAGCTGGCATTTTCAGGCAACACCACTTACCAACAGTTGGCCAATTATCTGCCGACCCTTTGCCAGGACCTGGGCAAACGCCTCGCAAAAGCAGGAAAACCGCGTCGAAATAACAAAAAGCGCTCCGCCGATACGCAGCCGCAGCACCTCTGGGAACCAGGGTACACCCTGGACAAGATCGTTCGCGGACTGGGGCAAATCCGGCAGATAATCTCTGTTGATTGCCTGGACGCGTTTGCCCGCGAACTACCCGAATTCCATGCCTCCGCGCGAACCAATACCGAGACTGTCATTCACCAGTTTTTTAACGACCTGCTGGTAGAATCGGCGCAACAGTTCGCTGCTGAGAAGGAGAAAGAGCTCGCCGGCAGTGAGCAAAACAGCCAGTCGATCCTCGATTCCGCACTCGATTGCATCATTGTCATTGGCGATGACGGTCGCGTGCAGGAATGGAACATCGCGGCCGAGCGTTTGTTCGGTTATTCGCGCGCGCAAGCGCTGGGCAAGGAAATGGCGGATTTAATTATCCCCAGGGAATTGCGGGCCAGACATCGCGCCGGGATGGCCCAATACCGCGCCACTGGCGAGGGCTCATTACTGGGCAGGCGTATCGAAATGCCTGCTCTGCGCTCGGACGGTTCCAGAGTGGAGATCGAGCTGGCCATTACCCCCTATCTGGTGAACGAGAAAGCGGTCTTTACCGCCTACGTCCGTGATATCAGCGAGCGCGTGCGAAGTGACGCACGTCGTGCCGCGCAGTACGCCATCGCCGCCCTAATCTCTGGTCAGGCGCCGCTGATCGAACTTGGCCCGAAAATTCTCAGCACCATTGCACGGAGCGGCCGCTGGCTCTTTGCCGCGCTCTGGGTCCTGGATAAAAATGGAAAGCTTGTTTGCCATTCGACCTGGAGATCACCCGAGCGTGATATCGACGAATTCGAATCCGAAACCAGGCGCCGCGTGTTCTCCAGCGGGGAGGGTTTGCCGGGACGCGTTCTCGTTTCACGCGCGCCCACCTGGTTACCAAATCTTGAGGCAGAGACCAACTTCCCGCGGGCGCTGTTCGCGCGGATGAGCGGATTGCAGGCCGCGTTTGTTTTTCCGTTAATGGGTTCCATCGGAATCAATGGCGTAATTGAGCTCTACAGCGACGAGGTGGTGCCACCGGACGACGACCTTTTGCGTCTTGCCGGTGCGTTGGGAATTCAAGTTGGCCTTTATCTCGAGCGCGAGCGAACGGAAGAAGAGCTTCGCCGACAGAAGGAAGTAGCCGTGATGGCTAGCCAGGCAAAAGACCGTTTTTTGGCGGCGCTCAGCCATGAGCTTCGGACCCCGCTAAACCCAGTCCTGATGTGGGCTTGCTCGGCATCCGAAGACAAGAATGTCAATCCTGAAATGCAGCAGGGTTTGAAGATGATTTGCCGCAATATCGAAATGGAAGCACGACTGATCGACGACCTGCTTGATCTTACCCGAATCGCTCGCGGCAAACTTCAAATGAATCTTCAGCCGTGTCGTGCCGATGCATTGCTGAATCACGCTCTGGAAATTGTCCGTAGCCAGTTATTCGTAAAAAATTTGCGCCTCTCGGTTGATCTGACCGCCAGCAACCATCAGATCATGGCCGATCCTACGCGCATCGAGCAGGTTTTTTGGAACCTGTTGAAAAACGCCTACAAATTCACGCCTGAAAATGGTGAGGTCGTGGTCCGTTCGTACGATGCGGCTCCGGATCGTGTGATTTTTGAAGTTAGCGATAGCGGCCGCGGAATCGACGCGGAGGTGATGCCGAAATTGTTTACCGCTTTTGAGCAGGGGACCAGAAGCGGCGAAGGTCTCGGCCTGGGTCTGGCGATCTGCAAAGCAGTCTTGGAAATGCATCAGGGAAAAATCAAGGCCGCTAATAAAACGAGCGGACAGGGCGCGGTCTTTACGGTGGAATTGAAAACGGTTCCCGCGCTGAGCGTTATCGCTCCCATCGAGCGCAAACCTGCCGCGGTTTCGCCACGTAAATTGAATATTCTGATTGTCGAAGACCACGACAATACAGCAACGGTCATGAGCAAGTTGCTAAGGCATAATGGGCACGAGGTCGTCACCGCCTCCACTGTGCGCCAGGCTTTGGAAGTCTTACACACAACTCCGCTCGATCTTCTCGTTAGCGATCTTGGTCTTCCGGATGGCAATGGCTTTCAGGTGATGCGAGAACTGGCCAAAATTAGCGACGCCAAGGGCATAGCGATCAGCGGCTATGGGATGGAGGAGGACTTGGAGCGCAGCAGTCGGGCCGGTTTTTCCGCGCATCTGACCAAACCGATCGATGTACAGAAATTGCAGGAAACGATCCAGCAAGTAACAGCGGCGGCGTAGTAAGACCAAATTCGTTTTCTTCCTAGCGGTCTGGCGCTAATCGATTCGCTCGACGCGCATTGTCCGTCATCCCGAACCCCGAACGCTTTCGGGGTGAGGGACCTCTCATCCGCGCGGGTGGCTTACACCGAGTAGCTTGCGTGATCAATGCATCTTGGCGAGGTCCCTCGCTTGCGCTCGGGATGACAGAGTGTTCGCTCGTGAGAATATAGGGCGGCGATCTTCGCCGCCGTTTCATTCGTTGGTGGCCAAGATGGCCGCCCTACAATTCTTGTTTCGCGAGCGTGATGCCGAGGATGCCCCAGGCTTTAAATGAGAAGCGCATTGGCACAAAACACACAGAAGCCGCCCCTTCCAGCTAAATCTTACCGGTTCGCAGGAACAGGAATCAGACGCCGCGGGCGCTCACCCATTGAACGGCGTAACGCGCAACCTGCCGCGCGTTATCGAGCCTTAGCTTCTCTTTGATATGAGTGCGATGCGTTTCAACTGTCTTTGGGCTGAGGTGTAATGTTTTGGCGATGGCTTTCACTTCTTCGCCTTTGCCGATGCGTTCGAGAACTTCCAGTTCGCGATCGGTTAAGCCATCGGTTGGATCTGCCCCCGGTTCGCGTTTCGTTAGAACAACATTGGAAATCACTTCACTGGCCATTGAAGGGCTGAGATAAACGCGGCCGTCGAGTACTTCGCGCAGGGCAATGAGAACGCTGCCCAATGCATCCTGCTTGGTCACGTAGCCGTTAGCGCCTGCGCGAAGGGAACGCACCGCGTAAGTCGGTTCGTCGTGCATCGACAGGATAAGAATCGGCATCTTCGGAAATTCAGCGCGCAGCGATTTTGTTAACTCGATTCCGCTCGGTCCTTTTAGGCCCAGATCGACGATCGCCAGTTTGGGCCGCAATTTGCGCACCAGCGTCATCGCTTCGGGAGCACTGCTCGCCTCGCCACAAATGGAGTAGCCGTCATCAGAGTTGATCAACTGAGCAAGGCCGTGGCGAAAGAGCGGATGATCATCCACGATCAGGACAGGGATCGCTTGTGGTAGCTCCGATTTCGGATTATCAACAACACCGCTGGAAAACGAATCCGTGGCGATTGTTTCGGACGAGTGCGCGGCCGCGGGGACGGAGCCTTTGCGCGGTTTGCGTTTCCTTTGTCCATCGGCGCGTGCTGTCGATTTCATTTGCGCACATAACAAGTCACGCGCGTGCCGTGCGGCTTTATTGGCTTGATCTCCAGCCGCGCCCCAATTGAACGCGCGCGATATTGCATAATGTGAAAGCCCATGCCCGATCCAGCGGGGGAATTCCCCGGAATTCCGACACCATCGTCGATTACACTCAGCTCGATTCCTTTGCCCGAACGTCTCATCCGTACAATAATTTCGCGCGCGCGGGCATGTTTGTTCGCATTGATTACGGCTTCGCGCGCGATCCGGTAGAGATGCAGAGCCACGGTCGAGTCCTGAACAGAAATTTCTTCGTCGGCCTCCAATCGGCACGACACGGGCCAATGCCGCTGCTTGACTAGCGCTGCGAGCGCTGTGACCAAACCGGGCGGTTCCATTTCCACCGGATGCAAGCCGCGGGCAATGGTGCGCGCTTCCGTCACTCCGTCATTGATTAGCTCTGCGATCTCTTCGATGTGCTCCACTTCGATGACTCGATGCTTTTTGAGTCGCAGCGCGACCGAGCGCGCCATAAACGCGATGGCAGTAAGATGTTGGCACAGACTGTCGTGCAAATCCTGGCCGATGCGGCGTTGTTCGCGGTCACTGATGGCGAGTATCTCGCCTTCCAGTCCGCGCGCACGATCTTCCAGAAAAGCCTGGGCTTTTTTTTGGTCGCTGATGTCGATAATAATCGCAACCGCCGATTGGGTTTTGCCTTCGGCGTCGCGCAATGGCGACGCACTAACACTCACCCATAGAGCGGAGCCATCTTTGCGAAGATAACGCTTTTCGAGCTGATACGGTTCGCCTTTCGTGACGATTCGACGAAAAAGTAGCCGGCTCTCTGTCGCGTCGCCGGGATGCGTGATCTCAAAAATGGTTTTGCCGACGAGTTCACGCTCTTTGTAGCCAAGCACTGAACAGAATTTTTCGTTCGCAAAAATGATGCGCCCCGTCAAATCAGTGCCTGTTATTCCAGCGGTGCTTTGGTGGATGACCGCGCGCGAGCGTTCCTCCGATTCGCGCAACGCATTTTCCGTGCGTTTGCGCACGGTGACGTCGTGCAGGCAATTGATCGCTCCGATTATTTTTCCCTGCCCGTTCCTCAAGGCCGTCGGACTAACGAGAACGTTTCGCCGAGCGCCGCCCGATTGCTCGACTACTATTTCCAAATCAGCCGCCGTTAATTTTTCGCCTCGCAGGGCTCGCGCCATTGGGCAGTTGTCGTGCCGCATCGGCCGGCCATCTGGATAAAAAATCTTGAGCGAACCGCAAAACTTTTCGCTTGGGTGATTCCTTTTGGGTTCACGTCCCCACAACTCCACGGCGTGCTGGTTGTACTCCTGAATCAGGCCTTTGGCGTCGCAGGTATAAAGCGCGACCGGCACTAAATCGAACAAGGTGCGATAACGCTTTTCCGACTGGCGGATCGCTTCTTCTGCCCGCTTCCGCTCGGTAAGATTGATAATTGCCGTTTGATAAAACAGCACCCCGTCTCGCATCGACGAAGTCATGGGGGAACTGGCCAAATGGGCGAGCATGATTTCGCCACTTCGTTTTTTCAGGTGCAGTTCTGTTTCGATCCGGCTTTCCGATGAGCGGCAGCGGAGGAGATGATTTAAAAAAAGTACGGAGTCTTCTTTCGTGACGTAGAGCGCAAACGGCTTGCCGATCAATCGGTCGCGCGAGCCGCCGAGGAGTTGCGCCGCAGCCAGGTTGATCTCTTCAATGTGACCGACGCGGTTAAGACTGACATAACCGATCGGCGCAAAATCGAAAAGATCGACATAACGTTGTATGGCGGCTTCCAGTGCCGTCGCGGGATGTTTGAAGACGGGGCCGTTGGCGGGATGCCTCGTCGCGCTATTTCTTCTTGCCGCTCCGTTCGCCGATTTTTTCGGCTCACGGAATCCTCGTTTTATTTCCTTCATGTCCGCCCGAATCACGTCGCGAGCGGCTCCGCCAGCCGATGTCTGCCGTTTGCGGAAAGCGAGCTTGCGTTTGCGTTTCAATGTCCTGGAGGCGTGCTTCATAGCGTGCAATTCCTTGTAGCGAGAGAATGTTACCACAAATGGTGAATCGCGCAGTCCGAAGGCAGTTTACCCGCCGTTCGACACGGTCTCTCCTTACCAATATGCACGCGAAGATCTTTACTCGGGAGCGCACCACTCACCTGCTGTCTCAGAGGGCCTCTTACGTGCAAATTCGTTTCCCGATGCGAAATGGCGGGGAGTACTGGGAAGCTGTTGGAGAAATTGAGACCGTTCGATTGGAAATCGGGAAAGCTGAATAGGGAACTGTTTTGTCTCAATCAATTTAGAATCCACGGTTTCGTCGAAGGATGCACTCACTTGCCTCCAAAGTGAAAAACGAATCACCGATTCTCGATGATCGGGGCGAATCGGAGAAGGTCACTTCCCGCGCGCGCCTGAGCATCGCCGAATTATTACGGAAACCACTCGATGTCCTTTCGATCGCCCTTAGCGGCTATTCGTGCTCGCGATTTTTTACACGATGTATTTTATGCGATCGGTGCTGCTGCCAATCGTGCTCGCAGTCCTTTTAAGCTGCCTTTTTCGCCCGATCGTACGCGCGTTGGCGCGAATAAAAGTTCCTCCCATCATTAGTGCTGCGGTCATTCTTGCGGCGCTGCTCGCGCTCATTGGCTACGGCGTCTCCTCGCTCATGGCGCCCATCGCCAGCTGGCTGGAAAAAGCTCCCGCCGGATTCTCCGAACTCCAACACAAGCTGATGCCGTTGAAAAAATCGATGACGCAAGTGGCGCAGGCTAGCGGCGAGATCGAAAAGCTCGCAACCCCGGATTCACCGACCAAGACGGCCGTGGAAGTGAAGAGGCATCCCCTTACCGAGACGCTCTATATGCGCACTCCCGAATTTATTGCTGGCGCCGTTTTGTTCTTCATCCTCCTCTACTTCCTTCTTGCTTATGACGGAGTGTTTATGAGCAAGGTCATCAAGTTAATGCCCACGCTCTCGGACAAGAAAACCGCGGTCTCGATCGCGCATGACATTGAGTCGCACGGGTCGCGTTACCTGTTGACCATCACAATCATCAACACCTGTCTCGGCCTTGCGGTCGGGACTACGGTCGGGCTACTCGGGCTGCGCAACCCGATCATGTGGGGAGTGATGGTCGGCGTTTTGAATGTTGTTCCTTATCTCGGAGCGCTCACCGGAATGATCTGTATGACCATCGGCGCCGTCTTAAGCTTTGCTAGCCTTAGTTACGCGCTCCTTTTCCCCGCGGTCTATCTCGCTTCCGGCGCGCTCGAGGGAAACTTCATCACCCCCTGGGTGATGGGGCGATCCCTCACTTTAAACCCGGTCATCATCCTGATTTCACTTACGTTCTGGGGCTGGATGTGGGGAATTGTCGGTGTAATTTTAGCCGTCCCGATCCTGGCTGCCCTTAAGATTTTCTGTGCTCATATCGAACGGATGGCGCCCATCGCGGAATTCCTCAGCTGAATTCTCGCATTAAGTGCCACACTTCTAGATGGTACAAAGAAAAACGCGCCTCCCGTTCCAGCCAACGGCCGAACGGATAAGCGCGTTTATACTTAAAAGACTACGATTTAATCTTCGTCGAGGATAACTCGATCAACCAGCATGCTGTCGCCTTCACCGGCGTAATGCACACGCACTGGCACCCCGACTTTTACTCTGGTGCGAACGGTTGCTTCATCCAGCTCTTTGCCACTCCTGGTCACGTAAACGACCTTTTTCCCAAAGCGGTAATGTTTCGGACCCGCTGTCTCTTTCAGCACAATGGTGCTGCCGGGAGTGAACTCAGTGATGGTTCCGCTTCCCTCCGTCGTGGTCGTGGTGGTCGTTGTTTCCGATACCTGGGCCCACGCCAACGGGGCCGCCAGCGCCAACGCCATGCTTAATATAACTTTCTTCATTTTCCCCTTTCTCTTTTCCTAATTTGCCTACACCCAACCGAGTGAATCTCCGGCACCTCCAATCGATTATCCCTTTTACGGGGTTTAGTATGATCCGCGCTTGTCGGACAGACGCCTCGGTCTGAAAGACACAGGCTTTAACAGTCTAAGACGAGGAAGAGCGCCAGGATATTCAACAGAATGGGGAAATTGCGACGTACGACACCAGTGATCGGTTCAAGGTCTCCTACGTCCAATTTCAACGCCGTTCGGTTGGGGTTCGAGTGCGCGCAGATATTGCAGATCAAAAGCCCGGAGAGCGTTTTCGATCGTGTTGCCGATACCGACAATTCCATTTTCCAAACTGTGTCCAAGCAAGACGACGAATGTGCCTCGACGGCGGCTCAGTTGCGGTCGGCGCACAGCGCTCGGACTGCGCGGGTGAAGAGTGCAATAGCGTTCCATTCGATCTCGCATCCACGGATCGGAGTGTCGGATACCGCGCGCCAATGGCTGCCTGTTCATCCAATCAGGTAACGCGCATCGCGAAAATATTAGATGCCCGCTCGCGTTCCAAGCCCTAGAGAGGAAGAAAGTTATTCACTTTCCGGGTCAGGATTTTCCTGACCTCGTAATCGTCATCCAGCCCGATTGCTGGCGACGAGACTGTGTTCAAACATGAAGGCGAGATGAATTGGTCCCGGCAGCCGACAGATCGATTAGATATTCTGCGTGCTAACGATCATTTTCATGAATGGCGCTCACTTGATGACAACCGCGTTTGCGTCGTGTGCGGCCGAGTTTTTTCCGGTCACGAGGTCGAGATTTCGCAGGAGGGCAAGGAATTTAAGCCGAATTGCTCCACCAACCAGTGTCGTTCAGGAATTCATCGATGGGTCTATCCGGAGAACCAGCATCTTTCCGATACGAACTTCGAAAATTGGTGGCGAGCGCTGAGCTCAAACGATGGATCGGAACCATCCTCTCCCCAGTGCCAACAGATATGATTGAACCAAATCAGGACGTGAGAAGTTTTAGCGCGGCCACAGACGAGGCACTGATGGGCGCGATTACGGATCGGGACGAAAACGCGCTCGAGGCGTTGTATCAACGACACGGCGAGACGCTGCGCTCCATCATTGAGAGCGTCATCCACGAGCAGGCCGAGGCGGAGGACGTCCTGCAGGAGACGTTGTTGCAAATTTGGAAGCAGGCGCAAAATTACGCGCCGCGGGTGGGGAAGCCGCTTGGCTGGCTAACGACGATTACACGGCGGCGCGCGATTGATCGGCTGCGCCGGCGGCAAGCCTACATTCGAGTAAAAGATCGCTATCAGGAGCAAATAAACGAATTGCCCGGTGGTGCCAGTACGACGGTAGATGGCGACGAGGAAATGGAACGGGCCGATTTGCGCCGTTACCTGCGCGAACAGATGTCCGCCTTGCCGGAGTTTCAGCGTCAGGCATTGGAGCTATCGTTTTTTAGGGGAATGAGTCATCGCGAGATCGCAGCCAGCACCAAGAACCCGCTGGGAACGGTGAAGACGCGTCTCGAGCTTGGACTGCAAAAATTGCACGCCTGGCTGAAGCCAGTGCAACACAAGATCTGCTGATGGGAGTAGATCACGTGGTGGAGAAGGATGCGGCGGGGCCCTGACGGGCTATGCGGGAAAACGTTGGGCCCCCCGGCCCGGTTCAGTGAAATGTCATCCCGAGCGAAACGCCAGTCCGGCTCGGACTCGAGGGATTCCGTTCTGAAACCTTTAGGGTAAGGCACGGATCCCTCGACTTTGCTCGGGATGACGGTAAGTTCGCATCATGGAAAAACCTCAGATCACCGCCTACCTCAAAACGTATTGCGGCTGGAGCGCTGGCGTTCGTGCGGTGCTTAACAAATATAGTTTGCCCTATACCGAAAAGGACATCGTCGCGAATCCGGCTTTTCGCTGGGAAATGGAGACGAAAAGTGGCCAGCCACTTTCCCCCTGCGTCGAGATTAACGAGAAAATGCTGGCCGATGTCAGCGGCGAAGAAGTCGAGCAGTATTTGCTCGAAAACGGAATTGTGCAGCCGAGCGATGCAGTGACCGACGTGCCGCTCAACGCCCCGTGCGCAACCGAACAGCACGAGAGCAACGTGCAGATTAGTTTTTAGATCATCCGTCGCCGTTATTTTCGATATCGGGGTTCCGCGCGTGCCGCCACCTGGATGCCCTGCGATTTTTGCCGCTCGACGCAACTTGAGGTTTTATCTGCGAAATCTATCGCTAAATTGTCAAAGCTCTTGCGATGAAGATTTTTCAGAGATCGTCCGGCAACGGCAAAAAGAAATCGAGCCGGCTCTGGCGATGGGGCTGGAAGATTTCCCTCCTTGCGCTGATCGGCGGCAGTGCGCTTGGCGTTTTGATCTTCTACTCTGCCTGGGCACAGACCTTCGACATGAAGAAGGTCGGGGAAATGCCGGAACGCAATACCGTTTTCGATGTTGACGGAAAAATTTATAGCCGACTGGCCGGAGCGAACCGGCTCATCGTTTCGCTGAATGAAGTGGCGCCAGCATTCATTGATGCGCTGCTGGCGCGTGAAGATACTCGTTTTTTTCAACATAACGGAATCGATTTCTATGGGGTCGGCCGCGCCTTGGTGCGCGATTTGTTGAGTGGTTCGGCCAGGGAAGGCGCCAGCAGCATCACTCAGCAGCTTGCACGCAATTCGCTTCCCCTCGGCGGGCGCACCATCAATCGCAAATTGCTGGAAGCGATGGTGGCGCTGCGGATTGAGCACGAGTTTACCAAGCAGCAAATTCTCGAGCTTTATATCAACCGCATTTACTTCGGCGCTGGCTGTTACGGAGTGGAAACGGCTTCGCAGGCTTACTTCGGAAAGAGTGCCTCGAAATTAAATTTGTCCGAAGCGGCTGTGCTGGCGGGTTTGATCCGTAGTCCGAATCGATTTTCGCCCTTACGTAATCCTGATGGCGCCGCGTTACAGCGTGACGCCGTGCTCAATCGAATGGTGGAACTGAAAAAGATTTCCATCGCTCAGGCGCAACAAGCGAAATCGTCGCACATCAATCCGCATCCGAAGAAGATGCCGATGATCCAGGAAAACTACGCGATGGATGCGGTGCAGCGCGACTTGAACGTGTTGCTGACGCCGGACCAGGTGGACCAGGGAGGCCTCTACATTTACACAACGCTCGACCCGGCCGTGCAAAACGTTGCTACCCAGGCATTGGAATCGACCCTAACGAGAATTGAACATCAATCGAATTTTCATCATCCGCTAAAAGCGAACTATCATCCGCCGGAAGAGGGCGAAGACAGTTCAATGCCGTATTTGGAGGGCGCGGTGGTGGTGATCGATAATGCCAGCGGCGGCATTCGTGCGCTCGTGGGCGGTCGCGATTATTCGCAGAGCAAATTCAATCGCGCACTTCCGCCCGCCAATCGCCAGATCGGCTCATCTTTCAAGCCGTTTGTCTATACGCTTGCCTTTACCAACGGCCTGCTCCCGGGCGCGGCGATCAACGACGGCCCCATCCAGCCGGGTGAAATCGAGGGGGCGGGAAACTGGGCGCCGGGAAACTCCGACGGCACCTACGGCGGGATTCAACCCGCATCCTACGGCCTGATTCATTCGCGCAACACTATGAGCGTGCGTATCGGGCAATTCGCCGGCCTCGACCAAGTGCAAAAGATCGCGACGACGTTAAACCTGAACGACAAAGCTCCGCACGGACCGGCTATTTACATCGGATCGTTTGAAACGAACTTAAAGGATCTGACTAGCGCCTACAGCGCTTTTCCAAACGTCGGGGTGCGTAAACAAAGTTATATCATTGAACGTATCGACGACCAGAATCATCAGCCGATTTATCGTGCAGCCCATCTTTCCGTCCCGGCGCTTGATCCGAGCGCGGCCTGGATGACTTCACAATTGATGGAGGAGGTGCTAACGCATGGCACGGCAGCCAGTGCGCGTTCACTCGGGTTTAAACTTCCGGCTGGGGGTAAAACCGGAACGACTAACGATTATAAGGACGCATGGTTTATTGGTTACACCAGCGCGTTAACTTGTGGAGTCTGGGTTGGGTTTGATCAACCCACCACGATCATTCCGCGCGGCTATGGCGCGGCGCTGGCCTTGCCGGTCTGGGTACAGGTGATGAACAAATCGGCGACCCGTTATCCGGCCACCGCGCTCGAGCCGACGATGCCGATGGCGCGTGTAACCGTTTGCGCGACTTCGAACGCACTGGCTACAACCGGTTGCCAAATGTCAGGTACCGCGTACGAAATCGTTTTGCCCGCTGATAAGGTTCCGACCCAAACCTGTCCCGTTCATGGCGGCGAACCGACCGAGTTCGCACAACGCATCGAATCGATTCCGAAAGCGATCCCCAAACTTTTTCAGTCCTTTCGAAAATTTTTCGGCGGGAAATAATATCGCAGCATCTTGTCGAGCTGAAACCAGAGCGTTTCGATGAAGCGCTGTCTGGATGGGCGGAAGAGTCAGTCTCCGCCAGCATTGCCCGATTTGCTGGCAGGTACATTGGGGGGACGAAATTTGGCGGGCCATTGCGTTTTTCGAACGAAGCGGGACGCTTTGACCTTTAACGACACATTTTTTTTCTGTCGTATCTGTATTGCCTTAATCGAGTTGTTGATAAAGTAGAGGCGCTGGTGCAGGCGACAGGTAGTTCGTTGCGCAAAGATGCGGTAGCGCACGGGCTGGTGGGAGAAACTAAGCTTGATTTTAAGCCGCCGAAGCGAATCGAACCCAACTATTAATGAACTCGTTATGGAAATTATCACGGGCTAATGCTATGCTCTTTCCAGTGCATCACTCGCCGTTTCGTCGCGTTCTGCTTCTTTTCGTTCTCCTCCTAGGCGGATTCGTTAGCGCCGTCCGCGCTGCAGCTCCCACGCCCACGCCTACACCCACACCCGGGCAGCTCGACACCACTTTCGTCCCCGCGCCTGGGACAAACGACGCAGTGAATGTCGTCATTCCGCAGCCCGACGGGAAAGTCGTTGCTGCTGGCCGGTTCACGTTCGCCAACACTGTTTTTCGCAATCGGATCGCACGCTTCAACTTCGATGGCTCGCTCGACACCAGCTTCGATCCCGGGACGGGCGCGGATGGCGAAATTACTGCCGCTGTTCTTCAATCCGATGGCCGCATCATCGTGGCCGGCCGTTTCACCAGCTTCAATGGGTTCACCCACAATGGCATTTGCCGGCTGAATGCGGATGGCAGTGTCGATCAGACATTCGGACTCGGTAACGGGATCAACAACGCGGCGCTCGCCCTTGCGTTGCAAAGCGATGGCCGCATCATTGTCGGCGGGCAATTTTCCCAGATCGATCTGACTCAGCGATTCAATCTCGCCCGGCTTAACAATGACGGCAGCGTTGACTTGAGTTTTGACCCCGGCAACGGACCGAACGGCGACGTCAACGCAATCATTATCCAACCGGATGGTCGCATTGTCATTGGCGGCACCTTTATCGGCTACAATGGTTTTGCCCGTGGCGGAGTGGCGCGGGTGCTGGGGAATGGCGTGCTTGATCCTTCATTCGACTCGGGTGTCGGCACTGGTGGAAATGTATTCGCCCTGGAATTGCAACATAATGGCCAGATCGTTCTCGGCGGTCGCTTCGTTCAGTACTCCGGTATCAATCGTACCTTTATCGCGCGAATCTTCGGGGACGGCTCGCTCGATTTCGGATTTAATCCTGCGCCCAACGACTGGGTTCAATCGCTTGCGGTCGAACCCGACGATCGCATTCTTGTTGGCGGCTTCTTCACCGACGTAAACGGGGTTGGGCGTCATGGCATCGCGCGCTTGAATACAAATGGATCACTCGATCTGATTTTTGATCCGGGTGCCGGGTGCGTCGGATCATTAACAAATGATGCAACCCAGGTGCGCAGCATCGCCTTGCAACAATTCGGTCGCGTTTTGGCGGGAGGTGTCTTTACCAGTTATGACAATCAACTGCGGGACAACATCGTGCGCTTTTTCGATGGCGCAGCGTTCTTTCAAAATCTTTCGGCGCGGGCTCATGTTTTCACCGGTGAACGAATTCTGATCGCCGGGCTCATTATTGAAGGGACGGAAAACAAAGCGGTCCTGATTCGCGGGCTTGGGCCGACACTGGCTTCCTTTGGCGTTCCTGCTCCCTTGGCCAATCCGACCCTTTCCTTATACGATCACACCGGCGCGCTTATCGCAGCTAACGACAATTGGAAAGCCACGCAACAGACGCAGATTCAGGCGACGGGGTTAGCACCGCCGAACGACTTCGAGGCCGCCATTCTGATTAGCCTCCCCCCCGGGGCCTACACCGCGTTTCTCCAAGGCAAGGCGATGACCACCGGCATCGGACTGTCGGAAGTTTACGATGTTGGTCCGAATGTGAACGCGCAGCCGACGAACTTGAGCGCGCGCGCATTTGTTGGGACTGGGGGCGACGTCCTGATTGGAGGCACCATCATCGGTGGCAACGCCGCCAGTTTGCAGCGTGTCCTCGTGCGTGCGCTCGGTCCATCGCTTGCGAGCGCCGGAATAGCCACCCCACTGGCCAATCCGACGCTCTCATTGCGCGATGCCAACGGAAATGTCATCGCCAATAATGACAACTGGAAGGATTCGCAGCAGGCAGACATTGCGGCGACTGGCAAGGCACCTTCGAACGATCTTGAATCGGCCGTCCTTGCGCTGCTTGCGCCGGGAAACTATACCGCCATCGTTGCCGGGAAAAACGCAACCACGGGTGTTGCCTTGGTCGAGTTTTATAGTTTGCCTTGAGGGGTCATAAGCTTTCTGCTCGCCGTTTCCCTCGGACGTTCTAAGGAGCCGGTAACGACTTCGCAGCAGGGACAATAACAGGCGCCAAGAATGGCGCCAGAAGTTCTTCCTACTGTTCCCTCATCGGCATAAGTGTGGTAAGTGAGGGGGATGGTTGGTCCTCGGCAGCCTTGATGGTGCGGATCCGCTCTGCCTTTATCTTACGCTTGTTTCCATGCCGTAATTGACCTGGCGCCACGAATGGGGTCGGCGAAACGGTAGGTGTCGGACTCGCAACTGGTGTAGGCGTCGGCGTCGGAGTTGGCGTGGCTGTCGGGAGCGGCGTCGCGGTGGGAGTAGGAGTAGGCGTAGGCGTAGGCGAAGGCGGTGGCGTCACGATCGGCATCGGGGTAGGTGTCGGAGTCGGTGTCGGGGTAGGAGTAGGAGTAGGAGTAGGCGTAGGAGTAAGAGTTGGAGTTGGAGTTGGAGTCGGCGTCGGCGTTGGAGTGGGAGTAGGTGTTGGAGTTGGAGTCGGCGTCGGCGTTGGAGTGGGAGTAGGTGTTGGAGTTGGAGTTGGAGTCGGGGTAGGGGTAGGAGTTGGAGTCGGCGTCGGTGTAGGCGTTGGAGTCGGAGTGGGAGTCGGCGTTGGAGTGGGAGTGGGAGTCGGCGTTGGAGCGGGAGTGGGAGTCGGCGTTGGAGCGGGAGTGGGAGTCGGGGTAGGAGTTGGAGTCGGCGTCGGGGTTGGAGTTGGCGTCGGTGTAGGCGTTGGAGTAGGCGTGGGCGAAGCTGCCGGCGTGGATCTCATCACCTCGTTCGAGTCAGAACTTTCAAGACTTCCTTTGTACGCCACTACCGTATAGTAATACGTGCTACCAGTA
>Ga0209470_1001471_pt1 | contig 17464 bp, 11 predicted proteins | sample GraSoiAngelo_125_FD_185882 | JGI IMG/M metagenome (GOLD analysis project Ga0209470, IMG submission 185882) | Grasslands soil microbial communities from the Angelo Coastal Reserve, California, USA - 14_0927_05_40cm (SPAdes) (version 2) | ecosystem: Environmental > Terrestrial > Soil > Grasslands ... | reverse complement strand
GCGGCTCGAATTTGCGGACTCCGAGCTGGACTTGATCTTGCTCCGATTCGCCAACATAGGGAGGATTGGACACTACAAAATCAAGCCTCGCGCGTTCAAGGGATTGCAGCAGATCGGTTTCGTGAAACTGAATTCGATTTTCGAGCTGATGCCGGGCTGCATTCGCGCGGGCGACTTCAAGCGCAGCCGGAGAAATATCGGTGGCGTGAACTTCGGCTTCGGGCAACTCTTTGGCGAGGGCTAGAGCGATGCAGCCGGAACCGGTGCCCACGTCAACGATTCTCATGCCGGGCGAGGACGCCCGGCCTCCATTAACTAGTTGCAAGACGGTTTCGATTACGTGCTCAGTTTCGGGACGCGGAATTAGCACGGCTGGATTCACGATGAAATCCATGCCCCAGAATTCCTGGTGTCCAGTGATATATTGCGCGGGGATGCCGCGGGCACGTTGAGCGAGCGCTTCCTCGTAACGCGTCTGCTCCTCTGTTGTGAGTTCGCGCTCAGGATGAGCGTAGAGATAAGCGCGGTCGCAATCCAACGTAAACCGCAGAAGAAGCTCGGCGTTCATGCGAGGAGAGGGGACACGGGCTGCGGTCAGCCGATCGATGGCGGTAGTCAGGGCATCGCGCAAAGACACCAACGATTTAACCATAGAGGAACACGGAGGGGCTTCAAATCGCGAATCGTGGGCGGAGGGCCCGAGCAACACATTTACATTACTGGCGCCGCTTCACCCTTCAGCCGCTCCGCCTGATAATGAGTCACCAGAGCCTCGACGATCGGCTGGAGCTTGCCGTCCATCACATCTTGTAATTGATGTATCGTCAGCCCGATGCGGTGATCGGTCACTCGATTCTGCGGAAAATTATAGGTCCGGATTTTTTCGCTGCGGTCGCCTGTGCCGACCATTGCTTTACGTTCTTTAGCCAGCGCCTCCTGCTGTTTTTGCATTTCAACTTCGTAAAGCCGCGAGCGCAATACGCGCATCGCTTTCTCACGGTTCTTAATCTGCGATTTTTCGTCCTGGCAACTCACGACCGTATTAGTTGGGATATGTGTGACGCGCACGGCGGAGTAGGTCGTATTGACGGACTGGCCGCCGGGGCCGGACGAGCAGAAAGTGTCAATGCGCAGATCTTTTGGATCAATCTTGATGTCCACATCTTCCGCTTCAGGCAACACAGCAACCGTAACTGCCGAAGTGTGCACTCGTCCTTGCTGTTCCGTTTGCGGCACCCGTTGCACGCGATGCACTCCGCTTTCGTATTTCAACCGCGAGTAAACACGCTGGCCTTCAATGATGGCGATAACCTCTTTCAGCCCGCCGACGCCGGATTCCGAAGTTGAGAGCACTTCCACTTTCCATCTTTGCGTTTCGGCATATCGCGTATACATGCGGAACATTTCTGCTGCAAAGAGCGTAGCTTCGTCGCCGCCGGTTCCGGCACGGATTTCGAGGATGACATTCTTTTCGTCGTTAGGATCTTTAGGCAGGAGCAGGAGCTTGATATCCTCCTCGACTGCGGCGACGCGGGCTTCGAGCTTTTCCAGTTCCTCCTGCGCATAGGCCCGCATTTCGGAATCTTTTTCATCCGCCAGCACCGCCTTGCTTTCAGCGATACCTTTTTTCAGGTCTTTGTACTCGCGATACTTCTCGACGACAGGTGCAATCTCGCTGTGGGCTTTGGCAGCCTTCTGGTATTTCGAAGAGTCACTGATGATCTCGGGCGAAGCGAGGGCGTGCGTCAATTCTTCGTAGCGGGCTTCGATTTGGTCGAGTCGTTCAAACATGGGATTTCAGTAATTAGATGCAGCGACTGTCAGCTATTCATCAAAATGGCGCTCATGACGATGTGATGTTCCTCGTAAGTTCTGAGCGCCCTGAATTAGGAGGACCCCTTTAACCAGTATACGAGGCGGAAGTCAGTGCCGTCGTTGCGAACGTTGCTAATGTGCGCCACCGACCTTGATTTTGGCCGAGGATCTTGGCTCCGTATTTGCCATGCCATATTTGGGCTTAATCTCGTGACAGCCGTCGCAATAGACGCCTCCAGCAGCGGATTCTGGCGAAGGCATCGGGCTGGCGACAGCATAATCGCGGTCTTCCTCAAGCTGACGGTCTACACCGGCAACCAGCTTTTCATTTTCTGCGCGTGTCAGCCACTTCTTCACATTTACCAGATAATTTTCGAACCGGGCAATCGGATCGCGCTTGCGCCAATACTCAAACAGCGGCTTGGGGACGTAGTCGGCGGCATCGTGGATGGCATGGCCCTTCATGCGCATCATCTTGGCTTCGATCAGCGTGGGACCCTCGCCGCGCCGGGCGCGCTCACAGGCTTCATGGGCGGCGTCGTAAACTTGGCAGGCGTCGGTGCCATCAACGATTACGCCGGGGATGCCGTAGGCAATGGCGCGCTCCGCGAGATCTTTCACGCGAAACTGCATGTCGGCGGGCGTGGAGTATCCCCAGAGATTGTTTTCGACGAAAAGTACCAGGCCGAGGTTCTGAACGGCGGCGAAATTCAAGCCTTCATACGTGACTCCAGTGGACTGGCCGCCGTCGCCAATGTAGGTCATGACAGCAATTTCGCGTCCTTGAAGGCGCGCACCAAGCGCCACGCCGGCGAGCACGGGGATGAGATCGCCGAGGGTCGAGATGGGCGCGACCACGTTGCGCTCGTAAATGTCTCCGAAATGAGATGACGCATCGCGGCCTTTCGTAGGTGAGCCCGCCTTGGCCATGTACTGCATCATGATGTCGCGCGGAGAAAATCCGCGGACCAGCAGCGAGCCCTGGTTGCGGATCAGCGGTCCAAGCCATTCGTCTTTATGAAGAGCGAAAGCCGAGGCACACGAGCAGGCTTCCTGGCCGAGTCCGAAGTAAACGCCTCCAACGACTTTGCCCTGCTTGTATAGGTTTTCGAGCGCCTGCTCCATCTTTCTGTTGAGGAGCATCCAGCGGTAGATCTCGATGTGCTGTTGCTTGCTCAGGTATTTTGATTCGCGAATCGGAGGAACGGAGGTGTTCAGGTTCCCTTCGACCTCGTAGCAAATTTCATCGCCTTTGAGAATTTGACGGATGGTGAAGCTGGGTTTTTCCAGTCGGAGGTCGGAAATGGTATAGGTGCGATGTTCCGAAAATTGAGCTTTCAACGACGAGCGGTTGCCGTCCGATCCTGATTTCTGCCCTGAACGCTTGTTTTCTCGGTTAGCCATTCGGCGATTCCTGCCGAAGTTGATCTTAAACGAAGCTGGACATCACGGCGAGGGCGCACGCGCCGAACTAGGCCCAGGTAGTATCGTCGTCCCCGTGAATTTTCCGCAACTCTGCCGGCGGCCGCATTGGAACCCCTATCGTTTCACTAAGCAGCGTATCCAGACTTTCCAACCACAGAATTTGTCTGTCAAAGACCACGCTGAAGTTGCGGGAAATCGAACGGGCCACCTCCTGCAGCGGAAGTTGTTTCCCTAGCTCTTTCGCCATCGAAGTCACTGGCTTCGATTCCAGGCCGCAGGGAACGATCAGATCGAAATAGCTGAGATCGGTATTGACGTTCAAAGCGAAACCGTGCGAAGTGACGGCGCGAGAAATGTGGACACCGATGGCGGCGATTTTAGCTGTTTGTTGTTCTGTGTGGGGACGGGGCTCTGCCCCGTCCGGGCGGGTCGAAGACCCGCCCCTACACGGTCCAGCGGTCCATACTCCAGTAAGACCCGGAATCGGGTTAGCTGAGACACCGAAATCAACGCAGGTGCGGATCAACACTTCTTCAAGCTTTCTGACGTATTCGATCGCGCCAAGCGTTTTACGTTTTCCATCCGACGTGGCGAATCCGCGCAGATCGAAAATCGGATATCCCACAATCTGCCCCGGCCCGTGAAACGTCACGTCTCCGCCGCGGTCGCATTCGAACACCTCCACGCCGCGCTGGGCAAGCAGTTCAGGTGAGGCAAGAATGTTTTTTGATTTCGCGTTGCGGCCCAGCGTAATCACTGGCGTGTGCTCTAGCAGCAGGAGCACATCGCCGATGCGGCCTTCTTTCCGCAACTCGACCAAGCGCTGCTGCAGGCAGAGGCCGGTTGCGCAATCAATCGTTCCGAGTTGGACGACAGAGATCAACTTCTTTGCCGCTGATTCACGCGGAATAACCATTTCACCACAGAGAACACAGAGGGCACAGAGGAATCAATTCAGCAAATCTGTGCTCATCTGCGTAAATCCGTGGCTTGGATTCTAGGCATTTATCGCCATCCCATACACGCTGTTCGCCGCATCGAGCATAGCCTCAGCCAGCGTAGGATGGGCGTGGATGGTCCACATTAAATCTTCAACAGTCGTTTCGGCTTCCATCGCGGCCACCGCCTCGGCGATCAACTCGGTTGCCTGCGGTCCGATGATGTGGACCCCCAAAATCTCGCCGTAATCTGCGTCGCTCACGATCTTGATGAATCCTTCATGCGCGCCGACGATCGAAGCGCGTGAGTTGGCAGTAAATGGGAATTTTCCAATCTTCACGTTGTAGCCGGTTTCCTCGGCTTTAGTCTGAGTCAGACCCACGCTGCCAATTTCCGGATGGCAATAGGTGCAATTTGGAATGTGTTCCGGATTGATTGGCTTTCCCTTCTTTCCGGCGATCTTTGTCACCGCGACGATCCCCTCCATCGCCCCTACGTGCGCCAACTGCGGCGTGCCCAGCACGATGTCGCCGATGGCGTAAATGCCGGGTTCAGCGGTCTGCATCCAGCTATCCGTCTGGATAAAGCCACGGTCAGGCTTGATCTTGGTCTTTTCTAACCCAATGTTTTCTGTGCGCGGCTTGCGGCCAACCGCGATCAGAATTTTCTCGGCTTCAATCTTCTGCTGCTTGTTATCAACTGTAAAGGTCACGGTGATTCCTGATTTCGTCTTGTCAATTTTCTCGACTGTGGCGCTTGTATGAAAATTAATTCCTCGCTTGCGAAATACCCGAGCCAGTTCTTTGGAGATCTCTTCATCTTCAATTGGTACCAGGAGCGGCAGCATTTCGAGAATCGTGACTTCGCAGCCGAAAGAACTATAAATCGAAGCGAACTCCACGCCCACAGCCCCGGCCCCTACGATGACCAGCGACTTGGGAATTTCCTTGAGCGCCAGGATTTCGATGTTGGTGAGAATGCGGTCATCCGCCTTAAGACCGGGCAGCATGCGCGCTTCCGACCCGGTGGAGAGAATCACACTCTTCGCTCTGATGTGCGCCGTCTTACCATCATTTGTGACTTCTACCGAAATTACTCCATTCTGCGCAGGACCAGTGAGCTTGCCGTACCCGCGAATCGTCTCGACCTTGTTCTTCTTCATCAGGAACTCGAGACCTTTGGCATGCTTGCCGACAATCTTTGATTTGCGATCCTGAATCGCCGCCCAGTTCAGCTTCCGCGCGTCCACGCCTTCGATGCCGAATTCTTTTGCGTCTTTCAAGTGATCCCAAATCTCTGCGTTGAACAGCAGCGCCTTCGTCGGAATGCACCCCACATGCAGGCAAGTTCCGCCGAGCACGTTGTCTTTTTCAATAAGCGCGGTCTTTAGTCCGTGTTGACCAGCGCGGATGACTGCGGTATATCCGGCTGGTCCGCTGCCGATAATTGCAACGTCGTACGTAGTTTCAGGCAAGTTTCCTTCCTCAGTACGATCAGATGATCCCAGACAAACGAATGATTCTAGACCAGCGTCTCGACCATGGGACGGCTACACTGAATTACACAAATATTGTCATTCCGAACGCCTGCAGGGCGGGAGGAATCTGCTTTTTGTCTCATTGTTGTGAATAGGCAGGTTTCTCGAAAATCGCTAGGCACCGCAAGTTTGTTAGAAATCACTTAAGCGCGGTTCCGCAGCCTGTTACGCCAGCAGCCTTGCTGCTTCCTTGGCGTAGTACGTCAGAATAATGCTCGCCCCAGCCCGCCGAATCGACATCAGCGACTCCATGATCACCCGCTCGCGATCGATCCAGCCATTGCGGGCAGCAGCTTCGATCATGGCATACTCGCCAGACACTTGATACGCAGCCAACGGCACGTCAAACCGCTCACGCGCCGCGGCGATCACGTCGAGATATGGCATCGCTGGCTTAACCATAATGATGTCCGCGCCTTCCTCGATGTCGAGTTCGATCTCGCGCATGGCCTCGCGCAGATTGGCGCCGTCCATTTGGTAAGACCGGCGGTCTCCAAACTGCGGCACGGAATCAGCCGCCTCGCGAAACGGTCCATAAAAACCGGAAGCAAATTTCGCGGCGTAAGAAAGAATCGGAATATTCGTCAAACCAGCTTCGTCGAGAGCCTTGCGAATCGCGGCGACGCGCCCATCCATCATGTCAGAAGGAGCAACCATGTCGACCCCAGCTCGGGCCAGGGAAACCGCAGTCCGCGCGAGCAACTCCAGCGTTGCATCATTCACGATTTCGTATTCGCCAGTGGATGACGGTGGATGTGCCACCGCCGCTCCTAGCGACTGCGGCCCGGTGGAGCGCACAATGCCGCAATGGCCATGCGAGGTGTATTCGCACAAACAGACATCACCAACAACCACCAGCTCTGGGATCTCCCGTTTGATCGCGCGCGCTGCCTGTTGCACGATTCCATCGTCTGACCAAGCCCCAGTTGCCATCTCATCTTTCGTTTCCGGCAATCCGAACAGGATGGCCGCAGGCACGCCGAGAGAATGCGCCTCACGCGCCTCTTTCATCGCTTCATCAATTGAAAAATTGAATACCCCCGGCATGGAGCGCACTTCCTTCCGCACGCCTTCGCCCGGGCAGACAAACAGGGGGTAAACGAAAGCTTCCGGACTCAACCGAGTTTCACGCACGAGGGAGCGCAATTGCTCGTTTTGGCGGAGGCGGCGAAGGCGGGTAGTAGGAAAAGACATATAGGTAAGACGCACACCGGACTCACGGTGATTCTAGCAAACCGGATCTAGGTTTAGTTCCTGCTCTTGAAAATGTATCGGTTAGCGTGCAGGCGATCGTCCAACGCTAAATCCCGCTGGTACTTAAGTAACTAGCGCTCGCAATCGTATGAATCTGCCGCGAACCGTACTCGAATAGAATGCCGATTACTAATGACCAAAGGCCAGCGCTGGTGGGCTCTCTGCATAGGAAGTACAGTTCTGGCCTATGCAGCCGTGTCCCTCACTTTGCGTCCCGGCTTCACGCTGACCGCAGTCGCCGACGTTACGCAACTGTTCCTTTTGATTCTCACAACCGTCGTGATGGTACTCAACGCGGCACGTGGCCGCGGCCCAACTAGGCTGTTCTGGTCTTTGATGGCCATCGGTTGCTCAATGTGGCTCCTAAATCAGCTTGGGTGGACGATGTATGAAGTTTTCCTGCGCCGGCACCTTCCAGACCCATTCGTTGGCGACATCATCCTCTTTCTCCATGTGGTTCCAATGATGGCCGCGGTTGCTGTGCGTCCGCACCGTCCGCTCGAACAACACAAACCATACTTCAGCACGCTGAATTTCCTGATGCTGCTGGTATGGTGGGTGTTCCTCTATGCATTCATTGTTTTTCCTGATGAGTACGTTGTCTTAAATACCTCGGTATATAGTCCCAACTATGACCTTTTATATACGCTGGAAAATATGGCATTTCTGGCAGGCTTAGGCGTGTTGGCCTTCAGCACCCGTGGAGCTTGGAAAAAGATTTATTGGAATTTATTTCTGGCGACAGCACTGTATAGCGTAATTTCAGAGTTGATCAATGCCGCAATTGCTCGTGGTAACTACCATACGGGCGGCATTTACGATATCGGCTTTGTCGCGTCAATATGCTGGTTTATCTGGGCAGGCGTAGTGGCGCTTGAGCTCAACCCCGCTTGCGAACCAGCTCCGCTGGGTGAGCGCCGCTGGACGACTTTGGCTCCAAGATTCGCCATGTTGGCCATCCTGTCGTTGCCCGTGCTGGGATATTGGGCATGGTTCTCTGATAGCTCTCCCCCCCGTCTTCGCCAGTTTCGGATTCTAGTTACGTTGGCCGCGATGCTGGTGCAAGGTTGCTTGGTTTTTATCCGTCAATATCTGCTCGACCGCGAACTGGTGCGCCTGCTCGATGAATCCCGCCAGAGCCTGGAAAATCTTCAGCGTGTGCAAGCTCAGCTTGTGCAGCGGGAAAAGTTGGCGTCGCTGGGACAGTTGGTTGCCGGCGCTGCACACGAAATCAACAATCCTCTCACCGCCATCCTAGGGTACTCAGATCTTATGGCCGCGAACACCGCTCTCGAGCCAGCTCAAGTTTCCATGGCACAAAAAATCGGACAGCAGGCCCGGCGTACCCGCGAACTGGTTTCCGGTCTTCTACACTTTGCGCAGCAGTCGCCAGGAAACAAAGCCGAGCTCGATATGGGTTCTCTACTTCGGCGCGCGCTACAGATGCAAATGCTTCTGCTGGAGAGAAAAAAAATTAAGCTGGAAACCAATATCGATCCAACTCTGCCTCCCATCTGCGGCAGCGCCAGCCAACTTTTTCAGTGCTGCCTCGAGATCATTGGCAACGCAATGGACGCTTTAGACGAGGTCGGCGGCGGAGTCTTTACCGTGAGTGCGCGTTCTGAGTCAGACGAAATTGTCATCGAGTTTGCCGATTCTGGGCCTGGCATTCGCGATCCCAAACGAGTCTTTGATCCCTTCTATACAACCAAGCCAGTCGGAAAGGGAACCGGCCTGGGCCTCAGCGCCACGTATGGCGTAGTGCAAGACCACCAGGGTCAGATCAGTTGTCATAACCGCCCTGAAGGCGGCGCCGTGTTCGTGTTGCGCTTCCCGGCGGCGCGAAGCACCATGCTCTCAGAAGCTCTAGCTGCCAAGGCGTGAGCAGCCTGTTCTTTCATTGGAATTCTTGGCGCCGCTCTCTGGTTGCCGTCACCATTCTCCCTGTAACATGAGCTTCTGTGCCGACCCCGCTTGCCCACACCAGCGCACGGGTGCTGGAGTTCGAATCTCTCCGCGATTTGCTTCGAGCATACACGCCTTCTCCGCTTGGACAGGCTAAGGTTGCGTTGCTCGTTGCTTCTTCTGACCGCGAATGGATCGAAACCCAGCAACGGCTCACCACCGAAATTCGAGAATTCCGCCGCGTTGGTGGACGCTTTGAATTCTCCGGCCTGCTGGACGTGAGTCAATCGGTGGAGAAAGCCCGAATCGTGGGCGCTGCGCTTGAAACCGGGGAAATCCGCGACATCGTGCTGGTGGTTGACCGCGCCGCCGAGTGGCGGGAGATCGAGCTGAATCCGCCCTCTGCCATGACGCTGGAGTGGAAAGCGGTGGCGCAGATTTCGACGGGCATTGTTGATTTCACTGACTTCCTGCGCGCCTTTCGCAACAAGATTCGCCCTGACGGAACGCTGGAAGACCGCGCATCTCCGGAATTGGCACGCATCCGCCGCGACATCGAAAAACAAAAGCGCGCGCTTCAGGATTCATTGCGCGCATATTTGCGCCGATTGGCCGAAGGCGGAACGGTTCAGGAGGAACTGGTCACCATTCGGGGTGAGCGTTTCGTTATACCCGTAAAGACCGAGCAGAAGCGGCGGGTGCAGGGTGTAGTTCACGGCGCGAGTTCGAGCGGGCAGACCGTCTTTATCGAGCCTCTGGAAACCATTGAGCAGAATAACGAGCTCGTGCGATTGCTGGAGGAAGAGCAGGCTGAGATTCATCGCATCCTGCTGGAGATGACCCGTCTCATCGGCGAACACGCCGACGCAATCCGCGCTGCGACCGAAGTTCTGGGTGAACTGGAATTGCAATTCGCCAAAGCTCGTTTCGCCGAAGACTACAACTGCGTGCCGATTGCCTTGGCCGACACAGCGAGCCAAGGTCAGCAAAGTCCACGTGGGGACGGCCGCTCTCGGCCGTCCGAGCCGGGTAAGACCCGGCTGGTCTTGCTTAATGCCCGTCATCCGCTGCTCGAGCGAAATCTCAAATTGAAAGGATCAAACGTCGTCCCCACTACAATTGAGCTGGACAGCGATCGCTGCGAGCTCATCATCACAGGCCCGAACACCGGAGGAAAGACGGTTGCTCTCAAAACCGTCGGCCTTCTGGCTCTCATGGCACAATCTGGCATTCCGGTTCCGGCAGACCGCGCAGAACTCCCGATTTTCGACTCGATGCTCGCAGACATCGGTGACTACCAGTCTATCGAGCAGAATCTTTCGACTTTTTCCGCGCACGTCACCAACATCGATTTCATTTCACGCACTGCGACTCCGCATTCGCTGGTGCTGCTCGATGAACTAGGCGCAGCCACCGATCCCGAAGAAGGCGCTGCTTTAGCCGTCGCCATTGCCGAGCACTTCCGGCAGATCGGCTGCATCACTGTCATCTCGACGCACCACACTTCGTTGAAAGTCTATGGAGCGAATACGGACGGGGTCGTGAACGCTTCCGTCGGATTCGACGAGAGCACTCTGCAGCCGACGTACGAGTTGAGAATCGGCGTGCCGGGTGCGTCCGCAGGAATCAACATCGCACGGCGGCTGGGATTGAATGCTTCGATCATAGAAGCTGCCCGCTCGCGGATGGGAGCACAGGCGCGAGATGTTTCTGAATTTCTTGATCGCCTGCATGCCGAATTGCGCGAAGCCGAAGCCGAGCGTTTCCGGCTAAAGACGCGGGAAGAAGAAGTCGAGCGCGAGAAGGCGAGACTTGCCTCCGAGGGACGAAAAGAACAGCAAACCAAAATCAAAGAAATGGAAAAGAAGTTGGAGAGCCTGTTCCGCGATTTTGAGTATCATGCGCGCGAGGCGGTCAATGCTGTCCAGGAGCGGGCAGCGGCGCAGAAGCTCTCGAAAGACGCCGAACGCCGCATTGCCAAGCTGCGCCGCGATTTTCGCGAGCAGTTCGACTCCACCATCGTCGCGCACAGCACGGGTGCCGATCAGGGCGATCCCAACGCTCAGCCGCGAGTGGTAAAGCATGTCTCTGAAGGCGATACGGTCAAGCTCAAATCCGTGGGCCGCGCCGGACGAGTCACCCGCAAGATTGATGACAATCACTTCGAAGTCGAAATCGGCGCCATGAAGATGAAAATCGGCCGTGCCGACATTGCCGAAGTGTTGGCGCGGTCGGCTGACTCTCCGGTCAAGGCAGCTCGGGCGCACGGCATTTCAGTCTCGGTGGAGAGCGAAGGCCAGAGCGTTCCCTCCGAGATCAACGTGATCGGACGCACCGTGGACGACGCCACGCGCGAAGTCGAAAGATTCGTGGACCGCGCATTCCTCGCCGGAGTGCCGCGCGTGCGCGTAGTTCACGGCAGCGGCATGGGCATCCTGCGCAAAGCGCTGCGCCAGTTCTTGCAGAAGCATCCACATGTTGAGTCGGTCACCGAGCCTCCGCAGAACGAGGGCGGAGCGGGGGCGACGGTAGTGGAGTTGAGACTGTAACTTAATGATATCAGGCTTGATAGCGTCTACAAATATCATGCCCGATAATACTCTGATATAATATCCGATAACTGGGGGACAAGATGGCGACACCCGCCCGGCTAACCAGGCAGAAGATCTCAACCACGATCTCTTCGGACACTCTCTCTTTTTTGGAAGATTCGATCAAACGGGGCGAGGCCCGAACGCTGGCTGAGGCTATTGACCTCGCTGTACGGCAACTCCTGGTTTATCAGAATCGCGAACGGCTGGCGAACGACACGGCTGCGTATTTTGCCAACATGACCGACGAAGAGGCGGCGGAGGAGAGACGACTTGAGGCGGCGCTCTCTCAGAGTGCAGCGGGAATCGACTTTGACCAGTAGTCCGCTGCCGCGCCGAGGGGAGATCTGGACCGCTACCTTAGGCAGTCCGCCCATTCGCCATTGGGTACTGATCGTTTCTCTCGATGAAAGAAATCTCAGCAGCCGAAGAGACTCGGTTCTGATTGTTCCGTTGAGCAGCAGCGGACCGGAGGGGCCAACCGTCATTCAATTGCCGCCCGGCGAGACGGGGTTACCGGCACCCTCTTTCGTAAAAGGACACTTCATTCAAGTTTTGGCCAAGCGCGGGTTGCTCACACAAGAGAGGCGCATCCTTTCAGGCACGCGGATGAGGAAGGTGGTTTTAGCCATCCGCCGCAGCTTTGATCCCGACGCACCGTGGCCGGGGAAATGAGACTTGACGCGATGCCGCCACGTGGCGTGCAATGTGCGATCGGTCACCGAACCTCCGCAGAACGAGGGCGGAGCGGGGCGACCGTGGTGGAACTGAGGATCTAGAAAGAACAAAAGACAATTGTCATTCCGAGGGACTTCAGTCCCGAGGAATCTGCTGTTTCTTAATGCAGATCCCTGGCGTCGCTCTTGGATGACAAAGCGAATCGCGCCTACTTCGCCGCCATAGACGCTTTATACTCCGCCTCGCTTAGCGGCTTGTGTCCAACCGCCTGAGCAATACTGGTCTTCCCGTTGGGCAACGTTCCATCAAAATAAAAGTGATAAATCATGCCATCGGTGGTAGCAACGGTATCGGCAACTTCTTTGGCTTTGTCCGGCGGCAGATCGAGCACCTGGACGCGCCCTCCGGCGATCTCAACCGCGTGGTCGTGCCAGTTCTTGTTCCAGTCCTTGAGGGAGACTGCCGGACGAGTCAGCTTCTTGGCGTAAATCCATTCCACCTGCGCCAGCCTGGCATTGGGATCGGTGGATTCATAAATCAGGCAAACAATCTGCGGGTCAGGCGCCATCACCTTGCAGTAATGATGGTACGGGCCCATCTGCTTGCCATCGACCAGATGGGGAGCTAACACGTGGACGTTGTAACCGTCAGCGGGCGTCGGCATTTTCGCCGCGCTGGAGGCTTCTTGTGACTGTGCAGGATTTGCTTGCTGAAGCGGATCGGCAGCTAACGTAGCGAAGAGACAACAACCGAGAATCAGGCAGAACAGCACGATTCCTTTTGGCATAAGCCCTCCATCAGGTGAGATTTTAGAAGAACAGATTTGGCCTGGAGCCTTGGAGAGGTTGCGGAAGCAAAATGTACTGCAACATGAGTTATGGGTCAATGTTGTTGTGGAGTGGTTTGCTCCGTTCGGCGCAGACTCTACGATTCCAGCCATTCAGGGAAGTATGTCCACGGTCCCGCGATCAAGGTCTCAAGGCCGAACCCTTCGTTCACTTGTTTTGAGAGTTCGGCGGCTTCTCTGTTTGCGACGTTCTCAAGATGCCACATGTCTCTCTGGCGGATGTAGACACCGAAGTGTTCGGACATTCTTAATCTCCAAATAATTTCTGATAGCGGCAATGTACTTGCGAGCTTTCGCGATTCCCCGGCTACAGCACGCTCAAGTGAAGGAGAGATCTCGAAAACGGGGCCTGTTTCCTAAAACTTACAATACTTTCCTCTGTCCTCCACACCTGTTTCCTGATTCCCACAGCTTTCCCACAGCTGCCCTTCACTTGCTAATTCCCTTCGGCGCGTCTCTCCCGCACAATTCCTGTGGACCACTCCATCCATGGCCAACCCTGGCGATTTCGCCTACACGCTCAAGCAGCAGGCGGACATCGTTCGCGTGGTCGGCGATTACGTCAAGCTGAAGAAGGCTGGGGCGCAGAATTTTTCGGGGCTGTGTCCGTTTCATAGCGAGAAGACGCCGTCGTTCTCGGTGCATGCCACGCGGCAGTTCTTTCACTGTTTCGGGTGCGGCGCGTCGGGCGATGTGTTCAGCTTCGTGCAGAAAATCGAGAACATTACTTTTCCCGAGGCGGTGAGAGCGGTCGCGCAGAAGCTGAACATCCCTCTGCCGAAAGCCAGCTACAGCAGCCCTAGCGAGGCGAAAGAAGCCAAGCTGCGGACTGTGCTGCTTGATGTCCACGAGCGTGCCTGTGCTTTCTTTCAGGAATGCCTGCGCAGGCCGGAGGGGGCGCGGGCGCGAGAGTATCTGGCCGGGCGGGGGCTCGATGAAGAGACGATCCGGCGCTTTCGGATTGGGTACGGGCCGGATTCGGGGTTTCTGTTGCGGGATCGGCTGAAGGGCGAGTTTGACGAAGCGGTGTTGCGAGAGAGCGGGTTGTTTTCGTGGAAGGAAGCCAGCTCTCAGCCGTCAGCCGTCAGCCGTCAGGTAAACAGCAAATCCCTCGACTCGCCCCGCCACTCCGCAAACGAAGCGGCGGAACTCGCTCGTGATGACAATGGAGGAGTAGAACAGCAGATTCCTCCCTTCGGTCGGAATGACAAGGGTGGGAGCGCCGAGGATAGTACGGCGATTAACATGTACTCCAAGTTCCGCAACCGGGTGATGTTTCCCATTGCCAGCGAGGCCGGAAAAGTCATCGCCTTCACTGGGCGAACACTTTCGACGGACGAAAAAGCCGGGCCGAAATATCTCAACTCGCCCGAAACAGCCATCTACTCGAAATCCAAAGTTCTCTTCAATCTCGATCACGCCAAAGAAGCCATCCGCAAGCTGGATTACGCCATCCTGGTCGAAGGCCAGATGGATTGCATTTCCGTCTTCGCCGCTGGATTTCAAAACGTAATCGCCAGCTCGGGCACGGCGTTCACAGAGCTGCAAGCCAAGCTCCTGGGCCGATTCAGCAAGAACGTGGTCGTAAATTTCGATCCTGATACTGCCGGGGCGAGGGCGACTGAGCGCACACTTGGCCTGCTGGTTGAAGAGGAATTTCAGATCAAGGTACTCACGCTCGAGTCAGGCTTTGATCCGGATTTGTTCATCCGTCGCAAGGGCAAAGATGCTTATGCAGAAGCCCTAAAGCACTCGCAGCGCTATTTCGATTACCTGATTGAGCGCGCCCGCGCCCAATTTCCCGTCCGCAGCGCCGAGGGCAAGGTGAAGGCGCTGAATTATCTGCTTCCACACATCCAGCGCGTTCCGAGCCGCATCGTTCGCGATGAGCTTGCTCATGAGATCGCGCAGAAACTGGGCATCGATTCTGCGGTGCTGCGCCAGGAACTCAAGCACGCCGCCACAAGTCGGTCTTCAGCAACGCTCAAAGCTCCCGTCGAGGCGCAGGTTACGGATGCGGAGAAAATCCTGATTCGAGCGCTGGCATCCGGCGCTGAGATGCAGAGTTCGGAGGAGCATCTCTCTGCCCGTGACGGCGCGGAGGAGGAATTCGATCCCGCACGCCAGGCGCAATTTGCCCTTAGAAATGAGAGTTTGCATGTTGGGTTGGCCACGGAATCGTTGATTGAAGCTCTTCTGAACGCATCCCCGGAGATGACAAATCCGACGGATCTTTCGCTCTCTGACGGCGAGCGCAACCTCATGGCCGCCATCCTGATGAAAGAGGACGAGGAACTTACTCCAGAAAGGCTGGAAGGGGCTGTGCGGGCGCTGCTCCGCATCCAACTGCGGCGCAAGCTGGAACAGGTGCAACGGGAGCTGCAAGGCCGAGGGCTGGAGCCGAGCCACGTGCAAACATTGCTGCAGGAAAAGTTACGGCTCAAGCGGATGTTGATGGATCCCGGACTGGCCGGAGGGGACGCGGAGGCCCAGTCAGCGTAGCTTTTTAGCTGCGGGGGCCGATATCCACCGGACGCTTACATTTTGTTTGCACCAGGCATCTCGTCCAAGACCCTCACATAACGTCTTAGAACCGCGTCGTCTAGTTGTCAAGAAAGATGTGCGAAGATTTTACAATCTCCTCATACCTTCCCTAATCCTTCACGTCTAAGTTAGCAATAATGGGCGCATGCCTGGCCCTGAGTAAAAGAACTTGCGGAAACTCAGAAATTATTTGTGGGAACACGAGGGAATTCTCCTTCGTACCTGACTTTAAGGGCGGGTGTGCGCATGTGAGGTGGATCCGCTAAGACGTTCGCGGCGCGTCGGCGGCAAGTTGGCTTCGGAGGATGGTATGGATAACGGGCGGGGTGGTAGTCACATAATCAAGAGTGCTCCCAAGGGCGGTGATCAGCACGTCCAGCAAGTTATAAGGACCGCGCACGAGGAGCTGCGCCAGCTCATGCGCCAGCGCGCTGAAATCATGAAGAGGATTGGCACGGTAAAGCAGACTATTGTCGGCCTCGCCAACTTGTTCGGCGATGATGTATTGAATGAAGAGCTGCTGGAGCTGGTAGATCGCAAGACTGGAGGCCGCCAGCCTGGGTTCACGAAAGCCTGCCGCATGGTCCTAATGGAGGCGGAGAAGCCTTTAGGCGCGCGCGAGGTCTGCGATCAAATTCAGCAGCGCATGCCGCCCATCCTGATCCGGCACAAGGATCCGCTGGCATCCGTCACAACTGTGTTAAATCGGCTGGTCGAGTACGGCGAAGCGCGCACGGTATTGCGCGAGAATGGGCGCCGGGCTTGGCAGTGGGTGTCTGATCCCACAAAGAGTGAATTCACGGCATCTCGTGCAGGTGGAGTGCCGGCCTGAATCAGGCTGCATTCTGGGGTGGGTTTCGCTGGCGCGGCATCCGTTTTTAATCTCCGCCCCTTGCTGCTTCCACCGCCCGCAGCACCGCTTTAGCCTTGTTCATGCATTCGTCGTACTCACTGGCGGGATCGGAGTCAGCGACAATCCCGGCTCCAGCTTGCAAATACGCGTTCTTGCCTTGCATCAGCATCGTACGGATCGCGATGCAGGAGTCCAAATTTCCAGCAAAATCCGCGTACAGGACCGAGCCGCCATAAATCGCGCGGCGCGTGGGTTCCAGCTCTTCAATGATTTGCATCGCCCGCACTTTAGGCGCGCCGCTCAACGTTCCAGCCGGGAAACAGGCCGCAAAGGCGTCAATCGCATCCATGTCGCCGCGCAGCTTGCCCTCGAGCGCAGAGACGATGTGCATCACGTGCGAATAGCGCTCGACAAACATAAGATCACGAACTTTGACCGAGCCATACTCGCTAACCCGGCCAATGTCATTGCGACCGAGATCTACGAGCATCACGTGCTCGGCGCGTTCTTTCTCGTCTTCCAGCATGGCTTTCTCTAAACGCGCGTCTTCGGCTTCATCGCGGCCGCGCGGATGTGTGCCTGCAATCGGGCGATATTCGAGCTTGCGCCCGGTTGCCCGGACCAGCATCTCCGGGGATGATCCCAAAATGTGTGTATCCCCCATCCGCAGAAAATACATATACGGCGACGGATTCACCGTGCGCAGTGCGCGATAAATGTCGAAGGGGGCGACTTCGGGCGTGAAGTCCAGCCGCAAGGAGAGCACGACCTGGAAGATATCGCCTGCGGCGATGTATTCTTTGGCGCGCTGCACCGATTCTATGAATCGCTGGCGGCTGGTTTCAGAGCGAATCTTCAGCTTGCTATTGAGCCGTCGCGCTGATTTTTGCCAGAGCCCCGGTCGCAACCCCGCCGCGAGCTTTTTCTCGATTATCCCGATATCGCGTACCGCGCGATCATAGGCTTGCCGCGGGCTCTCGGGCGTGACATCAGCCGTCGCAATAATGTGAATTTGATGCCGCAGGTGATCGAACGCCAGCAGACGGTCAAAGAACATGAGCATGCAGTCGGGAAGA
>Ga0209470_1001468_pt1 | contig 17468 bp, 10 predicted proteins | sample GraSoiAngelo_125_FD_185882 | JGI IMG/M metagenome (GOLD analysis project Ga0209470, IMG submission 185882) | Grasslands soil microbial communities from the Angelo Coastal Reserve, California, USA - 14_0927_05_40cm (SPAdes) (version 2) | ecosystem: Environmental > Terrestrial > Soil > Grasslands ... | reverse complement strand
CGCGATCAAGAGATCAAGGTTCAACTGCGGATAGAGGGGCGCGATGGCCCTCGCTATTCGCATCATTTGCGCGGTATGCTCGACCAGCCCGCCGCGCCGGGCATGATGATATTTGCGGGCCGCTGCGGCGCGACGAAAGCGGTCGCCCCACTCGTTGATGAACATTTCAGACAAAGCCCGGAGGCGAGGATCAACAATCGTTTCAATGGATTGCACGATGAATTCCCAGTCAGATCCTTGCTTTGCGCGCAAGTCTGCCGGTCCTTCCAACAATTCTTTCTTCTCTTGTTCAGAGAGTGGCCGCACCGTCCACTTATCTGCTTCGAGTCCGTATTGCGGGTGTACACGGAAGTCGCCAGCGAGCTCGATAAAACTTTCGGTGGTGAATGCGCTGCATGTTTTGTAAGCGGGATGATCACTCCATACCCGCAGCGTCATCCGATCGCACGCATCTGCCAGCACCAGTTCGCAATACGGTTTTCCTTCGCGCTGCGTTTTCGCGGTGGCCGCTTCCGCTTGCACATGCACACGCGCCGGCGCCGCGCCGTTCTGCGCCACCCTGCGAATTTCAGTGAGCGTCATTAGGTCCATCTTTCTTAATCTATCACGAGTCGCAAGCTGTAGCCGCTGCCCTGTAGCCGTCGCCCTGTGGGCGACGCGATGCGCCCGCAATCCAAAACACCTCAGCGCCGCGCTTCCGATACGGAAGCGGCTACAGATCAGTCGATCATGCGCTGATTGATTCCGGCATAGGCATCCACTCTGCGGTCCCGTAAAAATGGCCAATGCGTGCGATGCTCGTTGACGCGATCCCATTCCACATCGGTCATCACAATCTCTTCTCGATCGACCGAACCTTTCGCGACGATCTCGCCGCTCGGACTCGCCACAAAACTTTGTCCCCAAAACTCAATTCCATCGCCGCCGGCAGGTACTTCATGACCGACCCGGTTCACGGCTGCGACATAACAGCCATTCGCAATCGCATGACCGCGCTGAATTATCTCCCAGGCAGAATGTTGCGCTGTGCCGAATTCTTTCTTTTCGCTTGGATGCCAGCCGATGGCTGTTGGGTAAAAAATAATCTCCGCGCCCCGCAATGCCGTAAGCCGCGCCGCTTCCGGATACCATTGGTCCCAGCAAACGCAGACGCCGATCTTTCCCTGCGTCGTTTTCCATGCCTCAAACCCCAGATCACCCGGCGTAAAGTAAAATTTCTCGTGATAAAGGGGATCATCGGGAATGTGCATTTTGCGATATTTACCGAGCAATTTGCCGTTTGCGTCGACAATTGCGGCTGTGTTGTGATAGACGCCGGCACTGCGCTTCTCGAAAAGTGACGCGACGATCACTACGCCGATCTCTCGGGCGATATCTCCCAAAATCGATGTCGATTTTCCGGGCACCTCTTCAGCGAGTGCGAAATTCTTATGATCTTCTGTCTGGCAAAAATATTGCGATTGAAAAAGCTCGGGTAAGCAAACGATCTGCGCACCTTTTTTCCCGGCATCACGGATGAATTCAATCGCACGGGAGAAATTTTTGTCCGTGTTCGGCCCACACTCCATCTGCACAAGTGCAATCTTAGTTGTCTGCGGGTTTGCCATTCAGAAATTAAATACGGAGGGCACGAAGACCACGAAGATGAAAACGGATTTATTTCTTCGTGTGCTTCGTGATCTTCGAAGTGTGAAATCTACTTCACCGACTCGGCGGGAACAATCTTCACACTCTCGATCACGACCCGTTTCGTCGGCTTGCTCATTTCGCCCGAGCTGTTTCTCGTGACTGGAGTACCGCCGATTTTTTCCAGTACGTCGTCGCCTTTGATCAATTTGCCGAAAGTCGTGTATTGCCCATTGAGTCTCGGGACGGGCGCGAGACAGATGAAGAATTGCGAACCGGCCGAATCCGGGTCGGGCCCACGCGCCATCGAGATCACCCCACGCTCGTGTGAGTGATCGTTGAATTCGGCTTTGATTTTGTAGCCTGGCCCGCCTTGTCCATAGCTGCTCTCTTTAGCTGGATCCTTCGAATTCGGATCGCCGCCCTGAATCATGAATCTGTTGACGATGCGATGAAAGATCGTGCCGTCGTAAAACCCGGAGCGCGCCAGTTTCTTAAAGTTTTCAATCGTGTTCGGCGCGGTGTCGGTCCAAAACTGCACGACCATTTCGCCTTCGCTGGTTTTGATCAACGCGACTTCGTTGGTTGTGTTCATCGATGTGTTGTCCTCTTTGCGTTCCTCGGCTGCAAATAGCGCCGAACTCAAAACGGCCGCTAATAAGATCCAGATCGAGAATCTCATATTGATTTGTGGCACAGATGAAAGGTAGCGCAAGCGTCCTCGCTTGCTGCCATAAACCGCAAGCGGGGACGCTTGCGCTACCTTTGCGCGTGATATTCCTGCAAGCTGCGCACGCGCACTTTGCGTTTTTGCAATGAGCGAATTCCATTCGCGCTCGCCAAGGCAGCGCGAACCGTGGTCATGATCGGAATCCGCTGCGCCAGGGAGGCATTGCGAATGCGCACCTCGTCCTCGCGCGGAATTTTTCCGCTGGGCGTATTAATGATGAAATTAATGTCGCCATTCTTAACCCGGTCGAGGACGTTCGGGCGGCCCTCGCGCAATTTGAAAACTCTTGTTACGGGAATTTTCGCTGCCGCCAAAACAGCGAACGTGCCTGCAGTGGCGATAATCCCGAACCCGAGCTTTACAAATTCTCGCACCACCGGCACAACGGCCTGTTTGTCGCTGTCTTTCACGCTGACGAAAACGTTTCCGCCAGTGGGCAACGGCGGCGGCGCGGCCATCTGCGATTTCGCATAGGCGAGGCCAAGATCGACATCCATCCCCATGACTTCGCCGGTCGATTTCATCTCCGGGCCGAGCGAGATATCCACTCCCTCGTAGCGCAGAAACGGAAAAACGGCTTCCTTTACGGAGAAATGTTTCGGCACAATCTCCTTGGTAAATCCAAGCTCGCGCAACGATTTTCCGGTCATCACTTTGGCGGCGAGTTTCGCCAGAGGGACTCCGATTGCCTTGCTCACAAACGGAATAGTGCGCGACGCGCGCGGATTAACTTCCAGGACGTAAACGTCGTCGCCTTTCACGGCGAACTGTACATTCATCAGGCCGCGCACATTTAGTTCGCGCGCCATCGCTTTCGTCGCCGCAGAAATTTCATCGAGGACTTTTTGCGGCAACGAGAATGTCGGAATCACGCACGCACTGTCGCCACTGTGAATGCCCGCTTCCTCGATGTGCTCCATAATCGCGCCGATGACCGTGGTTCCGCCATCGGAGATGCAATCGACATCAACCTCGATCGCATCTTCGAGAAAGCGGTCAACCAGCACCGGGCGATCAGGCGTCACTTCAATTGCACTGGCTATATAACGCCGAAGATCTTCCTCATTGTAGATAAGCTCCATGGCGCGTCCCCCGAGGACGAAAGACGGTCGCACCAGGACCGGATAACCAATTTTGTTTGCGATTGCGACAGCTCCATCGGTGTTGATCGCGGAGCCGCTGGGAGTCTGCCGCAAGCCAAGTTTGTCGAGCATGTCCGCAAATAATTGTCGATCCTCTGCTGTCTCAATGCTTTCCGGCTGCGTGCCGAGGATCGGAACGCCAGCTGCCTTCAAACCGTCGGCGAGATTGAGCGGGGTTTGTCCACCGAACTGCACAAACACGCCCTCCGGTTTTTCCTGGTCGTAAATGTTGAGAACGTCCTCGAGGGTGAGCGGCTCAAAATAAAGTTTGTCACTCGTGTCATAATCGGTCGAAACCGTTTCCGGATTCGAATTGACCATGATTGTTTCAAATCCGAGCTCGCGCAGGGCGAAGGCAGCGTGGACACAGCAGTAATCGAACTCAATTCCCTGACCAATTCGATTCGGCCCTCCGCCGAGGATCATTATCTTGCGCTTGTCGCTCTCGCGTCGCTCGTTCTCGTTGCCGTAGGTTGAGTAATAATACGGCGTGTATGCTTCAAACTCGGCCGCGCAGGTATCAACGAGGCGATACGTCGGAATCACGCCGGCGGATTTTCGTTGCTCGCGAATTTCATTTTCGCTCTTCGCCGCGGCGAACGCCAGCTGACGATCCGAAAAGCCGAGTTTCTTCCTGCCTGCGTTTATGCTTCCTGGGTCACAGCCTGGAAGCCTGTGCCACTCCTCCACGATCTGCTGAATATTCCTCAGAAACCACTTGTCGATCTTGGTTAGGTCGAAGACATCGTCGATCGACATCCCGTCTCGAAATGCTTGGGCGAGATACAAAACCCGATTCGCATTGGGAATTGAGAGTCTCAGTCGCAGCGTTTCTGGATCGACAAATCGATCTGCGCCATCGCCGCATAAACCGAAACGCTTGATCTCCAAACTGCGCAGCGCTTTTTGCAACGCCTCTTTGAATGTGCGGCCAATCGCCATCGCCTCGCCGACGCTTTTCATCCGCGTCGTGAGCGTCGCGTCGACTTGTGGAAATTTTTCGAATGTGAAGCGCGGGACTTTGACGACGCAATAGTCGATTGTCGGCTCGAAGCATGCCGGCGTCTCACGCGTGATATCGTTTTTGATTTCATCAAGGGTGTAACCGACGGCGAGTTTTGCCGCGATCTTCGCAATGGGGAAGCCGGTTGCCTTTGATGCCAGCGCGCTCGAGCGCGACACGCGTGGATTCATCTCGATCACCATCATCCGGCCGTTATCGGGATTAACAGCAAACTGAATATTCGAGCCGCCCGTCTCGACGCCGATTTCGCGAATAACCGCGAAGGCGGCGTCGCGCATCATCTGGTATTCTTTGTCCGTCAGCGTCTGCGCGGGCGCGACGGTGATCGAGTCGCCGGTGTGCACGCCCATCGGATCGAAATTCTCAATGGAACAAATGACCACGCAGTTGTCCACGCGGTCGCGCATCACTTCCATCTCGAATTCTTTCCAGCCAACGAGCGATTCCTCGATCAACACTTCATGGACGGGTGACAGATCGAGGCCGCGCGCAACGATCACATCGAGCTCTTCCCGGTTATAAGCGATGCCGCCACCGGTCCCACCCAGTGTGAATGCCGGCCGGATGATGAATGGGAATGTTCCGATCCCAACGACGATCCTATCTACTTCTACCAACGAACGTGCGACGCCGGAGCGCGGCACTTCGAGGCCGATGCGCAACATCGCTTCTTTGAACAATTGCCGATCTTCGCCTTTCGAGATCGCCTGTGCGTTTGCGCCGATCAATTTCACGGAATGCCGGGCAAGCGCGCCGTTGCGGTTTAATTCCATCGCGGCATTGAGCGCAGTTTGGCCACCCACGGTTGGCAAAATGGCGTCCGGCTTCTCGCGTTCCATGATCGCCTCAATCACGTCGGCAGTGATCGGCTCGATGTAAGTGCGATCGGCGAACTCCGGGTCGGTCATTATTGTGGCCGGGTTCGAATTCACCAGCACGACTTGATAACCTTCTTCGCGCAGCGCTTTACATGCCTGCACGCCGGAATAATCAAATTCGCAGCCCTGCCCGATCACGATTGGACCGGAGCCGATCAACAGGATTTTTTTGAGCTCGTTATTTCGCGGCATCGAAGTGGCACAGGCATCTTGCCTGTTTTGGCCAGTTGAAATATCACAGGCTGGAAGCCTGTGCCACTACGCCACTTCTGCCATCCGTTGGCGGTCGAGATAAACTTTGCAGATGCTTTTGATGCGCGTGAGCACGTAATAAATCGTCTGGCTGCGGACGCGCACCAGTTCCGCGCCGACGATGCGCGTTACGAAATCGCTCGGAAGATCGAGGATCTCCTGCGGCGTCGAGCCTTCGAGGCCTTTGCAAAGAATCGCTGTCATGGAGCGGGTAAGCGTTTGCACTTCGGGACCAAGCGTCATGCGAATGTGTCCCTTGCCGTTTTCATCGACATGGAGATAAACGCCGACCGTGTCCATGCATTCCTCATCTTTGCGAACATCGACAAGATCGAAATTCTCACCTTCGCGTGGCTCCTGCTTCTTCGCATTGTCTGCGTACGAAACGAGCGTTTCCCGCCGCTCGTCTTCCGGCAGCGTCTCGAAGAGATTAATGATTTTGTCTAGCTTTGTCGGATACATCGAGAATGAGAATTTAGCGCGAATTACGCGGATTTAAGACTGTAGCGGCGCTCTGTGAGCGCCGGGATTAATGCGACCATCATAGACTGCGCTACAAATTACGCGCTCCTTTCGATCGGCGCCCCGACTTTATTGCCCCATTCAGTCCATGAACCGTCGTAATTGCGCACGTTATCAAGCCCGAGCAGATAGGTAAGCACAAACCAGGTGTGACTGGACCGCTCGCCGATCCGGCAATAAACGACTGTGTCTGTGCCCGGCTTTACGCCGCATTGATCGAAATAAATTTTCGCGAGCTCATCTGCGGGTTTAAATGTGGCATCGTCAGTTGTTGCCGTCTTCCACGGCATGCTCTTTGCGCCCGGAATGTGACCGCCGCGTAGCACGCCTTCCTGCGGATACTCCGGCATGTGGGTGATCTCACCCTTGTATTCGCCAGGGGAACGCACATCAATGAGCGGCTTGCCGCTCTTGCTTTGCGTGAGCGCTTCGTCGAAAAACGCCCGAATCTCCTTGTCGAAGCGTTTCTTCGGCACCGGGTAATCTGTTCTTGGATTCTTCGGCACTTCACGTGTCATCGGCCGCTGTTCGGCCTTCCATTTGTCGCGGCCGCCGTTAAGAATTTTCACTTTCTCGTGACCGAACAAGCGGAACGCCCAGAGCGCGTAACACGCCCACCAGTTCGCCTTGTCGCCATAAAAAATGCAGGTCGTGTCCGGCGTGATTCCGTGCCTGCTGCAAAGCCGTGCAAATTTCTCCGGCGAAATGTAATCGCGAATCACCGGGTCCTGTAAGTCGGCGCGCCAGTCGATATGGACCGCGCCCGGAATATGCCCCGTATCATAAAGCAGAATATCTTCATTCGACTCGACGATTCGGATACCCTCGTCCTTGAGATGTTTTTCGAGCCAATCGGTTTCCACCAAGGCCTCCGGATGCGCGTATTGCGTGGGATGTGTAGCCATAAGAGAAGAAATTTCAGACTACTCCCGCCCACTCGCAAGGAGGATTTAATGGGAAGCCGAAACAAGCTCGTTCGCTGGGTACAGGACGCCGGCCTTTATAACGCTGTCGATATCTGATGTATTCTTGATGTCGTCGAGCGGATTTGACTTCAAAATTACTAGATCGGCGAAATAGCCGCTGTCGAGCTTCCCGATGTGTGCGCCGGTGTCGCTGCCGAAAAGTTTGGCTGCGTTGGCGGTGGCGCATTGAAGAATTTGCATGGGTGTTAGGCCGGCTTCTTTCATCAACTCAAATTCGCGGAAAAGCGCCGGGCCATGAATTGTGCCGATGTTTCCAGCGTCCGTTCCGGCGGCAATCGTCACTCCCGCGTCCTCAAGCCTTTTCAAGTTCGGCAGCGCGACCTCGTAGGTTTTCTTGATCCGACCCAGAGCCTCGTCCGGTTTCGCCAGGGCGTTCTTGATGCGGTCGGGCAATTTGTCCTGCGGAATTTTCGTCACATCGAGCGATGCGATCACTTCCGGGTTGCCCCACGCTTTTTCTTCGGGCGTCAGATTTAACTGGTGTGAAAACGTCCGGCCGTATCGCTCGAAGACCACCAGCGTCGGACATAAAATGATACCTCGATCTTTCAGCAGCTTCACGAATGCGTCATCCACCGGTTTGTCGATAACGCTGTGGACGAGCACGTCGGCGCCTTCTTCAACTGCGGCGCGCGCGGTTTCCAGTTCGGTTGCGTGGACTGCGACGCGTAATTTGCGCGCGTGACTTTCCTCGATTGTGGCGCGGACGATCGGGCGAAAGCTATCAACCGGATGATCTTTGTCGACGATGTACCAAATCTTCACCAAGTCGGGCTTTTGTTCGGCTAGTTTGCGAACGAACTCGCGCGCTTGGTCCGGCGTATCGATTTTCACGATCGGTGGATCGCCAAGATCAAGTTTCTCGCGCGATACACTGGAAATTAATGGACCGGCCACGGCTACTCGCGGCGCTTTCGCGGTCGCGTTCGCAGCCTTGCGGACTTCGAAATTCCAAAATGGTCCGCCCACATCGACAACACTGGTAATGCCGCTGCGCAGATAGCGGGCGAACACATCGTTCAGATGACTCTTCACCCACACCACTTCATCTTTGTAGGGGCGAACACTGTTTAGATCGGCACCGTCCGGGCGCGTAAACAAATCGCCGGATTGGAAGAAATGGACATGCGTGTCGATGTATCCGGGCAAAATGAATTTGCCGGCGCAATTAATTTGTTTCCCGAGCCCCGCCGCGTTCTGCTTGCCCATGGCGACGTTTTCAATCTTGTCGCCGTTGATCACCACGGTCGCATTCGGCATCACTTTGCCATCGGCCGGGGTAATTACGGTCGCGCCGACGAGCGCGATCTTTTCGGCCCGCGCCGTTATTGCAAGGACCGAAAACCCAATGGAGAGCGCTATTCTGAATTTCATCGTGCAAGAGATTCCTCGACTTCGCTCGGAATGACAAAATAGAAATGAAAACGCATGAAGATTTGTGTCGCAGCTAGCCTTGTTGTTGCCTGTTCAGTTTTCGCTCAGACGCCGTCGCCGAGCGCCTCTGGAAATGCAAAACATCCCTTTACCTTCGAAGACATGATGGCGCTGAAGCGCGTCGGCGCGCCGGTGCCGTCGCCGGATGGGAAGTGGGTCGTGTTCGATTGCGAAGATGTCGATCTCGCGGCGAACACCAAGATTTCGCATCTCTGGATCGTGCCGGCGAGTGGCGGTGAATCGCGGCTGTTAAACCCGACGCCGAACCACGAGGAGCGACCGCGATTTTCACCGGATGGCAAACGGTTGATCTGGACCTCCAAGGCAACCGATCCGACGCAAATTTGGATGTGCGATTTCGAGCCCGAAAGCGGGCAGCTGGTTGGAAAACCGCATCAAGTTACTTCGATTTCTACCGCCGCCGACGGAGCGATTTGGTCACCGGACGGAAAGAACATCGTGTTCGTGTCGGCGGTGTATCCGGATTGCGCGGACGATGCATGCAACAAGCAGCGCGATGAAGAGCTGAAGAAGAGCAAAGTGAAAGCGAAAATTTTTTCTCGCCTGTTCTATCGGCATTGGAACGCGTTCACCGAATTCAAGCGCAGCCATCTGTTTGTCGTTTCGGCAGATTCGACTGTGGAGGCAGGCGCGTCGCCTCCAACGCAATCACAACCAGCAGGCGAGACGCCCGCTGGCCCCACAGCCAAGATGCCTGTGCCCCGGGACCTTACTCCGGGCGATCACGACGTGCCGCCGTTCCATCTCGGCGGGCAAGACATGTATGCGATTTCGCCCGATGGCCAGGAGGTCGCTTATACGAGTAACGTCGACGAGGTCGAAGCCACCAGCACGAACAACGAAATTTTCGTCGTGCCGATCAGCGAGGGCGCGCCGAAGAAAATTTCCGGCAGTCCTGGTAGCGACACGACGCCGCTCTATTCGCCAGATGGAAAATATCTCGCCTGGCGCTCGCAAGCCCGCGCCGGCTTCGAAGCAGATAAATGGCGGCTGCTCGTGCAAGATCGCCAATCGGGGAAGACGCGCGATCTGACGGAGAAGTTTGATCGCTCGGTCGGCAGTTTCGCAGTCACCAAAGCAGTGTCTGATCCGCGCGACCCATACACTTCGATGGAGTTTACCGCTGAAGATCATGGAGAAGCTCCGATCTTCGGCGTGGTGGTTCAGGAAAATAGGCCGCCGATTAAGATCGCCGACGGTCATAATGATGACCTCCTTCTTCATCCGGATGGCACGCTGTATCTCACGCGGATGTCGATCAGCGGGCCAAACGAAATCTGGTCTTTCGGATTGAAAGACGCTGGGCCGGTCCAGATCACGCACATGAACGACGCGCTCTTATCGCAAATCGACATGCAGCCGTTGAAGTCGTTCACGTTCAAAGGCGCGAACGACGAGGAGGTGCAGGGTTTCATGGTGAAGCCGCCGAGATTCGATCCAAACAAGGAATATCCGCTGAAATTTTTGATCCATGGCGGGCCGCAGGGCGCGTGGGGAAATTCGTGGACGTATCGCTGGAACGCGGAGTTGTTCGCCGCGAACGGCTATGTGGTAGTGATGATCAATTTCCACGGCTCGACCGGTTACGGGCAGAAGTTTACCGACTCGATCAGCGGCGATTGGGGCGGCAAACCGTATGTCGATCTGATAAAGGGGCTCCATTACGTGGAGAAGGCCTATCCGTTTATCGACAAGAATCGCGAGGCCGCGCTTGGGGCGAGCTATGGTGGTTACATGGCCAACTGGTTGTTAGGCCACACGAACCGCTTCAAATGTATCGTGTCGCACGATGGCATGTTTAACGCGGACTCAGCATATGGCACGACGGAGGAGATTTGGTTCATGAATTGGGAATTCAAAGGCCCACCGTGGAAGCAACGCGAGCTTTACCGGAAATGGTCGCCACACGCGTACGCAGCGAATTTCAAAACACCGACGCTGGTCGTGCACGGCCAAAACGATTACCGGATCGATGTTTCACAAGGCTTTGATCTCTTCACTACCCTGCAAATACTGAAAGTCCCGTCCAAGATGTTGTATTTCCCGGACGAAGGCCACTGGGTAATCAAGCCGCAAAACTCGCGGCTGTGGTACAAGACTGTGAACGATTGGGTTGATCAATGGTGCGGCGGGGTCACGCTGAAAGCTCGTTAGCTTTTAACTCTTTCCTTCCACAAGAGCCGCTGCCTCACGATCGAGCGCGGCGTAATCGGGGTTGCGCGGTCGCAAATAGAATTCGTCGATGATGATCTGGACAAGCGCGGCAGCGGGCACGGCGAGAACTACTCCGAGCAGGCCGAACATTGTGGCGGTCGCAAGCGTGAAAAATAATATGTTAACCGGATGCAATCGCATTTCTTTGCCAAGCACGCCCGGCACAAGAAAGTTCAGCTCGATTTGGTAAACTAGCACGATGACTCCGAGCGCGAGCCAGAATTTTGTCGCGCCCAGACTTAACGCGACCAGCAGGATCGGAATGGAAACCAGAAATGCGCCGATGTTCGGGAGGAACTCACCGAGAAATCCAAATACACCAAACATGAGTGCTGGCTGCACGCCGATTAGCCAAAGCAATGTGCCTATCGAAAGGCCAGTGATCATCCCGTTGATGGCGACCCCGCGTGCCCATGCAGTCATTTGTCGCATGAGTCGCGCAAGTGTGCGGTGCGCCTGTTCGCGATAGCGGTCGGGCGCGAGCGCGAGATATCCAGCTACGAGCGGTCGCGGGTTGGCCAGCACGAAGACGAGCAATAGAACGGCGAAGACGATGCTGACTGCGCCGCCAACCAAACCAATTGTCGATCTTAGCAAGATGTTTCCGAGCGTTCCTGCGGCCGCGCCGACTTTCCCCGCGATTTCATCGGTACGCGGCAGCGCCTCGCGGACCGTCGGATAATTTTGGGCAAGCGATTCGATGCGCGTGCGAATGCCTTGCCAGACCTTTGGCGCGCTATGCACCAGTTCCTGACCTTGTCGGGCGAGTGGCGGAATCGCAAAGACGACGATTGTACCGGCGACAGCCATAAGAGCGAGCACCAGGAGGATCACGCTTGCGAATCGCGGAACATGACGCTTCTGCAACCAGACAACGATCGGGTTAAGGACCATGGCGAGGAGAAAAACAATCGCGAAAAGCAACACCACAGATACAAGCGAGCGCAGAATCAGCCAGACGATGATCAGGAAAAAGGCGAGCCAAACGATGCGATGCGCGCCGCGATAACTCAGCGGAGCATGCTGATTTTCGTGATCGGCTTCTTTCATGAAACGCGCTGTGTCATCCGGAATTCAGAATTGGTTTCAAAAAATGCTCAGAAGATCAAGGTGGATCGCGTGCTCCGTCGCGCGATGCTAAAAAATTGCCGCGAAACCAAACGTGAGGAAGCACCCGCCGTCAGTGGCGATGACTGACAACTCACTTCGGGGGTTAAAAAAGTCCAAAAAAGTTGCAACGGATGAGAACCGACAATCAGCGCTCTGCTTTTTTACCTTGTAACTTTTTTAACCTTTTAACCTGCGCACAGCGCATCTGCGCCTTAATTTTCCCCCGTGTCATTTAATAATTTCGGACTTTCGCCGGAAGTCGTGCGCGGAACCCAGGCGATGGGGTTCGTCGAACCGACGCCAATCCAGCTGCGCGCTTTTCCGATTATTCTCGCGGGCAAGGACTTAATCGGCACGGCGCAAACAGGCACCGGCAAAACGGCGGCATTCGCTCTGCCCATCCTGACGCTCCTCGCGAGACACGGCGCTTTCCGATGTCTCGTGCTCGAGCCCACGCGCGAGCTGGCCGCGCAAGTGGAGACCGCATTTCGCGATTACGGTCGCTTCACTGAGTTGCGGGTCTCTCTCGTGCATGGCGGAGTCGGTTATGGAAAGCAGCGCGAAGAACTAAAGCGCGGTGTTGACGTTCTCGTGGCCACGCCGGGACGTCTGCTTGATCTGCTCGAGCAGCGCACGATGACTCTGCAAGAGGTGAAACTTCTGGTGCTCGATGAAGTGGATCGCATGCTCGACATGGGATTTTTGCCGGACGTGCGCCGGATAGTTGAACAAGTCTCGCCGGACCGGCAAACACTGCTTTTTTCCGCCACGCTGCCGCCAGAGATCGAACGTTTGGCGGCCTGGGTTTTGCGTGATCCGGTTCTGGTTGAAATCGGCGTTCGGCGCTCGCCAGCGGAAACGGTGACCCATGCAGTTTATCCCGTGGCGGCGGTACAGAAATTCGATCTGCTCATGGCGCTGCTGGAGCGAACAAATTTTGACAGCGTATTGATCTTCTGCCGCACCAAAGTGAACGCCGATCGCGTCGCGCATTCTTTAAAACACGCGAAGCACGCTGTCGCGGTGTTGCATTCCAACCGCACACAGCGGGAACGAATCGAGGCGCTGGAAGGATTTAAGAGCGGCAAATACGAAGTCATGGTGGCAACCGACATTGCATCGCGCGGGCTGGACATCGCCGGCGTAAGCCACGTGATTAATTACGACGTGCCCGAACACCCGGAAGACTACGTCCATCGCATCGGACGCACCGGCCGCGCACAAAATGTTGGCGATGCATTCACCCTTATGAATGGTGAGGAACTGTCCGCTTTGCAGGCAATCGAACATTTTATCGGCCAAAAAATTCCGCGTTTGAAACTGGAGAACTTCCCCTATCTGTATACGGCGCTCTTCGAACCGGAATCGGCGGCCGGCGGCAAACGGGCCATCGGGGGCGGCCGCACTCATCGCGGATATTCATTTGGACGACGCCGACGTTGAGGTTCAGGCGTTGGCTCTGCGAGGCTGCATCTTGATTAGTTTCGATTTCAACAAAGATTTGGCCGAATAGTTGTTTATGCCTGAACCAAGATTCGTTACTGAGTCACAGGATCAATTTGATCGATTGCAGAAGAAGCTTGTGCCACTCTGGAAATCGATCGAACGGTTTAATCAGGATCCGCAAACGATTGTTGTCGTGCCATCGATGTCCATCGACGCGATCAGCGCGGGCGCAGTGATGCAAGCGTACGAAGAACGCTTTCTCTTCCTGTTGCTGCTGCTACGTCAGCCCCGGGCCCGGCTGATCTATGTTACTTCGCAAACGATTCTGCCAAGCATCATCGATTACTACCTCGATCTATTGCCCGGAGTTATCCCGAGTCATGCGCGGCCACGGCTGCTTTTGCTCTCGCCGCTTGACGGTTCAGTGCGTCCGCTGAGCGAGAAATTGCTCGAGCGGCCACGCCTGATCGAGCGAATACGTTCTTTAATTTCTGATCCCGATCGCGCCCACCTTGTCCCCTTCAACACAACCACAAGGGAGAAAGACTTAGCGCTACGCCTCGGCATTCCAATGTACGGGGCCGATCCAGAATTTTTCCCACTGGGAACAAAGAGCGGATGCCGGAAAATTTTCCTAGAAGAGAATGTCCCGCACCCTCTGGGTCATGAGAATCTTGCCAGCAAAGAGGATGTAATCGGGTCCATCATGCAGATGCGAGCCAGAAAGCCTTCAATCAAACAAGTTCTGGTAAAACTTAATGAAGGTGTTTCCGGCGAAGGCAACGCTCTTGTCGATTTAGCCGGGGTTCCACCATCGGGTGATTCGAAGGAGCGGGCTGCATTAGAGGAGCGCCTCAAGGCGATGCAGTTCGAGCTAAAGGGAGTTACCTACGATAGCTATATGAAGAAGCTCCAAGAGCGAAAAGGAATCGTCGAAGAGCGCATTACAGGAGAGGAGTTCAGAAGCCCAAGCGTGCAGCTTCGTGTCACCCCTCTGGGCTCGGTTGAGTTACTCTCCACCCATGATCAAATGCTGGGCGGTCCATCGGGGCAAAGTTACCTGGGATGCGTCTTCCCGGCCGATAGCGCCTATGCCTCGCTGATTACGCGGGAAGCGGCAAAGGTGGGCAAGCGCCTTGCCAAGGAAGGAGTGATCGGGCGCTTCGCTTTGGATTTTGTCGTCGTGCGCTCGACCAACGGAGAATGGGACCCATACGCCATCGAGATCAATTTGAGAAAAGGTGGAACGACTCATCCATTTTTGACTCTGCAATTTCTCACTGACGGAACATACGATCCGGAGGCGGCGATCTTTACTGCCCCGAACGGAAAGCAAAAGTTCTTTGTTGCCAGCGATCACGTGGAGTCGCCGCTTTATCGTACTCTGACGCCGGACGATCTTTTCGATATTGTTGTGCGGCACGGCCTGCACTTCGGTCAAACGCGACAGACCGGCGTCGTATTCCATATGATGAGCGCTCTGGGCGAGCTTGGAAGAATGGGGCTGACCGCGGTCGGCAACTCACATCAGGAAGCGAAGGCCACTTACACCCGAGCTGTGGCTGTTCTCGATCAGGAAGCGCAAAGCGGATCAGCTTTTGCGCTTTAAAGCGTTGAAGCGTTGGCTTCGCCCCGTTGGATTGCTGAATCGTTAAAAAAGTTACAAGGGTTACAAAGGTTTTCCGATGTAACGATGTAACGGTCTAACTAATCACAAGGGATTCCCATTCCTTCGCCATTTGTCACATCCGCAGTCCAAATCCCTCTCAACGGCACTAGATGCAGGAAACATCCGGAAAAGCGTAACAAATGCTTGACACGCTTCCGCGCTTTTAACTAAAACGGGGGCGCTCACTCCAGGATTGGTCTCCCCGGGGCCGTAAAACAGAAGAGGGGTTTCGCGGGAAAATCTCTAAAGAAAGTTAGAATTTCTCTCTCAGAACGAACGAAAAAACGAAGAGAAATAGAAAACTGAAACCTCAGCCCAGATTCCATCCATGAAAAAGAAATCCGCTTCAGAATCTGCGTTCTTTAATCTACGCGTTTTGATTGGTCTGTTCGTCGTCCTGGCTGGCGTCTTTCTGGTGCTCCTGAGCTTTGGCGCGTTCTCCGCACTCGCACAATCGCTGCAGAAGTACAAGGTCATCACCAGTTCCAGTGATCCCCTCGTTCCTGTTGGATTCGACTGTTCCAAGATTTACGAAAAGGGCATCGACAAGCAAGAAAACTTCCGTGCCGGCGCCATCATGATTGCCTGCGGCCTCGCACGAGGCGGTTCGACTTCGACTTCTGCAACTTCTACCCTCGGCCCGGTCGGGCAGTTTATCCAAAAACTGTTGGCACCCCTGGCGTTTGGCGCCGCCGACGTCAACCTGATCACCGGCACCGAGATCTCTCCGAACATTACGCAGTCGGAGACATTCACTACGGTTAACCCGGATAATCCCAACCAGATCGTCGTCGCCTACAACGATTCACGAGGCCGCAACGTGGTTCCCATCAACATCTCCGGCGCATCGGTTTCCACTGACGGCGGCACCACCTTCACTCGCCTCACCTGTGCCAACAATACTCCACCCTGTCAGGTCGGTCAGGGCCCCTTCTCCGGTACCGAGGGCGACCCCGTTATTCTCTACAACAAGCCAACCGGCAGCTGGTGGACCGTCTGGCTCGACACTGGCTGTGGCAGTCAGGGCCTCGGCGGATACCACTCCACGACTCCTTGGGACCCGAATAGCTGGACTCATTTCTGCGTTCACACGAACTCTCAGGACGACCGAGAGTCTGGCTGGGCTGACAATAACCCATCTTCTCCCTTCTACGGCCGGATGTACGTTTCTTGGAACGACTTCAATGTTGGCGGGGGCGCCCTCTTCGTCCGGTACTCGACTGACAATGGTGTCACATGGACAAACGCGCGACAGATTACCACCGGCACTCCCTTCATCCGCAACGTCCAGATCACCGGCGACCTGGCCACAGGCGACGTGTACATCGCAGGTATGAACGAAGGGGGTGGTGGCCTCACAACCCGCTCCAACCTCTTCTTCAGGTCCACCGACGGCGGCAACACTTGGACCAACACCTACAGCGGCCCCACGTTCAATGGCCCCGGCCGTGGCTCTTCGGGCTACTTCGCCACTATGTACAACAATCCCGCTTACTGGCGACATATGGGGTGGGGTGAGCCTGCAGCCTACAACCACGTAGTTAGCTACGTCTATGCCGCCCGCAACACTGGCAACGGCGACGCCGGCGACGTCTTCTACATCCGCTCCACCGATAGTGGGGTTACTTTTAGCGCGCCATTGCAGTTGAACACCGACACGGACCACTCCAAGGCGCAGTGGCAGCCTAATCTTTCGGTCAGTGACGCAGGCACCCTCTTGGCCACCTGGTACGACGAGACGCCGCGGGTAGCGGCCAGTTGCCAGCCGTCCAGCCCCAGCACCCCCTGTTACCGGATGTACTCGCGCAAGTCCAACGACAATGGAGTAACCTGGCTGCCTCCGGATACTTTGTCGGACGTAGATAGCCCCCTGCCGCTGCAATCCGATCCTGGCATTCAAGCGACCTATGCGGGGGACTACGACTACGGCTCCGCGGTGCTCGTCAAGCACGCGACTTCATGGGTGGACGGGCGAGTGCCAATTAACGGCGCCTCCCAGCAGGACGCTTTTACCGATAGGGAGTTGGTGGGTTTTTCTGTGACCAGCACGAACCCCGCCTGCAACAGCGTGATATCCACACAGCCGACTGACTTCATTGTCAACGTGACCGATCCGATAAATCCGGCAACTCTCCAAGCAAGCGATTTCACGGTGAATGGAGCTCCGGCGAACACGGTTACGTACACGCCGGGCACAACAACGATGACCTTCCACTTCAATAGCTCGCCGGTGGCAACGCAAGGCGTCCAGACGATGCACATACCCGCTGGGGCGTTTAACCGCGCTTCGGACAATCAGCCGAATTTGGATTTCACGTGCACGTTTCGTTACGACGTTCTGTTGCTCCAGGTGGTTTCAACTGTCCCGTCTGTTGGCGGCAGTTTCTCACCGCCCGCGCCGAGCAATTATCAGT
>Ga0209470_1001467_pt1 | contig 17488 bp, 13 predicted proteins | sample GraSoiAngelo_125_FD_185882 | JGI IMG/M metagenome (GOLD analysis project Ga0209470, IMG submission 185882) | Grasslands soil microbial communities from the Angelo Coastal Reserve, California, USA - 14_0927_05_40cm (SPAdes) (version 2) | ecosystem: Environmental > Terrestrial > Soil > Grasslands ... | reverse complement strand
ATCGCCATGGGATCAATATTATAAACTATGGCGCGCGCATATTGTTGTCGAAAAAAATCAGCAATTTCCAAAACAACATTGGCATATCGCGGCTGGTTTTGCATGGTCCGCGGAGTTCCTTGCATATGCATGATGATGAACGCCGAGTTTGTTTCCGCAACTAGCGGCAGCATTCCTTCGTCCCCTCGTCCGCCGGTAATGTCGTTCACAATTGAGGCGCCTGCCTGAATCGCCGCGCGCGCGACGTCAGATTTCGAGGTGTCGATCGAAATCGGAACGTCGATCCTTGCTCGTAACTTTTCGATCACCGGAATCACGCGACGTAGTTCTTCCTCTGCGGCGACGGGTTCGGCGCCTGGTCGGGTCGATTCGCCGCCGACATCAATGATGTGCGCGCCTTCTGCCGCCATGGCCAGGCCCCGCTCTATCGCTTTCTCCCGCGCAAAAAAGTTCCCGCCGTCGGAAAATGAATCTGGAGTGACATTCAAGACGCCCATGATCAAGCCCTGCCGGGAAACGTTGAAAACGCGCTCCCCGATTTTCCAGATCCTCTCGCGCATCAAGATTGAGACTAATTCAAATGCGCGATTATTCGAACTGTGAGCGAAACGAACAGCGAGATTGAAAAGACAGGGCGGCGAGAATGACTAATGACGAAGGAATGACGAAATCCGAATGACGAGCAGGCACAACCAAGGATTGTCCCGTTATTTGACCATTAGAGCTTCCTTCGTCATTTCTTCCTTGCGTAGCGACCCATCAATTCGCCCTGTGCAATCACATGACCTTTCATCGCCGCGTCCAGCTGGCTCCGCTTCGCGCCGGAAGGTAAATCCAACTCCCGATCCAGCGCGAAAATCCTGAAGTAATAACGATGCGTACCCGAGGGTGGACACGGTCCGCCGTAGCCGGATTTGCCGAAATCATTGGTGCCGTGTACCTCTTTTGGCGCGTTTCCTTCTGCAATCGTGCTCGTCTGCGGCGAAATGTTCCAAACCGCCCAATGTGTAAACAGTCCGCTCGGCGCGTCGGGATCATCGACGATCAAGACGACGCTTTTCGTTTCAGGAGGCACATCCGAAATCTGCAAAGGCGGACTGGTATTGGCGCCGTCACATGAGAATTTTGATGGAATGTTGCCACCTTGCTGGAAAGCAGAACTTGTGATTTTCATTTTAGCTCCTCCTGCAGCAAACGAAGCGATCGCGGCGAGTAGAATCGCCGATGCACCGGCAATAATCCCCTTTTGCATGGTTAGACCTCCGGTTGAAATCGCGTTAAGTCGATAAACTTGACCCTATTGTTTCGACCAGATGGCTATAAACGGACGTAAGATTCGAGAACAAGTTCTGGCGCTCCTGGCGCGAAAAGATTACCGGCCGCTCGACAAGATAGAGATCGCCCGCAAACTTGGCCTGACTCCCAGCGAAGGAGTTGCACTGCGGAAAACCCTGCGTGAGCTCGAGCGCGGAGGCCAAATCGCGCGCATCCGCAAGAACCGGTATGTTCTTCCAGCTGAGGCCGACCTCGTAGCCGGCAAATTGTCCATTCATCAGGCGGGCTACGGATTTCTCACACCGGAAACACCCGGAGAGCCGGATACTTTCATCGCGGCGGAAAACATTGGAACGGCGATGCATGGCGACCGTGTGGTTGCGCGCATATCGCGCGATGAACCTTACAGCCGCATCAAAGGACGGCGCGAAGGGCGTGTAATTCGAATCCTGGAGCGCGCTCACGATACGATCGTCGGCACGTTGCAGCGGTCCCGGAACTTTTACTATGTCGTGCCTGATGATCCGCGCTTTGTGCACGACATCTACGTACGCCCTGAGCAAGATCAGCGGCTTGGTACATCCGCGAATGCTGGCGACAAAGTCGTGGTTCGCCTGGAACCGTGGGAATCGCGGCATGTCAATCCCGAAGGAGAAATCATTGAAGTACTCGGGCCGGCCTCCACGCCAGGCATCGACATGCTCTCGATCATCCGCAAATATCATCTGCCTGCAGAATTTCCGAACGATGTTTTGGATCAGGCAGAGCGGATTTCCGAAGAAATCGGTGCACGGCAACTCGACGGACGAGAAGACTTGCGCAACGAATTTATCGTCACAATTGATCCTGATGATGCGCGCGATTTCGATGACGCGATTCAAGTTGAGAAGACCAACACCGGTTGGCGTCTCGGCGTGCACATTGCAGATGTCGCCGGCTACGTAGAACCCGGGAGCGCGCTGGATCGTGAAGCGCGGCGGCGCGGCAACAGCGTTTATCTGCCCGACCGCGTGATACCGATGTTGCCGGAGCGATTAAGCAACGGTGTTTGCAGTCTCAACCCCGGAGTCGACCGGCTTACACATTCAGTCTTTATCCATTTCGACAAACATGGAGTGGTGAAGAGCGCGCGTTTTGCACGGAGCGTGATTCGCAGCGCGCACCGGCTTACCTACAAACAAGCCTTCGCAATCTTGTCGTCCCCTCCTCAAGATCGATTGGGCGAACGGCTGCATCTTGCCTGGGAACTAGCTGCCTTTTTGCGGCGGAAACGGTTCCAGCATGGGTCGCTCGATCTCGACTTTCCAGAGGTAAAAGTCTTGGTCGATAAACAGGGCCATCCCGTAAGATTAGAGCGCATTGAGAACGACGAATCCCACCAACTGATCGAAGAGTTCATGCTGGCGGCAAACGAGGCTGTCGCGCGCGAGCTTATGAAACGCGCGGTTCCCACCATCTACCGCGTTCACGAAAATCCAGACCCGGAGAAACTGGCGGAGTATCGAGAATTCGTTCTCAGCTTCAATTACAAGGTTGGGGATTTGACCCATCGCACTGAGTTGCAGCGCTTGCTGGCCTCAATCCGTGGAAAGCCTGAAGAGCAAGCTCTCAAGATCGCTCTGCTCAAAAGTTTGAAACGCGCACGCTACGCTCCGCAGCCGCTGGGGCACTACGGATTGGCGAAGGCCAATTACTTACATTTCACTAGTCCGATCCGGCGTTATGCCGACCTTGTGGTGCACCGCGCGTTGGGTAGGGACGGCACTCCGTTGCCGTCCGCTTCCTCAACGACGGGACGGCGGTCACGGAGTGACACGCCCTACCAGCCAGACAGCCGCGAAATCGCTTCGATCGCGGAGCACCTTTCAATCACCGAACGAACCGCAGCCGATGCGGAGATCGACGCCGCGCAAATGAAGAAGCTTGAATTTTTTCAACGCCAACTCGACCAACGCAACCCGCAGATTTTCCGCGCTTCGATTGTCGATGTCCGCAACTATGGGTTGATGGTGGAACTGCCGGATGCGCTAATCACGGGCCTTATCCATGTGTCGTCTCTCACGGACGACTTCTATTTGTTTGAACCTGCTCGACGGCAGCTCATTGGCAGACGGTCACGCAAACGATTCAGCGTAGGCGATGAGGTCTCGGTCTTTGTCGCCCGCGTTGACACGTTCAAGCGGCAGGTGGATTTCGCAATTGCGCTGTCTTCGGAAGCGCCGGGGAAAAACAGCCGCATAAAGCGGCGATCCAGCATTGCCCCTGTAGCCAGGTGAAACCGATCACGTTTATTCAGCGTTCACTTGAATCATGGCGGACAAACTGAGCAAACAGCCCGAGAACGTGCCCGGGCAGTGGTATGTGGATACAAGCTGCGCATTGTGCCGTCTTTGTCTCGAAGAAGCGCCGAATCTCATCACTTACAATCACGACGAGACTGCTGTTCATTTTCTTAAACAACCCGAAACACCTGAAGAAACCGCCGCCGCGCAACGCGCCATGGAAGTTTGCCCTACGCTCGCAATCGGAAATGACGGGTGAAATTTGCGACACTGGCGAATCACCGCTACAAGAGTTGCCATGACCGAAGCTACAGCCACTGCTACTGCTGCCGCTGCTCCCCCGCGCTACACTCGGGCAAACCCATTTCTCGCTCGCATGCTCGTTAATCGCCGTCTCAGCGGCCCGGAGTCTGAGAAGGATACGCGGCATTTGGAGCTCGATCTAACGGGATGGGGGTTGACCTTTGAAGTGGGCGATTCTTTAGCTGTTTATGCAACGAACGATCCAGAGCTGGTCGATGAAATCATCCGTACGCTCGGCGCGACCGGCAATGAAAAAGTCCCGCGACCGAAAGGAGAACCGACGACATTGCGCGAAGCGCTACTGCGCGATTACAGCATCACCCAGCCAACGCCGAAGTTCTTAAGGGCCATGGCCGAGCGAGCTTCCGCTGCGCCTACGTTGACGTACCTTCTCGCTCCAAACCGCAAACAGGACCTTGAGACTTACCTGTGGGGCATGGAAATAATCGATTTCCTCTCGGAACATCCCTCCGCCCGCTTCGCTCCACAAGAGTTTGTCGGCTTGCTGACGAAATTACAGCCGCGACTTTATTCGGTAGCATCGAGCCTCAGGGCATATCCCGACCAGGTGCACTTTATCGTGGACGTGGTCCTGTACGAAAGTAATGGTCGGCTGCGCAAAGGAGTTTGCTCATCCTTTCTCGCGGAACGCGCTGACGACGTGCCGGTGCCCGTGTTCCCCACCGTAGCAAAACACTTTCATTTGCCGGAGGACCCTGACACTCCAATCATCATGATCGGTCCCGGAACCGGAGTGGCGCCGTTCCGCGCGTATCTGCAGGAGCGAAAAGCCATCGGAGCAAAGGGTAAGAACTGGCTCTTCTTCGGCGCGCAGCATGAGAGATGCGATTTTGCCTACGGGGACGAGTTCAACGCGTATATGAAGGAGGGACTTCTCACACGGCTCGATTGCGCGTGGTCGCGCGACCAAACCCAGAAGATCTACGTCCAGCATAAGATGACGGAAAACGCCGCCGAAATTTGGAAATGGATCGACGCCGAAGGCGCGTACTTTTTCGTGTGTGGCGATGCGCGCCGGATGGCCAAAGACGTCGATGCTACGCTGCGAAAAATCGTCCAAGAGCGGGGCGGCAAGAGCGTCGAGCAAGCCAATGAATACGTTGAAAAGCTAAAAAATGAGAAGCGGTATAAGCGCGATGTGTATTAGCAATGACGAAATCCGAATGCCGAATGACGAAACAATGTCGAAGCCCGAATGACGAAGGAGATAGTCCCAGCCCTGTCTCGGGATTTCGTTCGTCATTCGGCATTCGGCATTCGTCATTTTTTTCATCTGTGGCATACTAATTTAGAAACTTTTCCGATCGACGAGAGGAGCTCGTTCGTTCCAATAAATTCAGAGATTCCTCGACTTCGCTCGGAATGACAGGAACACGAACCATGTACGAGAACACTGAATTCACATTGAGCCGCGACTGCGAAGCGATCCAGATTCCAAGCGGACAGAAGACTACGATTCCAGCGGGAACGCAGGGAGTGATTACGCAAAGCCTCGGAGGAAGCTACACCGTCGCAACTTACCAGGGCCTGGCGCGCGTTGCAGACAAAGACCTTGATGCGCTCGGTCTGCAAAAACCGCAGGCGCAAACAGCTCAAAAACCTGCGAGCACTACAGACGGTCAAGTTTCAGAAGAAGACGTATGGAACCAGTTGCGCCAATGCTACGATCCGGAGATCCCGGTTAATATTGTTGATCTCGGCCTCGTTTACGATTGCCGGTTGATCAAAGAACCGGACGGCGGCACCAAAGTGGAAGTGAAAATGACTTTGACGGCCCCAGGCTGCGGCATGGGACCGGCAATCGCCCATGATGCGCAGAGTAAGATTCTTAGTATCGACGGCGTGGATGAAGCGGATGTTCAGCTGGTTTGGGATCCGCCATGGAACCAAAACATGATCAGCGAAGCAGGGCGCATGAAACTTGGAATGATCTGAGCTAGCGCCCGCGTTGCCTGTCATTCTGAGCGAAGCAAAGAATCTCTGATTATCTGGACGGCCAGCGCAATAAGTGACAGCCAGAGATGTTTCGCTCCGCTCAACATGACAGCCGAAAAGAGCGTGGTGATTGCTCGAATCACTGCGCACTGCGAAATTTTTTGTGAATTTTTTTATTCTCGCGTTGACACGACTTCACTGAATTCTATACTCGACACCCGCAAGGCCCCTCAGACTTGGGCGCGCTTTATTTAAACCAATATGCCTTTGACTGAACTCATCTTGACTGAAAATGTCCCCGGACTCGGTGCTGAGGCCGACGTCGTCAAAGTGCGCCGCGGTTATGCGCGAAATTATCTTCTGCCGCGCGGAAAAGCATACGAGGTTACACTAGGCGCATTGCGCCAGCTCGATGCTCTCAAGCAAAAGCGCGCTGAGCGCGAGGCACGTGAGCTGAACGAGGCAGAAGAAGTGGCGCGTCGAATCGGCAAGGCGCGGTTTGTCTTCACGTTGGAGACCGGCGAGACGGGCAAAGCGTTTGGATCAGTCACGGCGCAGGACATCGTGAACCGCATCAAAAACGAACTCGGCGCGGAAATTGATCGGCACAAAATTGTTCTGGAGCGCCCAATTAAAGATACCGGTGAACACGAGGTGGCGATTAGGTTGCATCATGACGTAACCGCGCAACTTACTTTTCAGGTGAAATCCGCAGAAGAACCGAAGCCGGAGGCAATGAGCGCCGCGGCTGAGGAACCAAAAACACGACGATTTTTCCGCAGAAAAAAGGAAGAGAAAAAAGAGACGAAATAAATGGCGCCTCAATCGTCCGCGTGGACAGGAGAGAAGCCTCGTAAAGCGGGAAATGGCGCTGGCCGAGGTTCGGCGGCACGAAGCGGTGAAAAAGTTGTTCCCATTTCGCCCACAGGTTCTGCGCAGGATATTCACCGGACCCCGCCGCACAGCGTTGATGCGGAGCAGGGCGTTTTGGGCTCGATGCTTATTTCGCCGCGCGAAACGATCGCAGAATGCGTCGAGAAAATTAACGAAGATTACTTTTACGTTCCCGCACACAGGACGATTTATGACGTTCTCGTCGATCTTTGGAACGCAGGACAGGCAATCGACCTGATCACGTTTACCCAAGTCCTGCGTGATCGCCACCTGCTTGACAGCGTAGGGGGCGCGGCCTTCGTCACGAGTCTTTTCACCTTCGTTCCAACCGCTGCAAACGTTGGGTACTACCTCGAAATCGTTCGCGACAAATACATCCTGCGCGAAATCATTTCCGCGAGCACGGAGAGCGTGCGGCGTGCTTACGAGGAGCAGGATGAAGTCAATAATCTGCTTGACGAAGTAGAACAGAGAATCTTCGCGGTCGGTGAAGACCGTTTCAAAGGCCAGATGCTTTCCATGAAAGACCAGGTAATGGAAGCGATCGAGTCAATCGAGAAGCTTTACGAGCGCAAAGGCGGCATCACTGGAATCTCGACTGGATTCGTCGAGTTCGATCGGATGACCAGCGGCTTGCATCCGTCGGAAATGATCGTAATCGCGGCGCGGCCGAGTATGGGAAAGACTGCGCTGGCCATGAACATCGCCGAACACGTGGCGATAAATGAAAAACTTCAGGTCGGCGTCTTCAGCCTGGAAATGAGCAGCCAACAGCTTGTGCAACGCCTGCTTTGCTCGCGAGCAAGGGTGAATTTGCAAAAAGTGCGTGACGGATTTTTGGGTGAGCGCGATTTCCCAAGCCTGACTGCGGCAGCGTCGAAACTCGCCGAAGCGAAGATTTTTATCGACGACAGCGCAAGTCTCAGCATTCTCGAGTTGCGGGCGAAAGCGCGTCGACTCAAAGCCCAGCAGGATGTGCGGCTGCTTATTGTCGATTATCTGCAACTCCTAAGATCGACATCTCGCCGCGCGCAGGACAATCGGCAGCTGGAAATATCCGAAATTTCCGCAGGGCTAAAAGGGTTGGCGAAGGAATTGAAGATTCCAATCATAGTGGTGGCCCAATTGAACCGGCAACCAGAGCAGCGCTCGGGTGGGAAACCGCGCTTGAGCGATCTGCGCGAATCGGGTTCGATCGAACAGGATGCCGATCTGGTCGCCTTGCTTGTCCGGCCAGAACTCTATGAGGAAGACGAAGAGGCGCGTGTCGAAAAAGCGGGCGAGGCCGAATTGATCATCGCGAAGCAACGCAACGGACCGGTCGGCGAAATTCCGCTCACGTTCCTCAAAGAATTCACTCGCTTCGAAACTCGGGCGCGAAATGTAAGCGAACCGGAAGAGGCGTTTTAGGGTAATAAAAGCAGTGATCTGTTGGGGAACACAGGCTGCCAGTCCGCCACAGGACGGATTCGACGTGGTGAACCTGTAGATCTCGGCAGCTTGCCGAGATCGGGAGATGACGCTCGCACAAAATTGCGTGCGCAAAGATGTTGCCGGCAGGGCTGCCGGCAACTACAGGCTAGCAGCATGTGCTCCCCAGAGTCACGCGATCACGCGTCACAGGCTTTTCGCAGCCTCGATCACATGTTGTGCGTCGATGCCGCGCTCTTTCATCACTTCAGCACCAGGCGCACTCAGCCCGAATTCGCGTAGTCCGACGACTTTTCCATCAAGGCCGACGTATTGGTACCAAATCTCAGTCACACCCGCCTCAATGGCGACGCGTTTACGGCATTCTTTAGGCAAGATTTCTTCGCGATATTCTTGCGGCTGGCGATTGAATCTTTCGAAGCACGGCATCGACACAACGCGCACGCTCTCGCCGAGTTCTTTTGCTGCCGTAAGTGCATGCTGCAATTCGCTCCCACATGAGAGGATGATCAGATCGAGCTTGCCGGTCTCTTTTTTTGCTACGTACCCTCCGCGTAGCACTCCTTCGCGACGCAAGTTTGGATCGATCTCGTTCATGATCGGGACGGTCTGACGCGTGAGCGCGAGCAACGTCGGCCCTTCGATTCGCTGCATCGCGGCGACAAATGCACCTGCGGTTTCCTCGGGGTCAGCTGGCCGAATCACATCGATGTTCGGCATCAAACGAACTGCGCTGACGGTCTCGACTGGTTCATGGGTTGGGCCGTCCTCGCCGACGCCGATCGAGTCGTGCGTAAAAATGTAAATGTTGGGAAGCTTCGCTAGTGCGCTAAGCCGGATGGCAGCACGACAATAGTCGGTAAACACCATGAAGGTCGCACCTGAGGCGCGGAACAGCCCGTGATACGAGACGCCATTGAGGATTGCGCACATCCCATGCTCGCGAATGCCAAAGCGGATGTTGCGGCCGCCGGGAGTGTCTCGTGTGAAATCGCCGCCGTCCTTGATGTAGTTCATTGTCGATCCGTACAGATCGGCGCTGCCGCTGATCAACAACGGCATTGCTTTCGCGATTGGCTGCAACACTTCGCCGCCGGCTTTGCGTGTGGCTAGCTTCGCATCCTTCGGAAACTCCGGAATCTCCTCCAGGAGGTCAGCCGGAACTCTTCGCTCAAGCCCGTCATCGAGCAGCTTTGCTTTGTCAGGGTTTTTCTTGCCCCACGCGGTGTAGTTTTCTTCCCAGCGATTGTAATCAGCGAGCAGCTTCTTTTTGTGCTGGGCGAAATAGTCGTACACGTCCTGCGACACGAAATAATGTTCCTCCGGCAATCGGAGAGCTTTGCGCGCAGCGTCGACAAATTTCGCGCCGGCTTCGCCATGCGCCTTGAACGTGCCTGCGACTTCGGGGATGCCCTTGCCGATAAGCGTGTGTGCGATGATGAACTGCGGTTTTCCGTTGTCGCGCCTCTTCGCCACGTTGAAGGCATCGTGAAACTCTTGCATGTCGTGGCCGTCGATTTCCTGGACATCAAATCCATATGCCTCCATGCGTTTGCCGGTGTTCTCGCTCTGCGTCTCTTTGGCCGCGGCGTCGAGCGTTACGGCGTTCGAATCATAAATGAAGATCAAGTTATCGAGGCCCCAATGGGCAGCGAGCGCACACGCCTCGGAAGCGACCCCTTCCTGCATGTCGCCGTCGCTGCACAAACAGATCACGTGCTGATCGAAAATCTTGTGCTCATCGGTGTTGAAACGCGCTGCAGCCATTTTTGTCGCCATCGAAATGCCGACCGAGTTGCCCACGCCCTGCCCGAGTGGCCCGGTCGTGCATTCCACTCCGGGAGTTTCGCCAAACTCGGGGTGGCCAGGCGTCTTGGAATACAATTGCCGGAACCGTTTGATCTCCGACATGGGCAAATCGTACCCGCTCATGTGCAGCCACGCGTAAAGGAACATGCTGCCGTGCCCGCCCGAGAGAACGAAGATGTCGCGATTGATCCAGCGCGGCTTGTCGGGGTTGTATTTAAGTGCGTAGCCATAGAGCACTGCCCCGATTTCCGCGCAGCCAAGCGGCAGCCCAAGATGGCCCGATTGCGAGGCTTGAACGGCGTCCATACACAAACCGCGCGCCTGATTCGCAGCTTTTGAAAGAATTTCAGTGTTCAAGCTCATGGTTGTTTCTATAAGCAGGGATGAAGGGAAGGGAAATCATTTTCCGACTTTCACTTTTATCGCTCCACATCGAGAATTTTATTCTGAAGCGAGTTTGTAACCGCCAATCGTGGAGATGAATCAGACGGCCATTTTGAACATCGTTGAGCGACTCGAACGCTTGGTGACCAGGCTGCCCGAGAAGATTCGCCGGCCCGTCTTGCGTGAGCTGACGCCGCTAAAAGAATTGTTCCTGCAACAACGCCCGCCTCGGTTCCTCTTCATCGGAGCGAGCAAAACGCCGACCCACAGAATCATCGACACGCTTTTTGCGCCTGGCGCGCCAGAGCAACTGAATGTTGCTCTGATGCCAGTGCATCGATGGGTCGATTGGGGCATATCCGGGCATGGAACGATTTCCATCCTGGACGCCCGCGACGCAGCCGATTCCGCCACAGCTGAGGTCGACCAAGATCTCAAACGTCAACCGCCCGACATCATATTCCTTTTCGACGAGGGGGAATCGAGTCTTGAAAAAGCAGCAGCCGGCAAATCCGTTGATGTCCTGTTGCATTTCCAACATGACGTTGGCGAAGCGCTGGACGACGCCAAAGTCATCGGGGTTTGCTTCGGATCGGAAAAGCGCGCTACGCAGCTGCGAGAAGTTCTGAAAACGCAGCCAGCGATCCGCGATCGCTTGTTGAAGGTCATTCAATTCACCGACATGCACTCCGCTGAAGCGCGCGGGTTGTTGTCCATTCTGGCAGAGAAACTCCCAAACCAAGCGAAAATCGAAATGATCCGAATTTCGCGCGATCGCGAAGCGCAACATCATGTCGCACAAATGCTGATAAAATCGACAACTGCGATTTGCACGGCAATTGGGGCGCAACCGATCCCGCTGGCAGACATGCCGATCCTCACCGCGCTTCAGGTGGTGATGGTCTCGGGGATCATGTACATCAGCGGTCGAGAACGAAGCTTGCGCGCTGCGACAGAATTTATGACGGCGCTCGGCGCAAACGTCGGCGCAGGAATGCTTCTCCGCGAAGGTGCCCGTGCGGTGCTGAAGTTTTTTCCCGGCTGGGGCAATGTGGTCTGCGGCATGATCGCCGGCACCGGCACGTACGCAATCGGCCGTGCCGCGAGCGCGTTTTTTATCGGCGGCGTCTCACTGAAAGAGGCACGCCAAAAATATCTGTCGAACCGAAAGAAGGCCTCGCACCAGCTACCTTTGTCGCAGGACTCTGTGAGAGCCTCCAGGCGCGTTGAATAACTTGTGAATAAGCTTTCGGCTCCTGCGGATTTTGTTCACAGAATCTTGTGAACAAATATACGAATTTCAAGTGCCACGGGGCGCGGCGCCCACGGTTCACATGAAGCTTTCAACCATCCGAACCGCACTTCGAGAAATACGGCTGTCACCAGCCAAAACACTCGGTCAAAATTTTCTGCACGACCAAAATCTTGCCCGCTGGATTGTCGATCAGGCCCAGATCACGCCCGACGATTACGTGGTCGAGATTGGGCCTGGATTGGGCGCGTTAACCAGACTCGTCCTCGAGAAAGGCGCGCACGTTCTTGCAATCGAGAAAGATGCGCGCCTCGCAGAATTTTTGCGGGCGCACTTTCGTCATGAGCGACTTGAAATACTCAACATGGATGCGCTGAAATTCGATTCGCGTTCTCTTTTTGCACATCGCACAGTGAAACTGCTGGGCAACCTTCCGTACAACATTTCGAGCGCATTGTTACTGAGATTCCTCGAGCAACCAAATCCCATCTCTTTGTCGTTGTTGATGTTACAAAAGGAGATGGCCGCACGCCTTTCGGCATCGCCATCTACCCATGATTACGGAGCGTTGACGTTGCGCGTGCAACTGCACCATCACGTAAAATATTTGCGCACTGTTTCTGCAACCGTTTTTTTTCCGCGACCTGAAGTCGGTTCCGCAGTTGTGCGAATCTTGCCACGTGATCCGCTTGAGTTGCCTCAGCGCCATGACCCGTTGCTTTTGAAATTGATCCGAGCCGGGTTTTCTCAGAGAAGAAAACAGTTGAGAAAACTGGTTCGCCAACACATCAATGACTGGGACACAGTCTCGCGCCGTTTGAACATCGCCGCCAACGCTCGCGCGGAAGAGTTATCGTTACTGCAATGGATTGCCCTGGCCAATTCCATTGCGCCCCCTCCGCGGCCTGAGACGCGCGTGACGATGGATGAGCACTTCCCAATCGTCGATAAAAACGACCGACTTCTACGACATGCGAGTCGTTCCGAGGTGCATGGGAATAACTTGCGGCATCGGGCCGTTCACATCCTGATATTTAGCCAAGTCGGTGACGTTTATTTGCAGCAACGCTCGCGCTGGAAAGATCGGCATCCTTTGAAGTGGGACTCAAGCGCTGCGGGCCACGTGGCCGCCGGAGAAACTTATGATGACACGGCGCAACGCGAATTGAAGGAGGAACTCGGCGTTCTCGTGAATCTTCAGAAGATTGCGAAACTTCCAGCCTCCCAAAAGACCGATCAGGAGTTTGTGTGGTTGTACCGGGGCGTGACTTCTGGCGATGTGGTACCCGACAAGTCTGAAATCGAGCAAGGCACATTCATGCCTCCGACGGTTATCGACGGCTGGATATCGGCACGACCGCAAGATTTCGCTCCGGGGTTTCTCGAGTGCTGGAAGACGTATCGACGGAAGACGCGCTCCCGTAGCGAAGCGCAAACTTTCTCTCACCACAACGGCGCAAGACCATCCGACTAAACTTTCGGCTGCTGTAGCGTGCACTGTCCTCAGCGCATGCCATCCTTAATCCGCTGAGGACAGCGGACTCTACAGCATCAATGCCTGCCCGAGGACCCGATGCCTGATGCTTTTGGCGAAGGCAGGTTCCAGGACTTCCATTTTTTATCGTATTCGACGGACGGCAACAGTGCGAAACAGGGATGGCGGTTCGCTCGCAGCCACGTGATCAGCTTCACCAAGTTTTCCCTCGCCATTGTCGTACAGCCAGTGGTTGGCCGATCGACGCCGCGGCGAATATGAAAAAAAATCGCGCTTCCTGCGCCGGGCACCGGCGGATCGGAGTTGTGTCTGATTTCAACCAACCAGTGATACGCGAAGTCACCCGAGCGCATCTTTTCGTGGCTGTAATTGTCTGGCGGATTCTTGGGATCAATCACAATATGCCGGTTGTAATTCGGTGAGCGCGGGTCATCGCTCCAAACGTCTGCTTCAGTGACTTGGTGATAAGGATAATCAGCTCCCGCAGGCAGGTGCGGATCGTATCCGAACACCTGGCCGATCGTGAAGACTCCCGCAGGCGCGCGGCCATCTCGTTCTTGCTTTCGAAGACCCGGCTCGTTTTGGCCGGCGAGCCCCGTGCCCCAGGCGACCCCGTTTTTTCCAAACAGCACCGGGACAGGTCCAGCGACCGCAACCCACTCTCCGCCGCGGTCTTTCTCGAATAATCGTAACTCCCCGCGCATGGAGTTCCATGTCGGTGCGATTCCGAGGATCAGCTGGGTGCAATCAGCGGGAACGCCTTCGGCATCCGCGTTGACGGCAAGCAGCGCGAGCAAACAAATCGCGAGGCTGCGCAAGATCGACATAAGTTCTACAAGGAAGTCATTTTAACTTTCCCGCCAGTTGTTTTCACATCCGTGGCAACGACACGTAGCGATTCTTGTTTGCCGGCTCACACGAGATTGAGCCTAAACACATATCACTTATGAAAACATCATTCGCATTCGGAGCCATGCTTGGCGTTCTAAGCTTGGCCGTGGCTCCTACAATCGCGCAAACGCAAACCACCAGTACCAGCAGCAACACCACTTACATCGAAACGAGCAAGTTCATCGGAAAGCCCGTGAAATCGTCCCAAGGGGAAGAAATTGGCACAGTCAAAGATGTGGTGCTGGACCGCAATACCGGTTGCATGGCTTACACCGTCCTTTCGACTACGGGTGGTGGTGGCGGGGGCGTGAGCGGGGGCGGCAAAATGGTTGCCGTTCCCTGGACCGTGTATTCCCCTACAAGCGATCTTAGCGCTCTTACAGTCACAGTCGATCGGCAGCGAATCTACAACGCACCGGTGTTCGATTATGCTCGCATCGAAGAATATTCCCGGCCTGAGTACATCAGCAGCGTGTATAGCTATTATGGGGTAAGCCCCGGTGCGGCAGTCGGCGTTGGAGTTTCTGGGGGCACTTCAACGACCACAACCGGCGCGGCCACGACAACAACAGGTGCCGCGACAGGCGCGGGAGCAAGAGCCGGCGCAACAACTAGTCCCGGCGCAGGTGCACCCTCACCTGCAGGAACTCCGCCGCCTGCCGCAACAAGGTCCCCAATGGGAACGGCTTCGCCTGGCAGGTCGCCGAATCCGCACGCCACAGCAGGACGAAGCCCACATGCGACCCCGTCTGGGAGGGCACGTGAAACTCCAAGCACTCGCGGCGGAACAACAGAACGTTCACCGGCGGAAGGGACCCGAGGAGCAAAGAGCAGGGAGGAAACGACCCCGCCAAGTAGTCGAGGGGAGGCCGAGCGCAGCGAAACCGGAACGCGATCTGAAAGTGCGCGAGCTCCGTCAGAGGAGGGCACTACTGGTGAAAAGGCAGCTAAGTCACAGAATCGCGAGCGAGGAGGAAAGCGCGAAGCCACTCCTCCGCCGGAGAGACAATAACCAATCCAGACTCGATCGAGAGTTCGAGACTCTCACAATCAGCCCGGCAGTATAAAAAGCTGTCGGGCTTTTTTTGTAACAGGAAGCGGGACTATTTACTCCCGGCATTTTCTACAGCGGCTGTATCTGCCGCTACATATTTTACACCACTTAGCCAGACCAGGCCGGAGACCAAAATTATTCCGGACACAAAGAGAAATGCCACATGCATATTGGTGTGGCCGCCGATGTAACCCAGCAGCCAGAACGCCTGAACGTCGCCCAATGCGTGGATGACTAAAATGTTTACGGCAAATGCTGTCGCGCGCACAGCCGGCAGCGAGACGTTTGCCAGGGCAGTGTTTGAGGGACCTGTGTTTAAAAACAAGAAAAAGATCGCCACGAACATTGGGATCCACGCCGCTGGAAATGGAATGTAAAGGGTCGCAACAAAAAATGGACAAGCGATGAGCATCCCGATTCCCGAAACCAAGAAGTACGAACCTGCGAAACGTGAACGCAACTTATCGGCGACGACACCACCCAGAAGCGTCGAGATTAACCCAGCGACTACGGTGATCACGCCAAAGATCGTCATGCCTACGGCAGGACTTTGATTCCGATAGCGTAGATAAGCTGGTACCCAGAAGCCCAGGCCACCGATTACAAAAGTCATCAGTGTCATCGCGATGCAGTTGATGAGATAGGAGCGTGTGCGGAACAAATTAAGGTAATCACCCATGCTGCGGCGCTGTGATTTCTGCGCCAGATCATGTGCAGCGACGCGCGGGTCGCGTTGCCAAAAGCACAGTAGGCCCAGCAATAAACCCGGCGGGGCGACAAGATAAAATGCCCAGCGCCAACCAAGGTGAGTGCCGATCAATCCACCGATTACATAGCCGAGCGCGCTGCCGACTGGAATCGCCGCGCAAAAAATCGCCATGATCCGACCACGCGTTTCGATCGGGAAGAGATCGGACAAAATGGTCGGTGCGGCCGGCCCGTAGCCGCCTTCACCAATTCCTACGCAAATTCGAGTCGCGAAGAGAATGCCGAATGTCACCGCGAGACCGGAGCCGCCGCTGGCCAGACTCCACAAAATCACAGCGGAGCCGACGATGATCCAGCGCGAGAATCGATCGGCGAGCAAACCGAGAATCGGCGCGCAGACCATGTAAGTTACAAAGAACGCATCTCCGAGCAGACCGGTCTTGGTCATCGCGTTTACGTCGCTGGCTGCGAAGAAACTTGCGCGAATATCAGGCTCGAGTGCGGCTAGAATTTGCCGGTCGATGTAATTGAAAAGATTGATGCCCAGGAGCAGGAAGAGTGCGGTACGTGCGCTGCTCAGCGGTTTTTTCCCGGGAGATTCCATCAGCAATTGCCGATTGCAGTTTGCCCGGCACCGATTGTAAATCATAAACGATGCCTTCTACGTCCCGCACCGAGCGCGCCATCTATTTCATTGGACGGCTAATGGTGCGCTGCTTTTATCGCGTCACTGCGACCGGCCTGGAGAACCTTCCGAGCGGTGGGTTTCTTCTTGTGCCGAATCACATCAGCTGGGTAGACGCTCTCGTCCTGCAGCTCGCCTGCCCGCGTCCGATCCGCTACGTCATCGACCAGGCGTATTATCACAAACCGGTATTGCACCCGATCTTGCGTGCGCTCGGCTGCATCCCAATCAACATCCGCCATTCGCACGCTGCGGTCCGCGCCGCAGCGGAAAGAATTGCCGATGGCGAAATCGTTTGCGTTTTTCCTGAAGGCCAGCTGGAACGCAGGGGAGTTCTGTTGCGTTTGCACCGCGGTTACGAATTGATCGCGCGGCACGCGGATGCGCAGTCCGTTCCGGTTTGGTTGGATCAACTCTGGGGGTCGATCTTCTCATTCCAAGGCGGTAGATTCTTCACAAAGTTTCCGAAGCGCATTCCCTACCCCGTCACGATCGCGTTTGGCAAACCGCTTAAAGGCGAGGCCGCGGATATCGCGACCATGCGCGAGGAATTGCTGAAGCTTGGCGAATTTTGCTTTAGCCGCCGGCCTTCATTAGATCGACATCTCGCCGAAGAATGTGTGTGCGGATTGAAGCGCAGGCGGTTCGCGACAGCAGTAATCGAGGGAACTGATCACACCAGGCTAAGTCGAGCCAAACTGCTCGGCGCTGCGGCAGCATTAAGTCGTCATCTTCGGAAGGAATTTTTCGACGAACGAATCGCTATCGTTTTGCCCGCCAGCAAGGGATCGATGGTGGCCAATCTGGCTGTGACACTGGCAAACAAAGTCCCTGTCGATCTTAATTTCACCATGGGACGCGCGGCGAATGAATCCTGCTGCAGGCGCGCCAATTTGCGGGTCGCGATTTCAGCCACGCCATTCATGGAACGACTCAAAGATTTTCCGTGGCCGGAACGCGTTTTGAAGCTGGACGAACTGCTGCCGCGTATGAAACGCCAAATCATTTTCTGGTGGATAATGTCCTTTCTGGTTCCAGCGCGTTTGCTCTTGCGACTCTTGCAAATTCC
>Ga0209470_1001461_pt1 | contig 17556 bp, 20 predicted proteins | sample GraSoiAngelo_125_FD_185882 | JGI IMG/M metagenome (GOLD analysis project Ga0209470, IMG submission 185882) | Grasslands soil microbial communities from the Angelo Coastal Reserve, California, USA - 14_0927_05_40cm (SPAdes) (version 2) | ecosystem: Environmental > Terrestrial > Soil > Grasslands ... | reverse complement strand
GGCTTATTCGCAGGCTTACTCATCGGAACATCGAATCAAAAAAGAGGAGCAAGGTTCTCCATTGTTTCTAACCTTACGGAAGCCAATCCCGCACAGGCGGGACCAGTGGAGCACCTTGCCTAAATTCGTTTCGCACGCCGCTGAAAATCCGCGCGTGTAATTCTTGCACGACTTGCAAAACGACTTCTGGCAACGAAGGGACTGTGTCCGCAGGTTCGGTCTCCACGATTTCGAAGGATTGTAGCTGTAGCCGAGGTCGCCGGCCGGGGCTCCTCAATGAGCCAAGGTCTTACGGCCTGAGCAACGGAATAAAAGCTTCACGATACCGCCACACCAGGAACAGCTCGAGGGCGGTAAATACGAGTGCAGGTGGAAAACCTTCCGGCGCCATGAGGGTATGGAAGATCAAAATGTTGACGAGGATTGCGCCGAGAATCGTAAGACCCAGCGGAACGAAGCGCCCAAGCAGGAGGAGCAAACCCCCAATCACTTGGAGCGCCCCAACGACATAAACGTAACCGCTGGCAAAAAAAACTCGCGTATAGTCACCGGCCAGGGTCTGCGGGATTGGCGGCATGGGGATGAAATGCAAAAAGGCGTTTGAGCCGAAGACGACGAACCCGAGTCCAAGTAGCACGCGAGCGATGATGGTAAGGATTTTCATGAGTGGCCAGAGTGGCGCGATTTTTCGGAAAGTCCAACCTCGATTGTGAACAGTAATAGATGATCGGTGAATAGACACGGTTCACTGATCATTATTCGCCTTTCTTCGGCGGAAAAAGTTTGTTTACGAGTCCGTTAGTCGATTTCTCCAAGAGAATTCCCCACGCGCTAAGCACAATCAGCGTTGCGACAAAGATTAATAGGAATGACCAGGCCGATAATGGCCGGATACGAAGTCCCAACCAGATAACGTAAGGTTGGTGGATGAGATACAGGCCATAGGAGAACGCGCCAACCAAACCCAATAGTTTGGCGACGCCATTTAATCGCCAGATAAACCCAGCGACGCCCACCACCTCGAGTAAACAACAGGCGCCAGTGGCGAAATCAACAAAGACATAAGTAATCCCGTTGTGATACAGCCACAGCGCTGCGGGATAGAACAGTAGTCCGGCGAGCAAACCCATGCCGCGCAAAAGAAACCACTCAACCCGCGCAGGTAATTGTTTGTGCCACATTCCCAAGGCCATCCCCAGCGCAAACTCGGGCAGGCGACAAATGGCAAAGCCTCCAAGGACCCAAAAGCCATGTTGCGGATAGACAACGAGCATCAGGTAGCGCACAAAAAATCCAAGCGCGCACGCCATAAGTAAAAAGGTAAATGGGCCAAAGCGCCGCGCGGCCAAGAAAAGCAGGGGAAAGATGAGATAGAATTGGATGAGCATGGAGAAGTACCACCAGGCGGCGTTGAGATACATGAAATTCATCGTGATATCGATGAAACGCAGGCCAAGTAGACTTAGTATGATGCGGCTATCTACTGGCTCAAGTCGCGCGACGAATGGCGAGACGAGATAGACCAGGTGTGCGACCCAATACATGGGATAGAGGCGTAGAAAGCGCGCGCGGAACCAGCTTCCCCATTTCAGCGACCGCGATTCCGCCCGGCGCGCTGTCGATTCCATTAGCGCCCACCCGCTGAGAATGATGAAAACACCGACCGCGTGGAAACCGATGCCCGAAATTTTCAGCCATACCATCCGGAGAATCGTGACCGCGCTGGCGCCGATACCACTCCAGTCATCGGGTGGGAACTGGGCGTGCTCGAAACAAGTGTTGAAAAAATGAAAATAAACCACCCACGAAATGGCGAGTGCTTTTGCGATATCGAGCCAGAGCAGCCGCTTCATCGCAGTCGGATTAACAACGTTCCGTTGCCTTGGTCAAGGTGGTGGTCTTTAAATGGTAGCGAGATCTGATCGCGTTTGACCACGATTGACGCCCCCGCCTTCAATCGATAGCGTTTTCCGAGTGCAAGCGGAGCTGGAAAAACTGTTGATCCTGCAAGATCGCGATCAAAAAATCCGGCAGATTGGGATCGAGATAAAGACCCTGCCGCAACAACGAAAGAATCTCGAAGCGCAGGTTGCTGCCACTGCCGCCAGCCTGGAATCGTTGAAACAACGGGCGCGACAGCTGGAGGTCGATCGCAAAAAGTTGGAACTCGACGTCGGGACGCGTCAAAGCACCATTTCGCGGCTAAAGACGCAACAGTACGAGACGCGCAAGAACGACGAGTTTCAGGCAATGGGCCATGAAATCGAGCGCTACGAAAAGGAAATCGTGCAACTCGAAGATCAGGAGCTTGAGCTCATGGAACAAGCAGACAAGTTGCGGGCGGAAATCGCGACGGCCGAGAAGACGGCATCGGCCGGACGCGATTCTGTCAACCGGCAACTAGCCGATCTCGAGGAAAAAACGAAAACGCTGCAAACGCAGCTGGGAGAACTAAAGAACGAACGGGTGCAGCTCGCGCACAACATCGACGAAGAGGTGATGGAGCGTTACGAGCGGTTATTCGCGAGTAAAGGTGACGCCGCCGTGGTCGCGGTCGAGCACGGTGTCTGTACCGGATGTCACATGAAGGTGACGACGGCGACCGCGGTGCACGCCAAAAGTGGAAACGAGATTGTGAGCTGCGAGCAATGTGGCCGCATTCTCTACGTCACGGAGTAGGAACGCTGGAAATGACGAAGTACGAATGCGCGGGAATGACGAAGCACGAATGACGAAGGACGAAGGAATGACGAAAGCCCGAAGTTCTTTTTGCCCGCCAACCGGCTTCGTTTGCCGCGATCAGTTCGCGACTTAGAGAATGTGGCCCAACTGCTCGCGTTTCTCTGTCATTCCGAGCGGAACCGAGGAATCTCTAACTAATTGAGTTAGAGATGTCTCGACTTCGCTCGACATGACAAAAACAGGAAAGATTTTCAGCCCTGAGCAACATCACCGGGCGTCGAATTTCGCTTCGTCATTCGTCATTCGTGCGTCGTCATTCCTCATGTCCTGATTACACATTGAATCTGAATTCGATCACGTCTCCGTCCTTCACGACATAGTCTTTGCCTTCGATCCGCAGTTTGCCCGCTTCACGCGCTTTCGCGAAGGAACCGAGCGCGACGAGATCATCATAATGGGTTACTTCCGCTGCGATAAAGCCGCGCTCGAAATCGGTATGAATTACGCCGGCCGCTTGCGGAGCTTTGTCGTCGGCGTGAATTGTCCACGCGCGTGACTCCTTTTCGCCTGTCGTCAGGTAGGTGCGTAGCCCTAACAAGTGATAGACGGAGCGAATGAGCGCACCAACGCCGCTCTCATTCACTCCGAGATTGCGCAAGTATTCCGCTGCTTCGGCCTCGTCCAGATCAATCAGCTCACTCTCGATTTGGGCGCTGATCACCACCGCTTCAGTTGCGAAGTGACGCGTTGCGTAATCCTGAACCGCTTTCACGTGTTGCGCGGCATTGTAGCCGGGGTCGATGACCCCGGCGCCGCGGTCAGCGACCGCGGCTACAGAAGAGATTGCCGCCAGATCCGATTCTGCGACGTTGCAGGCAAACAGCGTAGGCTTGGAAGTTAATAAGAAGAATTCACGTGCGATTGCCTTCTCTTCCTCAGTTAACGATAACGTGACCGCTGGTTTTCCAGCGTCGAGATGTGGCAGCAGTTTCTCCAGCACGGCATTTTCAGCCTTGGCGCCTTTCGATCCGGCGCGCACTTCTTTTTGCAAGCGATCACGCCGTTTCTGGAGTGATGCGAGATCGGCCAGCACCAGTTCGGTGTTGATTACTTCGATGTCGCGAATCGGATCAATCGTCCCGCTAACATGATGAATATCGGCGCTTTCAAAGCAACGCACTACCTGCACAATCGCGTCCACTTCACGAATGTGACTGAGAAATTGATTGCCTAGTCCTTCGCCCGTGCTCGCCCCTTTCACCAACCCCGCGATGTCCATGAACTCGATCGCAGCCGGCACGATTTTTTGCGAATGCGAAAGCTTCGCGAGGACCTCGAGTCGTGCGTCGGGCACGGTCACCACGCCGACATTCGGATCAATCGTGCAGAATGGATAATTTTCCGCCGGCGCTTTGTGCGTTCGGGTGATGGCATTAAAAAGCGTAGATTTCCCTACGTTCGGCAGTCCGACAATTCCTGCGCTGAGCATGAAGTGCGGACGCTACCGCGCGCGGAGAAGAACCGCAATTTCGGCGCATGTCGGAAGACAGGCCTTCCGGCCTGTGCGCCCAGCGGACATGCTGTCCGCTGAAGGTTGTGGGGTGTCAGCCGGAGTAAAACTTCGCTGGGCGCACAGACTGAAAGTTTGTGTTCCGGGGCAAAGCAGAATTTCGGGCCGGCGGGATTTGAACCCACGACCTGTCGCCGCGGCGACCGTTCTACAAATTCAACACGGCAAGTTCGTCGCGGCCTCGCCCCGCCTTGAAATAGCGCTCTCTTCTCACGGCTTCGGTCCGAGTCGAGAAACTTTCCTTTTTCACGAGAAACATGGGATTCCTTGGCGCGTGGCCTTGGAATGACCGGCATTATGCCGACGTATCCGATCGTCAAGGTCCTGACATAAACAACATAGTATCGGCCTGTTTTCATGCTCCGAAGGACATAAACATGAAACATGCCGGTCAGGTTTTTACCCTCGGGCCGGCGGGATTTGAACCCACGACCTCTTGAACCCCATTCAAGCGTTCTACCAAGCTGAACTACGGCCCGATTACCCGCAATTATTCACTAACGGCGGCAAAATCGCCAGAGATGAAGTGATTTGAGTCTTCGGGTTACGACCTGTCGCCGCGGCGACCGTTCTACCAAGCTGAACTACGGCCCGATTGCGGGGAATAGTGTTCGCTACTTCGGCGTTGCTGGCAACCTTGTCTGCGGATAGAAAGAACGGCGGCTTCCAAGCTGCCGGCGATCTGGCTTCTGGCGCCGCTAAATTGCTACGGCTCGGGAAAGATCGCCGCCCATTTATAGTATGAAATATCGACACCTCGGGAAATCGGGATTGCAACTGAGCGAGCTTTCGTTTGGCGCGTGGGTCACGTTTGCGCAGCAGATTAGCAATAAAACGGCCGAGAAATTGATGACAATCGCCTACGACAGCGGTGCCAATTTTTTCGATAACGCTGAGGCCTACGCCGAGGGTCGAGCCGAGATCGTGATGGGTAATATTTTGAAAAAGAAAGGGTGGCCGCGCGATACGTTCGTCGTTTCGAGCAAGGTTTTTTGGGGCGGCGACCGGCCTAACCAGGAGGGCCTGAGCCGTAAACATGTCATCGAAGCGTGTCACGCGGCGCTGCGACGGCTACAAGTCGACTATCTCGATTTGTATTTTTGTCATCGCCCTGATCCGAACACACCAATTGAGGAAACGGTGCGAGCAATGAGTGATCTGATCGCGCAGGGCAAAGTTCTTTATTGGGGAACTTCAGAGTGGTCGGCAACTGCTATTCTGCGTGCCCATGCCATCGCAACGGAATTACATTTGGCATCGCCAACCATGGAGCAACCGCAATACAACATGTTTGAGCGCGAGAAGGTGGAGCGCGAGTTTCTGCCGCTTTACGAAAAGGTCGGACTCGGCACCACGGTCTGGTCACCCCTTGCCTCCGGATTGCTCACTGGAAAGATCCCGGAGACACTCGCATTTCCATGCCGATGTACTCATGGTTACGCCAGCAGTTCGAGAGTGATGAAGTCCGCAACAGGCTCGCGAAAGTGAAGGAACTCGCGAAGGTAGCAGGCGATCTCGGAGTTACCTTGCCAAAACTCGCCCTCGCGTGGTGCCTGAAAAATCCGAACGTGAGCACCGTCCTCACTGGTGCATCGAAGCCTGAGCAGGTTCGGGAAAACATGAAAGCCGGCGAGGTAGTCGAACAGCTGGATGACGGCGTGATGAAAAGAATCGAGTCGATATTGCAAGGTGCATAAGTAAATAAAAGGCACGCCCACATAAAATGCTCGTCATCCCGAGCGTAGCGCAGCGAAGTCGAGGGATCCCGCCACGCTACGAGAATTTGCCCATCTTAGCGCGACGCGGTTTCAATCAACGGGCAAGATACCCGTTGGCCCCACAGCCAAGATGGCTTTGCTACACGGCAGGCTCATTCGCGCAGATCCTGGAACACAAACTGCCAGTCTGTGCGCCCAGCGGAGTTACCCTCCACGGAATAGGACAAGCCGCGGATAGGACATCCGTGGGGCGCACAGGCTTTAAAGCCTGTGTTCCGTTGGCTTGATGCGCCGATTGTTATTGAGACGTTTCCCGGACAGGCCTAGACCTTGATCATCCGTGCAGTTCGTCAGCAAATGAAGAATCGAACTCGACTTGCCCCGGCCATCCTTTTCTTGGCCGGCATTCTCATCCTTTGCCCCGCTTTTTCGTTTGCTCAGAGCAGAACGATAAGACTAAACGAAACCGCGTTCGCTTATGCTGAAGAACTAATCGCTCAGGGACGTGTTGTCATTGATAAGAAAAATGCGTGGAGAGATCATCATCCGATGGCGGAGGACGAGAACGAGTTCATTCGCGCGCACGGATTCGCTCAATACAGCAAATGGCATCTCGGGATCGATGAGACCCATGCAGAAGGGACCAAAGCCAGATACAAGTTTCCGTTCGGGGATTTCAAGAATGTTCACCGCTGCGGTCTGCTCGCGGTGAAAAGCAGAGCACATCAGTTCGGCTATGCCGACATCGAAAAGGCAGGTATCCAGCTAATCGAGATTATTAATTCGAAAAAGGAAAATCAGCCCGGCGCGGAACACAGACTGCCAGTCAGTGCGCCCAGCGGAGTTACACTTCGCTGAAGAGACAAACCAGTTCAATCAGGAATCCCAGCTGCTCAAAAACCCGTCGATCAACTCTGGCAGGTCGTCGCTGTACCCGCCTTCGAGAATTGCGGCGGTTGGAATTTTTGCGTCAGCAAGCCATTTGCCGAAAGTCGCGAAATCGTCGCGTTCCAATGTCATTTGACTAATTGGGTCGTGCTTATACGCATCGAACCCCGCTGAGACCAGCAGCAACTGCGGCTTGAATCCGAGTAACTTTTGCAAGGCTTGCTCCGCGGCACGCACATGGTTGCTGCGCGAAGAGTAAGGTGCGATCGGAAAATTCAAAACATTTGCGAAGGATTTTGTTCCCGTGCCCGGCCAGCCCGGGTATTGGTGAATCGACGCGAACATGATCTTTTCATTATTCGCTACCAATGCCTCGGTGCCATTGCCATGGTGTGCGTCGAAATCCCAAATCGCCACCCGCTCAATCTTCCCTTTTACCGCGGTCCTTGGCCGCGGCCCGGCGTCGGCGACGCCGGTTACAGCGAGAGCATCAAGCGTCGCGACCGCAATGTTGCTGAAGTAACAAAACCCCATCGCGCGATCGCGCAGGGCATGGTGACCGGGCGGCCGCATCAAACTGAAGGCGCGTTTCCCGCCGATTGCTGCGCGTGCTGCTTCCATCGCGGCGCCCGCTGATTGCCGGGCGTAGAAATCGATGTTGGAATGGGCTGGAGTGTCGAGATCGAAATCCTGGTTCGCATTCGCTATCCGCGCGAGATGCTCGCGCGAGTGTGCGCGCAACAATTCCTGATCGGAGGCCGCGCGTGGTTCGCGCCATTGCCAGTGACCGTGCCGACTCTTCAAAAGCGGCACGGTCCGTACAATCCGCTCCGGCCGCTCCGGATGACCGGGCCTGCCGTAATCGGTACAACGTGGGTCATGAAAAATTTGCACGCGATTTTGTTAGCGCGATTTCACAGACGCGACAAACTCCGCCTTATTGTGATTCCAGGTCTAATCGAAATGATGGAGCGCATGCCTTTGGTCGGTGGTCATACACCGCCGCGACAAGAGAAAACTTTTTTTCAATGGTGTTGTTAGTGAGCTTGCTGTTGCCGTATCCGTCCGGGCAATAGAGATAGATTTCGCGATTCAAAATTCGAAATCGTTCCCGTGTCGTGGCCAAATCTTCCAGCACCCTGGCCGCGGTTTTCGGTGGAGCATCGGACAAGAATGTTACGTGTAATTTGGAAAGGTCGATCCCCTACACTCTCAGCAACGGATTGGCGCGAACAATTTGCGCCAGCTCCTTTGACATCTTGATCAAAACCGGGACGATAAAACCGAAATCGCGCTGGATTTTTGCCTCGATCGTTCTGGTCAATTCAGACTTTCGTTCCGATTGAAAAACAACGTTGCCGCTGTGCACATATGTCCTGACTTCACCGAAGCCCAGAGCCGCAAACGATGCCCGCAATCGCTCCATCTTGACCACTTTACCGCACCCGACGTTGATTCCGCGCAGCATCGCAATGTAGGTCATCATTATTGCTTCCCATCCAATTTTGCCGTCGATGTTTTCGGCCGTCTTTCTAAAATTTTCCTTGAATTGCCAATTTGTTCCCGTTAGAAGACAAGTGAAACTCTGTTCGCAAAACCGCACACGAAGACAGCGTTAACGCTATGAAAATCTCGCGAATTGTTCTCGCCGTCTTATTCGCATTGGCTGCAAGTGCCAACACCCTTCGCGCTGTGCCCTCCCTTCCAACATTTAGCTTTCACGAGAATGGCAATGGCCAGCTCGAACTTCCCCTTCTCTTTGGCGGCGGCGTCATTCCCTTACCTGGCACGCTCACATCCGATCCCGGACCGGGCGGGCTGGCGAGTGCTCTGGCTTTTACGGCGCACCCTCAGGTGGCCCCCTTTCCGGTGGGCGATGTGGTGCTGCTCGACGCGAGCGGCCACGTTTCCGACATCCTGCGGTTCGATCCGGAAACAAGCCCCGCACCAGGAGCGCCCCAGCTAATCTTCTTCTATTCGAACGATCACGCGGGTCTGCTGGCTGACACGGGGCTTCCCTCTCTGATGTTTAGCAACACGGTGACTATTCAGGAGAACGCGTCCGGTCCAACCATTTATACCCCAGGTGAAGGCCAGCCAGGCTTCTCTACCGATTCGCCTCTGGGAGATAGCTTCCTCATATTCTCGACACCGGACACAGGATCGACGCTCTTGATCCTAGGCGCGGCCAGTGCGGGGTTCGTGTTCCTCCGCTGGAAAATGCCAGCGGTGTGACCTCCGCACATGCTGAATCACGTTAATCACTCTGCCAGCACGGCGGAGAGATAACGAATCTCATCGCTAACATCTGCTGGGTCTTGCACGATATGCGCGACCTCGTCGCGCAGAAGCAAGCGATAACGTTGCCGCAAGTTATGCATTTGCCTTTTTACCATCGATCCTGCGCCTCTTGCGCTCATAACCTCGGCGGCACCTAGCCGCAGGGTCTCGGATCTTCGGTTCAAAGCTTATCCAAATACAAGCGTTTGGGTGCAGGCGAAAGCAGATGAGAACCTTACGAATCGTAATCTTCTATCTAGTTCCTGTGACCGGAGCTACCTCGTGGCTATTTCGAGTAGCTCGGTCGGCGCTGGACTCGGCAGCTGCATCAGCTCGATCGTCGTGCCGTCGGGTCGGTTGCGGTCGGCGGGGCGTGATACTCCAGCAACTCGATCTTATGTCCGGCGCCTTGAGCACGGCGATGGAAATGTCAGCACTATCGCCGGAAATCGCGGGCAATATTATGAGATGGGTGATCCTCAGTTGGATCAGGTGCGCACTCGATGGCGTGACCGCGATATTACTACTTGGTGCCGCAGCACAGCCTGATACCAAAAGCTGAACATTTGCGGCGACTATCAGGAGTCTGCCGAGAAGAGTCTCCACTCGCCGGGAATTCCTTTGAGCTGGTGGACGCCGCGATCTTGAAAATTAATTCCGGAACCTGACACCAGATCTTTAACGGTTCCGGAGACAAACACACCTCCGGGCTCGGCCTTCGCCATGATGCGCGCGCCGGTGTGGATCGCGATGCCGCCGACATTGTCGCCCATCAATTCGCATTCGCCGGTGTGCACTCCCGCGCGTACTTCGATACCGAGTTGTCTGACAGCGAGCGCGATTGCGAGCGCGCAGCGCACCGCTCGCGCCGGACCGTCGAAGGTCGCGAGAAAACTGTCGCCCGTGGTGTTGGTTTCCTTCCCGCGGAAGCGCGCCAATTCCTTTCGCACAATGGCGTAGTAGGAGTTCAAAAGATTGCGCCATGGCGTATCGCCAAGCTCTGCTGCGCGCTCGGTTGAAGATGCAATATCGAGGAAGAGCACGGTAGCGAGGATGCGATCGAAGGAATCGATCGGGCGCTCGCCGGTTATGAATTCCTGAATGTCTGACAGCACGGTTTCCATATCATCAAGCATCATCGAGTGGCTGTTACCCGGGTATTCTTTGAATTTCGCCCCCGGAATCCGCGACGCCATGTCGCGCGCAGCTTCAACGTTGGCGCAAGGATCACCAGTGCGATTCATGACCAAGGTGGGCGCCTGGATGGATGGGAGAATCGGACGCGTATCGATTTGCCCGTTCATTTTTTCGTAGGCATGGACAGCGGAAGGATTCGCCGCCGCGCGCATGTAACGAGAAAGAGATTCGATAAAGGCGGGATTGGCGTCCTTGCCGACGCCGGCGCCGGGGCCGGTGATGTATTCAAAAGAAGGCCAATCGTCGTCAATCATTGCGACCATTCGATCATGCTCTTCTTGCGTCTGGCCCCAGGGATGATCGGGGGAAGCAATCCAGCTGGCCTGCGCGCCCCATACTAGAAGCGAATTCACTCGATGCGGGTAGGTGGCGGCGAAAAGACACGCCATCGAGCCGCCTTCGGAAACACCGAAAATGTTGGCGCATTCGATGCCGATATCATCCATCACTGCGCGAATGTCATCAGTGCGCTCCTCCAGCGTCGCCATTTTCACCGGTCGATCGGAAAGGCCCGTGCCGCGTTTGTCGAAGCGAATCAGGCGGCAAAACTTGCTGAAGCGCTCGAAGAAAAGAGCCCGCCGTGGTATTTCCCAATCCAGATCGAGATGCGACATCGTGCCAGGCGCCCACACCACATCGAACGGTCCGGCGCCGCTAATTTGATAAGCGATCCGCACATCATCGCTGCGCGCATATTTTGTTCTTGGCAGCACGCAGCCAGCTAAGAGGTCGCACCGTTCTTTGGCAAACTTGAAATGCTCGCGCCGCCATCGCGACGCACGGTTTGGTAAATCTCATGACTCGTTCGCATCTGTTGAGGATACGGTGCAAGTTTAATTACTGACAACGTGCATGAGGAAATGGACACAATTCGACATATTCAACTGCGTTGGTTGCAAGGCACACTAGGCGACGTAACCGTGCGCGGCATTCAGCTGTGGCAGGCGACGCCCCACACCTGGCGACCGGCAATCAATGCGTTCCGCTGCGAGACGGCCGTGAGCATTTGTGTCGATCTGGCCGGTATCGACAAATCGCTGATCGATCTGCGGGTCGAGCCGCGGCGTATCACAGTGCGAGGTTCGCGCGAGGCGCCGGAACCGACTGATCACGCCGTGCAAATGCTTGCCTTGGAAATCGATTACGGCCCTTTTGAACGGGAGGTCGAGCTACCGGCCGAAGTGGACGTGAAGCAGGCGCGCGCCGAACAGGAAAACGGTCTCTTATGGATTTATCTGCCGCTGAAACATTAAAAGAGAAGGGCGTTTCCGTCCTCCAACCTCAAGGTAGTGCACCGCCTGCTGCCGATAAGAAAGCGCAGATGGATGGCGCGGATGGTCCCGGCGCGCCGCGCGTCCCGGAAGAGCTCTCGATCCTGCCAATCCGCGGTTTCGTGTTGTTTCCCGGAGCAGTTCTTCCGCTGACCGTCAGTCGTCCTGCATCGATCAAGTTGCTGGATGAAACCTTACCGATTACAAAGGTCGTCGGATTCCTGACGCAGCGCGATGAGCAAAAGGAGGAGCCCGCGCCGCAGGATTTGTATGATGTTGGGACGGCAGCCATCGTTCTAAAACTGCTGCGGCAGGCAGAGGACCAGCTCGTGATCGTCGTGCAAGGCTTGCGACGCTTTGCCATTCGAAAAATCGTGGCGACACAGCCCTATTTGCGGGCCGAGATCGATTTGGCGCAATCGATCGTACCGGAGCAAAGCAGCGAATGGCAGGCAGAGTTCCAAAATTTGCGCGACAGCGCAACGCGGCTTGCGCAGTTGCGACCAGATGTGCCGGAGGAAGCTGCTGCCGTTATCCGCAATATCGATGACCCGGAGCAGCTCACGGATTTCCTGGCGCCCAACCTCGATATTCCAGTGGCGCAGAAGCAAGCAATTCTGGAAGAGCTTGATGTCCGGAAACGGCTGCGCGCTGTGCAAACTCACGTCTCAGCGCAACTCGAGGTGGCCCAGATCCAACAAAAATTGCAGGAGGATGTGAAATCACAATTCAGCGACGCGCAGCGCAAAGCGTATCTGCGCGGGCAATTGAAAGCGATCCAGCGCGAACTTGGCGAAGGCGATACCGGCGCGGACGAACAGGTTGCGCGCTTGCGGACCCGACTGGAGGAAGCAAAACCACCAGCCGACGTGATGGGGCAGGCCGAGCGCGAGCTGAAGCGGCTCGACATTATCCCGCCGGCGAGTCCCGAGTATTCAGTTATCGTTAGCTACGTCGAGACGATCGCGGAACTGCCATGGTCGAAGTTGAGCGAAGACAATCTCGATCTCGATAAGGCGCAGGAGATCCTTGATCGCGACCATTACGATCTCGAAAAAGTAAAACGGCGTCTGATCGAGTATCTCGCGGTACGCAAACTAAACCCGCAGGGACACGGGCCAATCTTATGTTTGCTCGGTCCGCCTGGAGTCGGAAAGACCAGTCTGGGTCAATCAGTCGCGGATGCTCTGGGCAGGAGGTTTGTGCGGATGAGCCTCGGCGGTATTCGCGATGAAGCGGAGATTCGGGGCCACCGCCGCACCTACATCGGTTCGATGCCGGGACGCATCATTCAGGAGCTGCGTCGTGCCGGCACGCGCAATCCTGTCATGATGCTCGATGAGATCGATAAGGTCGGCACCGACTTTCGCGGCGACCCTGCAAGCGCTTTGCTCGAGGTGCTCGATCCGCGCCAAAACAACGCTTTTGTCGATCGCTACCTCGACGTGCCGTTCGATCTTTCGCAAATCATCTTCATCGCGACCGCGAACTATATTGGCGGAATTCCGGGACCGTTGCTCGATCGGATGGAGTTGATCGATCTGCCGGGCTACACCGAGCGCGAGAAACTCGAGATCGGAAAACGTTACCTGTTGCCGCGTCAGTTGAGCGAGAACGGATTGAAACCGGAGCAGGTCACCTGGACCGAAGAAGCGCTGCGGCTGGTTATCACGGATTACACGCATGAAGCCGGGGTGCGCGAACTGGAGCGGCAGATCGGAGCGGTGTGCCGGACAGTCGCGGCCCGTGTTGCGCGTGGCACGACAGAACACGTCGAAGTGACCGCTGCCTTGGTAAAAGAGACACTCGGGCCGGCGCGTTACGTGCACGAGCAACGACTGACAACAAACGCGCCGGGAGTAGTTACCGGTCTCGCCTATACGCCGACCGGCGGCGAGATATTGCACATCGAAGCGGCACGCTATGAGGGCAAAGGAAACATCACCCTGACCGGGCAGATCGGTAACGTGATGAAGGAATCTGCTCAGGCAGCGTTGAGTCTTGTCCGTAGCCGCGACGGCTCGATCGGCGTGAACCCGGAGGACTTTCGAAAATTCGACATCCACGTCCACGTGCCCGCCGGTGCGGTGCCTAAGGACGGACCCTCGGCGGGTGTGGCGATGTTTACTGCGTTAGCGTCGCTGTTCAGCAACACGCCAGTGCGTTCAGATGTCGCAATGACCGGTGAGATCACTTTGCGCGGATTGGTTTTGCCGATTGGCGGATTAAAAGAGAAGAGTCTTGCGGCGATGCGCGCCGGTATTTCCACAGTCTTGATTCCAAAGCTGAATGAGAAGGACCTGGTGGAGATTCCTGAAGAAGCGAAGCAGAAACTGAAATTTGTGCCGGTTGAAACCGTGGACGAAGTGCTGGCAAACGCGCTTGATCGCACGAGCTCCGATCAGCGTCCTTCATAAGAGTAACCGCAGCACGCAGGCGGCACCTTACCAATTGCGCTCCTGTTTCTTCAGCACTTATTTGTCATTCCGACCGAAGTCGTACTCTTACCAGGGCAAATAATTAGAGATGTCTCGACTGCACTCGACATGACAAAGGTGGTCATTAACCAACCAAGCAGGATCGACCGCAGCGCGAGCTTCATCGACGGCGAGATGAAAGGTCGGCCGTCGCGCTGCGGCCGTCATTCCTCCGCGCGTGCTACATTTTCCCTCCCATGAAAACCAACCGGATCGAAGCATTCAGCGATGGCGTTATCGCCATTCTCATTACCATCATGGTTTTGGAGTTGAAGGCCCCGCACGATCCGACGCCAGCTTCCCTGGCGAAAATGTGGCCGACCTTTTTTGCCTATGTCCTGAGCTTCGTCATCCTCGCGATTTACTGGGTCAATCATCATCATCTCATTCACCTCGTGACCCGGGTCGATTCGGTCTTTCTTTGGGCAAACATGAATCTGCTTTTTTGGATCTCGCTCATCCCCTGGGTCACGGTTTATCTCGGCGACAATCATGCGCTCCCATTTCCGGTAGCGCTTTATGCCGCCGTCTCGGTGGCAGGCGCCATTTCTTTTTACCTCTTGCGCGCATCGATCGCCCGCCATCATCGCGAACCCGAGTTCAAGCGGTTGAACAAAAAAATGGCGCGCAAAAATCTTATCGCCATTCTCATCTACATCGCAGCTATCGTCGCCGCGTTCATCTACACGCCACTCGCCCTGGTCATGATCGCGTTGCCGGCAATGATGTATTTCCTGCCGGAACGTTCACTCGAGAAACCCGGGCACCAAGTCTGACTCTGACTAAGCAAGCTAACGCCGATCAATAGCGGTCTCGCGCAAGAGCGCTTGTGCCTCGCTCCACACCCGCTCGGTAAACGTCCTAGGCGAGTTTATCACTTCATTAGAGAGAGGTTCCCGCCGCCGGTCGTGACGATCACTAAATTCATAACGACAAGCATCGTGTCATAACTCCATCCATTTGTTCCCGATTTGCCCCAGAAGCCGGTGCGCCAAACGAAAACCTTTTTCTGAATTGCGCCGAGCATGAGCAAGATCAAACCGATGGCAGCGAGTTGAGCGAGGACGCCAAGGATCACTCCGAGCCCTCCGGCAAGCTCAGCCGCGCCCAGAAAAATCGTAAAACCTTTTCCGGCCTCAATGTTTTTGCTCCGCGCCTCGGGATCTTTGACGTGGTTCCAGCCACTGGTGATAAACACAATCCCAACCATGAGACGCAAAAGGAGAAGCGCGACGTCGGTGAACTGGGCTAACTGAGAAAACACCCGCCACATCGAAGAAGGGATGAAGTCATGAGGATCGGGCGCAGGCGCAAACGCGCACCTTCGAGGGCGGCGTGCATCTGTTCAAGTGGATGAGACGGCAACGTGCTTTACCTCCGCCATGTAGCGGTCGGCGACGGCGGCGGCCTCCGTCGGACTGCTGCCGCTCTGACGCGCGCTCAGATAAGGCGCGTACCAGTCCCACCAATGATGCTTGGCGTGCGTCTTCTCATAGTGGCCGTGGTGCTCTTCCGTCTCGCGGAGGAGCTCTGCAAGGGTTGCAACATCCATGGCTTGTCCTCGCCTCTCCTTCCACTCGCGGCCGGGAAGCCGCTCCTTGATCTCCTGCAGCAGCCAACCGTTACCATCGGGGTCCTGGAACGAGGCGAACGAAAAGTAAGAACGACCTTGCGGGTCGCGCCCGCCGACGCGTGAATTCTTCACGGCATTGTTGAAGGGGCCGCCGGTGTAGTGGAAGACCTCGCTCACCTCGACGCCGCGGGCGATCAACTCGCTACGAGCTGCGTCGACGTTGTCCACGGCGAGGACCAGTTGATCGATCGAGCCCGGTTTGGCGGAAGTGACGCCCTTGCCGAAGATGATCGACGCCTCCGAATTGGGAGGAGTGAACTGGATAACCCGGAAGTTTTCATTCGCGACGTAGTCGATATCTAATCGGAACCCCAGTTTCTCGTAAAATGCTTTGGCACGATCGACGTCGGAAGCAGGTATGACTAAGACTTCTAGTTTCATGTCCATGATTGATGTTCCTTTGCTTTTATTTGGGTTGAGAGAGAAGAGAAACTCTGAGTTCCCCAGTGGGGCTAGGACGAATCTGGTTCACCAAGAGTCTGGGCATAGGTTTTGCCGTACGGATAAAACAGTTCCTTTTTGCCTTGTTGCCACGCCGCTTTGAGTTCGGGCGTTGTAATGTCCCAGTCCTGCCGGCATTCCTTGATAACGACACGCAAGTCTTGGCGGAGATCTTCCACGGTGGGCCGACCAAAGAACCAGTAGCCCATGTAGATCTTATATATAGTAAGGCCAGGCTCGAGCACGATCGTGTGGGGAATCATCGGATTGTGGATCGGATCAGTGTACTCGGCGATGTCGAGATCCTTTTGGACTTTACGCGCTGGGTCGGAGAGGAAAGGCCAGTGGGCACCGACACCGCTGCGATATTCGTTCGTCTCAGTGATATTGTCGGTGCTGATCGTGACTAGCCGGCAATAGCCAACCTCGAGCTCGCGATGGAGTTGAACAAGTCCTTCATGTTGCCGACGGTCTTTAGGGCAGAAACTTCCGCGACTGAGGACCAGAACCATTGGATCTTGTCCTTGCAATTCGGAGAGCTTTCGGCGTTTCGCTGTGTGGTCGGAAAGCTCGTAATCAGGGAAGACAGCTCCGGGAACTATGTCAGATCTCATATAAAACGTGCCTCTGCTTCATAACTATGGTCACTCGTCACCGGTCATTCAACGCCAGTCCCGCTCGGACCATTAGTGCTTCGCCGCGTCCAAAAGCCACACTAAACCGAATGGAAGGCTCCGTCTTTACGCGGCTTCGTCATTTTCCCTTCTCATCACTTTCGCCGTTCAGCCTTTTCTCCGAAAGATTATACCTTCTAGTTTTCTAGGAGGTTAGCTGTTATTGCAGCGGAAGAGTGCTTGCTGAAACTTGCCGCGACCGCGGGCAGGTTCTTCAATAGACGTAGAGCCGAAGTGCGAACGGCCGAAATCGTCATGTCCAGAGCCCAGAAAATAGTGACCAATTTTCTCGCGGTCGCGGACATTCAGATCAACGGCACTCGGCCGTGGGACATACAGGTACATGATGCCCGCTTTTTTAGTCGCGTCCTCGCTTCAGGCGCGCTCGGTTTTGGAGAGTCTTATATGGAAGATTGGTGGGACTGCATCGCGCTCGATGAAATGTGTTACCGCGCCATTCGCGCGCGACTCGATCAGCGTTTCGCGTTTCGCCTCCCGAATCTCTGGGCGCTCCTTACTGCCCTTGTCAGCAACCAGCAAACTCGGCATCGCTCCAGAATAGTCGGTCGCGTCCATTACGATCTAAGCAACGATTTCTTCGAAGCGATGCTCGATCCAAATATGCGATATTCCTGTGCGCTTTTCGCTGAGGGCGACGACCTGGCGGCTGCACAATTGCGGAAACTAGAGTGGATTTGCGAGAGGCTGCGTCTGCGCCATGGCCT